>Ga0163179_10000033_pt1 | contig 117385 bp, 102 predicted proteins | sample AtlANTMetagenome_FD_109643 | JGI IMG/M metagenome (GOLD analysis project Ga0163179, IMG submission 109643) | Marine eukaryotic phytoplankton communities from the Atlantic Ocean - Atlantic ANT 2 Metagenome | ecosystem: Environmental > Aquatic > Marine > Oceanic | place: North Atlantic Ocean...
CGCAAGTACGCTGGATCGATGCAAACAAAGCTGCTGTTAGCGCTACATTTTTAGTCCCCTACGCTCGAATACAAGACCGTTCTGGAGTCTTATATGTTGATGTCCAAGGGCGTCGACTCCCTAAACGCCAACACCAAGGTGTCATTGTAAAACCCAACTACCATTTCATTACATTAGTGGAAACCTCATATGAGCGACCTCAACGTCCTGGTCTACAGTGGAATGGTGAGGACGTCCATGCTGGCATTCAATTGTTGAATCTTATCTATGATCAATCATGGGCCACACAAATTAAAACTATAAATCTATCACGCTGGTCAAATAAAACGCTGCTCTTTGAAACAGACAAAGCGAGTACATTCATCTGGGGGTCAACTCCTCAAAATGAACGCCCACTTGAAGCATTGGCAAACCAAAAGATAGAAAGGCTAAATCATATTAACGCTAAACACGGTCGAATTGATCAAGGAATTAGCGCTCAGTTCGACTTGACAAATCCTAGACGTGTAATTCGCAAATAGATCAAGCAATAATTCATTTTTTATCGTATCGTGGTGACATGACGCATCTTTCAACACCCGCCATTCTCTTTGTTTCAGAATTAATCATAAAAGTAGTAATGATTGCATTTTTATTACTAAGCAAAAAGAAGACGGACTCAGCAAAACTTGCATGGATGCTATTAATCGTTTTTATACCATTCATTGGAACATTAGTTTTTCTGCTCGTAGGTACAAGACGTCTTGGAAGTATTCGACGAAAGAGAAATAGGCAAATCTTAAAATCTATTCCGCAATGCGTCTCCTATCATGTGCCCGATGCACGACTTCATAAACATTCAATTGATTCGAAGTACTGCTCCGTCTCGCACATTACTGAATCAATAGGCCACTCTCAAATTGTGTGCGGAAACAATGCTAAATTATTTGGTGATTCAGAAAAATTCATTGATGCAATCGTTTCCGACATTCAACAAGCAAAAGACCAATGCCACATCTTGTCATACATCATGCTGAATGACAATGCCGGCAAAAAAATAACTGACGCATTAATAGAAGCCGCTAGAAGAGGCGTTGCATGCCGCCTACTACTTGATTCCATAGGGTCAAAAGATTTTCTAAAATCCGCGAATTTGCACCGTTTAAAAAACGCTGGAGTACATGTAATCGCTGCATTGCCTGCTAATTTAATTCGTGCCATATTCTCTCGAATCGATTTAAGAAACCACCGAAAAATTGCTGTCATTGACAACAAAATTGGCTACATGGGTTCAAACAATATTGCTGAACCATCGTTCGCGGTGAAACCTAAATTCGCACCTTGGGTTGATGCATCAGTTCGTTTAACTGGCCCCATTGTTCAGGAACTCCATGCAATTTTTATCCAAGATTGGTATCTTGATTCTGATGAAGATTTATCACGCATCTTAAAAAATGGAGTTGAATTTAATGACGACGGCTTTGCTGCACAATTGATAGCTACAGGCCCAAACAGTAATAACCACGCGCTAAGTCAACTCTTACAAACTGCGTTCTTCAGCGCACATAGTGAGCTGATTATTACAACACCATACTTCTCTCCTGATGATTCCGCGGAATCAGCATTAATTATTGCCGCACAGCGTGGCGTTGATACACACCTTGTTGTACCTGCCCGCAACGACTCACGACTTGTAGGCGCTGCTTGTCGAAGCCGATACTTGAAACTCCTTAACGCAGGCGTGCATATCCACGAATACGAAGGGGGATTGCTACATGCAAAAACAATGACCATCGATAAAGAAATCGCACTAATTGGATCTGCAAATCTTGATCGGCGAAGTTTAGACTTAAATTTTGAAGTAAATATGCTTGTATACGATTCTAATTTTGCAAGCGAACTTCGTTTTCTGCAAACAACTTATATCGAACAATCGAACGCTATAGCCCCTTCTGTGCCATCAGAATGGTCTATTGCTCAGAAGCTATGGCAAAATTTGATAAGTTTGATTGCCCCAATTTTGTAAAAATAGGCAAAATAATTGGCTTAAATAGTCAATATTCATTAAATTATCACGGTTTGATTAAGAAGTAATAGTTAGATTCGATGCAAATTGCGCCGATGTAGTCAATGGAAATGCGCCCCTACCTCTTCTCCATCTCAGTAATTATTACATTACTAAGCTTTACGACCAATGTCATAGCTGAATATGTGACCATCAGTGGTACTGATGGAATATACGATATCTATGCAGGCAATTTTGAGGAGCTACTAGGGAATTCTGACAATACATTTGCAATTAGTGACTTGGATATACTTGCTGCAACACTTCAAAACGATGGTATTGAGACTATGGGACGGCTATCATTTATCTTGGCGGATACTGACACTGGAATGTCTTTTATTGGCCTATTTGATGGTGTAGCAATTAATAATCCAAATGGTTCAATAGTTGACCAATTTCTAGGAGTCTCTGCGACAACATCAACAAATACAGACTGGTTTGCTTCTGGAGATGTAGGCAGTCAGGTAGATTGGTACGATTTAGGAAATGAAACTCAACTTGTAAATGCATACCTTGGCTGGCACCATGGTCAAACTTCTGCTGGTTTTGCTTGGGGCGATATTCAAATGGCGCAATCTGGAACCGTAAACTTATATGACATTGATCTAACGGAATTTGCTAGCGAACCAATACAATTTTTAACATTCCAAGACAATCAATGGGATATTGCAGGCACTGCAAACTTCTGCATGGGACAATATGCATTTTCATACCAGTTTGTGCCAACACCTGGCGCGATTGCACTGCTCTCAATTGCAGGAATAGCGCGCTCACGCCGTCGATACTAGCCAAAAGAAAATTTCATTTAATCTCTAAAGGGTCTATATCCCTAGATTATGACTGACTTTTCTGTTCATATAAAAGTTATTTTTTCTACATAAGTGTTTGTCATTGCCGCACTGCTCTATCCCGACATATGCCTGACGACTGACTAATGAGAGAGATGCTACGATGCGGATATAGGAGAACAATATGGCAATTACACTTACATTTCACGGGCAATCTTGTTTTCAATTTGAAGATGGTACAAGCACTCTTATCATCGATCCTTTTTTTACTGACAATCCCGTTGCAATCAAAAAAGTTGAAGAAATTTCTTGCACACATATTGCAATTACACACGGTCATTTTGATCACTTTGCTGATTGCGAAGTAATTGCAAAAGCAAACGAAGCCACCGTCTATGGCGTATATGAAATCTGCGATTATTTAACGGAACAGGGACATGCAAAATGTGAACCCGGAAATCCTGGTGGACGTATCGATGCCCCATTCGGTGGAATTTCATTCACTCAAGCAATACACTCTTCAAGCTACAAAGGTCGATACATGGGAATGCCATGTGGACTAGTTATTGAATTCGGAGGAGCTGTCATTTATCACGCTGGTGATACTGCACTATTCACTGACATGGAGCTTATTGGACAGATTTACCAACCTGACATCGCAATGTTGCCTATTGGTGACAGATTTACGATGGGGCCTGAAATGGCAGCAGCCGCTGCAGAGATGATTGGCGCTAGCACTTCTATACCCATGCACTACAACACCTGGCCTCCAATTGAGGTAGATGTTACTAGATTTTCGCCGAAGGATATGGACGTACTCGTTATGGAACCAGGCGATAGCGTTGAATTGTCTTCAGAATGACTATTGCTGACGTTATTTTAGTTGGTGGCAAATTAATTAATGTCAATTCAAGGACAATTGATTCTATAGATGTAGGTATTCTTGATGGCAAATTTACATTTGAAGCTACAGGAGCAAAAAAGTTTATTGAGCTCGGTGGATCTTTCATTGCCCCAGGATTTATTGATGCACACATGCATGTTGAATCAACTATGCTACCGCCCTCCTCCTTTGTTCCACTAGCCTTACCTCACGGCACAACATCTGCCATCTTTGACCCGCATGAAATCGCAAATGTCCTCGGTATTAAAGGCATTCAACTTATTCTTGACGATGCCGACGGATTACCCTTCGATTCATTTTTCACGGCGAGTTCATGCGTCCCTGCGTCTCCGCTAGAAACAAGCGGTGCAAATTTACTTTCTAATGACTTAGAACCACTCTTTGAAGATGAACGAGTCATCGCGCTTGCTGAGATGATGAATTTTCCTGGCGTTCTTCAAGAGGATATAGAAGTAATGAAAAAAATTAATATGGGTTTGCAGCATGGAAAAATTGATGGGCATTGCCCAGGACTACGAGGGAACGATTTACAAAAATATATTGATGCTGGAATTTCGAGTGACCATGAAAGCACCACCGCAGAAGAAGCCATTGAAAAACTTAATCGAGGCATGACTATTTACATCCGTGAAGGAAGTGCGGCTAAAAATCTTGAAGCTCTTCTACCAATCATAACTCCAGAAAATGCAAATCAAATTTGTTTTTGCACTGATGATAGGCACCCGGCAGATTTACACTTAACTGGACATATTGATCACATAGTCCGCAAAGCAATCGCACTTGGCCTCGACCCTGTTTTAGCAATATGCATAGCAACAAAACACCCTGCTTCCCATTACAACCTCGAACAATTAGGCTCGATTGAAGAAGGGAAACTCGCCAACTTTATTATCTTTGATAATTTGGAAGAACCCAAACCAAAACAAACTTGGCACAGAGGCACTCTTGTTGCTGAAAAAGGAAAAACAATCCCAAACATACAATGCTGTACAGATTGGTCTCCTGCTTTGAACAGTGTTCATTTACCATCATCAATAACACGAGAATCTTTTGATATAAAAGTAGAATCTGAACTTGTTCGTGTCATTGGCTTAGTGCCAGGACAACTCTTTACAGAAGAGCTACATTTGCCTCGCACTGATGAAGATGTCTTAAATATGGCAGTCATTGAGCGCCATCACAATACAGGAAACATTGGGCTCGGCTTGGTTAAAGGATTTCAATTTAAAAACGGATCAATAGCATCGACCGTAGGCCACGATGCACATAATATCGCCGTTGTAGGCGACAATTGTGGAGACATGTACATCGCTGCTCAAGCGCTTGCTGCATGCGGTGGCGGGCAATGTGTAGTTTCAAATGGTCAAGTACTTGCACTATTACCTCTACCTATTGCTGGACTCATGTCAGAAGCGCCACCTACTGAAGTCATTGCACAACAAAAAACTGTACTAGATGCCATACATTCACTTGGATGTCCAATGGAAGATCCATTTATGCCTTTGAGTTTTCTTCCTCTATCTGTTATTCCAAAACTTAAACTCAGTGATTTAGGCCTTGTAGATGTTGATCAATTTGCTATCGTGCCACTTGAAGTATGCGAAAGTTAACTCAACATATCAAACATGAGTTGGGCGAAGCGAAGATCTTGGCAATCGATGCTCGAACAGGAATCTTGCCTTGGCTGTATTGGGGAATCGCGGCATCATTCTATCTATATGAATTCTTTGCGCGTGTTGCACCAAGTGTAATCGAAGGGACACTTCAAAATGATTTTTCAATGAGTGCTTCGGCAATTGGATTCACCATGGGTTTGTATTACCTTGCATACGCACCAATGCAATTAGTTGTGGGCATATCGCTTGACCGGTTTGGATCAAGAAAGCTGCTTTCCACAGCAGCAATTATCGCAGGAATAGGCTGTTTAGCGTTCGCATTGGCAGAGAGTGTATTTTTTCTTGGCCTTGGTCGAATCATGCTTGGCATTGGTTCTTCATTTGCATACGTCGGCGCTGTCTACGTAGCTACAGTTTGGTTTCCAAAACGCAAACTTGCCTTTATCATGGGTATGACTGCCGCATTAGGTACTTTAGGTGCTGCACTTGGTCAAGCTCCACTGGCTGACGCGGTCCAGCTATATGGCTGGAGAAGTGCCATGTATACTGCCGCACTGGCAGGACTCATCATCGCCATCCTCATCTGGTTCATCGTCCCTCGAAGACCAGGCTGGTTTCTGAAGCTCGCTGAACTAGAAAAAGCAGAATCAACCGAAAATATGTTTGAAGGTTTACGGCAGGTTGTTTTAAATAGCCAAACTTGGCTAATTTCGATTATTAGTTTACTGCTATACGTACCGATCTCTACTTTTGGTGCGCTTTGGGGCGATCAATACATTGCTACCTCTACAGGCGTCGATACTAATACAGCAGCCTGGGCCATGACGATGATGTTTCTAGGATTTGCTGTTGGCGGCCCAGTTCTTGGATGGTTCTCTGATAAGAAAACACTGCGGAAAATGCCTCTATTTTTAGGCGGCATGATGAGCACAATTTCAATGATACTACTGCTCTTTGCAAGTGCAATGCCATTCTGGTTCACAGTATTTTGCCTTGTAACCACCGGCTTTTTTGCTGGCGCGCAGGCCATTACTTTTGCCGTCGCTGTTGAACAGCACAGTGCATTTTGCAAGGCGACTGCTGTAGCCTTCGTTAATTTTTTCGTCATGCTCGGCGGTTTTATTTTGCAACCTACTTTTGGAGCGTTACTAGATATTACCTCCGATACAGATTCATACAGCGCAGCTGATTATCGCATGGCCTTAATTCTTCTACCCGTTTCGCTTGCTGTTGGAACAATATTATGTAAATGGCTTAAAGAGAATAATTCGCTATGAATATCGCGCTTGTAAGTTGCAATAATTTACCTGGATGGGAAATTGATGACCAACCACTAATCGACTCGCTCGAAACGAAGGGTGTTACCGTGCATCGTCCTGCTTGGGATGATGATATAGACTGGGAACAATTTGCGATATCTATCATTCGAACAACATGGGATTACCATGAACAAAAAAATGCGTTTGTTTCTTGGTGTAAAAAAACACCTCGGCTTTGCAATAATGCGGAAATTGTCGAGTGGAATACACACAAGTCATACCTCAAAACACTAGAAGACCAGGGCGTTCCAATTGCTCCAACCACTTGGATATTAAAAAATGAATCAAGTGATATTGAAGAAATCATAAATCAACTTCAAACAGATAAAGGTTTCATTAAGCCTCAAGTTGGTGCCTGCGCATCCGATACTTTTCGTTTTGGAGAAACGGAACTCAAAGAAGCCCAACGATTTCTCAATGCGAATATACATCAAGATATGATGGTACAGCCTTACTTAACAAATGTTGAAACAGAAGGCGAACTGACTGCTGTCTTCATTGAAGACACCTTCACCCATGGTGTGCGAAAAGTGCCTGTTCCAGGTGATTATCGAGTACAAGATGATTTTGGAGCAAGCGATATGCCGCATGAATTTTCCACTGATGAGATTAGTCAAATGAAGAAAGTACTAAAGTTAGTTCCTGCAGCATCCGAATTACTCTACGCTCGATTTGATTATTTGCGAGACAATTCTGGACATTTACTTTTAAATGAGCTTGAACTTGTTGAACCATCACTCTTTTTTAGACATTGTCGTAATTCTGCAGAAATATTCGCTGATGCTATTGTAAATAGAGCTACTATGCTTGCAAGATGAAACAGGCAATTTTAGTATTAGCATTGGCAATAATCGGTTGCACAAAATCATCGGAGCAACCGCAGCCTCTTTCATTTACGGTTAAAGGCATAACCTTCGAGATGATTCCAATACATAATCAAGATTCTTTTTTTTACATCTCAGAAACAGAAGTCTCTTGGGACCTGTATGACATCTTTCTGCAATTTATCAATAGTGCCGAAAATCAATATGCTGGTGTAGACGCTATTACGGGGCCTACCCCTGCATATGCAACTGTGGATAGGGGTTTTGGTAGAAATGGGTATCCAGCTATTTCGATGTCTGCACAAGCTGCAGAAGCCTTCTGCAATTGGCTTACCATTCGTACTGGATACTCCTTTACGATTCCAAAAATTGAACAATGGAAAATATGTAACACAGAAGGTGGCAGCGCCTGGCACAAATGGAATTCTGATGGGACCACTCATCCCATCGCATTAACATCTCCAAACTCTTTGGGCTTGTACGATATGCGAGGAAATGTGGGAGAGTGGGTAATAACCTCAAATGGACCTCGAGTGATCGGCGGGAGTTTTAGGACACCTGCCGAAGAGCTTGGTGTACTATCCTTATTAGAGAGAGATAAAACTTGGAATCAAACAGATCCACAATTACCTAGAAGCCCATGGTGGCTTGCAGATGCTGATTATGTTGGCTTACGTTTAGTACTAAATGAAGGAAAAAACAATGAGTGATATCACACGAAGAGATTTTGTCAAAACTGCTGGAGCAGTTACAGCAGTAAGTGCCACTACCCTCCCTGCTTGGGCTATACAAGAAAATCGCAGTCCAATTAAGGTTGGGTTCATTGGTTGTGGTGGACGAGGCACTGGCGCGGCAAATCAAGCACTCGATGCAAATGAAAATGCTGTCATCTGGGCGATGGGGGATGCATTTGAAGATCGTCTCTCAAGCAGTCAAAATGCTCTCACTAATGAACACGGAAATCGAGCAGACGTTCCTAAGGAAAGACAGTTCGTTGGCTTCGACGCATATCAAAAAGTCATTGATTCTGGTGTAGATATGGTCATCCTTACAACTCCACCACACTTTAGACCAGAACATATTGCATATGCTGTCAAAGCAAAGAAACATGTTTTCTGCGAGAAGCCAATGGCGGTCGATGGGAGTGGCGTACGCAGTGTTATGGAATCAACAAAGCTTGCAAAAGAAAACGATACGAATCTAATGTCTGGCTTTTGCTGGCGATATAACTTGCCTGTCAGAGCTACCTTTGAACAAATTCATGATGGGGCAATGGGCGAAGTTCGCTCGTACTTTGCAACATACTACGCGACACCTCTCTGGACAAAGCCACGAAAAGAAGCTTGGAGTGATGTTGAATGGCAAATGCGAAACTGGGTGCATTTTGATTGGCTATCTGGAGATCACATTGTTGAACAAGCATGCCATTCCATTGATAAAATCAATTGGGCATTTCAAAACGAGACACCCTTGAGTGCTACTGCTATAGGTGGCCGTGAAATGCATGAGCGATTAGAAACTGGAAATGTATATGATCATTTCGGAGTAGTATTCGAATATGCTGGTGGCAGAAGAGCGCATTTACACTGCCGACAAATGCCGTTCAGTTACAACGACAATAATGATTACATTACTGGCTCAACGGGCACCTGCTCTGTAAATGGCTGGACAGGTGCTCCCAATTTTACTGGATCTACAGAATACACATACAAGGGTGAGAACCCCAATATGTACCAAGTAGAACATAACGAATTACAAGAAGCAATACGAGGTGATCGACCTACTATTAATGATGGTGAATTCATGGCACAATCAACAATGATGGCAATCATGGGTCGCGAGGCTGCTTATACTGGCCAGAAAGTTGCATTCAATGATGCACTCAATGCAACAACAGTTCTTGGGCCAAAAGAATATGCGTTTGCAGACTTTGAAATCCCGGCTGTACCACAACCAGGACTGACCAAATTGAACCGCTAACTATCCTGCGCTTGGTAACTCTCGTTTGCTAGGGTAAAACACTATCAGCATTAATAGGCATGCTACGGAAAGCCACATTGGGACAGAAAACAATGCTGAATAATCCATTACACCATCAACCATAGCCCACTCTCCCACAAGTGCTGTCGCGAACAAGCTGCCAACAATGATTCCTACACCCACAATGACAAGATTAAAAAAGTTTTGCGCTGTAGCACGAACATCTTTCGAGCAGAACTCGTCTACTACCATAAATGCGACAAAGATAAAACAGCCGAAACAAATCCCATGCAATGCTACTCCAATTACAACAGGCACTAGATTTGGTAAATATGCAAAAATTGCCATGCGTAAACCGTAAGCAACAAGACCCGTGCAAAGAAGTGTTTTCTTACTGAACTTGATTGCCAAAATAGGCATGAGAGCAAGCACAACAATCTCGCTCATTTGACCAATAGTCATTAATCCGCCACCACCAACTCCTAATACTGTATTAATCCCATTAGCAAATGTATTTGCTGCATCGTTGCCTGCGCTATTCTGAATCCCCGTTACGAAATCACTTGTATAAACAAAGTAAAATTGATGAATGATGCTTACGGGCACTGCAATAATAAAGAGTGTCACAAGCGGTTGCATTCGTATCTCACGCAATGTTTCAAACCACGCTAATTTATTAGTAGTGTTCTTTGATGGCGGGGTATGCGGAAGTGTAAAACAATACAAACCCATAAGTACGCCTAGAACTGCGCTTATTGAAAATGCTACAGCTCTACCAGCGTTTTGAGCTGCTGCAATATCTTCTAAAGGAACACCAGTAGGTGTAGACCAGATTCGTAAATATTGCCCCACAACAATACCTGCTGCAATCCAACCCACTGTACCCCATAACCTAACTTTTCCGAAGTCGCGGTCACGGTTGGGCAAATGATGAAACGCTAATGAGTTTGTGAGTGCAATAGTTGGGGCGTACACTAAACCGTAAACACCGGACAGAATCGCGAAGTCCATGAACGTGGTCGAAGTGCCAAGCATGTACACAAGGCACGCACCAATTAGGTGACTTATCCCAAGCAGTTTTTCTGTTGACATAACGCGATCAGCAAGTTGGCCTGCAATGAATGGTCCGAAAATCGCACCCACAGCACCTGCTGAAAGACATAGGCCAGTCTCAGTTAATGTAAACTCTCGGTAGCCAAGTAGAAATGGGTACAAAATAGGAAGCCAGGCTCCCCAAATTGCAAATTGCAAAAACATCATGCCTGAAAGTCGTGGTAATAAGAATGGTGATTTAGTTTGATTTTCCATGATACTATTGTAATCACAGAAAGCTACTACAGTCTAGCCTTACCGCTTCTTGTTAAAATTTCTCTTCCGTTTTCCACCCTTAGCTTTAGATTTACCCTTTGAGAACTTAGGACGTGAAGCAGTATTCTTCACAACAGATATGGCTAGTTTTTGTCCGCCAATAGTAGTTTTCTTTAAATCATTAAATATATCTTTTGGCATTCCAAATGGCAATTCAATGAAACTGAATTGATCATGTAACTCTATACGACCAATCTCTTTATCAGACAAACCAGCTACAGTTGATATCGCTCCAACGATGCTCGCTGGTTTAGCTCCATGCGCTTTTCCTACAGAAATATGGAATCGCTCCATACCCTGAGTAACGGGGTCACCTTTTGGTTTTCGTTCTTTTCGCTCTCGCCTATCTCTGCGATCGCCACTATCTTTTCGTTCTCTTCCGCCCCCGCGATCACGCCGATCATTTCGATCAAACTGCTCAAATCGAACTTTTTCGTCAGCACGCAGAATGAGTGGCGAATCACCTTGCGCCATGCTCGCAAGCGCAACAGCAATTTCAACAGGAGGAACATCATGCTCAATTGAGTACGACTCTACAATGTCTGCAAAAAGTTGATTATCTTTTCCATTTGTGAGCGTGTCAGTAATGCGCTGCTTAAATTTATCAACACGTCGTTCATTGACATGAGAATGGCTTGGCAAATCCATCCGCTCAATCTTTTGATTTGTTGCTTTTTCAATTGAACGGAGCATTCGTTTTTCTCGTGGCGAAATAAATAAAATCGCATCACCTTCTCGACCCGCACGAGCGGTTCGACCAATACGATGTACATAAGATTCCGTGTCATACGGCACATCATAATTAATGACATGGCTAATACGAGGAACATCTAAACCACGAGCTGCAACATCTGTTGCAATAAGAATATCTAATTTGCCTGACTTCAATTTGTTTACAGTTGCTTCACGCAAGTTTTGTGACATATCACCATTAAGAGCTTCAGCAGCAAATCCACGTGCCTCAAGTTTTTCTGCAAGCGCGATTGTCATCATTTTTGTTCTTGCAAATATAATAATGCCATCTGTGTCTTCAACTTCTAAGATACGAGTTAGGGCATCCAGCTTGTGCATGCCACTTACCATCCAATAGCGCTGCCGAACTGTATCAACTGTTGCAGTTTTATCCTGCACTTTAATTAGTGCCGGTTCGTTGAGATATCGCTTTGCAATTTTGGCGATTGGCTTTGGCATCGTCGCAGAGAACAAAGCAGTTTGATGTTCCGTTGGAATTTGTTCTAAAACCCATTCCACATCATCGATAAAACCCATTCGAAGCATCTCATCTGCTTCGTCAAGGACCAAGCATTGCAGGTTGTCTAGGTTAATACTGCCTTTACGCATATGATCCATAACTCTGCCTGGAGTACCAACAACTACATGTACACCGCGGTCAAGGGCCCTGAACTGAACTCGATAATCTTGCCCGCCATAAATAGGAACAACATGAAAACCTTCTAATTGACTTGCATATTTTTGGAATGCCTCAGAAACTTGAATAGCTAGCTCACGTGTTGGTGCTAGAACTAAAATTTGAGGGCTTCGCTGTTTAATATTAAGTCGAGACAAAAGTGGCAAAGCAAATGCTGCTGTCTTGCCAGAGCCCGTTTGAGCTTGACCTAAAATATCACGCCCATCAAGCAATGGAGGCATTGATTCTGCTTGAATTGGCGAAGGAGACTCATATCCTAATTGGGATACAGTCTTTACTATTGCCTCTTTGAGACCAAATGAAGCAAAATCAAGGGTGGGCTTATGTTCTGTCATAGTATCTGGCGAATCGGTCATTGTACCCAAATAACTACTGCAAAACCCAAGCGATTCCTCCCTTTATATGATTAATAAAATCTGTCTCATTAAAACTAGACATAGGATGCCCCCTGCCTGTATAAAAACTTCTACCGCTTCCTATTTCACTACACCATGCAATTGGATGGTTATTAACATTCATCAAAATTGTTGCCCCGTCTGGCATTCGATCATATACGTACCATTCATCTACGCAAAACCATTTTTCAGGCAAATGGCTCGTTGAGGGGTGTTCTCTATTCACGACCTCAATCATTGACTCAGACACTGGTGGGTGTGAAACAAACCAAGCTCCTAGAAGCTTTTCGCCATACCAATCCCATTCATATTCGGTATCAGCGGCAGAATGGACCCCAACGAATCCGCATCCAGATTGAATATTTTGTTTTAATGCTATTCGTTCTTCTTCATTCAAAATATTGCCGCTTGTATTCAAAAACACAACAACATCATATTTTTCATCACAGAGTAAACTCGAATCTTCTGTTGTAATCACATCAAGATCCAGTTCTCTAGCTATCTCAGCAACAACTTGCACACCAGTTTCAATTGAAGCGTGCCTATAACCTCGAGTTTCAGATAGTACCAATGCTCGCTTTTGTTGATTACATCCAACAAGAAATAGGCAAAGAACTATACAGCGGACCACGTCTTTGAAACCTGACTTCGCATCACCGCGTCAATAAACCTCATACTTAAAAGACCTTCAGTCTCATCAATAAGCTGCACATCTGCCCCGAGTATTCTGTCAGCAAAATCTACATACAGATTTGCGAATGCTTCGATGAATCCAGCAGGATGACCAGATGGTGCTCGATTTGATTCACAATGTAAAATTGTTTCTGTTCCATCAGGTGAAGAAAATTTCAATTGATCGCATGAATCATGGTCCCAACTAAATGATCCCTTGTCACCCCATACGCGTATTGAAACATGATTGCGTTCACCAGTGCATACCTGCGAACAAACTAAATCACCAATAGCGCTCTTTTCCATTTTCAATTGGACACATGCGTGATCATCGACTTTTCTGCCTTCGACAACTGTATGAACATCGCCTCGAACTGCTGTGATTCCAAGTCCAGTTGTAAATCGAGCAAGTTGCTCAGCGTGTGAGCCAATATCCCCAAGCGCACCAGCACCACTTCGCTTCGGATCCGTTCTCCAGGCCGCTTGCTTTTGCCCTTCTTGCTCAATTGGCTGCGCAAGCCACCCCTGCCTATAGTCAACGCTGACAGTACGCACTTCACCAATATCGCCCGCGAGAATGCGCTGACGCATCTCTCGAATCATTGGATAGCCAGTATAGGTGTACGTTAACCCAACATGCATTTCTGATGAAGAAGCAATTTTTTCGAGTGCAATGGCTTCATCAAGCGTCCTGGTCATTGGCTTATCAAGCATGACATGAAAACCAGACTCTAGTGCTTTAGTTGCAATTTCAGCATGTGATTCATTTGGCGTCACGATAACGATGCATTTAATGTTATCTTTTTCTTTTTCGAAAAGCTCTTGCCACGTTTCATAGCCCTTGATGCCGAGTTGCTCAGCACTTTCAATTGAGCGTTTTGGATCTGACGAAAAAGCTCCAGCAACTAATTCATATCTTGCATCCAATCGCATTGCCATGCGATGAATTTCACCAATAAATCCGCCAATCCCCCCACCAACCATCGCGGCTTTTATTTTACTCATGCCTGCTCCGAAAATGCCGCGTCAAAGGCAGCGCCACTTGGCGGAACAACATCCATTGAGCGAAGATAATCTAAAGACTCCATAGCTCCTTGACGCCTATCCATGCCCTCATCTTCCCATTCAACGGAAATCGGACCATCGTAACCAATACGATTTAACGTGCGCATAATGTCATCAAAATCTACATCCCCCCTACCGACGCTACGAAATTCCCAACCGCGGCGATGGTCTCCAAAGGGTAAATGTGAACCAAGTATCCCACGCTCACCATTCGTTAAAACAGCAACATCTTTTGCATGAACATGAAAAATATAGTCATCAAATGCATCAATAAAAGCGGATGGGTTGATGCCCTGCCAAAGCAAGTGGCTTGGATCGAAATTAAAACCAAATGCTGGATGATAATCTACTGCCTCAAGTGCACGCTGAGCAGTTGCTATGTCATAAGCAATTTCTGCGGGATGAACTTCAAGTGCAAATTTGATTTCATTCTTTTCAAACTCATCCAAGATTGGAATCCAACGATTAGCAAAATCTGTGAATCCATCATCGATTACACTCTTTGGAGTTGGAGGGAAAAAGTAAAACTTACTCCAAATTGATGAGCCAGTAAAACCATTCACCACGGGAACACCAAAAGATTTCGCTGCTCTAGCAGTCTGCTTCATTTCTTCTGCGGCGCGCTGCCTAACACCTTCGGGATCACCATCTCCCCATACTGCTTCTGGGATGATTAACTTGTGCCGATCATCTATCGGATCACAAACAGCCTGTCCAACTAGATGATTGGAAATTGCAAAACAATCAAGATTATGGCTTTCTAGCAATGCTCGTTTTTCTGATAATTCTTTTTCTGATGCATGAACATCAAAATGATCTCCCCAACAAGCAAGTTCTAATCCATCGTAACCACAATCAGAAATAAATGTCGCCAATTGCGCAAGCGGTAAATCAGCCCATTGCCCCGTAAACATTGTCATCGGTCTTGTCATAGTTATCCTTAATGTTTTATATGATCAAGCCAGAAATCATCATTCAGCCGTCACAGAATCGTTTAAACGAATGACTCGTATATTTCTATATGAAACAATATCTCCATGATCTTGCAAAGCAATATGGCCTTTTTTGTTTTTACCAAAATCAGGCATATCTTTAAATTTACTTTTAGTAACTAAATCGTCCCATTCTTCAGACCATAGTTCGTACTCAAGTAATTTTTCGCCATTAAGCCAATGTTCCACATGAGACCCATCGACTACCAACTTCACTTTATTCCATTCGCCAATAGACTTTGTTAAATCATCAGATGGAGCATGTAATGCATAATTAGATCCGGCACTAGTCTCTGGAGTCATTCCATTTTCATGCGCCTTATTATCAAGCACTTGCATCTCTGGCCCAGTCTGCCAAACATGATCATGGTCTTCATCAACACGAAAGAAGATGCCACTGTTGCCGCCTTCAGAAATTTTCCATTCAAGCATCAATACAAAATTATGATATTGATCTACTGTAACAATGTCTCCTCCACCTTTAGTATGTGTCAGCACGCCATCATCAGACAGCCGCCATCCTTTTGGAAGAGTCTCCTTTTTAAAACCACGCCATAAAGGGACCTCAGCCTTTTGCTCCATAATAAAGTCAGCTTTTTTTTGATCTTCCCAACCTTTAAACCTATTAGCACACCCGCCACAACAGAATATAACTACATCGTCGCCAATGTTCAGCGCAATATCTGGGTTAGCAGCTTTGCCGCTCATAGGGCAAAGTTCATTGACTGGATCTGCCCCACTAAGTGGTTCAGCGATTATCAACGAGAGAGAAAATACAATAAATAAATATTTCATAAGCACAGGATAGCAGAGTTACGGACTTTTGCGAACTGTCCTCGCATCTCCTAATCGAAGATCTTCAATTCTCTGCTTTGAACCATCTGACCATGTAATTTCTACTTCAGAGATACTGCTTGCATTACCAATTCCAATGTGAAGAGCTGGGTCTTGTGCAGAACAATATCCACCACCAGAACGAACTTCCCGACGAACTCGACGATCATTCAAAGTAAATCGAACCACAGCGTCTTGAGCGGGCGAACCATGCTCATTTCTCAACCGCAATATGACAAAACCACCACCCTCAGGATTCTGATTGATGAGTAAATACGCAGGGGCATCACGATTTAAGACGACGATATCCATTGACCCATCGCTATTCACATCACCGTATGCAATACCACGACTTGTATGTACAGGGCCCACAAATGGCACTTCTTGAAATCGCCCATTGGGCAAACCCTTTATCAATACATTTTGTTCAGCATATGGATCATCAGCAGTTTCACCAACTGGAATCTGAACTTTCCCATTAGACATATATAAGTCAAGAAAACCATCATTATTCAAATCACGAAAACCCGTTCCAAACCGTGTGTATGGTCGAGAAATCGAAGATAGACCACTTTTAGGTGTCCCATCAGTAAACCAACCGCCCTTATTTATAAATAGCGAATCTGTTTCGCCAGATAAATTAACAACAATCAAATCAAGTAAACCGTCATCATTCACATCTGCAAAATCTGTTCCCATCCCAGCTTTGGGCTCCCCATTCGCGTCGACTGCTACACCAGAGACAATCGCATCATCTATAAAAGTCCCATCACCTTGGTTCAGCCAGAGCTGATTGTTCATTTCATCATTCGCAACAAATACATCTAAGAAACCATCTTCATTAACATCTCCAACGACTACTCCGAGGCCATTCCCCCAAACAGCATGGATGCCTGATTGTTCAGAAACATTTGCAAATGTCCCGTCTCCGTTATTTCGGTAAAGCGTATCTTTCGCTGGAGCACGATATGATTGGGGGTGGCAATAATCTAGTAATCCAGTTTGTGCCGGGCACTCTCGTTCAGTCGCTGGAGTCCAGTCAATATAGTTCGCAACATATAAATCAAGATCGCCATCGTTATCCATATCAAAAAAGGCCGAGCTTGCGCCCCAACGAGTTTCGCCCACTCCAGCAAATGTTGTAACGTTCTTAAAATGCCCCTTGCCATCATTCTGTAACAAGACATTTCCTTCGACATTGGTGATATACAAATCGACATCGCCGTCATTGTCATAATCCCCAGTGCTTACACCAGTGCCAAAATGAGTATCGCCTGCACCAGATTTGAGAGTGCCATTTGTAAAATTCCCTGTTCCATCATTGATAAATAACTGATTTGAGTATTCCTTCTGTTTGGAATTAACTACTGAACCACCTTGCACCATATAAATATCCAAATCGTCATCGCCATCAACATCAAGCAACGCAACACCCCCTGAAACAATCTCTGGGTTATATGGAAAATCTCCTTGACCTGATTCCCAAACAAAATCAAGACCACGTTCGGCGGCCTCATTTACAAACCAAGCCTTCTCTACAAAAACTTGTGGCTGTTGCTCAGAACAACCTGCGAAAAACAAAAAAGATACAAATATGCGTTTTACCATTACCTTTGTAACTCATTCAGTAATTGTTGAGCAACTACATGATCTGGGGTAATACTTAGAACGTTTTCTAGCATTTTTTGCGTCACTTCAATCTCTTCCGCAGTCTGAAACTGAACAATTTTCATACGCAATTTTGCAAGCAGTATCGCAGTAATTGTATCTGACGCCTGCTCTTTCATTAAAGCATTAAACTTAGATACAGCGAGTGCCAATTCACCTTGCTTCGCATGCCAAGATGCATCAATGCGTCGAACAACACGATTTGTATTATCGTAAGAAATATATTCATCTATAAGCTGGCGGACCTTTGCCAAATTATTTGCTTGCATATTTTTCATAATTTCTTGGCGCAAAGCATTCAAACCAACGACATGATTAACTACATTTCGCGTCCATGGATCCGCCCAATTTGGTTTCTTTTGACCTGCTTTTGCCCAGGCAGCCCTTGAGCGTTCTTGATCCCCCATAACTCGATACGCTCTCCCTAAAAGTTGATAAACATAGCCATCTGGGACTTCCCGTATCAGCTTCTCATTATTTAACAAGTCAATTGCTACCAAAGGCTTATTCTCTTCAAGAGCAATCCGCCCCTTTGCAATTAATACCTGCATTGTATTTGGTTGCTTAATATCTGCGATGTCAATCTGAACTTTGGCTTTAACTATGTCCCCCACATCAATGTACCAAAAGGCTAACTGCCAATGAGGAGCATCCATTCGTGCTGGAGCAATCTCTGCAGCTTTTGCAAGTGCTGTTATAGCCTCTTTCATTTTTCCTTGATTATGACGAACAACAGCAAGTCGATACCAACCAATTACTTGCCCAGGAAAGAGTTCCACGTATTGTGCATAAGTTTGCTCAGCTAGTTCATTCAAACCAGCACCTTCATACGTCATTCCAAGTTCCATTCGAAGCTTTTGCGATTTCGGATCCTCGTCCACGGCATCTGCCATTTGTTGAACAACCGGCTTTAATAGTGGATCCGTTATCACTGTCGTTCGAATTGCTTTAGGGCCTGAGGGCATAAAAATAACCACAGCAGAGATGGCAAGGAGTGACAGGCAACAGACAAGAAAGATTTTTTGAAACATCGTTCTCATGTTCGTATTATGACATAAAGGCAGACCAGTATTGTGTACGATAAAGAACAATACAAAACGGTAAATACTCTACATGTCTAAACGACCAATCGTCATCCATGTGCCAAAGACCGGCGGCACAACACTATTTATGGCCATAAGTGGTTCTCCAAAACCACCAAGCCCAAACTTGCTCTACAGACATATTAAAATGTTTGGCAAAAATGAAGAAATGAAATCAAATTGTGGAGATATTTTCGACTCTACGATCAATTCAAAATATCAAGAAAACCAAATCATCATGATGATTCGCAACCCCCTAGAACGAATTGAATCAGAATTCGGCTTTCTTAGCAATCGAGAGATGTTTCGAGAACTCTGGCAAAATAATGTTGGATGCGAATACCCAAAAACACTGCTCGAATACATCCAGCATCCTTCCAACGCAAACAGCATTTGTCGATTTTTGCACGGGATTCCTATGTACACAAATGACCCTGTCACGCAAGTGCAATACGATGACGTCATCAAGTCATTCGAAAAACTTTCATTTGTATTTGGAAGAACTGATCAAATGGGATTAACGGTTTCGAATGTTTCTAACCAATGTGGGATTGAATTCGGCGACATGATTCCTAGATACCGAACAAGTTTATACAAACCAAAACGTAGCAATCATTGGGAAACTATTTCAAACACTTTTGATGAGCTAAACACATTTGACTTAAAACTCGAGATAGAAATTCAAAAACGTTTTCTTGAGCAAACAAAAACTATCCCCCGCTCCAAACAAGTCACATTCGCTGGAGATGAATATGATTCGCTCTATCCGTTCGTCTGTGTAGAGCCCATGCGATCACCTTTGGAAATTTATGCTAATGATCTTGACGATCCAATCGTGTTATACAATTGGATTGAGCAGAACCGAAAATTACAACAACCTATATTAAAAAAGTGTATCCATTTGAACAAGGGTGATGGAAAAGCATTCTTAATTGATTGGCTCAATAAAACAATTCCTACGATGCTTAAGGATGAGACAATTAAAGTCGATTGCTCAAATCCACTTGACTCATTGCGCTTGCTTGTTAAGAAAATGTTCCGTACTTAACCAAATAACTCTAGAGCGTGTAAAGCAACAGAATGCGTTGAATCTTGCTCAAGCACTAAACTTGCTTGACGAATTGCTGCATCACTTTGATTAAGTGAAATTAATAATTTCAATCGTAGAACTTGCCAAGTCAGTTCACCACGATTCAAGCCAACCTCCCGAAGAACCCGAAGTCCTTCGTCATATTCTTCTTGTTCGTAGTAATAATTGGCTAATTTAGCTCGATCAGCTGAAGTAAAGACACCTAGCTGTAGTGAGCGGTGCAATGCCTCAACTCCCTGCTCAACCAATCCTGCCTTCAAGCATAAGCGACCATATGTGCCTATAGCATGAAAGACAGCAAGCTTATCTAAATTAATCGATTCCAACTTGTCTACAGGATTATCTAAATTGAGTTGAATGAGCCCTTGTGCAATTATTGTTAAAGGGATATCAGGATATGCTTTTTCTAATAGTTGAACAACTGATTGAAGCGATTCCATTTTCCCTTGTTGCTCAAGCGCAAGAATTAGCATCCAATAATCAAACGGCTTACCTCTGAGCTGAACAAGAAATGCACTATTCAATTCAAGCTCCTTCCACAATTCTTTTTTAAAGGCAATAGAAGCCAATGTAAGAAATCGCTGGATAAGAATGGTTATTCCGGGCTTGTATTGTTCTGCTATAACATGTTCCAATACAGCAACCCACTCAGCATCTGTATTGGAAGGTATTTGAGGAAAAGTTCGCGGCTCGTCGACGAGGTATGGTTTTAAAAATTTCCATTCGGGCTGTATCACACCAATTGGGCAGCTAACTCCTGCTAATGCATATGCAGCGCCTCCAATAAGTTCAAGATGCGGAATTTCAGCAATATCGTAAGACTGGCTACCAACCAAAAATGTAGCTGCGTACGGTCGAATTGATTTCATGACTGATGCATCGTCATTCGTGCGGTGGCTCACAATTAAAAAATGTGTTGCTTCATCTATCGATTCTATGAGTTTTTCAACTTTTGATTGCGTTTCTTGGACCTGCGAAGCCTCTGTAGACTCTCTTGCTAATCTTGGAAAGACAACTCCAACAACATCAGCATTCAGACAACTTGAAATATCAGCAAACTCATCTGAACTTTGCATATTTTCAACTCGCTCGTCTCCCAGAATTGCAGGCCAATTAATTGTTTTGATCGTAAATTCCGAACCGTCCCAAAATGATTGAGCGCGTCTGTCAGATCGTTCTGCTTCTCGTATTTTGTAGGTTACTGCATCAACGGTCCCGCGCGTAACAATGCCATGCTGAAGAGCACTCACCCCTGTGGATATAGAGACAGCAATTGCAGCTGGTGGCAATGGCGGTGAAGCCACTTCTGTATGGATTGCTATTCGACTACCCAGCTTCGATGGTTTTCCAACCATTAATGGCCCATCAGTTACAATAATAAATAGTCGTGGTGCTTGTTTTTCGAGCATACACGTATTAATTCGGCATTTTGTATACTGCGTGTTGTATTAATCTAACGGATTGTTATTGCCTTTTAATAGGGCGATAAATGCTAAAAGTGGTTGAAAATGCATATAAACGCGGTTATAAGGCTGTTTTTTACAATTGAGCATAGTAACAAAATCAAAAATTACCTTTAAATTACAGGTGTGAAAGCTATAACCGCGAAATAAACAGCCTAAATTAACATTTCTTTAAATGCAGATATTTTAGGCAAGATATTTCGATTATTTATCTTGACAATGACTCAAAATTGGTGCATTCTGCATATATGGAGGTTTGAGACTAGACCAAATCCATCCCTCCGACTCAGGATTTTTTGAAGAAATTCTCCTGGGCAAGGAGAGAAGAGAGAACTCATCCTTGAATAATTTAGCTCTTTCTCAGGCGGGTTAGCACATTGTGTTGATCCCCTTACACGGAATGCAAGTGCCGTAAAGGCTTGCGAAATGTAGGGATGTGTCGACACACAAAACTACAGGCAGGAAAATTGTTTTAACGTTCGATGTGTCGAAATCGAACAGAGAAGAGAATAGAGGAATTTATTATGAAAAAGCGATTTATGCTTACAGCAGCTGGTGCAGTTGCTACAGGTTTCGCAGGTTCAGCTAACGCTGAACTCGTTGCGATGGAAAATGGCCTAGACAAATACTTCGGCGAACACTCATGGCAAGTTATCAGCTCCGGTGGATCTGTTGTAGCTTCAATGGCCGGTGGTAGTTATAATGGTCTTGTTGACGGTACTTTTAATTATGTCACAAACTCCGCAACTAGTCACTTCGGTACTGCTTACGGATTTATGGATCTTGCAGCTGGTACATACAACGTACAAATGCAAGACTCATGGGGTGACGGTTGGGCATGGAACTCATACGTGGGTTACTTAATGATTGGCAGTGGTTCAGGTACTGTTAGTGCCTCAAGCGGTTCATTCAGCTTTACAGTTGTTCCAGCTCCAGGTGCTCTTGCACTACTTGGTCTAGCTGGTATTGCTGGCACACGTCGTCGTAAATAATTTTATGATTGATGTGCGACTTTAATTAGTCAACACGAACAGGTCATCTTTCGAGATGACCTGTTTTTTTATCTGGTTTGAATTAACCTGTCGTAAAGACATCGATAATGATAAAAGTAGATTTAGATGTAATCATGCACAACATCGATCAGCGGGCCGAGATGCTTTTCGTAGTTCTTCCAGCGGCCACTTGAAGTGTTATACATCTTTTTATTCACTTGATCGTAACTAATTGTCCGAGCCACGCGATCAGATTTATGGAACTCCATGCAATCTTCTTGCCATGGTAAATCTAAAAATTCAATTAGTCGCTCTGTCTGTTTTCGTTGGCCAGTGACCAAGTCCTCATAGTGCAATTCCATCATAGGTATGGAAAGCGCTTCCAGCCAATGGTCCGTGATTTTCTTACGCTCAACCCAAGTGCGACCAATATGTTCAAGCTTATTCGTATAAGGAAGGCCTGCCGCTAAAAGATTATTCGTAAAGCAGGACACTGCATTATCAAGGGGATTTCGATGCAGAAAGATTGCTCTTGAACTAGGTAAAATTTGAGATAAAAACCCTAATTGCAGATGTAAATTCAATGCTTTGTTCGAAACAACAGTCGCATCATTCCTAAAAAAATCACAATGCTTGATATATCTAAGAGAAAGCTCATTGATATCGTTGCTCCTAAGGTCAATGATATTCATAGGCCACTGATGAAAAGAATCCGTTAACTTTGCAACGCTCGACTGTAAGAGTGAACCCGTCGGCATTTCGCCGCCATTCTCTACGCCTGAATGCATTCCAAGAATTTGTTCCAAAAGACTTGTCCCACTGCGAGGATTCGCAACGATAAATACAGGTTTTACTTCAGTAGATGGACCATGAATAAGAGATTGGATGGTGTCCTTGGTCATAAATGAGCGCATTTGTTCAAACTGAGAGAAAAAAGCTTGCTCATCAAAATGTGTATCGTCAAAATCATGCGCATTTGTTGCTGCCTCCCAACATAAATCAAATTCACCTAGTCGATCATATGCCTTACTAAGCAAAAAAAACAACTTTGTTTTTTTTGCACAGTTTTGCTCACTGGCTACTAACGAAAGAAGGTAATCAACTGAATCAGAATACTGTTTCTTGGATATAAGCAATCGAGCTTTCAAGCGCTGGAAATTGCCATTGTCCTTTTGATCTGGAATTGTGCCAAGCAGAGCAATCGCTTCATCTGCCAAATTACTCCGTTCATAAATATCCGCTAAAGCAAGCACACTGCGTACACTCGAGTTAGAAAATTGAATCGCACAATTACAATATTCAATTGCCTTCTTAAAATCTCCCAGTCTTGACCATGCAACCGCAGCATCAATTAGTATTTTTGGATGAACTGGTTTTTGATCTACCAGTTCCTCATAAAGCAGCGCCGATGTATAAAAATCCCGAGATTCTGAGGCAACCTGAGCATGCAGCGAGACTAATTCGAGCGATTCTGGGAAGTCCTCGACACCTTTTTCAACCAAGTCTAAAGCCAGAGAATGCATATGCTTTGCAAGTAAAGATTGCACTTCTTGCATAATAGTTTGAACGGCATTTACCATAAATGGATTATAACCGGAGCGAACAATTGTTAAATATAGTCTGAAACAATATCAATCAAAGGTCCAAGATGTTTCTCATAGTTCTTCCAACGGCCGCTTGAAGTCTTATACATCTTTTTATTTACTTGATCGTAACTAATCGTGCGAGCAACTCTCTTTGATTTATGGAATTCCATGCAATCTTCTTGCCACGGCAAATCCAAAAATTCAATTAGTCGCTCTGTCTGTTTTCGTTGGTCAGCGACCAAGTCCTCATAGTGCAATTCCATCATAGGTATGGAAAGCACTTCAAGCCAATGATCTGTAATTTTCTTCCGTGCAATCCATGTTTTTCCCAATGTCTCAAGAGAATTCGCATATGAATGTCCTGAAATCAATAAGTTAGTTGTATAGCAGGAGACAGCATTGTCTAGGGGGTGCCTATGCAACATCACAGCCCTAGAACTTGGGAGAACTTTTGAAAGAAAACCCAATTGTGTTGGTAAATTCAACGCCTTGTTCGAAACCACTTTTTTACCTTGAGCAAAATCCACATTTGCCGCGACGTACTGTTTCGAAAGTTCGGCAGCGTCTTCTTTACGCATGTCAATCATATTAGTTGGCCATGCATGAAATGAATCGGTAAGCCTAGCCACGCTCATCTGCATAGTATGGCCTACTGATAGCTCGCCAGCATTAGCAATGTCTGGATGCATACTAAGTATTTGCTCGAGTAGACTTGTGCCGCTTCGAGGATTACCCACAATAAAAAGTGGCTCCATTTCAGCAGTGGGACCATCTGCGAGCGAATCAACTAAATCGGCATTCATGAAATCAATCATATTGTCATAACCTGCGAAATAAGCGCCCTCATAGAATGGAGTTTGATCAAGTTCATGCGCTTTTTGCGCTGCGCACCAAGCCTTGTCATAATCACCTAATTTATCGTATGCCTTAGCGAGAATAAATTGGTTGGCAATGAGTTCATTAATTTCAAGCAATCCAGTTTCAAATTTTATGTTAAGCAAGTCAACTGCCGCACTAAAATCTTTGCGTGCGATAAGTGCTCTCGCTCTTATATTAAGCATTCTTGCTTCATTAGGGAGTTTAGAAATGCATTCGTCAAGTAAGTCCAACTGACCACTGCGCTCATAAAACTCTGCACGATTCTGTTCTAAAATCTTTGGATGTATATCACTCTGTGAAGCCTCCTCCAAATAGCAAAGAGCTCTTTCAATGTCACCAAACATATTCCAAGCCCTCGCCAGTGACAAAAGAATCTGAGAACGATTTGGATCTACTTGATTCAGTTCCTCAAGAATTTTTATAGCACTGGCGAAATCACTTGTTTCAAGAGCGATTTGCGAAGACTGAAATCTTAGTTTGGCAGAATCTGGAAATATCTGAATATTTTCATCCAGAACGATCCGTGCATTTTGAAACAACTTCTTTGAAATCAAATTATCGATTGCTTGAGTCGCTTCTTCTTCTGTGTAGAATTGTGGCATTTGGGCAGTATAATATAGACACCTGCAACTCGTTTTGATTCAACTCTAAACTGGAAAGAAAATCCCCTATGTCTAATCAACCACAATCTGCGCCTTCTGATTTGCCCCCGATTGACACTTCAAAAATTTCCATTGAAATCTCAGAGCTTGATGCCCCCGATTATCGATTCGATATTGAAGTTTCTAAAGAGTTAATTAAAGAGATAACAACACGAATTAAAGAAGGTGGACTGCAGTATGACGAGCAACAGATGGGAAATCTTATTGTTCAAGTCAGTTTAGATGAAGCCATGAAGCGTCTTGACAAGGATTCTGCTTGGGGTGCTCGATTACTTCAAGAAAGTGCGGGCAAATACTCACTTAACGAAGCATTTAAATTTTCAGCAGTTGTAGACACCTTACCAGATGAGGATTTTGATATTGAGTCAATACCAATTAAACGAAATCGATTGCAAGTAGATGATGCGCTGGTTGATACTGAAGTTGCTGAACAGCAACTTCAATTTGGAGCAAAAGAACCATTTGAAGGCGAACTTGATTATGGAGACGAAATCACATGTGACGCCGTTTGTACAATTGAAGGCTCTGATCAGCCTATGACAGTTGCACAATGTACGCTTCGAGTGCCTTGCGAAAGCCAACGTTTTGTCTTCGCTGGATTGCATATCCCCGAAGTAGGCAATGCATTGCGAAAAACTCAAACCGCAAATTCACTTACATTTGATTTTCATATCCAAGAACAACGTGGTAATTTAACACTCAAGAATTGTTCATTTGTTCGAATAACTCCTGCAACGATTCAACATGTACTGGACCAGTATGGAACACCTAATGAAGCGCTCTTTCGAACCCAAATCAAGATGTCATTACAGAACAATTTTAATCGTGAAAATAATAACTTCATGATGCATCAACTTTACAAATTCCTTATGGATAATGTAAACATTCCCATTTCAAAACGTATCATTGAAAAAAGCTTCAAGAGCTTGTGCGAGACATCATCACAAGCAAATGAAGAGCTAAAGCAAGAACAACTAGATAATTTTCGGGCACAGGCGGAAAAGAACGTAAAGCGACTAACCATCAATGCCTGGCTCCAGCGAAACTTCCACCTTTCTCTCTCTGAGGAAGATATTGATAAACAGGCTGCAATCATCGCAGAAGAGCGCCGAATGCGACCAGCCCAAATTAAAGAAGAGTTCCTCGCTGCCGACAAAATCCAAGCTTTGGGAAATATGGCCGCTGAACGTAAAATATTTGACTACTTAGAAGACAAAATGACCTTTACCGACATGGTATGATTGCACTATGGATTTTTTAACAGAGGCAGAACATAAAAAATTAACGGATGAGCTTGAAGGGCTTATTGCTCTACGACCCATTATCTCTGATCGCATCGGCACTGCCCGTGAACTTGGCGACTTGAAGGAAAATGCTGATTATCATGCAGCAAAAGACGAGCAAGGCCATAACGAACGTAAAATTAAAGATTTAGAAGAACGCCTTGAAAACGCGACGGTTGCAGACACTGAACACGTTCCAGATGACATGGTCTTTCTTGGCACCATAGCCAAACTAAAGAATCTAAGCAATAACAAAGAAGATTTATATATGCTCGTTGGCGAATCATCCGGACGCTTTGATATGGACTACCTTGAAGTCACTTCAAACTCTGAACTTGGAATGGCAATTTTCAAAGCACGCGTAGGTGACATTGTTGGAGTAAATCTTCCTGCTGGGCGAACAGAATTCGAGATCATTTCTATCGAAGAATAGATTTTGAGAGTTCACGTACAAGAATATAACGAATAATCTATAGATAGAAATTATTTCTTTTTAGCCATCATGTAACGAAGAAACGTGCCGCGAGCACACATGCTAGCAATCTGAAACCCTGCCAATCCATCGAGTAAACCAAATAACAAAATGTAGCTTCGAAAGAATGTCCAAGAACCTCGAGTTATTGCCTTGAATGTTGAACCTCTTCTACCCATCGCGCTAATTTTCGCATATGACACCATCTTTTCTTTAGCATCTTCAAGAGATTTTACGCTGTTATGAATCATCGAGTGCCTCAATCGACCAACACCGCCTTGTACCAGAACACGCTCATGCAATTGATCATTTGTAAATTCTCCAGCGCCTCGTTCAAATAACCGTAATACTCTATCTCTACCCCAATCACCGAAGCGCACTTTCTTCCCGCAAAAATTAGTCGTTCTCTTTATCTCGTAACCCTTATGCAAAGGTTGCGCAATTGTTTCTTGAATCTCTTCCGCAAGTTTTGCTGTTACGATTTCATCAGCGTCTATTGAAAGCACCCAATCGCAAGTTGCCTTACTTAGGGAAAGATTCTTTTGAGGCCCAAAACCTAGCCAATCTTCTTTAAAAAATAGTGCACCATTCCGCTCAGCAATTTCTTGAGTTTTATCTTTGCTTCCATTATCAACAATAATAATTTCATTCGCAAATGAAACACTTTTTAAACAAGCGGGCAAATCCATCTCTTCGTTTTTTGTAATAAGAATGACACTAAGAGTAGCCATACGTGCATCATACGGTACTTCGAAAAAGACCCCCGCCCATAAAGGCGGAGGTCTTCATAATTAAACAAATTGAATGTTTACTCGCAAGGACCCCAGGCTGCGATTACTTCAAGCAGATCCGTCACATTCACGTAACCGTCTGCATTCAAGTCACCAGAGCAACCTCCACAAGCACCCCACTGGCCAATCATTTCGAGTATATCACCCACTTCAGTAGATCCATTACCATCAACATCGGTTAGGCAATCATCGCCTCCACCGCCCAGTCCTTCATTGTTCCAATAGATGTTCCTAGTCTCGTGGACAAAACCAGCACCATCAAACCATTGGACATTGGTGGTCACTTCAAGACCTTGACCGCCTTCTACTGAAACACTGAGGAATCGATGGCCAAGCGCAGTGCCTGCACCAATTGATGCTAGAGGGTCATCAGGAGTCACAAACCAAACACCGTTTGTCATATAGGCACCAGTTGCACCATTAAAACCAGTGCTATCAAAACCAAGGACGAGGGGTTCACCAACAGCACCGTCATCTGTGCCAACTGTGACATAAGAGTCATATACTAAATCATCACCCAAAATTGGGTCTAATGCTCGATCATGTGGCAAGTCGCCACCAAAAGCAGATTGATGGACTGATACAGACGTTTCTGAGCCATCGAAGTCAGCATGATCTAAGCCTCGAATTTGCAAGAAGTCTGCATCTTCACCAAAGACAGAAACCATTCTGGTATTTGGATCCGTGCTTGGGAAGTAAAGATCATACGTTTCCATTCCTTGGCCATCACTTCGTGACCATGTACGGAGTTCGTAGTTCAACTCATCAGCGCCTGCACCACATGTAACATCTGCGCATGTAGTGTTATCACCGTACCAACTGCCTGCACAATCAAGTTGAAGTGTTATAGAACAATCATTATTAATACAGCATGCACCTTCGGTACAGCCCGTAGTTGCACAATCTGAATTGTCGCCAGCGTAAGAACCGCCTGCATCTCCGCAATCAGCTTCTGTTGTAACTGAACAAACGCCGCCAATACAGCATGCACCTTCTGGGTCAGCGCAACTTACAGTTGCGCAAGTTGTTCCACCACCCTGCCAAGTACCACCCCCAGCATCACAGTTAGTTTGATAAGTATAGAGGCATTGTCCGCCGGAAATACAACAAGCTCCTTGAGGCGCCTCATTTTCGCAAGTAAGACAACTCAATGAATTTGCATAACTTGTAATTTGTGTTATGGACGATGAAGCGAATGTATTCGCACATTGAATCGAAGGATACATCGTGTTGTATGAGGGGCTCTCAACATGACTTCCACTCCAACCATGTCCAAGTTCATGAGCAGATAAATCTGTTGTGCAACCAAAGCTGCCACAACAATCAGACTCCACTAGACCGTACTGGTAATAATAACTACATACCGAGCCTAACCAAGCGAGTCCAATTGTGCTGCCTTGCATACTTTTTCCTGTAAACAAATGAGCAAGATCACGAGGAATAGAACTTTGATTTGTAGTCCATTCAGTACCGAATTCATCTAGCAACGTATCGGCGTTGTTAGAAGTATAGGGGTCTGCGGAAGTTGAGCGCACAATAACAGCTGTAATTTCGTGAGTTAAATCTAACTGGCTTTCATACTGTGTATTCAGGCTATTAATAACTGAATTAATACGCGATTCCGTTTGACTACCCCAGTCTTGATAATACTCATAATCTGTATCGCAACCAAGCTGTGCTTTACATATGATTGTGCCACGTTCATTTGACTGGGGCGTGTAATTGCGCTGCATATCCAAAACTTTTGCAACATCCATATGATCTTCTGCTGCACAGACTCCACCAGATGGAATGATGTTCTCAGTCTTGTAAAATGCATATAAATTTGATGCGGCGCCGTCAACGCGTCCGCCTACTGGTTCAAGCCAGAATTCATTGCCATCTGAAAGAATACAACGAGCATATAAGCCATCGTCCATCAATGAACCAGCCACTACACTACCTGGAAGTTCAGCAATAGAACCTCGCAATGTTCGCACTGGACCTGCGGGAACTTCATATAGTTCACCTTCATCATCTTGCATAAAAACTTGATAACCATCGGAACGGATGGAATGCGGTTCTAACTCAAGTGTATAGCTCATATTTTCATAAGGAATCAAAACTGTAATTGGTTGCTCAGGATTTGGGCTAATGCGAAGTCGAGCATTCCAGCTATCAGTAAGTTGAAGTGTATTGTTAATTGCGCGATCAATAGGCCTTGAAACACCTGTTGATTCGTGTGCAAATGCTGAAAAGGTTAGTGTTGCTGTAAGACATGCAATCCCTAAACCGAGTGTTTTAACTACTGTTGACATGAAAATCTCCTGTTAATTCCTCGCGCCCCACCATGGAGCATATATGTAAGATTCGTTTCTGAACAAAAAGGGTTGCGAACATTTTGTACGCTGCCGGGAAATATACGACCCTTGATTCTACAAGAGTACTCATTTTTTAGCCAAATACCACTTTTATATATAAAAAAAAGCCCTTTTTCTACTTATAACTTGCTGCAACCAAGCCTTGAAGCAATGAATAGACATATTGGGCAATTTAGATATCTGCGTCTATTAGACAATTGATTTTCGCATATCAGGAATATGAGTTCCAACGCGCAACTTGCAAACAGGAATTTTCAGTTGAACAGGCACCAATGTACTACTTAAAGCCCCTTGACCAATGCATGAAGCATGCTAAAATCCTCCTTCCCAATTGGGGCGGTAGCTCAATTGGTTAGAGTACCGGCCTGTCGAGCCGGTTGTTGCGGGTTCGAGTCCCGTCCGCCTCGTCATGAAAAAACACGGCTGCTTTGCAGGCGTGTTTTTTCATTGACAAGTTTAAGTAAACGCTACAAACACATTTAGATCTTGTCGCAAAATGTTATTTGCATTTAGCCCAATTAACTCCAATTGAAGCATCCGCTACCAGCGGCACCTTTAGATCCATTGCTGATTCCATTACGTTCACAAGAAGATCGCGAACTGCTTCGGCTTCATCTTCCGGTGATTCCACAATTAATTCATCATGAATCTGTAATAGTAAACGGGCGGATGGAAAAGTGGCGGCGAGTTCGCGTTGAACATTGTTCATTGCCACTTTAATAAGATCTGCAGCACTACCCTGTACAACGCTATTAATTGCAACACGTTCAGCTAAAGCACGCTGTTGCTGATTCGCGGCATGAATCCCTCGGATTTGGCGCCGACGGCGTTCAATCGTTTCAACGTAACCAAGTGCTTTTGCTTGTTCGACACACTTCTCTAAAAAAGTATCAATACCGATAAATCGTTGTTTATAATCCTGAATAATCTGCTGAGCTCGTTCTGGCTCACATTGTAATTGGCGAGCAAGGCCCCACTGTGTAATACCATAGACAATTCCAAAGTTCACTGCTTTCGCTTCAGATCGTTGTTCATCTGAAATCTCTTCAATTGCAGTCCCAAAAACTTCTGATGCAACCCTACGGTGAATATCTTCACCCTCTCGAAATGCTTGAATAAGAGCCTCGTCATTACTCAGGTGCGCAAGCATTCTAAGTTCCACTTGAGAATAATCTGCCGCAACAAATAAACTGCCGTTCTGGGGAATGAACGCTTTACGAATTTGCCTACCGATTTCAGAACGAATAGGAATATTTTGCAAATTGGGGTCACTACTACTCAACCGACCGGTAGAAGTTCCTGTCTGATTAAACGATGCATGAATACGGCCAGTTTCTCTATGAATGGCTTCCTCAAGGGAGACTAAGTATGTATTAACCAATTTAGTCAGCTTACGATACTCTAGGATGAGCGATGGTAATTGCGTATCGACAGCAGGATCACTAGACAGTTTTTCCAAGACTTCTACATTCGTAGAATGAAAGGATTTTCCTCTTTTTATTGGCTTTATACCTAGGCCTGGGGAATCACCAAAAAGCACTTCTGACAATTGCTTTGGCGAATCAGGATTAAATGGATAAGGCGCAATATCTGCAATCTCCTTTTGCAACACTTCAATCCTTTTAGAAATATTAGACCGTTGTTTGCGCAACACCTTTGGATCAACTCTAATTCCAGCAATTCTCATGTCCGCCAAAACTCGAACCAATGGCATTTCAATTTCATCGTACAAACACCTAAGCTCAATACTTGAATTGAGTTGTGGCTCAAATGCTTCCCATAATTGAAACGTAATATCTACATCTTCAGCAGCATATGGGCATGCATCAATTAAAGGCACTTGATCGAACGATAGTTGATTTTTCCCGCTTCCAATGAGCTCTTTAATTGAAATGCACTCATAACCCAAAGTGCCTAATGCAACCGCATCCATTGAATAACCGGAGCGCGACGCATCAATAATCCAAGCAGCAATCAAAGTGTCGTGAATTATCCCTTTTACGGATATACCAGCCCGTTCGAGTACTACTAAATCGTACTTGATGTTATGACCAACTTTTGCGATAGATTCATCCTCAAAAATCTCACGAAGACTTTCAATTACTTCATGACCGGGCAGATGGTTCTCTGCACATTTTGTAGGGATGTATACACCGTGCCCTGGCCCAGTGGAAATCGAGATTCCACAAAGCTCCGCAGTCATTGGATTCAGTCCTGTAGTTTCAGTATCGACCGCGAGTGTCTTCTTCGTTCTACAGATTTTCAACACTGACTCAAGTTTGCTCTTTGTATCGATTAGTTTGTAGCCCGCACTGTAGGCCGGGTGACTTTGATCAGGCCCCATATCAAATAATCCACCAATGACTGGCTTTGCTTTTTTTGCTGATTTCGGCTTCTCAACTTGCACCGGATCTTCGACACCACTTGAGATTCGCTTAACTTCAGAAGGAAAATTGTTAAATCCAAGTTCCTTACATAGCGAAATGAATTTTCCTGTCTCCCATGTTTTCGGTTCAGATATTGCGTCGTCCAATTCAAATTCAAATTCAACATCGTCCTTTAACGAAACAAGTTTTCGGCTCACGGTAAGCTGCTCTTTGCCCTCAAGTAAATTTTCTTTTCTCTTACCTTTAACTAAGTCAATGTTTTTATAAATTTCATCTATAGAACCAAACTCTAAAATTAACTTTGCAGCCGTTTTAGGCCCGATGCCATTGACACCTGGAATGTTATCGCTTGTGTCCCCCATCAATGCAAGGATATCTCCAACCATCGATGGCTTAACACCCATGCCTGGCGTCTTAAATACATCGTCAGGTGTTAGAGATGTGCCTTTGTGTGCATCAAAGAGCTCTACTTTCTCATCAATGAGCTGCGTCAGGTCCTTATCACGTGAGATAACACGGATAGATACTTCAGGATGTTCTGCTCTTGTATTTTTAACCAATGTTGCAATAACATCATCTGCTTCGACGACTGGCTCTCCTAAAACTGGGATATCAAGAGCTTCGAGTATTTCTAAGCAACGATCAACTTGGCATCCAAAATCATCGGGCGCGGCCTCTCGATTTGCTTTGTACTCAGGATCTATTTCACTTCTAAAGGATTCTTGATCACCTGCAACATCGATAACTACTGCAAGATGATCTGGATTTTCTTCGCGAATCAGTTTCAAAAGCATTGATGTGAAACCGTACACCATATTGGTTGGCTCACCTGTCGCCGGACTACTCATAGGATTTCGAATTGCATAGTATGCTCTAAAAAACTGAGCATGCCCATCAATAATGTACAACGAACTCATTTCGCTTCAGCCAAATTCCTAATGACGCTTTCAGTATTCGCATCAAGCGTCACGTTTCTTCGTTTCATAGCAACCTTCATTACAGCGATGCATTTTTCAATGTTGTAGTCTCTAACTCCAGAATCTGTAATCCAAGCAAATCGATTTGTTGGAGATGGCGCAGGGCTTGATGAAGCAACCATAGAACCAGTACCAACAATGGTGCCAGTCATAATTCGTGTCTGGATTGAAAACTTAACATGATCGCCTACAAAACAACCGACAAACTGCCTACCTGTTCGATTTCGACCACCATCAAGATCTTTAACTATAACATCGCCGTAAGTATTTAGTAAATTAGAGTTAGTTGTACCAGCGCCAAAATTTACCCATTCGCCAATGATACTATCGCCAAGATGGCCTTCATGACATTTATTAGAGTAGCCTTGAAAAATAGTACCACCTACTTCTCCGCCAATTTTGCAACAAGGGCCAATTGATGTATTTGATTTAAGTAAAGTCCCATCAACAATCGTTGTATTCTTGCCTATCCAACAAGGTCCGCAAACGATGGCGTTTGGGCGCACCACTGCGCCTGCTTCAATTCGGATTGCGCCTTGCGTAGCATCTAAAATAACACCTGGAAAAATCGTTGCACTGCCGTCAATATCAACGCGGTATTCACCGATACACTTTGCTGTTTCTTTTACACCAAGCACCACTGCCTCTTCTAAATCTTTTTCAAGCAACTTGGGAAATAAATCTAATAGATCCCAAGGTGTTTTCGGAGCATTAGTGCAGGGAGTAGGCTCACCCGTCTCTACATGAGGCAAGCCAGTACGGGAAGAAATCATCTTTGCTCTTTGATTATCCTCGCATAAGAAGCCAGAAGGCGGACTGCCCATACGGCTCGTCATTCGTTCGAGCGTTGTAAGTCCACCGGTTCGCTGTTCAAAAGTAGCGCGCAAATCACATAAAGGCGCAAGCCCGCTTTGAAATTCATCCTGTATTAACCACGCTGCCATTTATTCATCTCCAAGTTGCCCTTCGACCAGTTGGCGAATGGAATTTCCACATCCCAATCGTTGCCAAAAGGCTCCATCCAAGTGGTACGGCCAAAACCCCTGAATAGATCGCTGTTCCGCAAAGTTTTGCTAGTTCCGAGAATCCCGCGCCTTTCAAGGGTTCTGTCCACGGCAAGAAACCACGAACAACCAATACAAGGGCCTCTGCCGAACCGGTCACAAGCACAACTCCTACTGTAAGAACTGCCACTGTAAATACTTTCCTTCGAAAAACAACGTTTCTCACTTTTAAAATAAGAATGGTTGAAACAAAAAATCCAAGAGCATAAGGTCCAATCAAGTAAGCGCCGCCAGCAAGCTCGCTATGTCCAGGAGCTAAATCAACAAGCGCACCTAACACAAGCGCCACCATGCAGGCGATTGTTTCTGGAGCAAAAAGTGCAATAAAAACTACAATACAAGGCATTGCAAGCGGAGTAATTGAACCCATAGATCTCAATGTAAAAATGCCGCCAAAACTAGAATCAAATGCAAGCGCAAAAATCGTTGCGATAATAGCAATTATAGCACTCACTTTAGCTTCCCTTCACCTGTCCCAAGAATAACTACTCTAGAAACATTTTGCGCCTTCTTTCTTGGAAGAACAATTAGTCTTTGTCGTAGGGGAGCTTCATCTAACGACATGACTTGATCAATAACACCCAAAATAAAACCTTTGCTTGCTTTAGACCATGACGAGTCATCCACAATAACAAGATCCCCCTTTTGCACTCCACTAGTTGCTTTAGCTTCGGCAACCATGAACGCTTCACCCCTACTTTGCAAAATAACTTCAGCAATTAATGGAGGACGGGTGTTATCCGAATTTGAAGGAACAATTGCTGCTCGAGTCAAACCAGTATCACGATGTGTAATTGGCTGCAATACAATTCTCGATAAACCTACTCGAGAAATCTTGCCCACAACATCTGTACCAACAACAGCGATGTCGCCTTGGAGTGCTCTGCCAGCCATCCCCCTTGTTAACTTTAATTCTAGATCTGCAGATGGATCATTGGGCCTTCGTCCTGTAATATCAACTGGCAATATGATTGGTGGCAAAGGGTTCAGTAGTGCTGACTCGGGCAAACTTTGAAGCTCACGCAATCGATCTGCAAGTTCAGTTGCACGCAACATCTGCGCATTAAACAACTGGCGATATTGATCGCGTTCCGCTACAGCAAGTTCATTACGAAGAGTTTCATCAGAAGGCAAGTCGGAGATCTCTACTGATGGGCGGACCCAACTTGCAACCATAACACCAACATGGGAAAGTGGCGTAACAGGAATTCTGACTAGATCTGATAAATCAGAAGTCCAACCAAGCCAATTTGCGGGTGCCATTGACAAAAATATAGTGATGCCTAATGCTATTGGAAAGACATGATTACTTTTTCGAGATATTCCGTAACTGCTCAAGATGAGAGGTCAAGAATCAAACATCAATCGTCCATATCTGATTCAAGGACTGCTTTCCATAATTCGAGGTTATCTAGGTAAATACTAGTGCCCTTTGCTACACATGTAAGCGGATCGCTTGCGATTGTTACATCGAGTCCAGTTGCTTCTGAAAGGACGACATCAATACCCCGAAGTTCTGCGCCACCGCCTGCAATGCAAATACCATTTTCAACTAGATCTGCTGAAAGCTCTGGCTCTGCACGTTCGAGCGTTCGAGTAACTACTTCAATAATATCTTGAATTGGCTCACTCATTGCTTCGCGAATCTCTTCGCTCGACACCGTTTCTTTACTCGGTAATCCAGTGATATTATCTCGACCCCGAACATCGATTGTTTTCTCTTTTTCTAAAGGCGCCGCCGAACCAACTTCAATTTTAATTCGCTCAGCAGTTTGCTCACCAATGGTCAAACTATAGTTCTTCTTCATGTAATTGATAATTGCTTCATCTAAATCATCACCCGCGACACGAACTGATTCGCAAGTGGCAATATCCCCAAGTGACATAATTGCAACTTCGGTGGTACCACCACCTATATCTACAATCATTGATGCAGTTGGCTCCACGATGGGCAAATCTGCACCAATACCCGCAGCCATCGGCTCTTCGACAAGATAGACTCGCCTCGCACCAGCTCGTTCAGCGGAGTCTAGCACAGCTCGTTTTTCAACCGCAGTAATCCCAGATGGGACAGCAATAACAACGCGAGGTCCAATGATTCGACCACGGCCACTTACTTTGCGAATGAAGTAACTTAACATTGCTTCAGTAATTTCAAAATCGCTAATAACACCATCTTTTAAAGGGCGGATTGCGGTAATCGATCCTGGTGTTTTGCCGAGCATCTCTTTCGCACTAAAGCCAACAGCGTTGCCATTATTCAAAACGCGATTTGTGCCACGCTTTACCGCTACAACGGAGGGTTCGTTCAAAACAATCCCTTCGCCTCGCACACAAACAAGCGTATTGCATGTTCCAAGGTCAATACCCATATCGACGCTAAACCAACTTAATAACTTGTCAAACACGACATTTGCTCCTCATCTCAATACCCTCGCTCGAACTACTCAAGCGTGATAAGATTAAATGATACGGGAAAACACCCAACTGTTTGGGATTCTTACTGATCGATTAGAACAAGCGGACCACCCTCAGAGCGATCCGTAAGTTTTGAATGCTCTGAATTCAGCAGAAACATCCACGCTACACCACCTGCAAGCAGCAAGGTTGCAACGACCAAAAGGACTGTAAAGACATCTGGAGGCGATTTATGGGTAACTGTTGCGTCTTTAGCCATAAGATTAATTGCGTCCCTTTACTGCGTACGCTGATGAACCAGGTACTACTAGCCCCCTGCTTGGATCCTCTAGAGTTACTCGACCAATTGATCGATTAATGTCAACTTGTTCTATTTGAAGTCGACCCAAGAATGTGCCGTCATTACCCACTGTCATAATCCAACCATCTTGAACACCATCTCGAGAACCTGCATTAATCTCAACAAGCACATCATCGTTATCGCGCGAAACTGTTAAGACTGTTGATGAAAGTGCTCGATCAGGAGCGATGCCTGTCTCAACAGCGGCAAGTGCTTCAAGCTCACCAAATTTGGAAACGTAAGCCGTCAATTTTGATTGAATCGAGTCTAGCTGCTCCTCCATATCATGACGCTCTTCTTGTGCTTTTCGTTCTGCACGAATTGCACCTTGTGATTCAAGTCTAGCATCTTCTAACAAATCTTCCATTTCCATAATCATTCGTTCTGCATCAATGATATTTTCACGAAGTGTATAGTTCTCAGTCACAAAACGCTCTTTGAGTGAGCTGTTGACTTCACTTGCGCTCGAAAGTGCCTGAAGATTCGCATTGCTTTGCGAAAGCTGCGATTCCAGCCGACCAATTTGTGCTTGCATTGATTCAATTGTTGAGCGGGTTGTTGCATGATCACTTCTAAGTGCACCAATTGTTCCATCACGGGAATCAATTTCGTTTTGCATTTGTACCCGCTGTGCGAATAATGCTGTCTCTGCTTCACCAGCGCGAATCATAGCCACACGCTGTTGGTCATCAGCAGCACGAAACTTTGCTCTATAGCTATTCTCATTTGTTGTGTATGTAGCAACAAGCGGAACCATTGCTATTGCAAGTAGTGAAACAAGTACGATGAAAATTTTTGTCAAAATATGCACGAGTAAACCTCTTCTTAACAAGGGTGACAAGGAAGACATGAGGTCATGCAAACGTAAAGCATGCCCATTCCCGACAAACACCCATATTAGGAGGCATTTGTACCCCCATAGGCGACTTCTGTCAATCGATATTGGTAATTGAATCGGCGTTATTGATACGTAGAACGCCTCCCGCCGCAGAAATTTGCACCAATGGGTCTGAATCTTCCATCATAAGGGTCAATGGACCTAAGCTCAGCTGGTTCCCTTGAGCCCCCAATGCTGCTGCACACTGAGACCGAAGGCTGGCATAATTACTTGATGTAAAACGAAGCACTGGTTCCAAAGGCATTCTTGAGGGTGCTATTTCTGCCAGTGAGGTTGCAGCAACAAGCCGAACTTCATCCGGATAACGCGCGGGCGTTAGCAAAATTCCTTCTAGCGTTGAAATCACTTCGATATCTCGCAGCTCTCCAGCAATCTGACAAGCCATTGCCGTTATCTCTGCTTCTGCTGTTGAGCTAAAAATTGCAGCACGAATAACTTCTAGTTCTTGTTGCTCGCCTAAAAGCACAAGAGCTTCAGCAATTTGCAAATTAATTAATCGCCGCCGGATAGGTGCAATCAAAGAGGATGAAACTTTTAATGATTTGCGTAACATCGGTACAGCAGACTTATTACCCATTTGACCTAAAACGAGGGCAGCGTTACCCCGAAGTTCTGGATTTTCAGAGTACAGCATTGAAGCCAAGGGATTCAGATCTACATCACGGCCACACTTGTACATTGCATATAGCGCAGCCGCCTGCACGGATTTTGATTCATCTAGTAATAATGGCTCTAAAAGTGTAGAAATCTCACAAAGATTCTCTTCACCAATTGTCATCGTAGCGACAAAACGGACCCCTCGATTCTCGTCTCCAAGACCCAGGCGTACTGCCTGAATAAGTTGATCCTTTGGACCAAATTGCAATGCCTCGATTGCGTTCGCTCGTAAACGAGCATCTTTTGAGCTCGCGGCTTGGTTAAGAATTGAAAGTGCACTTTTTCGTACGGTATTTCCATCAACTACCATGGGTGTTTCAACTCGAACGCCGACTGTGTTATTCGCTATTGCCACAGAATCATTTTTTGAACTCCAGGGATTATCGCTAGCACGTTGAACTGCGTCTGGTCCACATGAGACTAAAAAGATTGCTGTACTGAAAATAAGTTTATTCATTTTTCCTTTGTACTCCATGAAGGCATGGAGAAGAGTATCAGAAGAATACTGCAACTAAGTGCAAACCATGCGACTTTATCTCCAACAAACCGACTTAATGGATAATTATTACTCCCATATACATCTACAATCATTGACGCCTGAGCAAGCAATGGCAATTGGCTATAAACCTTTCCTCTGCTATCAATTACGCAACTTATACCTGTATTTGCCACGCGAATCATTGGCGTTCGGTTTTCAATACAACGCATCCTCGCCTCTCTCACATGTTGCCAGTGTGCAGAAACATCCGCACCAAACCAGCCATCGTTACTTAGATTAATAAGCAAACTTGCCTTACGCTCGCCATGTTCCCATACTAAATTTCGAATCACACTAGGCACAGTATCTTCAAAACAAATAGGTGTTGCGAAAGAAATAGTCGTTGTTTCGCCATTCTCATATTGCGCAGGAACAGCGAAACGATTTACTTCGTAGCCTGGCTTTAAATCAAACAACATTGCCGCGCCAAATGTTGCACGAACCCACTCTTTCACAATATCCAACTTCTCTACATACGGAATTCGTTCGCCAAATGGTGTTAAAAAAGATTTGTCATAACGCTGTGTTGTCCCATCTGGTTTGACAAGGACAGCGGAGTTAAATTGTTCTTCTTGATTTACACTCAAGTATTTGTCACCCTCTTCAACTTGCACATCAATCCATGTTTGCGAACCAACGAGAATAGGAATTTGCAAATCCCTTGCGAGTAATTTGACTTGCTCTGACCAATACCAAAATGGCTTAAACACATCATCCCAAGGTTCGAAGTCCGACCGCCTTACTTCGAAACCACTACCAGGTACCATCGTTTCAGGCCAGACAATTAGCGCAGGTTGCACTTCAGCAACCTCGATTGCATCAACAGTGATTTCCATCGCACTCGTTACATCTTCTACTTGTTTCTCCCACGACCAAGAAACTTTATTACTTTGCGGAACATTGGTCTGAATAATCGCAATCGTTGTAGATGGGCTGAATAATAAGGGACGTTTAAAAAGCAGCCCATGATCACGCACAGTTGTGTCATAACAAATTAATGCGACAATTAAAATTGTCCACCATCGTGCTTGTTTAACTGTTGCGAGTAATGCGGAAACAGTCAGCACAAGGTAGCTTATTAACCAAACACCACCAAGAGACGCGATGGAAGCAAGTTCCCAATCGATAACTCCTGTCCCAACCAAATACCAGGGGTAACCATCAAAAAGAACAATGCCCCGCAAACATTCCAAGCCGACCCACAAGATAGGTGCAGATACAACCACAGATATTCGAGGTATGACTTGCACACGCTGCAATATGAATACAAAAAGCGGTGCCCATATTGACATGTACATCGCTAAAAAAAACCAACCTAGAAAAGCAACAGGAATAATCCATGAATGAAGAATGAGCCAAACAGGCATTTGCGTCAGAAAAAGAATTATGTATATTTGTTTTGATTGTCGCGCATGCAGTGCAATGCAAATCAACAATAGAGGCGCGATAAATGTGGCGATTCCAGAACCAACAGGCTCAGCAGAAAACCATGTACATAGTGCAGAACTTGCTGCCACTAGTACAAGGGTAAGGCAATTCATTATTTCCCAGCGTAGTCGATAAGGCTTGAGATTTCACTTCGCAATTCACTGCGAGGAACAACGCAATCAACAAAGCCGCATTCAAGGAGAAATTCAGATCGTTGAAAACCGTCGGGCAACTCTTGCTTAATCGTTTGCTGAATGACTCTTGGGCCGGCAAAACCAATTAACGCTTTTGGTTCAGCGAGTATGACATCCCCAAGCATTGCAAAGCTTGCGGTAACGCCACCAGTTGTCGGATCGGTTAAAACCGAAATATATAAGCCGCCCATATTATCGAAACGCGCAAGAGAAGCTGATGTTTTTGCCATCTGCATTAACGACAAACCAGATTCCATCATACGCGCACCACCGGATGCGGAAACGATAATAAGTGGCAAGTCTTGTTCAGATGCTCTTTCGATTGCACGATGAATCTTTTCCCCAACAACACTTCCCATAGAACCACCAAGAAATGTGAAATCCATAACACCGAGAACTACTTTTCGACCTTTAACAAAAGCGTATCCGGTATGCATTGCATCTTTTGAATTAGTCTTCTTCTGAGCAGATACAATGCGATCCTTATAGGATTTTAAATCTACAAACTCAAGGGGATCCTTTGGGGCGAGCCCCACGTCAAATGCTTCAAAAGTTCCTGGATCGACAAGCTGCTCAATTCGTTGCTTCGCACTTACCCGAAAGTGTTTTTGACATTCTGGACACACCCACAGGTTATTCTCAACACTCCGCCTAAACAAAATTGCACTGCAGGAGTCGCAGCGCATCCAAAGCCCCTCAGGGATTTCACGCTTCTTTGCTGGCGATGTTGCTTCATCAGACCACTGTTGTTGCATTTGTTCTTTGTTAGTCATTTTCACTACCAATTGTTAAAACTATCGGTTATTCACCCCGAAGGCCAGCAATCGCTTTTTCATAGTTATCTGTACCAAAGATCGCAGATGCTGCAACTAAAACGTCACAACCTGCATCCCTACACGCCTCGCATGTTTTTGGGCCCACCCCACCATCCATCTGCAAGCGCTGATTTGGTCTTAGCTTTTCAGAAATAATGTCTACTTTGGAGAGCACCTGAGGCATGAACGCCTGTCCTGAAAAACCAGGATTCACACTCATCACTAAAATTAAGTCGAATGCTTCAATATAAGGGAGAATCTTTTCAACATCTGTTGGCGGGTTGATAGCCAAACCAGCATCCATTCCAGCATCATGAATAGCATTTGCAAGTTCGATCGGATCCCCCTCTGCTTCGATATGACCTGTAAATAAATTACAACCAGCATCGGCAAACGATTTTATGTAATCCATTGGTTTATTCACCATAAGATGAACATCAAGATAAACATCTGGCATTCGATTGCGTAATGATGAGCACAACGCAGGTCCCATTGTTAGATTCGGCACAAAGTGACCATCCATAACATCAAGATGTAAAAGGTCAGCTCCTGCGCAAATTGTCTTTTCGCATTCATTCCCTAAATCAGCAAAATCAGCGGAAAGAATCGAAGGTGCAACTAAAGGCAATGAATTTGGCGCCGTCAATAGGCTCCTCTTGTTTTCCGCCTGCATAGTTTGCATCACTCTCCGGCCTCTGCATGTTGTTTTTGAGTTCTATAGCTGTCGAGGTCATATTTGTAAGCACTCTTATCTTTTTCTTTTGCAGAAAAGTAAGCATTACGTTGCCACTCAATTGCTTTCTCTATTTCATCATTATGGAAGTGAACAAATGCAATTGCTGATAAAAACATAGGGTCTGTTTTCCTTCTAGCAAAGGAAAGCGCTGTCGTAGCAGCATTCATCGCAACATCCATCCTGCGATTGCTCTCCGGTATTTCTTCATTTTCAGCTATGTCTTTTGCAAACCACGTCAACAATTCCGGATCCTCTGAACCACGTTCAGTTATAACTTTCTGAACGTATGCATATGCTGCGGTAGGATCTTTCTTGTCAATCAACAGCATATGAAAATGCTCGAGGTACAAGTATGCAAAAACCATATTGTCAATTTCGATTGCATTTTCATAGGCTTTTGCAGCTTCGGTCCAACTATTTCCCGCGCGGTATGTTTTTGCAGCTTCGATTGATGGCTCGGCTTCAATTTGTTTTTTCAAGTTGTAACGACCGGATATTACTTTCACTAGTACATCTTCGAATTCTTCGCTAAGCGGGTGACCAATGAATTGAATAACACCTTCGCGATCTACAATGAATGCTGATGGGATGCCTTTTTGGCCAGCAGCATCCATCCATGCACGTTGAGTGCGCTTTCTATTGTCGACACCAACAATGTAATCCATTTTCATGCCTTGGCGTTTCACAAATGGTTCTACAACATCAGGATTTTCATCTGTTGATATACCTACAATTTTTAAGCCTTGCTCCCCAAATTCTTCTTGCAATTTTGTGAGATGGGGAATTGACTTTCTGCATGGCGAACACCAAGTTGCCCAAAACTCGACAACATAAACTTCCGCATCCGAAGCATCAAACTTGTCCTTTACCCACTCCACATTAAGACCAGGCGCTTGCGAACCCACTTCAAGGCCTTTACCCCTTTGAGCTGAAGCAGGTGCTGTTGGGATAATTGCAAGCAAAAATGCAACAAACATTAATGTACGTAATTTCATAAAATCAAACTCCTTTAAATCTCGTTAATTGCTCATCATAGGGCATCATCAAGCAATGTAACACTCAAAAACGTCTTTCCTTCAAGCATTTGTAAGCTTGCTCCGCCTCCAGTCGATATATGCGTCATTTTATCATCTAGACCAAATGCAGATACTGCAGCAGCTGAGTCACCCCCACCGACAATCGTTACTGCGCCGTTCCGTGTAGCTTCGGCGATTGCCTTAGCCACCTCTTTTGTGCCAACGTCAAATGGCTCCATTTCAAAAACTCCCATTGGACCATTCCAAATAATAGTCTTGGCATGTCTTAATCGATTAGCAAATTCTGCCATAGTTTTAGGCCCAATATCGAGACCCATCCATCCATCTGAAATTGAATTAGACATGACTTCAACCGTGGCACCACACTGAAGCTTTTTGGCACAAACATGGTCAAGAGGAAAAACCAATTTGGTTGAGCTAGCAGCAGCTTTATTGATTATTTTTTTTGCATTTTTAATACGATCTTCTTCAACTAAGCTACTTCCAATTTTTTCATTTGATGCTACTAGAAAGGTATAAGCCATAGCTCCACCAATTAAAATTGTATCTACTTTGCCAAGTAAATTTTCTATTGCACCAATCTTGTCTGACACTTTCGAACCACCAAGAACAGCCACAAATGGCTTCTTCGCATTCTGAATAGTATCGTCCAAATATTGTAACTCTTTTGCAAGCAGTAAACCGGCAACTCTTGGCTTACCGACCATCTCTTGCGGCACCGCTACCATCGAAGTGTGATTACGATGTGCGGTTCCAAATGCATCATTGCAATACACATCTGAACCATCGGCCAATCTTTTTGCCAACAATTCATCCCCCTTTTTTTCGCCAGCGTTAAATCGTAAATTTTCTCGAAGAATTATTCTTGATTTTGTATCCTCCTCTGAGCATGAAACTTCTTCACCAAGCAATTCACTCAATCGACGAGCAATCGGCTGTAAGCTAAATTTTTGTTCAAATCCTTCGCCTGCCGGTCGTCCGAGATGGCTCATTAATGTCAAGACACCACCACGGTTTAGTACACACTGAATAGTTGGAATCGCCATTCGAATACGTCTATCATCTATGATGACTCCATCCTCCAACGGAACGTTAAAGTCCACTCTCATGAGGACTCTTTTGCCAGAGACATCAATATCTTTGATTGTTTGTTTCATACGTTGCATCTTATGCTCTTAGAATAGAACTGATGCGACCAATCATACTCATTCTTGGCCCTACTGCCGGTGGAAAAACTTCGCTGTCTATCGAACTTGCGAATATGCTTAAAGAGGGTGGAGAGTGCGTCATCGCCGACTCAATGCAGGTTTACAAGGGGATGAATATTGGAACAGCCAAACCGACTGCTGAAGAACAAAGCCATGCAAGGCATCACCTCATCGATATAGCTGATCCCAAAGAAGATGGGTTCACTGTAGAAACGTGGCTGTCCAAAGCTAATGAAGCCATTGAGGGTATTAGAGGCCGCGGCAAATGGCCTATTGTAGTTGGAGGCACGAATTTGTATGTACAAGCATTACTATTCGGGCTTTTTGATGGACCAGAACGCGACAAGAAAAAACGCAATGAACTCGATGCACTACAAAATACTACTTTATTTGAACGTCTTAAAAAACTAGACCCTGAAGCTGTAAAACGGATTCATCTCAATGACAAGCGACGCCTAATACGAGCAATTGAAGTATGTGAAGCTACTGGACACCCTCTATCGTCCTTGCAATCTCAATGGGGAAGGCCTATGCCACGGGAGGATTCCTTTATTATTGGGCTTGATTGGCCTGTAAAAACAATCAACCGCCGGATTAACGCTAGAGTTAAAAAAATGTTTAATGAAGGCCTACTAGAGGAAGTTGCATCTCTCAAAGACACAATAGGAAATCAAGCCGCTGAAGCCCTCGGGTATAAACAGCTATTCTCATACCTAGATAAAGAATGTACGCTTGAAGAAGCTAAAGAGCGGATTAAAATTTTAACCCGTAGATATGCAAAACAGCAAAGAACTTGGCTCAAACGGTTCAAAATACTGCCAAACGCGAATTTTATTGATATGGACGAAAATAGCATTCAATACACTGCTAATAAAGCACTTAAAGCTATTAGTACATTATATATATAGATGTTTTGGGGTTGACAAACTAAAAAAAGTCGTTCAAATGCTTTCCCATTGTGCATGGCTAACTTATCAAGAAGCCGATTACAAAGCGTATTCTCGTTTCATTTTTCCCTTTTTTGAAGGCACATTTTGGCTAAGAAAAAAACTACAAAGAAGAAAACTTCTAAAAAAAAGACGTCAAAAAAGAAGACGACTAGAAAAAAACAGGCTGTCCCTGATGCAACAGGAAAGCACCTTGTTATCGTTGAATCTCCTGCAAAAGCGCGAACTATTAATCGATACCTAGGTGACGATTATGCCGTGACCTCATCTATTGGTCACGTTCGAGACTTACCTGCGCGTTCACCAAAAGGACAGAAACAGCCGGTTCCAGGCGTAGACTTAGAAAACAATTTTGCCCCAACATACGATGTGCTCAAAGGCAAGGGGACGCTCGTCGCAGATTTAAAGAAAGCTGCCAAAGTGGCAAAAGATGTTTGGTTTGCAAGCGACCTTGATCGCGAAGGAGAAGCAATTGCGTGGCATCTTGCTGAATTGCTTAACGTAGAGCCAGCGAAAGCAAAGCGAGTTATTTTTAACGCAATTACGAAAAAACAGATTGAAGCGGCATTCAATGATCCTCATGAGATCAATATGGATTTCGTAAATGCTCAACAAGCAAGGAGAATCCTTGACAGAATTGTTGGATATCAAGTCTCCCCGCTCCTTTGGAAAAGAGTTGCTGGCGGCTTAAGTGCTGGCCGAGTGCAGTCAGTTGCGGTGCGCCTGGTCGTTGAACGAGAACATGAAATCGAAGCACACATTCCTGATGAGTCATGGAGTGTAGTTGGCAGATTTTCACTCGATGAGAAAAACAACGCTAGCCTTATAAATCAATGGAAATCATTTAGTGAATCTAGAGACGAAAAAGGAAAACCACCCACTCGAAAAATGATTAATGCTTTTCTAGCAGAACAAAAATCACTGGAAGGAACTCTTGTCAAAATTGGCGAAGAACCTTTCAAAGTCAAACGAGCCGCCGATTGCGGAAATAATTTAGAAGATCACGAGAACAAACTCATTCAAGTTGCAAAAGCTGTGGGCATTTCCTCCCCAAATATTCTTGTGACAGAAAATGAGCATGGCAAAGGTCCTGCAAAAAACCAAATCGTTTTAGAGGGGGAATTAGCCAAGGGTGTCCAATACACCGTAAGTGATATCTCCAGTAAAGATAATAAGGTTCGCCCTCCTGCGCCATTTATCACATCTTCGTTACAAGCATCTGCTTCGACAGTATTGGGCTTTGGCGCAAAAAGAACTATGCGTGCTGCACAAGCGCTGTATGAAGGCGTTCGCATTAAAGGGGAAGGCCAAGTTGGCCTCATCACCTACATGCGTACAGACTCCACACATTTGTCTGCTGATGCAATTAATGCGGTGCGCACATACATTGGCAATAAATTTGGCGACAACTATCTTCCTGAAAAACCTAACTTTTACACTTCATCAAATGAGTCTGCCCAAGAAGCACACGAAGCAATTCGGCCAACAGACGCCGGACGACACCCGGACACATTACCCGCTACGCTCGATGATGACCAACGTAAACTATATAAGTTAATATGGTCTCGATTTGTTGCTTGTCAAATGACGCCTGCAAAATGGCATCGAACAGAGTTTTTCTTTACACGAACTGATGAAGAGACTGGCGCAACTTTCAAGGTAGCAGGTAGGACCTTGGCTTTTGATGGCTTTTACAAAGCCAGCGGTGTCCCCACCTCTGACGAGCAAAATCTTCCTAAGCTTAAAGAAGGAAATATACTGTTTCCCTTTAACATTACTCCTAAGCAAATTTTCTCTGCTCCACCATCTAGATACAGTGAAGCATCGTTAATTAAGAAATTAGAGTCGGAAGGTATTGGTCGACCATCAACGTATGCTTCAATCATCGATGTCATTCAAAATAGAAATTACGTTGAAAAAATTGAACGAGCATTTCATCCTACTGATTTAGGTGAAGTTGTTACAGAAAAATTAATCGAAGCATTTCCTATCTTAATGGGCGTTGACTACACAAGATCACTTGAACAACGTCTAGACAATGTTGCTGCTGGTGATGTTGAATGGACAGAAATGCTGCATGATTTCTACGGTCGATTTAGTACACGCTTAGAGACCGCCTATGAAGAAATGTCTCATGCAAAAGCAGAGATGCAACCAGCTATTTACAAATGTCCGGAGTGTGGAAGCAAGACTGCCTATCGGTTTGGGAAAAATGGGCGATTCCTCACATGCGCCAGCTACCCCGATTGCAAATACGCTGCACCAATCGACCGACAGGGTCGACCTCGACTCCCTGAGCGTGTTGATGTCGCGTGCCCCGAAGATGACTCGCCAATGGAAAAACGTCAAGGACGTTTTGGCCCATTTTTAGCTTCAATCAATTACCCTGAAGTTAAAGCAGTTGTGAACATCGATAAAAAAGGCGGAATAAAATATCCGACTCCACCCCCCCTCCTTGTCGAATCTCTGCAATGCGAAAAATGCGAAAGCCCAATGAATCTTCGAAATGGCAAACGTGGCCCTTGGCTTGGCTGTTCAACATTTCCAAAATGTAAAGGGAGAATGGGTTGGAAGACTCTTGATGATGCCGTGCGCGATGAGCTTGAAAGTGCTCTAGAACTTCATGATGAAGTAAACCCACAAGTGATAATTAAGACACTGAACGGCATAGTCATTCCAGAAGGCACCCCTATTGAGGACCTTCTAATGGAAGGTGGCGTCATGGAACTTGAAATTTATTCTGAGTCATAATGACTTTCACTTTGGTGACGATAAAATACTTTTGTTATGGAACGTAAAAATACACGGCAAATAACTGTTGGTGATGTCCTCGTCGGAGGAAACGCGCCAGTTTCCGTTCAATCAATGACTTCTGGGTACACCCATGACATAGATGCATGCGTAGCTGAAATTAATAAACTAGCAAATGCTGGTGCAGATATTATTCGAGTAGCTGTCCCTGAACGAAAAGATACTAATGCACTTCATGAAATATTGAATCAAGTTGAAGTTCCCATTGTCGCTGATGTACATTTTCATTTCAAAAGAGCCCTAGAAGCAATTGAAGCCGGAGTCCACAAAATACGTTTAAATCCAGGAAACATTGGTGACATCCAACAAGTAAATTCCGTAATTGATGCATGCAAAGAAGCGAAAATACCTATAAGAATTGGCGTCAATGAAGGCTCCATTGTTGAACGTAAAGACAAGCAAAAAAGACAGGAAGAACTAGCTTCTTTTTTTGCTGACCGGAAACAAGGGCATCTCCTCGCAATGATGATTGCAAAGGTAGAAGAATATCTTGATATTTTTCATGCACGAGACTTTCACGACATTTGCCTAAGCGCGAAGTTAATGGACGCGAAGCTGGTTATTGACATCTACAAAGAACTTTCTGCCAGATTTGAATACCCACTACACCTTGGAGTAACACACGCTGGGCCAAGAGAAACTGGAGCAATTCGCTCCATCACTGCACTAGGGTCACTTCTTTCACAAGGCATTGGAGACACTATTCGAATAAGTTACGCCAGCGATCCTATCTTCGAAGTCGAAGATGGAATTGAGTTACTAAACTGTTTGGATTTGAGGAAACGAGTTGGTGCTGAACTCATTGCGTGCCCCAGTTGCGGCAGAATTCAAGTCGATTTATTCTCTCTCGTCCAGGATGTCCGAAACCAACTGAAAGATGATATTGACGTACCTTTAAAAGTAGCCGTCATGGGCTGTGTTGTAAATGGTCCAGGCGAGGCTGAAGGTGCAGATGTTGCTGTCTTCGCTGGCAATCGCAGAGGTATTATTTATGTACAAGGTGAACGCGTTGCAAATGTGCCTGAAGACGAAATTCTTGAACGACTTCTTCTAGAATGCAAAGCATTACAAAATCGTGTTCGATCTGGAGACACCAAGCTCGGCGAAAAAGCAGTCAATATTGTTGCCCCGACACTCACAATCGAGGGGAAATAAAATGCAGCACAAGCCTCGCATTGGCTTCACGATTATTGAACTAATTATAGTTATAGCCATAATTGGCATTCTCGTAGGCATCCTCTACCCCGCAATTGCAGGTGGGAGAAAACAAGCTATGAAAGTCCGTGAACTTGCACTCGCTAGCCAAGTTGGCAAAGCGTGGTCCATGTACACATCTGATCACCTTGGTAAGTTGTTAACTGGCTACATCAGCACTGAAGCACAAGAGTACCGCGACCTAGCCTGGGCACTGCCAAATGAAGATTTAGTCCCCCCTGCTCCAAACTATCTAACAAGCTCTCCAAATGATGCTGGGCCGTGGACATGGCGACTTATGAGTTATCTCGAAAATGACTGGCGCTCTATTACGCCTCACCTCGAATTATCCGAATTTACAGACGAATCTGAATATGACAACGTACAAATTATTGCCGAAGAACCTGCATTTGGTTACAACGGTTATTACCTTGGTGGGTGGGAAGAACTTGATACTCATTCTCAAAAACCAACTAGCTTATTTAGTTCAGTGAGACTAACGGATGGCACACGAGAAAATGTCGTGACCAAAATCCATTCTGGAATTCGAAGAACAAATCATCAAATTGTATTTTGCAGTACATTCCTAGCTGAGCCAGGAATATATTCCGAAATGGGAGACCACACACCTGGAACCTACATGGCTATTCCAAGTGTACTTGCAAGATTCAAAAAGTGGGAACTTTTAATAGGCGGTGAAATTGAAGCGCATGCTAATACCTACGCCCCATTAGGACGATTCAATGGAATGCCTGCAGTACATTTTGCGGATGGTTCAAGTAAGGCGATGGAAATCAGTGAACTTCTTGATCAGTCGAAGTGGATCTCAAAGGCAAGGACTATTGGTGATATTAGCGCTAGTAATTTCTCGCACACTATCGATTAGTCTTCCAAATCAATATTCAATTTTTCTTCTTGGTCTTTGGATTTTTTCATTTGGTATTGCAACATGAATTTCATTTGTTTCAAATCACTTTGATCTAATAAGGAATCATTTGGATTCACACTCATCGCAACAAACCATTTTTCTTCAGTTGACATATAGCCAAAGTCTTCTTCTAATCGTTGCGCCAAATCTTTCATATGCCCAGCGCCATACAAAATGCCAATCGATGTCAGATCTTCAACCGTTGCAATTGTTGCCTCAATATCTTCAAGTACTTCTGTGTTCCGATCGATAATGATGACCTCATTTAGCTCTGGATCTATTCCATCAAATATCTCATCAGAATTTGGCATAGTTAATATCTCAATCATCAACAGCCGAGCAGTTTCTTTAATTCCACCGCCTACTAGGGTATTCAAAATGGGGAGCAGTTTCATCATTCCTGTAGCAATTTTTGCTGTAAATGCTCTCCCTCTTATCACATCAAGAATCGCTAGATCAGAACCTCTTTCAGCAAGATTCTGTTCAACCTCGCCAATTGTTAAATCACTACAAAACCAGTTTGGATTGTCATATGAGATTGAATCAAGCTGAAATTCAAGATCAAGCGCATCCGCCATTCCCTCCTGCACACTCTGCTCTTCTGAAAGTTCTGCTAATTCTTCAGAGAAAACAATGTCCCTTGTTACAAACATATCAGCCGCAACTCCTGAACCCCCAACTTTACCATCGGAACCGAAACACCAAAGTGCCACGGTTCGATCTTCAGGATTAACTTGCATCGCAAAGGGTCGCCCCCATGGACCTATTGAAGCATCGGTGACCCAGCTAGCAATCCGAGAATCAAGAAGGACAGAATTGGCAATCACTTCATCAAGAGAATTTGGTATTTCTCCTTCTTCTTCTGCAATAAGTTTCACGATATCAGCAACAAAGTCTAACGCAAGTCTTGTTGATTCTACTTTTTCACGATCACTCTCGCCCCCAGGAGGCCTCGAGCCCGTTGGTCGAACTGATTCGAATAGAACTATATCCATCCCATCTAGCAAGGAGGTCACCTCTTCATAAAAATAGCCATCCGCAATATGGGCAACACCTACAAGCCATATATCGGGCTGCTCTGATGCTTCATATTTACGCGATACTATTTCGATTGAGATTAGATTTGGACTTTCCACTTTTCGCGTCCACAACTTTGATTCTTCCAAAATCAAGGGTTCCGTTTGCCAAAAACAAATACACATCAAAGTTACTAATATCATTGATCATCACATCCTTGCTGCGCAGCAGCAATAACTGCCTCAATTCTACTAATCGCTCTTGATGACCATCCCCTAAAGAGCATATATGGAAACAATGTCACTAACGCTACAATGAGGCCAAGTGCTGTTGTCAACAATGCTGCGGCAATTCCACCAGCAACATCTGATGGATCAGTTAATACCGACTGTTCGCCAAGCAGACGAAACGATTGAATAATGCCCAAAACTGTACCTAAGATGCCAAGCAGTGGTGCTGCGGTAATAATTGTAGAAAGTGCTACCATAAAACGATCTATTCGAGGGCGTTGGCTTTCAACAGCTTCCATAGCAACCGCATCGCTAGTGCCCTGAGCCATCATTGCCTTTGCTATTGCACCATAGGGCGAAGAATCTTGCTCCACCAAATTTGTTGCCTCAGAAAAATTCCCTTTGCGCAATAGGGCATTTAATTTTTCAAGGCGAGGCAGTGAACCCCGCCCACCAACAAGTAGCCAAAACCAACACCTTTCAAAAATAAGGGTGACGCTAATCAAACTTAGAATGAGAAGCGGAATCATGACGTAGCCACCTTTTTCAATCAACGTTGAGATATCTTGCATTACTTCTAATTGCATATGTAGATTGTATGTTTAGAGCGTACAATCTGTGTAATTATGTCTGTAACAGAACCTCCTCCAACATCGCTTATTGATGCAGCTAACGCCATCGAACGTCAACTTGAGTCAAGTTTACAATCGCTTGGTCTGCCAGCACATCTACTTGATGCCGCAAAATATGCCGTAGTCAATGGAGGCAAACGCGTAAGACCTGCACTGACACTGCTTTGCAGCGAAGCCGTTGGCGGCACACAACAACAGGCGATGTCTGCTGCTATTGCAGTCGAATACATACACTGTTTCAGTCTTGTCCATGATGATTTGCCTGCTATTGACAATGATAAACTCCGAAGGGGCAAGCCAACACTGCATATCCATGCAGGAGAAGCAATGGCAGTACTCGCAGGTGATTTACTTTTACCACTGGCATTCCTTCAACTTAATCAGAATACTTATCCAAAAAAACAACAAAATAGGTTAGTCATGGAGCTAGCTACTGCAACAAAGGACATGGTCGTTGGGCAGGTATTCGATACCATCGGAGGGCTACCTAAACATCTCACCCCACTCGAGGGCCTTAAAGAAATACACTCAAATAAAACTGGTGCCCTTATTAAATGCGCTTGTGTCATGGGGGCTATTTGTGGAGGTGCTGACGAACCAAAACTTCAATCGATTATTGCATTTGGCGAAGCTACGGGGTTGATGTTCCAAATTGTTGATGACCTGATAGATTTACATGGTGATGCGAATCACGTTGGTAAAGCGACGAGAAAAGATGCGGTAGCTGGCAAAACAACCTATCCAGGCACAATCGGGCCTGATGCCTCAAAAGAAGCAGTATATTCTTTAAAAAATCAAGCAGATAAAGCGCTTAAACTGCTTGGAGAAAGTGGAGAAACCCTTCGTTCTTTCAATCTTTGGATGGCTCAACGAACACGATAAGCATACAATAGAGAGTTCCAGATGCAGACCTCACTTTTACAATCAATCGAGAGTCCTAAAGATTTACAGAAAATCCAAATCGCTGATTTACCTATTCTTGCGAAAGAAATGCGGCATGAAATCTGTGAACAAGTCAAACTATCAGGCGGGCACCTAGCGCCAAACCTCGGTGTTGTTGAACTAATGATTGCAATGCACTATGTATTTGATTTTTCTTATGACCGATTACTTTTTGATGTAGGGCACCAATGTTACCCACATAAATTACTCACTGGACGACAGCACCTCTTTAGCAAACTTCGCCAGCGTGGCGGTATGTCTGGCTTCCCCAATCCCGCTGAATCGCCATTCGATTTATTTTCTGTCGGTCATGCTGGCACTGCCATTTCAACTGCGGTAGGTATGGCACGCGGAGACACACTAAATAAAGAGGCATATGAACCCAATAAGAATCCTGAGGGACGCCGAGTAGTCGCATTTGTGGGTGATGCCAGTATCGTGAATGGTGTTGCAATGGAAGGTCTCAATAACGCGGGCACCCTAAAAAGGCAAATGTTAATAGTCTTGAATGATAACGGTATGAGCATTGCACGACCTCAAGGTGCAATTGCTGACTATTTCGACCATCTTCGTGTTGGCGCCACATACCGATCCATGAAACAAGCAGCAAAACAAGTGATGGGAGGTTTGCCTGGAGGCTCTCTCCTTAAAGAAATGTCACATCGAATGACTGAAATACTTAAGGATGCCATATTTGAAGATTCGTGGTTTGAACATTTCGGAATATTGTCTATTGGCCCAATGGATGGGCACGATTTGCCTTCACTCATTGAGATGCTTATTGAAGTCCGAAATGTTGATCGCCCCCTCCTCTTGCATGCACATACTGTCAAAGGTAAAGGTTTTGAGTACATTGAAAGCAATGCAACTGCATTTCACTCACCAAAACCATTTGAGATTGAGGAAGAACAAGTAAAAATACAACCTTCAATACGATCGTTCACTTCAGCATTTTCCGATGCCTTTGTAGAAATAATGCAGCGAGATGCAAAGGTTGTAGGCGCAACTGCGGCCATGCCAGATGGCACAGGAATTGATAAAGCACTAGAACAATTTCCTAACCGAGTTTGGGATACCGGCATTTGCGAATCGCACGCTCTTGACATGCTTGCAGGAATGGCAAAAACAGGTTGCAAACCTTTCTTTGTACTCTATTCAACGTTTATGCAACGCGCATTTGACCAAGCTTTTCAAGAAGTTTCGCTACAAGGATTGTCTGTTCGTCTTTGCATAGATCGTGCTGGTGTCGTAGGTGGAGATGGAGCAGTGCATCATGGTTTTTGCGATATTTCTCTCCTACGGGTATTACCGAACTCCGTCCTCCTCGCAGCGATGAATGAAGATACATTAAAGCACGGGCTCGAATTCATGCGCACACATGATCAAGGTCTTTCCGCTATTCGATATCCAAGAGATAGCGTATCAGAATGCAAAATTAAATCACCACCCTTTGAACTTGGTAAAGCTCACAAACTGACAAATTGCAAAAAACCAAAGCTCGCCATTCTTGGCTATGGCACAACTGCTGTTGATGCCCTCAATGCCTCACAACGGGTAGATAGTGCTTCGATTGATGTATACGATGCCCGCTTTGCAAAACCTGTCGATAGCGCACTCATCAAGTCGCTCCTTACAGCATCAATCCCTGTCATTACCATAGAAGATCATAGCATTGTCGGCGGCTTCGGATCAGCTGTTATTGAAGATGCTACAAAACAAAAACTGAACACTAAACTCATAACAGTCCTAGGTTTGCCTGACCGATTCATTGGCCATGGTTCACGGCAAGAGCAACTTCAAGAAGCGGGGATTGATACTGCATCAATCGCCGCTATCGCTGAACGTATTCTTCGAAATGACCGAAAAAATGCAACTAAATACTCCACTATTGTCACAACATAAAAAGAAAAATCCATGTCATTACTCGTCATTGAACATAGCAATCTAACTGGTTTAGACCGACTCGGTGAACGACTCATCCAAGATGGTCATAAACTTCAACTTATACGGGTACATTTAGGGGAACAACTGCCTAGGAATCTCGATGAAGTTGATGGAGTTATTTCTTGCGGTGGTCCACAAGCACCTGACTGTGATGAACCCTGGGCGGAACATGAAATCAAATTACTTAAAGAAGCGAGCGAACTCGAAATTCCTGTTCTTGGAATTTGTCTCGGCGCACAACTACTTGCTCGAGCGCTTGGTGGCGAAGTAGGCAAAGCGGACAAATCTGAAATGGGGTGGTACGACATCACACTTAACTCTGTCGGACGTGAAGATGTTCTTTTTGCAGGACAACCTTGGACGGGAAAACAACTTCATTGGCACCATTGGGAAATTAAAACTCTGCCAGAAGGCGCAAAAGTACTTGCCAAATCCGACCGCTGCGAAATCCAAGCCTGGACAAAGGGGATCAATACTTATGCAGTTCAATTCCATCCAGAATGTAATCTAGAAACAATCGACAAATGGACTGCTGACGATGCATCCCAACTCGCAGAGGCGGGGATTGATGCCAAGCAAATCAAAATAGATTCAGAAGCGTACTTTGAAGATTATGAACGCCGTACCAATCGTTACTTTGATGCTGTTTCGCAAATTTTAATGCCTGTACACACACGACTTCAGCGCCAACGGCATGCATAATGACAAACACTCCAGACTATCTTAAGCCCTATGCACATGCTCTCGACAAGTTTGGTGGCACATTTGAGGCGACGCTATGGCGTTCACAAGAGGGTCAAGAAAAAAGGTTCCGCATTTTTATCGAGGAAATCGATTTTACAAATCAAACAATCGTCGATGTTGGTTGCGGCATTGGTGACTTTGCATCCTTTTTAATTCAACAAAAGACCTCTTTTACTTCGCTTATCGGAGTAGATGCTCTTGAAAAAATGACAACTACTGCGACAAAAAGAAATTTGCAAAATTGCACATTCACAACTGCTGATGTTTTTCACGATCAAACAACATTTGATGCTGATTGGATTCTCTTCTCTGGAACACTTAATACGCTGGATGAGGATGGGGCCATCAAACTTGTTCGCGCCGCATATGATGGATGTTCAAAAGGCGTTGCATTTAACTTCCTCTCTGATCAAAGTGGAAGAAATCCAGAAAGAGAAGACTTGCTCCCTGCAAAACGATTTAATACCTTGAAGATGCTCTCAATAGGTTTTGATTTAACGCCTAAGTTAATGTTTACCCAAACGTACTTAGATGGACATGATGCCACAATTATTCTCCGGAAATAAGTAAATGAGCCAGTAACTCTTGGTTTTTTCGATTTCATCTGTACAATAAGTTTTTCAAGATGAAGGAGAACGGACAATGAGTGACTCAACCCAAGCAACAATTAAAGTTGTTTCCACAAACAGCGGTTTTCGTGCGTTTATTGGACTGCTGTCTTCCATTTTCATGTTTCTTCTAGTATTTATTATAGGCATTGTTGCAGGTGCCTCAGCATTATCAGCATCAAAAAACTCAAACGGTCTTGTTCAAATATCAAACTCGCAAACAGGAAGCTCCTCCACGATTGCTGTGCTGGATGTCTCTGGTGTAATAGATAGCTCAACTGCAACATATGTCCACGAAGCAATAACAGAAATTTTAGATAACAAAAATATTCGAGCAGTGGTTCTTAGAGTCGATTCACCTGGAGGAGAAGTTACTGCCTCGGACGAAATTTGGCATGACCTGCAGAAGATAAAGGAAGCGAAGATTCCAATTATCGCAAGCTATGGAAGCATTGCGGCATCTGGAGGATATTATATTTCCTGTCATGCTGATTCCATCATGGCGCAAGAAACAACTGTTACTGGATCCATTGGCGTCATTATAAACGTCCTCACCTTCCAAGGCCTCTTAGAAAAATTAGGTGTTGACCCAGTAACACTAATTGCTAAAGATTCTCCAGAAAAATCAATTGCAAATGATGTATATCGAAATTGGACAATCAAAGATAAACAGAAAGTTCGTAACATATTAAACGCCATGTATTCTGTTTTTTATGAACGAGTCAAAGAAGGACGTAGCCACATCATTCAAAACACAAAAAAAATGAAAGCTGTTGCGAATGGGTCTGCTTATACTGCACATGAAGCACTCGAAAATGGTCTGATCGATTCTATTGGATATCTTGATGATGCCATCGAACTCGCCTCCCTACGAGCAGGAATCGTCGACAGCAATCCCACTGTTCTTAGATATTCAAGAAGTACTCCAATGTTTAGTGGATTATTTGGATTACAAACCAATGGAATAAGCATGTCCGATTTGCAAACGTTCATTCAAAATTTTTCTATTCCAAAACTCATGTACATCTACAGCCAATAAAATGTAATCCTTTTACTCGAAAAGCGTAAATTTAATTAAACTGCGGCTATGCCCCGTGCAATGCCACTCTTTTTAATAATTCTAGCTGCTTCTACACTCGCTATTTTTATTGGTTTCCAACAAGAAAAGCGACATATGGATCAGCTACTCTCTTCGACTTCAACCACCGATCAGCTTGAAGGCATATCGCTGTGTAAGAATCTTTCATTTGAGCAAAAATGTGTCAAATTAGCGACTCTTCTAAAGAATGAAAATGAAGCGTCATATCAAGCGCAAATGTCCATCATCCGAAGTGCATTTAATGAAAATAAGGTGCTGCAACTATCAAACATGCCACTTCTATTAAATTTCATTGAAGCAGCAAATTACTTCGCTTTTGAAGTGAACAAGAGTATCTCCCCAGGTTTTCAATTACCCGATTTCAACCTTGCACAACCTTGGATGAAATTCCTCTCCGTTTTGTGCTCTTCAGAAGCAAGTTTAATCTCGTTTGATGAACTCTGTTCAATTCCACCTAGAGACCGCGATGGGAGTGTCTTACTGGCAACGCTAGCCATTGAGAAGAATGCGCCAACTCAAATTGAGCACCTTCTTACTGATTGGACCGGAGCATATGATGATGATCGAGTCAGCATAGCTATCCTACTTGCTGGACTTAGGAACATTCCATTACCTAAGATTCAATCGGGCAGTGAAAAAACTCTTGCTATTAGTAGAATTATCAATGAAAAGAATTTCAAACTTGCTTGGAGAACCATGCATCGAAGCGATGGTAAAATACATCCGGATATCGCTCTTGCTGGAATGATCGCTGACCCTAATCGCTTTCTCCCCGAACTGATTAAAAGTGCCAAACTAGGTCAATGGCAACATCCTGAACAGCCTATCGCAATTGCTTGGGCGATTTATCCAAAAATTGCGGCCTCAATTCCCAAAGAATTTATCATCAATCCTCCATTGAGATTAAAATGGTGGGACTACTTCGCTTGCGGGCTGCTTCAAGAATGAGGAAGATACAACTATGAATCAATCAATTGCACTCAGTGTTGTCATGATGCCCAGAGACTCGAACGCGTATGGAACGATCTTCGGTGGCATTATTCTCTCCTATATTGACCAAGCGGGGTTCATCGAGGCCAGAAAGCATGGCAACCATCGATGGGTAACTGTTACGATTGAAAAAGTTGATTTTAAAAAACCAGTTTTTGTCGGAGATGTCGTCCGCTTTTTTACAAGTACTTTAAAAACTGGTTCATCCTCCGTCACAACGGAAATCACTGTTGAAGCTGAACGATTCGATACTGCTAATAAAATTGAGGTTACAAAAGCAGTCATGACCATGGTAAGTGTTAATGAGGATGGCAAAGCGATTCCATTTTCTTCGCCACCAAGTATTCAAACAAAGGATATTAAATGACAAACACGCTTGCTGTGTTATTCAGTGGCGGTGGCAGAACGGCAATCAATCTACTTGATAAGATTGAATGTGGTAATCTTGATGCAAAAATTGTTTTAGCGATTGCGTCAAAGCCAAATATTACGGGGATAGCTCGATTGCAAAATCGTGGTATTAAAGTTTATATCGCAGAAAATACAAACAAAAATTCAAAAGAAGGCGATGAGCGTGTTCGCTATCTATTGAACGATACTCAACCAGATATCATTTGTTTATGTGGTTACCTGCGCTTACTCTCTTTAGAAAGCTGGATGCAGTCAAGGGTGTTGAATATCCATCCGTCACTTCTACCTAAATATGGCGGTAAAGGAATGTATGGGATGCGAGTGCATCAAGCCGTACTAGACAATAATGAAATTGAAAGCGGCTGTACTGTCCACTATGTTGATGAAAAATATGACCATGGTCCGCATATCATCCAACGATCCTGCCCCGTTTTGCATTCTGATACAGCTCAAGATCTTGCCGATCGCGTATTCAATATTGAATGTGACGCATACCCCGAAGCAATTAGAGCAGTAGGATCAAAACTCCGGGTATGATGCTAATCATATGAGCGATTCAAAGAAATCAAGACCTTTCCTTAGTGGCCTCGCCGTTCTACTTCCTTCGGTACTCACGCTGTGGCTACTCGTTAAAGCGTATCAATTCATTGATTCCGCAATAGCCGAGCCCATAAATACTGGAATCCGCTCAGCTTTTATTCATATTCCAAAATATTTTCCAAAATTAGCAGACTCATTTTCAATAGGACCAGATGATGAGATTCTTAACACTGCCATTCTAGAAGCAAATATTCAACCTAACGATACATCGCAAATTCAAGATCTATCTAATACGATTTTTACTGAAGCAGTAAATACGTGGTGGACAGAACACCCATGGATGAATTTGCTTGGCCTGCTTGTCGCAGCAATCATTGTTTACATGGCAGGTCGGCTGGTTGGCGGTTTTATTGGGCGTTCAATTTACAAAAGAATCGAAAAACTCATGGTAGCAGTGCCGATTATCAGTAAGGTCTACCCCTATATCAAGCAACTCGTTGATTTCCTTATAAGGGATAGCGACAAGCCTAAATTCAGCAGAGTCGTTGCAGTCGAATATCCAAGAAAAGGAATTTGGTCTGTTGGCTTCATGACTGGTGATTCTTTAAGATCAATACAAGAGCAACTCCCAGATTCAATCACTGTTTTCATTCCAAGTTCACCAACACCTTTTACCGGCTACACAATAACGGTCCCTAGGAAAGATACAATTGATTTACCTATCTCCGTAGAAGAAGCTATTCGTTTTGCAGTCAGTGGCGGCGTGCTTATCCCGGATCATCAAAATAAAATTGACATAAATCAACTCTCAGAACCTGCTAAAATAGAAAACAACCCTGATTTAGGGCATGAATCTAAAGACTAGAAAAAGATTATGCAGATAAATATCACAAGTAAGCACCTAGACATGACTTCGTCGATTGAACAGTACATTCAAGCAAAATCTAGTAAATTGACACGTTTCTACGACAAGATAAAACAAATCGACGTCAAAATTGAAAAAACAACCCATGGCTTCATTGCGGAAATTTTGACGGATATTGAACACTATGACGATATCATTTCAAATAGTGAGGATGATGATTTGTACGCTGCAATTGATTTGTGCGTCGATCGCAGTGTTCGCCAACTAACCGACCTAAAAAACCGTATTAAAGATCACCATAAAAATTAATGGTATTGGAGTACCCACGATGAAACTAATGGACATCGTCGTCAAAGACGCAATCATTCCAGAACTCAAAGCAAATAATCGTGATGGCGTTATTACCGAAATGGTAGAAGCCCTTGCACATGCTAGCTGCATCACTGAAAATCAAAAAAGTGAATTTACAAAAGCTATCATCCGACGAGAAAACAAAGGCTCCACTGGTTTTGGTCATGGCGTAGCTGTGCCTCATGTAAAGCATGCTGACATAAAAACAATGCATATTGCGATTGGAAATAGCGCTAAGGGGATTGATTTTAAAGCGCTTGATCGTGAGCCCGTGCACTCAGTTATGCTACTTCTTAGCCCAGAAGATCAACCAGAGAATCACCTTGATGCGATGGAAGCTATTTTCAGTAGTTTGAGCCAAGATACATTTAGGCGATTCTTACGTCAGGCCAAATCGCCCGAAGATGTCTTAACGCTTCTGGGCGAAACAGACAGCGCAGTTCGTTAGTTCGTTTGACCAAATCTACCAATATTCGGTGCCAATAAACTGGCTCTTACACTATTCGACCCAATACAATTATGGCATTATCTTCTACAACTGTAACCATCAAAAATCGCCTAGGGATGCATGCACGCCCAGCGATGCTTTTTGCTGAAGTTGCTGGAAAGTTTAATGCCTCTATCACTGTTGGCCATTCTAAATCAGAACAAGTAGATGCAAAATCAATAATGCAAATCATGATGCTTGCCGCAACCGAGGGCACTATTCTAACCATAGAAGCAGACGGTGACGACGCGAATGATGCATTAGCTAAGCTAACTGAACTTGTCTCTGCGGGTTTTAACGAATAATTACGACCCTAATTGCTCTGCACGTAAATCTCTATTCATAAGTGCAAGAATAGCGTTTTGAATGGGCAAGTTTTCAAATAAAACACGATACATCATTGATGAAATTGGCATTTCTACTTCATAAAATTCTGAGAGAGATTTTACAGCTTTTGTTGTCGGCACGCCTTCAACTACTGAGCCCATTGTTTCTATAACCATCTCTAATGCCTCCCCATTACCCAAACGTTCTCCGCATGTTCTATTCCGACCATGCGGGCTAAAACACGTTGTTGCTAAATCACCCACACCTGCGATTCCAAAAAAAGTTTCTAGTTGCGCACCCATTGCGACACCGAGCCGAGAAATTTCAGCCAAACCTCGAGCAAGCATCGCAGATTTTGCATTATCCCCAAGCTGCATTCCATCACAAATACCTGCAGCAAGCGCTATCACATTCTTTAATGCACCAGATAGTTCTACTCCAAGCGGATCGCCATGTGTATAAATGCGCAGCCAAGGCACGTCAAATAAATCTTGCATCATCGCGGCGACTTCTGGATTTGAAGAACTTGATACCATTGCGGCAGGCCGTTGTCTAGCCAATTCCGTAGCAATTGTGGGCCCAGATAAAACACAAGTAGCATGCTGATCGCCTAATATGCCCTCAATAATTTGCGAAGGCAATAAATTGCTTTTAATTTCAATTCCCTTAGCAACACAGCCTATTGGTATGCATTCTGGAACAAAGGGCGAGAGACTTTCCCAAGTAGTTTGTATAAATTGAGTTGGGATAGCGTTAATTGCAACATCTACCCCGTCAAGTGCTCTTGCTCGATCAGCTGTCACAAGTACATTCTCATTCAGTATAAAATCTGGCAATCGAGTGGATTTACGAGATATTTCTAGAGAGTTAACGCTCTCCACGAATGGACCCCAAACTCGAACCTCAAGGCCTCTGCAAACAAGCGCATCTGCAAGCACGAGGCCCATTTGACCATCTCCAATTACTGTTACTGCTGTCATAGTGATCCTACTTTCAATTGAGGGGGATATCTCATAAGATTACGCAAATCCTAACCGAACAATACCAGCTGAAACTGCCTATAGTAAGGAAGAATCTTTGAGGAGTTTTAAATACCATGTCTGAAATCTCAGCTTCTGAGCCAAATATAGCTCTCAACAGCTCAAATACTACGAAAATTGAACTTCAAAGTAGTGACTTTGATGGCGCCCGACGACTAGAACGTCGTTTACTCATAGCGCTTAGCGGCGGCGTATTACTTGCTGTTTCTTGGATTGGGTACTTATTAGGTGCGCATACACTAGTTGCAGAAATTCCTGCCGCCATTGGTGCGATTATTTTGGTTATCCCACTCCTTTCTGGTGCATGGAGTGAAATCAAAACGGGTAAACCATCAAGTGACGCACTTGCATCACTTGCTGTTATGGCCGCCCTTTCGGCTGGAATGTATCTCGCAGCTGGCTTCCTCGCACTCTTCCTCTGGATGGCAAACTTGATTCTTAGCCGCACGGCGTGGGGGGCGCAACGAGCAATCCGAGATCTTGTTGATTTGACTCCCGGAATGGCTCGAATTATAGAACATGACATTGAGCGCGAAGCACCTTTGAAAGAAGTGGCGCTTGGAATGATTATCCGAGTTCGACCTGGAGAAAACTTACCTGCTGACGGCATAATCATTTCTGGTCATTCAGATATCAATCAAGCATCTCTCACTGGTGAAGCCGTTCCTGTTGAAGCTCAAGACGGCACAACAGTATATGCAGGCACTACAAATCTAACTGGTCAAATAGATGTTCGAGTGACTGCCGTTGCTGCAGAAACAACCATTGGTAAAGTCGAATCGCTTATTCGTGAAGCGGAGTCAACTCGTACTCAACGCCAAGAACTCATCGAACAACTTGCCTCTTATTACTTCTCGATTGTTGTTATGATTGCTGCAGTCGTTTGGTTCTTTACAAGCCGAAGCGCTGATGAAGCGATTCGTGGTGCCGCTGCTGTAAGAGCAATTACTGTACTCGTAGTCACGTGCCCAGGCGGACTGCTTATTGCCCATCCCACGGCAATGGTTGCTGCATTTGCGGCGGCTGCACGATTAGGCATAATGATTAAACACACGATGACACTTGAATCTGCCGCAGGGGTTGACACTGTGATTATGGATAAGACAGGGACCTTGACAACCGGCAAATTTGCCGTAAGTCGACTTGCGCCAGCAGAAGGAGTCGCAGGTGCTGTTTTACTTCAAGCTGCTGCAGACGCAGAGCAGCACTCCAATCATCCACTTGCAAAATCAATTCTAGAAACCGCGACCCAGGCGAATATAACACCAGGAGCTGTTGAAAAATATGAAGAAGTCCATGGTCGAGGCGTTATTGCTCACACAAGCACTGCTGACATTTATGCTGGAAGAGGAGCCTGGATTGAGTCATTAAATGCATCTGTTACAAAAAATATCAAAGTCGTTTCCGAAAAAATTGAAGGTATGTCAAGTGTTCATATCATGCGAGGAAAAGAATACTTAGGCGCAGTCGGACTTGAGGACAAACTTCGGCCTCATGCCGCTGAAGCTGTAGAAAATATGCGTAGAAATGGTGTTCGAAGAGTTTCCATTTTCACAGGTGATCGCCTTGATGTTGCAAAACGCGTTGCACAATCTGTGGGTGTTGATTCAATTGAAGCTGAATGCTTACCTGAAGAAAAACATGAAGAATTAAAATACCTTATAAGTCGTGGGCATAGTACGCTTGTTGTTGGAGACGGAATAAATGATGGGCCTATTCTGGCGACAGCAGATGTAGGAGTGGCGATGGGATTAAGTGGTTCAGATATTGCCACAAACTCTGCAGGCGTTGCCTTGATGAATGACGATTTACGGAATATCCCGTTCTTAATTTCACTCGCAAGAAAAACTAAGAGCATCATCGGGCAAAATATTGGTGCTTCACTATTGCTAGCAATTATTGGTCTAGCACTCGCAGCGACAGGCAATATTAATATCTGGGTTACCCCCTTCTATTATGCTCTTGGCTACATCATTGTTATCGCAAACAGCCTTCGACTCATCAGATTTGGTGAAGAATTCACTTCGGTTGTTGAATCACAGCGACGAATGGAGGAATCTCGAGTTGCAAAACCCATTCGACAAATTGCGAGTATATAGTTCGACTCATCAAGAATTATTAAGGCAAACCTGCGAAATCTATAGTTGATTTTCTCGCGGACTTTTTATGCAATTGTTATTGAATCATCCAGGAAGACATCTTGAATCGCTCCGAGTAATCGAACACCATCACTCATAGTGCGCTGAAAAGCCTTGCGTCCCGAAATCAAGCCGCATCCACCAGCCCGCTTATTTATCACAGCTGTTTCAACAGCTTGAGCAAAATCATTCTCGCCTGATGCGCCACCAGAATTGATCAAACCACAACGCCCGCTGAAGCAATTTAAAACTTGATAACGGCACAAATCAATCGGATGATCTGAGCAAAGATCTTCATACATGCCCTTGTGAAACTTGCCGTAAGAAGTACTGCCCTCGTTCATTGCTACATATCCGCCATTGTTCGTAGCAAGTTTTTGCTTAATAATATCTGCTTGTATTGTCACACCCAAATGGTTTGCTTGACCTGTCAAATCAGCAGAAGCATGGTAATCGCTACCGCTTACTTTAAAATCACTATTTCGTAAGTAACACCAGAGCACTGTTGCCATGCCAAGTTGGTGGGCAAGTTCAAAAGCATGTGCAACTTCTTGAATCTGCCTGCTAGACTCTTCTGAACCAAAATAAATTGTTGCTCCAACGGCCGCAGCACCCAAGTTCCATGCTTCTTCAACAGATCCAAACATGACCTGGTCAAAAGAGTTTGGGCTTGTCATAAGTTCATTATGATTAATTTTAACAATAAACGGAATTTTATGAGCATAGTCACGAGCCACTGAGCCTAATGCGCCATATGTTGTCGCTACTGCATTACATCCACCCTCAATGGCAAGTTCACAGATATTTGATGGGTCGAAATACAACGGATTCGGACTAAACGAAGCACCACCAGAATGTTCAATACCTTGATCAACAGGAAGAATTGAAACGTACCCCGAACCCCCTAGACGTCCGTGATTATAAATCGAAGCAAGATTTCTTAAGACTTGAGGACTTCTATCACTATTTTTCCAAGTCCTATCGATAAAATCACTGCCTGGAAGGTGAAGTAAGTCTGAGGAGACTTTTGCTTTGTATGAAATTAAATCTTCTGCATTCTCGCCTAAATATTCAACTGTTGAGGTCATTCTGGTGTCTCCTGGTTGAGGGCATTATACCTTTTAGGCTCTCCCACAGGGTCTCACACATAAAAAGTGTAAGTTCTCTAAATTGTAGAGGCCTGACCATCACGGCGTGAATCACTGGCACCAGCATAACCAATTGACAACCCTTGAACAATTTGGCCGCCACCAAAGGCAACCGTTTTTGATTTAGCTAATTCAAGTTCATGACCCATCTTTTCAAGCATATCGTAGACCGAATGGGAAAAACCAGGCTCAATAGCGACTTTTTTGCCACCAATAAGTTTCCATCGGGGCGCATCAAGAGCTGATTGAGGATTTTGATGAGCAAATAACAATCTGCACAAAACTTGTAAATGCCCCTGAGGCTGCATTGGACCCCCCATAACACCAAATGGTGTTCGCAAGCCACCCTGCTCTAAAAATCCTGGGATAATTGTATGAAATGGTCGCTTGTTTGGACCAATACAATTTGGGTGATTTGGGTCAAGGGAAAAACCTCTGCCCCTATTTTGAAGTGCAATACCAGTTCCAGGCACAACCATCCCGGAGCCAAATCCTTCAAAATTGCTCTGTATAAACGAACATTGCATACCAGCAGCATCACCCGTCGCAAGATAAACGGTGGAAGAATAACGAGGAATTGCTCCAGAGTCGATGATTGTCGCTTCAGAAGAGATGGAAGTGGCATGCGCTTTAATGCGCTTATCAGCAAGCAAGTCACTACAATCGCCAGAAATATCAGGATCGGCCACAAATGCCTGCGCGTCTGAAAAAGCTCGTTTCATGGCTTCAATCTGAACATGAAGCACTTTGGGTGAATCGCACATTGCCATATCTATTCCAGTCGCCTCCACTATCTTCAATGCGATCAATGCTGCGATGCCTTGCCCATTTGGCGGTAATTCTGAAATTCTTGCACCATCAATTTCTACTGAAAGTGGTTCAACCCAAATACTTTTATGATTTGCCAGGTCTTCTTTACGAAGGAATCCTCCATGCTCTCGAGAGGCTTCATCTATTTTTTCAGCAATCACACCACGATAAAATGATTCCCCTCTAGTAGTTGCAATATCTTGAAGTGTATTTGCATGATCAGGCAACGTAATTTTTTGACCTACTTTGGGTGCCTTTCCATCAAATAAAAAAGTACTACACCATTCTTCAGAGTCTCTAAAACGGTTAGTACCGTTTTGCCACCTGGTTGCTGTCTGTGGAGAAACAAGAAAACCATCTCTTGCATATCCAATGGCGGGCACGAATAAATCTTCAAATGGTAAAGACCCGAAGCGTTCATGTAACATCACCCAAACCGAAACTTCTCCTGGAACTGTCACGGGTAGCCACCCAACGGAGGGCATTTCACCATCAATAGCCGTTGGCATTAACGCTGGAGATTTCCCAGAACCATTAATTCCATGTAATTTCACGCTATCGTGCACGATGGCGAATGCATCGCCCCCAATTCCATTCGCGCATGGTTCGACAACTGTAGAAGTTATTGCTGCTGCAAGCGCTGCATCGACTGCATTACCTCCTTTACGAAACATTTCTATTCCTGCTTGAGTTGCAAGTGGTTGCGAACAAGACACAAGATTTTCCCCAAGAACTGGTTCTCTAGTAGAACAATACGGAAGTGACCAATCCATCAATTTACCCTTTGTATCCAGCCGCCACAGATGACTCTTGAATCTTGATAACACACAACCGCTTGACCTGGAGCTCCGCCACGCTGAGGCTCATCAAAAACAACCTCAAGAGAGTCACCCACCTGCCGAACTTTACCTGGAGCAGGTGGCGAATTGTAACGAATTTTTGCGAGACATAAAATCCAATCTTCACTTGCATCAATCAGCCAATTTGTTTCTGTTGCAATAACTTGTTTGGTGTTGAGCAGTTCTTCTCCACCAATTGTAACTGTATTTAGTTCAGGATCTTTGGCTACAACATATGCTGGTTTACTCATCGCAATACCGAGGCCTCTTCGTTGACCAATAGTATATTTTTGCTGACCTTCATGTTTTCCAATTACATTTCCGTCAGGGTCAAGAACATTACCTGGTTGCAACGCGCCAGGCGTTTTTTTTGCGATTAAATTTGGGTAATTGTCATCAGGAACGAAGCAAATTTCTTGAGAATCTGGCTTATTAAATACAGGCAAAGCAAATTCTTTTGCTAATGAACGTACTTCACTTTTTTGAAGGTGCCCAATAGGCAACATCATCTCATTAATATTCTGACGTTTTGCGCCAAACAATACATAACTTTGATCTTTTCCCAAGTCTGCTCCCATATGCAGCTCCGCGCCGCCATCGCCCTGTTTAATTTGCGCATGGTGACCAGAAGCAACGTAATCAGCACCAATGGAGGATGCATAATCATGAAGCTTTCCGAACTTCAACCAATCATTACAACGGATGCAAGGGTTTGGAGTTCTACCGGCATTATATTCATCAACAAAGTAATCAATTATTCTGCCAAAATCATCTTTAAAATCTAATGCATAAAAAGACATTCCAAGCTTCGAAGAAATTATTCTGGCGTCATTTGCATCATTAATTGAACAACATCCCTTGTGACCAATTGAAACATCTGTTTGTATTTCTTCCCCAACATTTCCTAGCCGCATAAAACAACCAACCACCTCATGGCCCTCTTGAACCAAGAGCGCTGCAGCTACAGAGGAGTCGACTCCCCCAGACATTGCCATGAGTACTTTTGCCATTAACTTGTATTGTAACCGTGCTATGATGACTTGATGCTGGTATATGCAGGAATTGACGAGGCAGGATATGGCCCAATGTTTGGGCCACTCTGTATTGGCTCCTGTGTATTAATCCTTAAAAATCATGATCCTGAAGATGGTGCACCAGACATTTGGACGCTATTAAAGCAGGTCATTTGTAAAACTCGTAAAGAAGCCAAAATAAAAATTGCAATAAATGATTCCAAACGATTAAAATCAAATGCAAAAAACAAATCACTCACGCACTTAGAAAGGGGTATTTTCGCCTTCCTATCTTCCATGGGTGTCAAAATGCCTACCGATGACACAGAGTTTTTTACATTGATGCAATGCCAACCTGCAGACAACCCTTGGTATCAAAAATCGACTCCACTTCCCGTAGGAAACGATGAAAATATGCTTCGGATTGATTCTTCCAGATTAATGGCTGCGCTGCTGCTTGCAGATATCACGTGCGGTAATATGGCTTGCACCGCTGTTGATGTCAAAAAATATAACGAACTAACAAAGCATTCCACAAAATCCGCTCTAAATTTTTCAATAGCGATGCAACATGTTGACGCAATTATGAGCCAATTTCCAACTGAACACCCCCGAATCATGATTGATCGCCATGGCGGAAAGATAAAATACCGAAATGATTTGCAACTCTTTTGGGAAAATGCAAAAGTGCAAGTACTCATTGAAGACCAATCAATGAGTCGCTACAGAATTAGAGTCGGCACAAAAAAAGCAACAGTCACATTTGCTTCAAAAACGGATGAAAAACATTTTCCTGCAGCGCTGGCTTCGATGATTGCCAAGTACACACGTGAATTAATTATGAAGCGATTCAATAATTACTTCCTACAGCAAATTCCCACATTGAAGCCAACCGCGGGATATGTGCAAGATGGAAGGCGTTTTTTGAAAGAAATAGAGCCTCTTTTGGCCAAAAATGGTGTAAATAGAGATCTCCTCATCCGTTCTTCTTAAAAAACTATTGACGAAAGTCCTTGTTCGTATAAAATACGGGGCTTATCACTCTTTTTGCAAATGGTGCATAAAGAGATGATTTCACGAGGCCTTAGTCATATTACCGATATGACGCAACGGAAGGAGAATACCGTTGCAAGAAGATGACGAAGAAGAGGCCCAGCTGCACTGAGAACCCTCAAAGAGGTTAAACGCTCAGGAACACCTGGGCTCCGGAATAAAAACCGGAACAGTTAGTAGCGTTAGGATTTAGATTTAAACAATTAATAAAACCCATTACTTGTGTAAAGGGTTCAGGATATCAAAGATAAGGCAATCCAAGCCTGAATGGTAAAAAGCTATGGCTAAGAACTTACAAAACGTACGAAACATTGGCATTTGCGCGCACATTGATGCTGGCAAAACAACAGTAACTGAACGCGTTCTATATTACACGGGTAAAAGTTACAAAATTGGAGAAGTACACGAAGGTACTGCAACAATGGACTTCCTAGAAGAAGAACAAGAACGTGGCATTACCATTCAATCTGCTGCGACAACTTGCCCATGGGAATATAACGATACTGAATATGAAGTAAACCTCATTGATACGCCTGGTCACGTTGACTTTACCATTGAAGTTGAACGATCTATGCGTGTCCTGGATGGTGCCGTTGCAGTCTTTGATGGCAAAGAAGGTGTTGAAGCACAATCTGAAACTGTTTGGCGACAAGCAGACCGATACAACGTGCCTCGTCTTTGCCTTATAAATAAAATGGACAAAATCGGTGCCGATTTTGAGTTTAGTTTTGGCACTTTGCGTGATCGATTAGGTGCAAATGCAATCGCTGTTCAGCTTCCTATCGGTGCTGGCGATGATTTCGAAGGGATCGTTGACCTTATTGAAATGAAAGCTTATTACTTTGACCAAAGCGATATGGGTGCTGTTGTTGAGCAACGAGATATTCCAGAAGACATGCAAGAAATGTCTGAACTTTGGCGGCATGACATCATTGAACGAATTGCTGAACTCGATGATGAACTAACGGAGCTATACCTAGAAGATGAATCAGCCATTACTGAAGATCAACTCAAGGCTGCACTACGTCGCGCGACAATTGAAATGCGTGCATTTCCAACATACTGTGGATCCGCACTAAAAAACATTGGTGTGCAGCGTGTTTTGAATGGCGTTATTGAATACCTTCCAAATCCAACTGAAGTCCCAGATGTTCAAGGTACAAATCCGAAGGATGAAGATGAAAAGCTTTCACGGCCAAGCACTGAAGATGCTCCTTTCTCAGGCCTTGTCTTTAAAGTGGTTAGTGATTCACATGGTGATTTAACATACGTGCGTGTTTACTCTGGGAAACTTGAGAAAGGAAGCCGCGTACTCAATCCAGGTAATGGCCGAAAAGAAAACGTTTCTCGGATTTATGAAATGCACGCAAAAGATCGAGAATCGCTTGATTATGCAAATGCGGGATCAATTGTAGCTGTTATTGGTCTAAAAAACTCTGTTACAGGCGACACTCTTTGCGATATCAATGATCCGATTATTCTTGAACGAATGCACTTTCCTGATCCAGTAATTTCGATGTCAATTGAACCCATCACAAACGATGACAAGAAAAAACTTGGCGAAGCTCTCACAACAATTCGTCGCGAAGACCCCTCATTCCATGCCAATTACAACGATGAGACTGGCGAAACAATCATCTCAGGCATGGGTGAACTTCACCTTGAAATTGTAAAAAATAAACTTACACGTGATCTTAAAATTGGCGTTAACGTTGGACAGCCACGCGTTTCCTATCGCGAAACTATTACAGCTGTTGCTGAAAATATCCGCGGTAAATTTATAAAGCAATCTGGTGGCCGCGGCCAGTTTGGCGATGTCATCATGAACGTTCGACCAATGACTGCTGCTGAAGCAGAGGAACAAGAACTCGTCATGAAAAATGGCGTTGTGTTCGTTGACAAAATTTCACATGGTTCTATTCCACGTGAATACATACCATCAGTCCAACACGGAGTTCGAAACGCTGCCGCTTCAGGCATCCTTGGCGGATACCCAATGGTAAATGTTTGTGTTGAACTTGTTGATGGTTCATACCACGAAGTCGACTCAAGCCAAGTTGCATTTGAACAAGCAGGTGCCCTGGGCTTCAGAGAAGCTTGCACAGCCGCGAAGCTTGCGCTTCTAGAACCAATTATGAAAGTAACTATTACTACACCGGATGAATTCTTTGGTTCTGTAAGCGGCGACCTTTCAAGTCGACGTGGGCAAATCAATGAATCTGAACTTCGTGGCGTCGTTCGTGTGATTGACGCTGAAGTACCACTTTCAGAAATGTTTGGTTACACCACCGTACTACGCGGCATGACGCAAGGGCGTGCATCAAGTACCATGGAACCCGCTGAATACCGACTCATGCCAGAGAATCTCAAAAAAGAAGTGCTCAAGGCATAAGTTAACTAAGACCCAACCCTTAAAGGACCCCATCTGGCAATGCCAAGGGGGTCCTTTATTCATTTAGCCAAAACAGTCTAATAAAAATGAAATAACTAATTTGACTCACCTGAGATACACTACAAAAAATGTCTTTCAAAATTGAACGAAACATCATGCGCCAAGCTACCCGCCTTGCTGAACTTGGGCATGGAACAGCAGAACCAAATCCGCTAGTGGGCTGCATTATTACTAACGAAAATGGTGAAATTGTTGGTGAGGGGTATCATAAAACCTATGGTCAAGAACATGCTGAAGTGAATGCACTAGCACAAGCAGGTGCTAGTGCAGATGGTGGTACAGCATATATCACACTCGAGCCATGCAATCACCATGGAAAGACACCTCCTTGTTCTGAAGCCTTGATTGCAGCGGGGATTAAAAGAGTTGTAATTGGTACAAGAGATCCTCATGAAAATGCCAGTGGAGGCATCCAAACATTACAAAATGCTGGAGTGCAAGTCACGCTTCTTAATGATTCAATGTGCCAAGATTTATTAGCCCCATTTACGCACCGCTTACACACAGGGCTTCCATGGATTACATGCAAGTGGGCTCAAACAAAGAATGGAGAGCTGGAGACAGCACCAGGTGAATCGCCCTGGATTAGCTGCAGCGAAAGCCAATGGCTTGTACATCAAGAACGCGGCTGTGTTGATGCGATTATGGTAGGCGTTGGCACCGTTGTTTCTGATAATCCTAAATTAACAGTGCGAAATGCAGAAAAATTTCGAATACCAAAACGAATAGTGATCGATCCAAGTGCAAGGATTCCTCGAGATGCATCAATACTTAGTAACGATGCACCTACTCTATTAGTCTGTAAAGAAGGCTCTGATTATTCCAAAATCCAGGGTTGTGAGTTCATCGAAGTCCCTATAAAAAATGATTTACTTGAACTCGACTATTTGTTTAAGTATCTTGTAAAAGAATATGACATGACGCACATCATGGTTGAAGGTGGCGGGACGCTTTTCAAGCACGTGTTTCAACAAAAATTAGTAAATGAAATCTGGGCATTTCAATCCCCGTTCGAGTCTACTTTTAAGGGTAAAGTCAATATGAATTCACTCATGCAGAAATTTGACTCACACTTAATTCATGAAGAAATGTGCGGCGTTGATATTGTGTCTCGGTACATCGTTCCATCTTGAAGAAATGGAATAAGAGGCTGATCGGAACCTATCGGATGAAATCGAAGCACATTATCACCATTTTCTAACAAAATTCTTCCGTCTGCTTCTCGAGCGATACGAATGGTATCTAGTGGCAATAGATCAAATCCATTAAAAGTGATTGTTGCAAATTCTTTTTCAGAAGGATAGGACGAAATCGCAATACTTTTTGCATTTTCATTGATAAGTAAATTCAACAGAGCCTTAATTTTATCCGGACTTACAATGATACCTGCAAGTGTCCAATTGTCTAGTTCTCGAATAATCTTATATTCCTCACCCATTGAACGTATGACCATTTCTTTCACATCAAAAGGAGAAATAGCACTCCCCGTTGTATCGATAAATTGCTCCGGAATTGAAAACAAGGGCGCTACTGTTTTCCAAGATACTTTCGAGATAACCGGCTTTCCACTTTGCATTACATAACGATCTTCTGTCCCTGCAGAAACTCGACCACCTAGTAAAATTTCAACTTCTGAACCATCCTTGTTTATAACACTGAAGGATGCGACAGGATTGCTCAAGCCAAATAAAGATAAATCTTTTGGCTCATCAACTACATAAGAATCTACTTGAAATGTGGCTATCAAACCAACCCAATCCAAAAGTGCTTCTTGGTCAATGCGTGTTGAAACTGGCTGCAACATCTCCCACACACCACTTGATCGGTCAATGACCAGCCTATCTCCATTTACGAAGCGTTCAATGCGTACACCATCAATCGCAAAATCAGGGAACAAATGTGCGTCTCGCCATCTTTTATGATCTGTATCAAGAATTCTCCGGTGCATCGACTGCTCAATAACAACGGGGCGTTGCCCCCTCAACTGAGCATAAGCTCTACCCCCTAGCGTTTTTCTTCCTAAACTGAATGAGAGTTCTTTTTCGCCATCAAATAAGGTCACACTATTCGACAACCCCCCTAAACCAATAACGTCAGAGTTATTATTCTGTTCAATGGAGCCCACTATTAATGCACTTTGAATAGTCTGCAAAATACGTCGAATAGCTCCATTATTCATTCGAACTCGAAAAGGTATGGTTTGCCACCAATCGCCTTCTAATCTTTCAAACACAACTTGATCACTCTGCTCTTCTATCTCGATTCTATTCACCAAATCAAATTGAATCAAACCTTCGTGCACAAAAGGTTCAAGTCTATTCAAACTACCTTCAGTTTCTTGATTATCACTTAGAATAAAAAGAATGAGTGAGCAAACTGCAAGTACAAGCAAAATAACCATATCGCGAATTCGAATCATGCTTGTCTTCTCCGAAGAGTAAATAATGTAAAAATTAACATAATAAGTGCTGGAATCCCTAAAACCAGTGTGAAAGCCCAAACGATATAGGTACTTCTTTGCAGGCCTTGAACACGCCGAGACTGTTGCCCTATAGGCCCTACAGCTATCCAGTGATCTAACCCTGCGAGCCATTCGATTGAAGCCAGTAAAAATTCGCTGTTGCCTGGATTCAACATCGCAATGCCATCACCACTTACTGAAATTGCTCTATCTGTGGCCCAAGTAAATAGCCAATTTCCTGAACCAACAAGAATTACCCTATTCCCCTCTTCGCGTATAACACTTGTTGCCACAATAACATCATTTTGAATTGGATTTTCAAAGACAACTTCGTCATCTTGTCGCTCCCAGTAAGTATCAAGCCATCGGTCTTCATTACTCTTAACATGTAACAATGGGACACCTCCGGTTAAAGTCATAGGTAAAGGTAGATAGAGCTGGCTACCATCAATTGCACGAGCAACGGGGTGCTGGCTTGATGTTTCTAAAATTGATTGCCCACGCTGTATCTGCACTTCATTGGGACCCACTGCAACTCTTTCAGCAATAACTTTCCCTGTATCGATAAAAACCCCAAGTGACTCAGCAATGGTTACCCAAGGATCTGATTGTCCATATCTCGGCAATAAACTGGGCTGGAAATTTAAGAAGATGTTTTGATTCTCATGCAACAATTGCTTGGCTGCTTGAATTAGTTCTAATTCCTCTTTAGATGGCTCCAGGCCAATGCGACTCGTAGGCGGAATCAAAATCCAAACTGTTGGCGTAGCAGTTTCGGGCTTTTCACCTTTTACTGTAGACCATTCCAGAACCTTGATCCTACTTGCTTCTAACAAACCCTTTGCAGCAACTAAATCAACATTATCCCCTCTAGAGACGAACAAAGAACGTGGCTCAGTATGAACAAACACGACTACTGGCGAAGCATTTGATTCAATTGAACGCATCGCTGATGATATGATTTGTTCCCCTCTAAATCGCTGATCAACTGCAATCGAGGACGAACCAGAAACATAGCTTCGAAACAGCATACTTGCAGGAATCATTGTCGCTCGATCTGGAGACATGATAATTGCTCCTTCACCATTTGCTAACTGTGTTGCAAGTTGCCCTAATTCTAAATCCCCTAAATCGGACAACCCTTGACTTACCTGTTTCAATTGAGCAACGATTCGATCAAATGAAGGTACTTCGCTCCTGCATATTGCGGCAATATCTTCGGATCTCTCTCGCGTCATCCACCAAGTCACTTCAGAAAGCTCGCTGGCCCACTGACCAAGAACCGCAACCAGTATATCTCTGGCAAGTGCAATTTGGGGCAATGGCTGTTGATCATGAACTGCAAGCGCTATATATACTTCTTCCAAAATCAGTGAGCCCTCTTGACCAAGCACGGCGAGCGCATTTGCCAGTGTCAATAATGTGTCTTGTTCGGCTTCGTTAGTCGCAAGTTGAGCGAGTGATTCAGACCACGCTGAAGTGCTCATTGCAAATAAAGTCAGGTCTTCAAATGCCTTAATGCCCTCCTCAATTCTGGAATTGGCTATTTCTAACTCACTAGCGTATAAAGCAATCAATTCTCGTAAAAGCTCATCGTATTCAGTAATTGACTGAGGATCTGCAGGGTTAATTCGTTGGACTAGAATATTTTCTGATGCATCTTGATACCTTCGAAGCACCTCGTCGACTTGTTTAACTACAGACGCCTGCATCTGTTTGTCATCAAGCAAGACAACAATTCTCCAAAGTCCATCAATCTGCTCAAGCAAATCGTTAGTTTCTTGACTTAGCGTATATGCTCGAGATCCTGTCGCATCGAATCGAACCCGATATTGATTTTGCAAAGCTAGCCCATTAATTGAAATTATCGAAATAAAGAGCAAAACAAGACAAGACAAAAACTTCCATGTTCTAATTAATGTCTGTCTAGTCTTTTCAATTGCCAGTATCGATAGCCAGCCCGTTGCAATAGAAATTGTCAGAAAGTAAACAATATTTGCGCTATCAATTAAACCAATTGAGAATGCTTCTATCCTGAAGTCAGGATCAATTGCGTAAAAAATATCAGCAAATCGAGTTGGGACATATGCAGGAAGCACTTTCATAGAAAGAGACATCGTTAGCCAGAAGAATGCTGTAACAAGGTATGCCACTGTTTGGGAAGTGGTTAGCGAAGAAATCAAAAGACCTGTGCTAATAACTGCAGAACCAAGCATAAGCAGACCCAAATATCCGCTAGCGATCTCTCCATAATCAACATCAGCATACATCTCGAGAACAATTACGAGTGGAAATGTAAGCGCCAGGGTTATTGATAAAAATAACAATGCTGAGAGAAACTTTCCCTTTGCAAGTTCAAACGAGGTAATAGGTGATGAAAGTAGAACTTCCCAAGTACCAATGCGGCGTTCCTCCGCAACAAGTCGCATGGTGATCGCAGGGCATAACACAAGCAAAATCCAAGCTGCAAATGAGAATACTGGCTGCATGGAAGCCATTGCATTTGGCTCAAGAACTTGAGCCATAAACACAATGCCACATAAAAACGTAAATAGTGCTGCCACGACGGCTCCAGTAGGCACAACCATTATTGACCAAACATCTTGCATGCATATGTGAATGATTTTTTTCATCTTAACCCCTCGTTACTTCTAATCAGGTTGAGATATTGTTTATCTAAAGAATGTTTGACTGGTTTTAGCAATCGAATTCTTGCGCCTTGCTCGATGACATGTTGTACGAATTCTTCTGGTTGGCAAGTAACCATACAACGAATCCAATTGCCTTCTAATGGCTCTATTTCAAAGCCATTCATCGAACGCGCAATCTTTTCACATGAGATTTCAACTATATAATTAAAAGAACTTTGACTGTCTTGCAATTCAATCGTTTGCAATATGCTTCCATGATGAATTACCATTACTCTTGAGCACGTAGCTTCGACTTCCGCTAAATGATGAGAAGAATATAAAATAGCAGCATTCTCAGCGACATCTTTAAGTATTGAATGGAATACACCTTGTTGCGCGGGATCTAACCCCGTAGATGGTTCATCAAGAACAACAAGTGCGGGTTCATGGAGTAAAGCCGCTGCTAAAGCAACTCTCTGCCGATACCCCCTGGATAGCGCACCGATTGTTTTGTTTAAAACCTCTTCGATTTCGCACCGATCAATCCACAGCGCAATAGCTGTTTTTTTGCGATGACCAGATAAACCATACATATGCGCAACTCGATTGAGATATTCATGAACTAGCAACTCGGCTGGAAGTGGAGCTCCTTCGGGAACATAACCCAAGCGTTGTTTTGCTTCACGAGGGCGTGTTGCTAATGAGATTCCATCGATTGTGATGTCTCCCGAATCAGGTGTCAATACTCCACACAGCATTCGAATTGCTGTAGATTTTCCAGCGCCATTTGGACCAAGTAACCCATAAATCACCCCTTTTTCAACATGCAAATTGAGCTGATGCACCGCTTGAGTTGAGCCAAATGCTTTGCTAATTGTGTTTGCACGCAACATGAAGTCGGTAGATTCCCACAAAATTGAGGCGCCGTGTCGATAAATTGGGCCTAAAACCGCTCGAAAACGCCTTCTTTGTAAAGCAAAAAAGGTGAATTCTCCGATGCAATCGGGATTGCATCACCCAAAAATGGGAGTAGGCTTACTACAGTTGGATTATTAATGGCAGAAAAAAAACAACGTCTCCATATTTCATTTGACGCTTCGCTCTCTTCTGAAGTCGAATTAGCACTATCAAAACATTTTGATTTGGTTAAAACAAGTGGAGAATCCGATCTGGTTATTACAGGCGGTGGTGAGATGCAAGAAAAAATCAACTCCATTTGTGATGCAGGAATCGAACTCACCCAGATTGACGCTGATACAGTCAAGTCGCTGAATGTAGCGCAACGTTTACGTCTTATGGAAGAAAAAGTTGTTCGATATGTTCATGAATTATTGGATATGGATAATTTTGAAATCCGCCTGCTCGAACAACGTACTGGAAACCTTGAGCTTGTCATTGCTGAAAACTTATCTCCTATGAAAATTGGCGAAGTTTTGCGTGCAGAAAAAATTGGAAATGGAATTTGCGGAAATGTTGCCGCGACAGGCAAATCCTATATTTGCTCAGACGTGTCACAAGAACCGTTGTATCGACCTGGCCTTGATTCAGCCGCATCTTCTCTCACAGTCCCGTTGTGGATGAATGACCGTATCATTGGCGTGTTTAATGCTGAATCAAATTCACTTAATGCATTCAATGAAAATGATCGGAGACTTGCAGAAATTTTTGGGCGATACATTGCAAGCGCAATGCATACCCTTGATCTACTTGTCATTGAACGATACACAACAAACGAACAAGTAGCAAAGACCATCCTTACCGAACTCGAAGAGCCCCTAATATCGCTTGACTCAATTGCAGAGCAATTAGAAAAAACCGATACTCGACTAAGCCATGATTTGCTATCCAGTATTAAGGAAGTTCGAACACGGCTTGAGGCTTGCACATCCGGGCCACAAACTATTATTGATGCAGATCGCGCTAATTTTATTATTCCTGACAAAGAAATGAAGGGCAAGCACATTCTTATAGCCGACGACGAAGCAGTTGTTCGCGATGGTGTCGAAGTTGTGCTGCAACGACTTGGTTGCACTGTAACCGTTTGCGAAGACGGAACACAAACACTGGAGGCAATGCAATTAGCCAAGCACGAGGGAAGACAATATGATCTCATTATTTCAGACATACGTATGCCTGGATGCAATGGATACGAAATTTTCACTGCAGCGACTGAAATATGGCCAAATCAAGCAATTGTTCTTATGACTGGTTTTGGATATGACCCACACCATTCAATAATGAGAGCCAGTCAAGAAGGTATGCACACTGTTTTATTCAAACCATTTCGAACTGAACAGCTGGTAGAGACTGCTCAAAAAGCTTGTCGAAAAACAGCTGATTGTTAGAGAATTATTAAACATTCGGCATACAATCCCATCCTGTGACAAACGAACAGAATAAGCGATGGACAACACGCACCCTCCTTGAATGGATGGCAACTTGCTTCAAAGAACATTCAATTGAATCTCCGCGATTAATTTCTGAAATGTTACTCACACATGTTTTAGGCGGGGCGAGAATAGATTTGTACGCTAATGCAAATCGAAAAGCAACTGAAGAAGAGCGCGAAACTTTACGTTCTCTTGTGAAACGTACCCTTGAACATGAGCCTGTTCAATACATAGTTGGTAAAACGTGGTTTAATGGGCTAGAATTCAATGTTAACTCTTCCACACTCATTCCTAGGACGTGTACCGAAACCATCGTAGATCAATGTGTGCAACGTTTTAAATGTAATCCACATCAGACGAACATAGCCGATATAGGTACTGGCACTGGATGCATCGCTATCTCCATCGCCAAACACCTTCCCCATTCCTCAGTCCTAGCAACAGATATCTCGGAAGATGCACTTGCTTTGGGACGAGAAAATGCCCATCTACATTCAGTTTCCAAGCAAATATCATTTAAACAAGGCGATGGCCTTCAGCCACTTGATGGGCTCGGTATATTTGATGCCATCTGCTCGAATCCACCTTATATTCCAGACCATGAATTCGAAAAACTCGATTTAAATGTTAAAGATTGGGAGCCTAAAATCGCACTTTCTGGAGGAAAAAATGGGCTTTCTATCATTACTCCACTAATTCAAAAAGCCCCAGACCATCTCAAGCCTGGGGGCATGTTGCTTCTAGAAATAGCCGCAAGTACTCAGAAAATTGTCCTTGATGTCGCAAATCAAACATACGGACTAGGTCAGGAAACGATACTTCGAGATCGATTTGGCGATGACCGATTTTTAAGAGCAATAAAAGACTAACCAGCCTCGCTTTCTGTAGTTAGAATGCTCAACTTATGGCACTCTTCAAACGAACAAAAACACCTACGGTCACTGTTGATTCTAAATCAGTTAATACAAATAGCGTTTTCGATGCTGCGACAGAACAACGCATTCAAGCTATTGGTTCACGATTGCTGAAACATGCTCGATCGCGTAAACAATCATGGCTATCTACTGCATTCTGGTCTGACAAACTTATGGATTGGGCCATGGAAGATGAAGAATTTAAAATCCAACTCTTTAGGTTTGTAGACACATTCCCAACACTCGTTACACCAGAGCAAGTACATGAACATCTCATCGATTACCTGACGCAACCGAACGTAAAGCTCCCTCCTGGTCTTGGCTTAGGCTTGAAAGCTGGTGGTCTTGCGCAAGGCACAATGACCAAAACAGTTACAAGTCAAATTACAAAAATGGCGAAAAGATTTATTGCAGGCACAGACGCTCTTTCTGCCCTTCCGGAACTTGAATCGATTTGGAAAGAAGGCGTTGCATTTTCCGTTGATCTACTCGGTGAAGCATGTGTCAGCAATGCTGAAGCGGAAGAGTATCGTCAACGCTATCTTGATCTACTCACCAACTTACCAGATACAGTTTCAACTTGGGATACGAAACCTGTATTAGAGAATGACCACCTAGGGCCAATCCCCCGCATAAACATATCAATCAAAATCAGTTCGCTTTTTGCAAACACTGACCCCATTGCACACGATTTATCTATCGATGGACTCTTTGAAGCATTGCGCCCCATACTTGAAGAAGCTGAAAAGAACGGTACGCTGATTAACTTTGATATGGAACAATTTGAGTACAAAGACTTAACTCTCAATTTATTCATGAAGTGCTGTGATGAAATCAACTTCCCTGCGGGCATTGCAATGCAAGCATACTTACGCAGTGGGGATGAAGACGCAAAACGAATTATTAAATGGGCTAAACGAACTGGCCGAACTGTTACCGTAAGACTTGTTAAAGGAGCATATTGGGATTACGAAACTATTCACGCCGAAGAAATGGGATGGCCGGTACCAGTCTGGAGCCGAAAAGTTGATACTGATGCTTGCTTTGAACGAATGGCAGCTCTATTTATTGAGTCTACACCAATAGAATTAAATGAGGGAGGCGTAAAACTTGCGCTTGGTTCACATAACATTCGTTCTATTGCTACTGCGCTAGCGCTCATTGAAAAACGTGGCTTACCGACAGCGGCATTAGAATTGCAGATGCTTCGAGGAATGGCAGATCAACTAAAATCGGCCGTTCTAGAAGACGGCCTTCGACTTCGTGAATATGTGCCCGTCGGCGAGATGATTCCAGGAATGGCGTATCTTGTCCGTCGCTTGCTTGAAAATACTTCGAACGAATCGTGGCTACGTAGTTCTTTTGTAGACGACGCAGATACATCGATACTTCTTGCATCTCCACATATTGAACACCCTAGTGATGATCCAGGTATTGAACGAATTCAATTCGCACCAGAACGTCACGCATTGTCACCAGCTGTCCAAGGCGTAGGGAATAGCAGGCCTTTCTTTACTGAGTCATACCGCGACTTTTCATCAGAGCAAGTTCGCAGTAACTTTGCGCAAGAAATTGCTGCCTCTAAAGTCCCCAATGTTGATCGCATTTCAACGCATGAAGAAATAACTGCAATCATCGATACTGCCCATAGTGCATTTCCATCTTGGCGAGATACAGATCCACTTGAACGTGCTGCAGTTCTCGTAAAAGCCGCAAATCTAATGCGAGAGCGTAGAGATGAATGCTGTGGCATTGTCATGCGTGAATCAGGTAAAACATGGCGCGAAGCAGACGGTGATGTTTGCGAAACGATTGACTTCTGCGAATATTATGCTCGAATGGCACCACAACTGTTCTCCTATGAGCGACTTGGAGAATTCATTGGCGAACTTGACCAACAGTTTTATCAACCAAGAGGTGTTACTGCTGTCATTAGCCCATGGAATTTTCCTATGGCCATTTGCTGTGGAATGACAGTAGCAGCGCTCGTTACGGGAAATACTGTCGTCGTAAAACCCGCCGGCCAAACAACTGGTATTGCAAAACGTATTTGTGAATTTCTTTGGGAGGCCGGCGCACCTAAAGATGTGTTGCACTTCGCACCAGGGCCAGGTGCAATCATAGGCTCTGCGATGGTTCGAGACCCACGAGTTGCAATCATTGCGTTTACTGGATCTAAAGGTGTTGGACTTGACATCCTTGAGTCATCTGGAAAAACCCCAGAAACACAACCCTTCGTAAAGAAGGTGGTTTGTGAGATGGGTGGCAAAAATGCGATAATCATTGACGCCTCTGCAGATTTAGATGAAGCAGTTCTAGGTGTACGACAAAGTGCTTTTGGCTATCAAGGACAAAAATGCTCCGCATGCTCAAGAGCAATTGTTGTAGATTCCGCACATGATATTTTCCTAGAACGCCTTGTGGAATCTTCGCGAACCCTTGTCATTGGCGACGTCATGGATCCTGGTACAGATATTGGCCCAGTCATTGATAAAAATGCTGCTGACGAAATCAAGCGTTATATTGAAATTGGGAAAAAAGAAGGCAAATTGGAGCTTGCTCAACCAATTCCTGAAGGGCTTGAAGAACGCACCGGTCGTGAGTATATTGCGCCGCATATTTTTTCTGGAATCAAAGGTGATGATGTCATCGCGCAGGAAGAAATTTTTGGACCTGTTCTTGCTGTTATCCGAGTCAAAGATTTTAACGAAGCGCTTGAAGTCGCAAATTCAACTGAGTACAAGCTAACTGGCGCCGTCTATAGCAGAAAACCTGAGAATCTTGAAAAAGCGAGACGTGATTTTAGGGTTGGAAACCTATACCTCAACAGAGGAAGTACAGGCGCGCTTGTGGGGCGCCAGCCATTTGGAGGGTTTGGCATGTCAGGTGTTGGCTCAAAAGCAGGCGGTTGCGATTACCTCTTACAGTTTGTGGAGCCTCGTGCGATTTGTGAAAACACTATGCGACGAGGTTTTGCCCCTGGACTGTAAACTACAGCCCAAGCTGTTGCATTGTTTTCTGAGCCAAAATGTGCCCAACACATTCTTCTTCATCAACCACAATATCAGCACCTGCTGTGCGCAACAAGTCGCCATGAATAGAATATCTTGACCTCGAAACGATTGGTACGTTTGATGAAATTGCTCGTATTTGCTGAATCGTTTGCACTGAGGAACGGTAATCCGGCAACGTGGTTACTATTAACTTTGAAGTTTTTGAGCCAGCGTGTTCAAGTACATCTCTCCTTTGCGAATTTCCTAACACCCCAGTCGCCCCTTCTTGTTGCGCTTCTTTAATTCCCGTGGGACTCATATCTATTACAAGTACATTATGACCTAATTCATGCAGATCCTTAACGACATTTCTTCCCGCCACACCATATCCAATCACAATAACATGATTACTTATCGATCTTTCTGCCGATTCTTCAAAAACACTAAATGCTGAACCTAATAGGGAATCTAAAACAAATGCAATTGCACGCGACTTAAAAATAAGAAGAGGCGACAACAATAATGTAATAAGAGAAGATACCATCATTAGTTGAAAAATGTCATTGCTCACTAGGTCAGCATCAAACGCTTCAGCACCAATAACAAAACTAAATTCACCTATTTGCGCCAAGCACAATCCCCCCGCAATTGAAACTCGACTTGCTTCCTTCATCATCAATCCAACAATCCAAATAATTGCTGATTTCCCAACGACAATACATACAACAACTCCAGCAGTCCATAACCAGTGGTAGCCCGTAAATAACCAAGGGAAACTCGCCATCATGCCGGTCGCTGCAAAGAATAGTGTCAAGAAGATGTAGCGCAATGGCGCCATATCTCCCCGAACTTGAGCTGCAAAAGGAGTTCCAGCAAGAATAAGACCTGCGATAAATGCACCAAGCGCGGGGGATAGACCAAGACTATTTGATAGCCACATTGAAGAAAGGCATGTCGAAATCCCCAGGATAACTGGAAATTCACTTGAGCGGCGAATGAGAGCCGCACCAAAGAAGTGAGGCAAGACAAGTACACCAGACAAGAAGATAATAACTACAAGGGCAATTAATTTTGCGCCTGCTGAACCAATCTCTGCTGCAACTTCCCGAGCTTCAGGTGCTTCACTCAAAAAAGCGACAAGGATCATCAGCGGCACAATCGCTAAATCTTGGACTAAAAGAATGCTAAATGCAAATCTTCCATGAGGAGCATCTAGTTCACTTCTATCTTGCAATACACGCGTAACAACTGCGGTCGAACTTAGTGCAACCATAGACCCAATAATGATTGCTGTCTTCAGATCTTGAACAAACAATTTTGCAATTGAAAAAGTGAAAAGGCCAGTAATCAATATTTGCAATGAACCAATAATAAGACCACGCCCAAGCAACTGCTTTAATCTTTTGTTATTAACCTCAAGGCCTATAGTGAAGAGTAAAAGGGCCACTCCAATTTCTGCGATTAATTTAATTGATTCCTCGTCAGAGGCAACCCATCCAAAAACACTTGGTCCAACAATAGTGCCTGCCAAGAGATATCCCACCACACCGCTAAGACCAATTCTTTCAGCAATGATACCTAGAAAAACAGCAACAGCTAATAAAATTGTAATGTCGCCAATAATATGCCAAAAATCCATCAGCGCATCATACTCCTAAAAGAGTCTACCTTTTACAAAACTTGTAGTTCTTAAGCGTGTACGATATGCACGATGAGTGCTATTGATATTGCGGTGCTTCTATGCGTCGGCTTAATTGCTGGAGGGCTTGGAGGATTACTTGGCATAGGCGGATCAATTATCATGATTCCTGCAATGGCAGTTCTTTTAAAATGGGATTTCCATCTCGCACAAGCAATAGCTATGACTGTAAATCCTGTTGTAGCTTTATTCGCAACACTTAAACATCACCGAAATAAAAATGTTTCATGGCAAACCACAAAATATGTTCTACCAATAGCCACTGTTACTATCTGCTTTGCGGCCTGGCTAAGCAATCGCATTCAAAGCGGTTGGCTAGAACTATCATTTGGCATCTTTCTTCTCTGGGTGTTGTGGAATCAAGTATCCTCACTGAGGGGAAAAGCGACGACGATTCATGCAAACACCTCACAAACACCTATTAGATATGCGACTACAGGAGGAATCACCGGAACCATGGCAGGGTTTTTAGGAATCGGTGGCGGACTCATTCAAGTGCCGTTACTCAACCGTTTATGTGGTCTCAAGATGAAACAGGCAATCGGCACATCATCATCAATCATGTTTATCACAGCAATCTGCGGTGCAACTGTAAAAGTTTTCTCTCTGCCCTCGGCTACTAATAGCGCAGGAGAACTTGCCGGACTTCAAGCTATCGATGCTCTAACACACTCGTTTTGGCTCATCCCAGGCGCAATTATTGGTGCTTGGTTTGGAGCAATCTTAACTAATATCATGCCCGTAAGAGTAATTCGAATTATATTCGCGATTCTCGTTGCATTTGCATCGTACAAAATGATTGCGGGCGGATCTGTTATATTAACTTAATCGTTTTTCAATACTCTCTCGACATTTAGTTTTTAATAACTCAATACGTGATCTAACGTAAGCAGTGCCTTTCTCTTCACCCAATTCAAGAAGTTCTGCAGTTCGAATTGGCTTACCAATACAAGCTTCAATGTAGCCACGCAGTTTTGGCTTGGAACCCACTGGATATGCATCAAAGGCACCATCAAGTCCTATAGGCACAACGGTAGCCTTACTTTTCTTCATAAGTAGCCAAAAACCTCGCTGAAACTCTGCAATCTGCCCATCTTTTGTTCGCGTTCCTTCTGGAAACATCATTACACAGCGCCCCTCCTCTAACTCCTGAAGCGCTCTTCGAATTGCTTTGGTATCACTTTCACCACGTCTAATTGCAATTACGCCAAAACCCTTCATCAATATTGACAGTAATTTAGATTCAAACAGCGTATCACGAGCAATGCCATGAAATGGTCTATCATAAACCGCAGCCCCCATAATCGCAGGATCAAAATTCGACTGGTGGTTACCTACAAAAAGTAATGCACCAGTTTTAGGAATGTTTTCCTGACCGTACGAACGGAATCGATAGAAAACAACCAAGAGAAGTTTTAAAATCAGAATAACGCCATTCCACCACACAAGCACACGCCAAGCACTTGAGCCGGGTGCTCTTCTTTGAATTTGCAATCTAGAAATCATTGTTCTCCCAAAACTGCAAAAATATGTAATTGCATGTGGTCAACAACTTCATCCATTGAGAGTGGAGAAGTATCAATTACAACAGCACCTTCAGGGCAAGTGAGAGGCCCATCAGTACGAGTCGAATCTATTTGATCTCTTGATCGAATGTCCTTTTGAACTATTTCATCATCAACTGCATGTCCAGTGTCTCGTAGCTGTTTTACTCTGCGCCTAGTACGTTGCTCTACTTCTGCAGTCAGAAAAAATCGGAAATTGGCTTCTGGAAACACCACAGAACCTTGGTCGCGCCCCTCAGTTACAAGAAGCGGATGCAATTCTCCTATGGCGCGCTGTTGTTCAACTAAAACAGCCCTTACTTCGGATTGCTTTGCCACTATTGAGACGACAGAACTGACATCTAAATCTCGAATGCGGCGGGAAATGTCTTTACCATCTAAAAGTATAGTTGGCGGGCTTTGAGACCAATCAAAACGAATTCCTTTTTGACGAATTCCTTGGGCAAGTTTCTCGCCTGCCGTTGGGTCGATACTAAAATCAATCGCGAGTACTGCTACTGCGCGATACATCGCCCCAGTATCGAGACATTCCGTTCCGAGGCGACGAGCAAGTTCTTGAGCGACAGAAGATTTGCCTGTTCCAGCTGCTCCATCGATCGTAATGACTATTCGATCTCCTTCAGACATCATTTGGAATCTGATTCTAAGTATGCGCGCATTTGTCTAACTACTTTTTTAATCTGTTTTAGGGCATCGCCGGTACCAGAATAATTAAGTGCAATCGTATTTGAATAACCTACTTCAAGAACTGCTTTTAAGCCTTCGACAGGATCAACTTTTGTCTTTCCACGACCACAAGGGAAATCAGCAACAATTCCTCCTGCATATGGTGCTAATTTTCGCAGCGCTTCAATCCCATCACCCGTTAATCCTGCGTACTGAAATGTGGGCAATGCGCCAATTCGAAAACCTCCAATTTGCTTTATGACTTCTACCAGGACATCCGGATCGCTAGAGAGGCCGTCGCATGGTTGCAAAAGCAAATTCAATTCCAAGCGCTCCACACCCTGCATCGCTCCCCGAATATGTTCAACGATTGTGTCAACTTGCTCTTGATCTTTAGGGAAAAAAGGCGTGATTGCGATTGCGTTACATCCTAATCGATTGGCTGCAACCGAAAGCCGTTTAATTCGCTCTAAAGCGATCTCTGTATCTGCCAAAATATCAAGTTTTGTATTATCTCGAATGAGAAGACAGGGCGATTTTGATTTATCCGCATTATTACGAAACTTGTCATAAGATTCCAATGACCAGCCTGAAAGATGGCTAGCATCAATCATGACACCTCGTAAATCCAGCGATTCCGCTGCTAATCTAGGGACTTCAAACATCTCTTGACCACCTTCGGAAAGAAGTCTGTCTAGAGATTGAATTGCTAAGGTTAAAAGTACTGTCATGAAAAGTTTCGTAGAGATTTGAGAAAATGCGAATCGAATGATGTATGAGGATGTACTATACCTTGCACTAATCCAACTCGAAAGGAGCATTGTTATGTCTACGCCAACAGATTGTTATTTTTCAGATTCTCACGAATGGTTCAAGGTCGAAGGTAATACTATTACCATTGGCATAACCCAATTTGCTGCAAATGAACTCACTGATATCACTTATGTTGAAATGCAACCCGTAGGCACCACTTTAGGTCAAAATGACTCCGCAGGGGAAGTTGAATCCGTCAAAACGACTAGTGACATTATGACGGCATTTGCAGGTGAAATTATCGAAGTCAATGATGCCGTGGCTGATGATCCTTCCCTCCTCAACAGCGACCCCTTTGTCGCTGGGTGGCTCGCAAAAATCCGCATTGAGGGGAATGCAGATTACTCTCAACTCATGGATCAAGTGGCCTACGACGGAAAATACCCCGTTTAAAGAAACTATAAATAATGTTTCAACTTGTTAGTGAATTCGATCCAAAAGGTGATCAGCCTCAAACTATCGATCAAATTGTATCACGGGCTTGTGAAGGTGAACGATATCAAACTCTCTTAGGGGCGACCGGAACTGGCAAGACATTTACGATGGCAAATGTAATTGCCAAATTGAATAAGCCGACGCTTATTCTCAGCCACAACAAGACTCTTGCTGCGCAGCTTTTTGAAGAGATGCGCGCCTTATTTCCGAACAATGCAATTTCATACTTTGTTAGTTATTACGATTACTATCAACCTGAAGCGTATATTCCTCAACGCGACATTTATATCGAAAAAGATGCTGCACGAAATGATGACCTGGATCGACTTCGACTAAAAGCAACAAGTAGCCTAATGTCACGAGATGATGTAATAATCGTTTCTTCTGTTAGTTGCATTTACGGCTTAGGCTCACCGGATTCTTATCAAAATAGAATCATCCCTATTTCCTGCGGTCAAGAAATTAGACGTAGAGATTTACTTCTCGAGCTAACTGAAATGCAATACAAACGAAATGAAATCGAGTTTGAACGTGGTTCATTTCGCGTGCGAGGAGACGTCTTAGAAATCTACCCTGCGTACGAGCAGTTCGGTATCAGATTTGAATTTTTTGGTGATATCGTTGAACGAATTGAGCTCATACACCCCACATCAGGAGAAACACTTGCATCTGAAACTGATGCATTTATTTTTCCTGCTGTTCATTATGTTATGCCACAAGAGGGTCTTAAAAGAGCGACAAGTGCAATTAATAAAGAGCTAAATGAGCATACAATTCGACTAAAGAAGGAAGGAAAGCTTCTTGAAGCACAACGTATTATCGCTCGGACAAAATATGACCTTGAAATGATCCAAGAAGTGGGATATTGTGGCGGAATTGAGAATTATGCAAGACATTTAGAAAATCGACCTCCAGGCAGTCGGCCATTTTGTTTACTCGATTACTTTAGACACATTCCAAATCGCGAACCAAATGATTGGCTCCTTTTCATCGATGAATCGCATGTGACTATCCCTCAAGTTCGTGCAATGTTTAATGGAGACCAAGCACGTAAACGGACGCTTGTTGATCATGGTTTTCGATTGCCAAGCGCACTAGATAATAGACCTCTGAAATTTGATGAATTTGAAAAACTTATTCCTCAAACTATCTATGTTTCTGCTACTCCTGGACCATACGAATTAGAGAGATGCGAAGGAATGGTTGCGCAGCAAGTTATTCGTCCAACTGGACTTCTTGACCCATTGATCGAAGTACGACCCGCTTCAAATCAAGTGCCTGATTTACTTGAAGAAGCTGAAACTCGAGTTAGAAATGGTGAACGAGTACTCGTCACAGTTCTAACAAAACGACAGGCGGAAGATCTATCAGAATTTGTTTCGAAAACAAAACTTCGCAGCCGCTATCTTCACTCAGATATCCAAACCTTAGAACGACTTGAGATATTGAGAGACCTAAGAGAGGGTAACTTCGACTTGCTAATCGGTGTAAACCTACTTCGAGAAGGTTTAGATTTGCCAGAAGTATCCCTTGTGTGCATTTTAGATGCTGATAAGACTGGGTTTCTTAGAAGTGAAACCAGCCTTATTCAAACAATTGGCCGAGCAGCGCGGAATGTAAATGCTAAAGTAATTTTGTATGGTGATAGCGTAACTAATCAAATGCAAAATGCCATGGATGAAACAAGTAGGCGCAGAGAGATTCAACTGGAGTACAACAAGAAGAATAAAATTACGCCTGAAACTATTCAAAAAGCCATTCGAAAAGGAATTGAAAATGAGCTTTCCGCAAGGCACATTGCTCGTGAAGCGTTCCATGCAGACGGTACCGAAAAAGATTTTGATATTGATGAACGAATTGAAGAATTAGAAAATGATATGCTTGAAGCAGCAGATCAACTTGATTTCGAAAGAGCTGCAAATTTACGTGATGAAATCACTGCACTTCTACATGGAAAGAACGATTCTTCAAAAAAAACTATGCGCCGGAAATAGAATCAAAACTAGCGCCACTACCCATTTTTGAATTATCTCTGCAACCAATATCTGTTCTCCAAAATGCGCCATCAAATTGAATAGCTGAGCACGCTAAATTCGCCTTTGCTCGTGATTCTTCTAGAGACGAGGCTATTGCAGTCACGCCGAGTACTCGACCACCTGATGTCTTAGTTATGCCATCACTGCAATCCGTGCCTGCCTGAAAAACGAAAACATCATCAGTATTTTGGATGTCCTCAATGCCGTCAATTACATGCCCCTTACTGTATGAACCCGGGTACCCTTTGCTGCACATAACAACACAACATGCAACCTTATCTGTGAAATCAATCGACGCATTGTTGAGTGTTCCAGAAGCTGTTCGCCAGAGCGTATCTACCAAATCCCCTTTAAAACGTGCCATCAGTGGCTGCGTTTCAGGATCGCCAAAACGACAGTTAAACTCTAAAACTTTCGGCCCACTTGCTGTCAGCATCAAGCCAGCATACAAGACTCCACGATATTGAATACCATCGCGAAGCAGTGCATCGACGGCGGGGATAAGAATTTCGCGTTCAACATATTCCAGCATTTCATCGTCTAACAATGGCGCTGGGCAGAATGCTCCCATGCCCCCAGTGTTTGGCCCTGTATCGCCTTCGCCAACTTGCTTATGATCCTGGCAGAGATCAAGGACCCAAATTGTTCCCCCATCTACAAGCGCTAGAACACTCACCTCGATGCCTGACATGAACTCTTCGATAATAATGGTTCCACCAGCATTACCAAATGCTTTATCGCTCATTATAAGATCGACTGCTGACATTGCCTCGCCAATGGTTTGACAAACAATAACCCCTTTGCCCGCCGCAAGACCACTTGCTTTTACAACACAATGGTCTTCACGATTATTTAGGATGTCTTGTAATTCATCAGAAAACTTGAATTCATTTTGTTTTTCTCGTTCGCTGCACCACTCCACAAATGATTCAACCTCTTTTGCTAAAGGCTGCTTAAACTCATTATCTAAATCACGATCTAAACCTCTTAAAAGATATGATTTTGCAGCGTAAATATCATCAAAAGAGCGTGAATCTGCAGTGGGAATAGAAGACTGCCTCATAATTTCTTTTGCATAAGTTTTATCTGATTCGATTCTAGCTGCCTCTTTATTAGGACCAAAAACAAGTCGATTCTCTGTAGTCAATTCATCTGAAATGCCTTCAGCCAATGGCACCTCAGGACCAACAACCACGAGATGAATCTCATGTTGCTCGCACCATCTGCGTAAGAAAAAAACACGCGTTGGATCCCATCGTTCATCGCATGGTTCTGCAAGTTGTGCAATTCCACCATTATCACAATTTGTTGCATACAGAGTTCCCAACTTTGGAGACTGTGACATCTTCCAGGCAAGGGCGTGCTCACGTCCACCTCCACCGATGAGGAGTACATTGCATTGTTCTGGACATGGTTTTGTTTTTGACATCTCCATATTGTAACGAAGCTCATTACAATTTTTCAGTCAGTGGGATACTGATTTCGCAGCTCAACCCATTCCTTTGATAATCAAGCTGAATCGTTCCATGCATTTCATGGAAAATGAGCCCTTTAAGCAAAGTCGTTCCTGTACCTGGTTCAATATCACCTAAAATTGGCGGACCACCGAGCTCCTGCCACTTAATAACTAGATTTGTGCTCTCTACATTAACAATAGTCGAAATAATAACTTTGCCTTCATTAGCTGAAGACAGTGCGCCGTACTTCACGGCATTTGTAACAAGTTCATGGATAACCATACACATTGGTCTAGCCAGGAGACCTGGCAACTCAATATCTGGTCCATCAAAGAGTATCCGATCTACACCTCCACCCATATAAGGCTGTAGAGTTAACGATAAAATATCTCTTATCCAGGCACCACTCCAATGAGATTTAGCAAGTGTTGAATGTGCGACAGACAAAGCATGAAGTCGCCCATCAAGTGTTTTGGCGAAATCTTCAATTGTTGCGGCCCCCTGCTGCGACATTCCAACAAGTGACATCACTGCAGCAATATTATTTTTAACACGATGATCGAGTTCGCTCATCATAATAGCTTGTTGTTGCTCAAGTTTATTTCTTTTTGTAATGTCTACAGCTACACCAGACAGACCAATGACTATTTTTTCTTCATCGCAAACAGGTGTAAACCAAACTTCAAAACATTTATCATCAATATGGGTAATTCCGTGGCTTTCTAAACCTGACAATGCAGTATTTACCTGTTCTAAAATATCTGGATAATTTCTATAAATGTGATACACACTTTTTCCAACAACTTCACCTGCATCAGCGCCCATACTGTGGAGCCCAAGGCCTTCACTCAATGTGAAAATTCCTTCAGAATCAATACCAAACAAAATAACTGGCGAATGCTCTGTTAAAAGACGGTAGCGTTCTTCGGAACGACGAATGTGAAACTCATCTGCGATTTGCTTTCTATCCTCAATTCTTCGCTCAACTGCCCGAGAATATCCATCGATAATATTTTTAACTTCTTCTAATTCGACAGGCAGCCATGTTCTTTCCCCTATTGTTTCGAAACAAACAAAACCCTCAATAACGTTATTTACAATTGCCGGCACGGCCATAACTGCACCTGAAGAGTGAACTTTGAACATGTCAACTAATTCATCAGGCAATGAGGAATCATTAATATTTTTCACCGCAATCATCCCAAGCAATTCGAATTGGCTTTTCCACCAATCTGCAACTTTCGAAAGAACTGGCGCAGGCAATGCAATGCTTGAATCCTCATCATGCGACCATTCGTGCGTGATAAAGGCTTTCCCATCTTTTCTAAAACGAATAAGCTTTGCACGATTAACAACGATAGCCAAACTAATCAACTGCAAAAATTCATTAATAGATTCATTCAAATCACCTGAATTTAGTAATGCTCTTAATGAATCACGTCCAGCCAAATGAATTCGATCTGAATACTCTAATACCCGTTGGCGAGTAATATCACTAAACATCCCAACAACTGTTGTTTCATCAAACCTCTTACAACGAAGTCCTATCCAACGATATCGCTCGAAGGAATCTCGAAAACGATAAGAAATGTTTTTTTCCTTATCAAGGCTGGTCGATTGCAAGGCACCCTTCAAAGCGTCGACATCGGAAGGATGCACTCTACTCAGCCAAAGATTTGACTCTTGCATTAGCAATGACGCGGGCATTCCTAAAATTTGGGCGCTGTTGCCTGTGATTGACACGGTTCGCCATGAGTTATCTTCGCGAAGGCAGTGCACACCTGTTGAGAGGTTTTGTAGCGCAAATCGTTCTGAATCTGTGATTTCCACATCACCACAATAACCGATTGGCCCTTAATTGTGTTAATTAACTATTCATGGAATAATCGAGTACATTTAACTTCGTTAACAGTCCGCTAGCGTAAATCAACTTACGAGAGTACGCTACTAATATGCCAATTAAATACACACGGGTCCATCGACTTTTGGAAATTATTTCGCTCGTGCAGAGCCAGCGCGGGTGGAATGCAAAATCACTCGCTGAAAAGTGCGAAACAACAGAACGAAATATCTACCGTGATATCAACCAAATTAAAGAGGCTGGCATTCCAATCGAGGCCGTGAAAGATCATGGATATCAGATAAATGGCGCATTTTTCATGCCACCAGTTCGTCTTACATTTGAAGAAGCACTTGCTGTATCTGCATTATGCGAAGCGATGGCAGACAAAGGGGCAATCCCATTTGTACGACCTGCCTCCATGGCAATGAATAAAATTCTCGCGCAGCTTCCCTTCGATGCACGGGAAGAATTAACAGAGCGACTTCGAACAATGGAGTTACGCACAACAGCAACCATGGATGGAGATGGTTATGAAGATGTTTACGATAAAGTACAAACAGCTTTACTGAATCAGAGAGTGCTAAATTGCAAGTATGAAAGTACCTCTGACCCTGACAATGATGAACTATTTATTTTCCATCCGTATGCACTTTTTTTTGGAACAAGGGCATGGTATATCGTCGGTTACCATGAAAAACGCGAGGCTATGCGCACACTCAAACTAAGTAGATTCATAGCAATTGAAGTAAGCAATAAATCATACGAAATACCTAGCACATTCAACTTGGATAAGCATTTGGGCAACGCCTGGAATATGATCCCTGGGAAACAGGATTACGATATTGAATTGTTGTTTGATGCACCATTTTCTCAAACGGTCAGTGATACTCGATGGCACTCCACACAAGAAATCAACTGGCATCAAGATGATTCTTGCACGTTCAAATGCACCGTCTCTGGACTTGAAGAAATAGTCTGGTGGGTGCTTTCTATGGGACCTAATTGTAAAGTAATCCAGCCCCAGGAACTTGCTGATAGAGTTGCATCACTGGCAAAAGACACTTTTAAACTGTATGAATCTGCTTCTGTTTAAGACAATCGTTGCAAACAGGAAATAAAGAACCCGGTAGTCGTGCTATCTGGGACAATCCTAATTGCATTCGATAAATTATTTTTTACACTATTACCGTCCCATTCTGATAATGGTATCGACGATGTTGGAGGGATGAGATGACTCGGAAGAGGAACTAATTTTGCATTAATTGAATTTCTGTTTAATACTTTATCTAAAACAAACTCATTTTCTTCAGGTGCAAATGTGCACGTTGAATATACCACCAGTCCGCCAACGTTAACACAGCGCAGTGCTGCAACGAGAAGTTGTTCTTGTAACTTTGAAAGAGATCGAATCTCTTGAGTACTCCATCTCTCAAATCGTAAAGGTTTATCTAGTCGAAAACGTCCTTCTCCACTGCATGGCGCATCAACAAGAACTCGATCGAAGCAGTTTGCATGTGTTTGCCCTAAACGCTCACCTGGACCATAAAGCACTTCTGTGTTTGTTACTCCCTGATTTTGCAGTATTTCTCGAAGACGATACAAGCGTTTTCGAGATCGGTCATTGGCAATCAACATTCCAGTATTTTGCATCAAAGCGGCAATGAATGTTGTCTTACTCCCAGGTGCAGCACACATATCAAGCACACGCATGCCTTGCTCAACTTGCATTGCATGAACTGCGAGAGCACTCGATGCTGCTTGAATATAAAGACCACCATCTTCCCAAGCTGACAATTCTTGCAAATCACGAATTGTTCCTTTAGTGAGCAAGTGTGTCATTGGACACCACGGCACAGGCGTTGTTTCAAGACCTGACTGATGCACTTGCTCCAGTACATCCTTGTCCGTTGACCGAAGAGCATTTGCTCGAAATGTAATTGGTTTTTGAGCTTCAAAACTTCGAAGTGCCATTACATAATCTTTTTCAGTTAAAATAGCTTTGAGCCGCTTTATACATTGTTTTGGCAAAAGCGCCTCTGATTTTTCGAATGAAATATGTGAACTCGTTTTACACATAGTTTCGTTAGTGTACGAAGAACTCGATTAAGCAACAATATTCAAAATAGAAATATCCTTATCAAGTTCTCCAGTAAGCAAATATTCATCAATTGCAATCGAATCTGCCATTTTGATTTCTCGCTCTTGCAGAACCTGAGCAGACTCTATCTTAATGCTCAGATCTGATAACGTAGGACTATTTTGAATAACTGCACCACGTTCTATTTGCATCCTAATTGCATCAAGTCCGTGATTTTTTATGAAACGACGCTTTTGATAACACCTCACTACTGAATCGGTAATTTGAATTCTCATGACCATCCTCGTTCTCCTTTTGTTAAAACATTCCAGGAACTCCACCATGGCTCCCTTTGGGTCATATGTAGTATCGGAGAGGACACTGACAACATACTGTCAGTCATTTGATTGGTTTTTGTTCGGTATCTATAAATTGAGCCTAGCAGGAAATCAAAGTTCTATTTTGTCTAAAAGTAGCTTTTTTGGCCAAAAAATAGTATAAAAAATATCTTATAAGTAGCCTGCTGCTATGGGAAGTTAATAGCACTCTGAGATTACTGGCTTCTGAATCTTCTTACTAAATATCATCCAAAATGTTGGGAATACCACCAAAACTAGACCCAAAGCGTGCATGCTATCAACGGGGCCACGCATCAAATAGATATCCATCACATAAGAGAAAACCACAGCTATGATAATAATTACTGCTGTTGTCATAGAACCGTGGATCATTGCTACCTTTGCTTGCAGAACTTGGAAAATAGTCGCCCCACCCCCAATCATTAATAATAATGTGACACCTCTTGTGTCCAAAATAGTTTCAAGTTCTTGATGACCGCCTGAAAAAAAGAAAATTATAAGGCTCGTCAATAGGACCATCAAAGAGAAATGCAAAGCAATTATAGATGGCTGCACATCCTTTAAATAACGAAGCATTATCACAGTAAATCCTCGTGCAATCGTAGCTAAAAAAACTAAACCAACGACAAATACATCATCTGGCGGTTTTGCTGAAACTAGGATTAAAACTCCAATTGCAGCAACTACACCAGCAAGCCAAAATCTTAAAAAGTACCTATAACCAAACCAAAATATTGAAATCACTGCAATCCAAATCGGCTGAGTACTTGTTATTGCAATTGCATCTGCTGGCATTATCTTTGATACTGCAAAGTAGATGCCTATAACATACAACGTATTTAAACAATTTCTAGTGACAAGAGTTTTATGAAAAAATTTCATATGTTTTAAGTAACGCCATGCAATCGGCACTGCAATAATTGTTCCTATTAAACCTCTTGCCAGAAATGCCGACTGCCAGTCCAACTCATGATCCAGCTCGCTTGTGGAAACATAAACAAGAGCAAGAAGAAATCCAGCAAGAACCATTAAAAAATACCCTGTAATCTTGGACTGTTTAGTTAATAACTGTGCCATAAATTAAATGATAACTGATATCTTCGATTAATTACTTTTCAAGTCTATGATTTAGAAAAACAATAAAAATGGATGGACTTTGTAATTGCATACTAAAAATTTGAAATACAAATATACCAATTAAATCAATACGAATTAGAAATTTTATCTATCCAACAATTTATATTAGATTCTCCAATTGCAGCGATGACACCATCGGGCCTTATCAAAACATCTCCACCAAATATTTCAATTAATTCAGGGCTGACTATATTAGTGACCTCAAACCCACCAAAGCCCAAACGCAGACTATTCTCTTCCTTGGCACATATATGAGACGCCTCATTAGCTCTCAAGAGATTTGTTGCAGAGCACTCTCCCCATTTAAAATCTGGAAAAATGTCACCGGGTCGATACTTTCCCTTTGCTGTAGCGGCCAGCGAGCACCCACGATAGTTCACACTGTCTTCAGAAAGAAATGAACTTATCTGATCGTGCACAAAGGGTATTTGAAGAGCAAAATGCATGCCTATTCGTTGGATTGCACTCAGCACTGGATTATCAATCATGGCCGCCTTAAGCATGCGGCCGGAATTTTTAACAACCATAGAACCAATTGGGTGGCGCTCCTCTTGATAAGTATTCAAAAAGTCAGGCGAAGCTACACCCATCTCGACTAATGACACCTTCCAAGCAAGATTAACGGCATCTTGAATACCTGTATTCATCCCTTGACCCCCTGCTGGCGAATGCACATGCGCAGCGTCCCCCGCAAGTAATACTCGCCCATGAACATAATTTTCAACCTGACGTTCATTCACAGAAAATTGTGAGATCCAGTGAGTGCAACGGAGGGAACACCTCATAGAAGACTTAGCTTCAATAATATTCTTTATATCTTTAAATGTAGGTTCCTCATATGTCACACCATCTTCATATGGTCCATCATCAGCAATAAGTCGCCAACGATTCGTTGAAATTGGGAAAAAACCCAACGTACCGCCGCTCCCTTGTTCCATGATTAATGATTCTTCTGGAGTATCGCCATCCAACTCAACATCAGCCAAAATCCATCTTCGATTAATCGTCGATCCAGGAAATTCTATTTTAAGTTTATGACGGACTGTGCTATGTGCACCATCACACCCAATAAGCCAGGATGTCTCAAAACTGTCGCCAGTGCTTAGACTACACATAACGCCACTCTCATCACATTTAAAATCAATTAATTTTGTTTCCCGCTCGACTTGAACACCATATGATTGAAGGGAAGAAATCAATAGCTCTTCTGTAGCACTCTGAGGAATAAATACACCTTGCGGAATGCACTGATTAGCTGAATCAAATGCAAGGGTTGCAATTTTTTTCCCATCATGAAGAAATATTGCACGCTTGGCAAGAATATGACCATTCAGAAATTGCTCCCATGGAATAATCGGATCTAATACTTGCAAAGTCCGCTTCCAAACAATAAGCGCCTTGCTAAGTTCTGTCTTGCTGGCGTTAGAATCAATAATCCGAACGGGAGTGCCATGCCTTGCGAGCATTAGCGCAGCGGTTAATCCTACAGGGCCGGCTCCGACAACTAAAACTGGTCGACTCAATTGGCGCCCTTTCGATACATCGTCATAATGATCCGAGTTCAACTTTAATATCCATCCTACTACCTTCTCTGAGAATTGTCAGAATAACTTCTTCACCAGGGAGAAAACTAGCGACGTCGAATCTAAACTTAGACAATTCCTTGGCAGGAATACCATTCAAATGTGTAATAACATCACGCGGCTGTATGCCTGCAGAAGAAGCTGGACTATCTTTATAAACCGTGCTTACAAATATGCCATATTTAATCTTTAAATCATTAGAAAAATTATTATTCAATTCACTAATTCTCACACCTAAAAAACCGCGGGTAACTTCACCATCATCAGTTAAATCATTGACAATATCCTTAACCAAATTAATTGGAATAGCAAAACCAATCCCAATATTTCCATTCCTACCTAGCATTGCCGTGTTAATGCCAATTACATCTCCATCTAGGTTAACTAGTGGGCCGCCACTATTACCTTGATTAATCGATGCGTCTGTCTGTATAAAATTTTCATAATCAGTGATGCCTACGTTACTCCGACCTATAGCACTAACAATTCCAGAGGTGATTGACGCTGAAAGACCAAATGGATTTCCTGCAGCAATAACAAACTGTCCAACACGTAATTGATCCGAATCTCCAAGACTTGCAGGAACAAAATCTTTCTGATTGACTTTCAGCAGTGCAATGTCGGTTTTTGGATCAGCGCCTATTATTTCAGCCACGATAGTGGTTCCATCTGATAGTGATACTGCTACGTCATCGGCTTGATCTACTACATGAGCATTGGTCACAATATAGCCATCCTGTGTAATAATCAGACCAGATCCCAAGCCAAGATTTATATCTCTTGGTCGAAAACTATCCCCTCTTTTAACTTGAACTTCCTTCTTTGACTGAATTGTCACTAGCGAGGGTGAAATTTTTTCCGCCACTTTTTCGAAAGTGATTGATATTGCCTTAGCCAAATCAATAGGATCTCGCTCAGAATCCTGAGATGCAGTAACCATTGATGCAAGCATTGAAAAAACTAAGAAAAGAACTCCAATAATATTCGATTTGTGCATACTGTAATTATAGCCACACGAGAATTCTTATTACAATTTAATTATGAAATCCAATACTAAACTATTTATCTTTTCACTCATTTTCGTACTAAGCACGGTTGTTAATCAGACCTCAGCAGACCTTAAATATTTACAAGATTGGATGATATCCCTAGTTGACAATAAAATAGTCTTAGGTTGCATGGCACAAATTACTAAAGATGGCGAGACTATCTTTCTTGAAGCTGTTGGAAAACAATCCCCCCTGTCTGATGAAGATGTAACAACATCTCAAGTCATTCGAATCTATTCCATGAGCAAAGCTATCACATCTACCGCTATCATGCAACTAGTCGAAAAAGGTAAATTGGGCTTGGATGATCCAGTGTCTATGTATATACCTGAGTTTACAGATTCAAAAGTTCTAGAAGATGGCGAGTTGCGACCGGTTCAAAAAGAAATTACTATTCGCGAACTACTTACGCATACTAGTGGCATTGCTTATGATTTTTCTGCGTCGCCTGAACTTAAGCCATACTATGACAAGGCATTTGTTGGTGTAAGTTCACTCAAGGAAGCGGCAAAAATCATTGCAAAACTACCTCTGGCTGGAGATCCAGGAAGTTTGTATCTATATGGCCTGAGCACTGATGTCCTAGGAAGAATAATTGAAGTCGTTTCAAAGCAATCTTTTGAAGACTACTTAATTGCTAATATTTTTATTCCACTCTCAATGAATAATACGAGTTTTACTCCTAACAACGATGTAATACAAATGCCAATTGTCAACCGTAGGGAGAATGGCTTGCAAATTGATGAGAAGCATTACGCTAATGAAAAAGATGTACTAAATCCAAGTTTCCAATCAGGTGGAGGAGGGCTCTGGTCAACAATAGTCGATTATTCTAATTTTTGTATGGCGATGGAGCAATTTGGCTCTCTAAATGGCAATCGTATTCTTAATCCAGAAACTGTAGCCTTTATGACGCAAAACCATCTAAACCCATCTATTACTGTGAATAAAAAGAGTCCAATACGTTTTGGACTTGGGTTTGGTTTACAGAGACCCGTTCAAACTTCAAAAGGACTCCGTGGGGGAAGACGATGGGCATGGGGCGGAGCCGCGAGTTCTTACTTCTTTATTGATCCAGCACAAGATGTAACCGCTGTCTTTGCCACACAACTATTCCCGTTTGATGGAAAATTAAATGACGAGTTTCATCAGATTGTATTGGAAGCGCTAGTGCAAGAAGAGCCCGCGTCTCGGTAATAATCTAAATCTGCTAAAACTAATTGTGGTGATTTTGAATCGACATACACCTTTTCATTAAGATGGTCCCAACGTAATACTTTGTCCTGTCGCAAAGATTCTACCGCCATTTTTATAGCGACCATCGTTGAACAGCCTAAATCAACGTTGCAAGCTAGCTCGTCTCCATTTCTAATTGCATCGAAAAAATTATCCATATGACCACGTCGATTTTGTGTTTTAAGAACAAGTTCCATTGAATCATTATTCTTAGATTTAAATTCTGACTCCCAGGTTTTTTGACCAATAAGTTTTGGACCTTCATCAATAAACGCTGTGCCATGCTGCCCCCGAATAATTGTTGGAAGACCTTCATCATTTGTCATGACACTTGCAAGCACAATTGAATGCTCATTGGGATAATCCGCAACCATTAAAAACGTATCTGGAATATCACGTTCATCTTTTTCTAAATAAGTTCCGCCAGAAGCCACTACACGAGACGGATAGGAACCATTAGAACCTTCGATTGCTCTCAGAAATGGAGCTAAACGATGATAAAGTAGATCTGTTGCTAGGCCGCCGTTATATGTCAAATATTTTCTAAAGCGAAAAAAGTGGTCAGGGTTCCACGGAATCTTAGGTGCCAAACCCCATTCATGACCAAGCCATCTATCCCACCAAATATAGCCCTCGTGATCTACTGAATTATTAGGCCCGGCGTCTCCATCGATTGGCCAATTAAATTGCCCACCTCTACTATTTCTACAATACGATGCCTGAGACCATGAGACTTTACCAATACGATTTTTTGCTATAGCTTCTTGAGTAGCCCAAATACTGCTACTACTTGTTCCTTGAGGACCAACTTGTAAAGTTCGACCCGTTTTATGGACCGCATCACGACATTTGATTGCCTGCTCAATAGTATGTGAAAGTGGCTTTTCAACGTATACATCCTTACCGCTCTCCATCGCCTCAATTGCGATTTTAGTATGCCAATGATCTGGAGTTGATATCACGACTGCATCAACATCATCAGAATCTAGGACATCACGGTACTCCATTGTTGGAATACCTCCAGTAATTGACGCCGCATTATTTACTCGCCTTTTATATACATCACAAACATGAGTAATACTAATGTTTTCTTGCTTGGCTCTCTCTGCCAAACTAGTAGCATGAACTGTTCCCATACCACCCGTTCCAATAAAACCAATATTAAGTCGATTATTGGAGCCTAGAATATTAGAATAACTAATAGAAGGAAGAAAAGGAATCAGTGCTGTCGATTTAACAAATGACCTTCGTGAACAATGCATGTAAATATGTTCCTTATGATGCGCCAATTAACCTTGACTAGCTGATATTAATTGACTCTCTAATAATAATAGTTCATCGATGGTATTATCCAACATTAAATCCTTAAATACATAGCCTCTATTTAACAATTCATTCGGTATAACTCTTTGGCTAGAAAGTAAAACTGAACTAGACTCACCCAATAATAGTTTTATGAGGAAACATGGTGCGTTTAATAAAGATGGTCTATTAAGCGCCCTAGCAAGTGCCTTCGTAAATTCCAAACATGAAACCTGGTTTGGAGAAACTACATTAACTGGACCCACCCATCGCTCATCTATGATGTGATTAGCAATAGGACCCAAGTCTCTCCAAGAAATCCAAGGCCAAAATTGTTTACCTGATCCAATAGCACCGCCCATGTAGTATTTAAATAAAGGGGACATTTTTTGAAGAGCTCCGCCTCTTGGATCTAAAACTATGCCTAATCGCATACAGCATACTTGAGCATTTGAGCTAAAAGCTGCTTCTTCCCATTCTTGCGCCAAACTCGAAAGGAAACCCACTCCTGGAGCGCTACTCTCTATAAGTTCATCCTCACCGCGATCCCCATAAAAGCCTGTGGCACTCGCGCACACCAATACATTCTGTGCAACCTCCGCTATGCAGCGAGTAGAGGCTATTCGGCTTTGCCTTAAAATCTCTTTATAAGTCTTCGACCACCTCTGTGCCATAATATTCGCACCCGCAAGATGAAAAACTGCATCAGCATCAAATGCCTTCTTCTGCCAATCCCCTCTGGATGTTACATCCCCCTGAATAATCTTTAAGGAATCTTGATTTGAAATAGACTGGAAGTGTTCTTGTGCCTTCTTCGAATCACGGGTGACTAGGCATATCTGATACCCTTTTTGAATAAAAAAGTGAACTAGTCGAGTGCCCACCAAACCGGTTGCACCAGTAAAAAATAATTTCATAGGTATACTCTAGTTACTATTGCCACATGGATAAAGTAAATATATAAATTTAATCTGTTCAGGACGCAATTGTGTCACCTACATTTATATATCCCTGGCTAAGGATTTCTGCACAAAGTCCGCCACGATTTAAGTAACCTTCCACCACAGGAAGGTTAGTTAAATCTTGCAAATACTTACATGGCTCGCATAATTCCGTGCCGCGCATCCGAACATCACCTACTTGAAACTCATGACCAACTAATTCATTTAAATTAATACCTTCAGTAACTACATTACGCCGTGTTTCTGAGGGCTTCATTTCGACACCGTAAAATTCATTAAAGCGTCGAATTTGCTCAATCTCAACAAATGTAATTTGACGTTTATACACTGAATCTATGATTATTTTGGACTTGCACTTACGATCTCCAAGTAGACCAAGCCCAGGCAATGCATTGGCTTTTTCTTGCGCTGTCGTTATCTGGCCTAATTCAGACGCCAAATTGATTTCAAGAATAATTCCTGACATATTAAGTATTCTAAATTGCCCGCGTAATTTTTGACGGACTTTCAATTAAATCATAATCCGTAATTTCAAAGTTTACAAAAGCAGGTGTTGCGAGCAACTGATCGCACAATGGTGATGTTTTGTAATTTTGCATGGATTCTGCATTTTCAAATAAATACACGCCACCATATGTGTTGGTCTCTTCGTTTGCCATCCAATGTTTAGAAACCAAACCCTCGATAGCCGCCCAGTGAGGAGCTGCCTCATCTGTAGAAGATACGAATTCATCGTGTGTCAAGCCTTCCAAATTAAATCGAACAATTAAAATATTCATGTCTAGTTCCTTATAAATTAGTGCATTCAAATTCTAATAATAATTGTATATATTTTTTCAAGATACCTTATATATTTAGTGAATATCATTATCTTGCACATATGCCAAGTTTAATAGCAATACTATCTCCTGCAAAGACCCTTGATATGAGTGAATGCAGCAGCACCCTGAAGGCTACGACATGTCGTTTTAAAGCTAGGTCGAATTTGCTCGCCAAAATCATGCAGACCTATTCGTCGAAGAAAATCTCATCATTAATGAAAATATCAAAAAAGCTGTCTGATTTGAATGCAGATCGATGGCAATCCTTTGGGAAACCAAATAATGTGAGTGGGCCTGCTGCCATATGCTTTCGTGGCCATGTATATCAAGGCTTTGAGGCTTGGTCAATGGACAAGCAAGCATTAAATTGGGCGCAAAAACATATTAGAATTTTAAGCGGGCTGTATGGTTTGCTTCGACCACTAGATCGCATCGAGCCATACCGACTGGAAATGGGAACAGCGCTTAAAACGAATGAATGCAAAAATCTTTATGAATTCTGGGGAGATGCCATAACGAAGATGCTCAAAAAAGACATCAAAGAGTCCAATGCAGACATTTTACTAAATCTAGCAAGTCTAGAATATGCCAAAGCTGTTGATATTAAATCACTTGATATAAAAGTAGTCGATATAAATTTTCTCGAAAAATCAAAAGAAAAAACTCGGTTCATCTCATTCCATGCAAAGAAAGCTCGTGGATTAATGGCACGATGGATTTCCATTGAAAAACCTAAATCAATCAAAGCGCTACAAAAATTTAACATTGATGGCTATACCTTTGATCCAAGTAGAAGTGAGGATTCAAAGCTAACCTTTACTCGACTCAAAAAATAAATAGTAGATTAAATTAGTAGTTTATAGGTCATGGAATATATAGGAGAAATAGCTGCACTAGCAGCAGCATCTTGCTGGGTAATTACGGCTCTTGTTCTTGCATCAGCTGGCCGCCATGTTGGCGCAACAATAGTTAATGCAATAAGAATATGGATTGCTATTGCCATTCTTCTCTTATTAGTGAAACTAAATTCAGATACTTTTTGGCCTGAGGTAAGTTCATCATCTCTTTACGCTCTTGCCTTATCTGGGTTAGTAGGATTAGCTATCGGAGATCAGTTTCTATACCGAGCACTTATAGATGCTGGGCCTAGATTAAGCACTCTAACTATTAGTATTACTCCTGCACTAACTGCTATTCTCGCTATGTTAGTTTTAGGCGAAATGCTCGATGCAACGGATGTCCTTGGCATGATTCTCACAATAATCGGAATTGGCATTGCAGTCGCACCTACTCAAGACAACAATATTCAAAAAAAATATCCACATCTTGCCAGAGGAATATTTTTTGCTTTTCTTGGAGCGATGGGGCAGGCCCTAGGGCTTGTTCTTGCAAAAATTGGGATGCAGGGAACCGACCCAATCACAAACACGATTCATTTTACTGAAGTCTCTCCCCTGGCAGCAACATATATTCGTATGTGTTTTGGCGGAATTGGTGCAACACTAATGCTTGTAATCTATCTTGTTTTTCGAACTAAAAACGAAAAGAAGATTAAGATGCAATTAAATAAAACCTTGATTCTTATATTCATAGGTGCTATTTTTGGGCCTGTCCTTGGTGTCTGGCTTGGCTTAATTTCAGTAAAAAATATCAATGCAGGTGTTGCTGCTACACTCATGGGAATATCACCGATATTAATTATTCCATTTGCAAAAATATTTGAAAAAGAAGCAATTACAAAAAATGGAATTATTGGTGCGCTATTATCAACTATAGGCGTTGCAATCTTATTTTTATCGTAGCAACCGCTGGTAGCTACAATGCCCTGTGCAGGGCTCGAACCTGCGACCCGCTGATTAAGAGTCAGCTGCTCTGCCAACTGAGCTAACAGGGCTGCAAGGAAAGTGTACCAAGTCTTTGTTTTTCGAGCTTAAACATCTTCTCAATAAAAATAATACAATTCATTCGATGAGAAAAAAATCGCATTATAAAGTCATATTCTTTTGCCTTCTAGCCTCAATAGTTTTAACCAATCTTGTCTATTATCTATTAAGTGAAGACAAAGCAAACTATTTTAATGGAGATGAGAAGCCAGGCATCTTGATGATAATCCTTGTTACTTTTGTCTTAGAAATGATTTATAAAGTCGACATTCTAAAGAAGAATTGAGATAAAACCGCTTCCGCATTCTTGGAAGCCACTTCAAGCTTGGGCCAATGACTCAATGGATGCACTTGGTCAAGTTGCAGCTTTCCATATTGGTCAACTAAGTACATGTTGACGCATCGCCGGCCTAGGTCCAGCAAGTAAATAACTGAATCTTATTGGTAACGTTTTCTGTAACTAGCAATCAGAATATAGGCAAATGGAAAAATCCATATCAAATCATTGGTAATGATTAGATATCCAAAAGACCAGGGTATATTCCCCAGCATTGCAGTTTGAATAAATCCAATTGGACCAAATATTTTGCCTAGTAATCCAACTAAAACAATTGGCCAATGCCTAAGTGGAGATTTAGAAGCTGCAATATATCCAATTCCATAGACGCCAACAATCATCCCAATGCATTGCCAAAGAAATGGATATGTTGGCAGATTGGCATTAATCATTTCAAAAAATGAATTAGGAAACAAAACACAAAACAAACCAAAAATCAGGTTATAAATACCTGCAACGACCAGCACCTTTCCCATCCATTTTTTTTCTATAAAACTAGTCATTTATTAGGCGCCTTCCTCTTAATAAAGTTACTTAAGAAATGCCTATTGAATGAAATGATGTTGTAAACAATCCTTCGTAGAAACTTAGGGAGAAGACCAAATAATCTAATAAATCTGCCTCTCCAACCATCTAAATTTTTACCTATTAAGAGAAGAGCATCCTCTTTCCATAAGATTTCACCTGTCTTGTTATTTGTAACTGCAATACCCTTCTCAAAATTTTCTACGTTTTGCGCAGGAGGATTTGTTGAAAATAAAAATGTATCTCTAGCTTTTTCGCTTTTAGAAACATTGCACATAAAATTCTCGCAAAGCGGGCAAGTGCCATCGTAGTGAATTTCAAACTCTTTTTCATTTATATCTGACATGATTCATCGCTATTCATTTTATAAGGATGATTATAGAAATTGCAATAGCCGCTCTAAGGGACCATGAAATAGTTCTAATCCAATTGGTACGAATTAGACTACTAATAGCCATATCATCCTTACCCATTTCTAGTTTTCGATGGCAAGGGATTTGAAAGAGCAAAGTGCTCAACCAATTAACAATAACTAACAAAAATCCTATCCATATTAAATACAAAATCAGTCCATCAAAAGAAAAGAAAAATAAGCAACCTGCAGTGACGAATTCCATAAGCATTAACGGACCAACAATAAAACTGACAAGATATATATGAGCACGTTCATACTCTTTAAAGCAATCTTTTGGCACATATTTCAGAAGTGGATAATGCGAAATCTGTACAAACCAAATGACTGCAAACATAGCTACTGTTACAACTAGATGTGTCAAAATAATAATTTCTTGTAACGAAATGCTATTAAACATGAATAAACAACTACTTTCTACTAGCAATATTACTCTCTTTAGAAATCTGAATTGATTTTGTATGACTGAAGATCACTTCAGGTATCAAAAGAATCAGGAACTCCAATCTCCTATCACAAGAAGTAAATCTGTAAGCAGATTACAAAAGACGCTAAAACAGTTTTTAAAACACTTCCATACATGGCTTGATGAAATATATAGCTAACTGCAAATCAGTTTGACTAAAAAATCAGTGGGGATATAGTTTTGAATAAGTACGGTTGTCTGATGATCCTTCTTCATCCTCACTTCAGGCAGTCTAATTTCTGGAGTCTTATAAAGTGCATATAAAATGTCATCGTGAGATGCATTTTTATGTTCTTTAAATAAATCTGGAGTTATATGCCCACCAAGATGATCATCTCGACCAGTAGCAATATGAACTGTCCCAAATACTTTTTCATCCTGAATATCCCTTCCAGAAAACGGAAGCACTTGAGTTCCAAATCCCAACTCACCAATCGCACCAATCATAGGATCGTCAGCTAATCTTTGATTATGATCATGAATCAGTGAGTAATCGCCATAAACGAATTGCGACTTATGTATCTTCCCATCCTTAACATGCAGCAATCCAATAGTTTCTTCAGCATATTTAAAAGGAAACACACCGTCTGCGCTTTCAGGAACAAAATAGACTTCACCGGCAGGCAAGTTTGCAACATCAGGCGCACCAGGCGGACACAAACCATGGCTCTTTTGAGCCTCTTGTTTATTCGTATTCAAAACTAAAGTGTAAACTTGATTCTCCACTTCAAAATCTATCTCAAAACTATCAGCTTTAGTCAATCCTAAGCGTACTTTCTCGGCATCGCTACTTACTTTGTCATAATTTACAGACAGCCCAGAATCTAAGATAATTTGATTTAAACCATGCAAAGTTGCGCCTCGAAATCCATATTCCTTACACTTTGCTGTCAGTGGTGCCGTTGCTGAATAAGTAGAAACAACGAGAATAATGTCATAGTTAGGGTAAATATCCTCATCTAAACTCATGAGATCCCCATTAACACTGTAACAAGCATCTTCTAAATCAAGATTACTGCCCCCCGTTTCCTTGTAGGCAAACAAGGAACCACCGGTCCAATTCATCTCCTCTAATGCACCATCGTTAAAGGCGAGAAAAAATGTTTTGTATCCATAGTTTTGAATTGAAAGGGACTCATCATTTAAAAACTGGAAATCTTTAATATCAGCAGGATTAGGCAAATCAATCAATATGCATACTTTTTCACCATTTCCCGCACCAAAACAAGTTCTTAATAATCTTGTTAAGGAAAATGTTGGAAATTGAATTTTATGCCCATCTAATTCCATAATGATTGAATCACCGTGAGTATTATATTGTACTAATGAATTTACTTAAACGCATCTTAAAGGTTGATTCAAATTGGCAATTTTTCATCGTCTTTACTGTTTTCACTGTGACAGGACTTGGCGCTGTATATATCGCAAGACCACTCATGAGCTGGGTTGGGATCCAATCTGAAATGCTTCCGTGGTACTTATTCTGGCCGCTGCGTATTATCTTTATGACTATCTGCTACCAAATTATGCTTATTTTATTTGGAGCACTATCTGGACAATTTGAGTACTTTTGGCGAGTAGAGAAACGCATACTTAAACGTTTTGGCATCCATTTAGATTAAGCTAGATTGTAAACTCGTTCAAAATTAAACTTTATTAGATGTTATGCAAACTAATATAAGTACTAACATTTAGAGGAATTACAAATAGTTACTTTATCCACTTCTATATATCTGTATTGATTTATTACGTATACCGTTTAGCATCCCTGCAAAAACAACACCGTGAAGAGGAGCTACTGAATACCAATATAAAATACCAAGCAAACCTTTAGGTCTAAATTTGGCAATCTGATTAAGTTTTACAATGCCATCTTGGTGTTCGACAACAAATTCTAATACTGCTTTACCTGGCAATCTCATTTCTGCAATTAGAACAAGACGCTTATTTTCTGTGATTTGAAGAACTCGCCAAAAATCAAGCGAATCTCCTTCAATTAATTTTGTTGAATTTCTTCTACCTCTTCGAAGACCCGGGCCGCCAATCAAGCTGTCTATAAAACCTCTTAAACGCCAAAGAAAATCTGAAGCGAAATAACCATTATCTCCACCAATAGATGTAACTGCTTTGAAAACAGATTCGATATTGGCAGATATCATAACGGATCTTTGATCTATAAATACTTTTCCACCGGACCAATCTGGATCTGTCGGTATTGGACCTGAGTCTTTCCAAGTTGAAAAAACATCATCTTCTTTTGTATGAGCAAGAGCGTCATGAATTGCTTCTCTACAACTTAGAGGATCTCTTTCCAACAAATCATAAATTGCATTTTTTTTACAAACAACTCTATTGCTTAAACCAGCAGCCAGAGGTCTAGCTATTGATGATGGAACAGGAGTAACTAAGTGTATCCATAAAGCACTTAATTTTGGAGTCAAAATAGGAACAGGGATAACAATTCTTTTTTTTAAACCTAACTCTACTGCAACAATTCTCATAAGCTCTTGATACGTTCTAATGTCACTTCCACCAATCTCTAAAGTTTTTCCCTTGGTATCTATATTATGAACACATGCAACAATTGAATCTATTACGTCCTTTATTCCGATAGGCTGCGATTCGGAGCGAACCCATCTTGGGGTAATCATTAAAGGTAGACGCTCTACTAGATAACGTAGTATTTCAAATGAAGCCGAACCGCTGCCAATAATCATGGCTGCTTTCAAAACTGTAACTGGTACGCCAGTAGTTCTTAATTTTTGCTCAACAGAATGTCTGGAACGAAGATGTTTACTTAATCTATCACCAGGATCACCCAATCCACTTAGATAAATAATCTGGTCTACACCAGCTTTTTTAGCAGCTTCTGCAGTGTTCAGCGCTAATTCATCATCGACTAAATCATATTTATTCTCGGCAGAACTCATTGAATGCACTAAATAGATAAGAATTTCGCATCCCTCTAACTGGCTAGACAATTGCTTTTTATTGTTAAGATCAGTTTCTAAATTTTCTAGGTTATCAGTAGCTAAATTAAATCTTTTACTTAGTTTTTGATTATTTCTAGACAATGCTCTCACATAAAAACCTTTAGAAAGCAGTGACTCTACAAGCCTACTGCCTACATATCCGGTTCCGCCTAATATTGCTATTTTTTTATTCATGTTATTACATGCGTCGTATTATTTTTTTTAGGTATAAAAAATGGAGTTGATATTTAGAAATATGATTATTATTCTCTGTAGACTTCATGACACTTGCTATGGTTGTGCGAAAGCAATAACTTTAGAAATTGACTCAAGGGAATCTACAATTGCATCGATTGCTTGATTAATTTCCTCAGGAGTTGTTGTTCGGGCGAAGCTAAAGCGAACAGATCCCCATTCACGATCATCAGGGCTACCAATAGCCTCTATAACCTTAGAACCTTTTAATGCTCCGCTGGAACAAGCGGATCCAGACGATGCACAAACTCCACGTTCTGAGAGCATGAGTAACATCAATTCACCTTTGATGTCTGGAAACGAAACCGAGGTTGTTGTCCACGCCCGATTTGCGCCAGATGAATTAATGTGTACCTGTGGGAGTCGCTTCTGAAGTTTTCGTTCAAATGTTGACTGCAGAGATTTCATTGATGCAATATTTTCGTTCGTTAACCAGTCACTTGCCTCAGTTGCAGCAACTCCAAACCCAAGAATAGAAGGAACATTTTCCGTCCCCCCTCTGCGACCTTGCTCTTGTGGCCCGCCTGTAACAAGCGGATTGATTTGCAAACCATCCTTAGCGTACAGTGCACCGACTCCTTTTGGACCATGAAATTTATGCGATGCAAAACTGAGTAAATCAACTGAAGTATCTTTAATATTAACAGGCATTTTCGCAACCCACTGAGTGCCATCACTGTGAACAAGCACATCATGAGCATGGCACAGTCGAACAATATCTTCTATTGGTTCAATCACACCTGTTTCATTATTGCACCACATAATAGATACAAGTGCAATTTCTGAAGCACGCAGATGTAATAGCTTTTCGAGTTCTTCGATGCAAACAATTCCATCATCACAATTTTGCAAACGAATAATTTCGTATGATTCCTTTTCATATTGATCGAGCATCTCTCCAACTGCCGCATGCTCAATTTTGCTTGTCACAATCACTTTTCGTTCAGGACAAGCGTTGCAAGCCGTATGAATTGCAACGTTTGCAGCTTCAGTGCCACCAGAAGTAAAAATGATCTCATTTGGCATCGCATGAATCAATTTCGCTACCGAAGCCCTTGCTAAATCAACTTGATAGCGAGCCTCTTGTCCTATCTTATGTATGCTCGAAGGATTACCCCATATCGTATTCATTGCAAACTGAACTGCTTCTGTTACGCTTTTCAGTGGAGCAGTAGTTGCATTGTTATCGAGGTAAATAACGTTTTTCATAGTTATTTTATTGTATCGTTTTCAACATGAATCGATAGTGTAATAGCCCATGCTAATAGGGCGATGCCAGCACAAACAACGAAAATGTATTCAGGATGACTGCCAAAAGAAGGACGTATAGCCCAATACCCGAGCGAACCTGTTGCCATCAAAAGAAATGAAATGGCGTTTGAGGTTGCCAAAACTCGACCTCGATGATCTGGTTTTGGAAGAGCTTGCATTAGTGATTGCAAAGGCACAGCATAAAGGCCAGCGGATAGTCCTAAGACAATAAGAGCACTGAGCATAATCCAATAATTCAAAGGTGCTAAACCTGCAACCAAAACTGCTACAGACATACCAATAGATGCGAACTTAGAAATTTTAACTTGGATTTTATGTTTTGATAAAAAACCTGCAAGTAATGAACCAAGGCCTACCGAGATACCAATTGAAGCAAGCAAATATGAGATCTGCGTATCCGAAACCTGTAATGCTTTACCAAGTTCAGTAACAAGCAGAAGTACAATTGTTGCGAGCAAGTAAAAAAACGCCCATGCAATTGCTACACGCATTAATTGTGTTTTGCACATCTCCCTACTTGTTTTGATGTAAGTTCCAAAAGGATTTAGTGGTAAAACAATTGTTGGAACCATAGAGCAGAGTTTTGGTAACCAGACAATTGCCAGCAAGCCAATAATTGCGACACTTGTAAGTACTACGCCAGGCAAAAATGACATTGTCGCAATCTGCTCCTCTGACTGAATCTGGTCACTAACGATTCCCGCAATAAGCATCCCGGTAATAATCGAGACATTTGTAGTCATATTCAAAAGGCCATTTGCTCTTGAAATATTATCTTCGGGAACTATTTCTGGGATCATGCCGTATTTGGCAGGGCTAAAAAATGTGGACTGTGTCGCAAGCAGAAACATTGCAATTGCTGCTAGCCAGAATGAGCCTGTTATAAATCCAATACCTGCGGCAATGACAATTGGTATTTCAAACCATTTCATCAGCACAGAAATTGAGCGTTTCGAAAATCTGTCTGCAATTGGTCCAGCCCAGCCTGAGAACAAAATAAAGGGCACGAACAGACAAAGGGCGATCAATCCTTGACCGCCCTCTCCAAGCTTCCCTTCCCACATTCCACGCACAACCGCAAAGCCCAGTAAAGTCTTTAAAACATTGTCATTCGCCGCGCCCATAAATTGTGCTACAAGCAAAGCAGTGAGGCCTCGTTCTTTAACAGCATGATTACTGATTGATGGTCGCATTATGCACACACCATACAGCAATTTACTTCAAACGTGCCGAAGGGGCGGAACACTCCTATCGAAAATGATAGTTGCGTCAGTCCCCTTCGGGCAACACGTCAGAATTTTATTCCGCTGATGCTGGTTCTTCAGAAACTAAACCCTCTGGCTTGAGGACTCCTCGCGCCACGAGAACTTTAGTTTTAATTTCCTCAAACAGTTCAGGATTATCTGCGAGGAACTGCTTTGAATTTTCGCGTCCTTGACCTAATCGAGTTTCCTCGTAACTAAACCATGAACCGCTTTTCGCAACAATGCCATCATCGACTGCAAGATCAATTAAATCGCCAGTAATACTAATGCCTTCATTGAACATGATGTCAAATTCTGCAGTACGGAATGGTGGCGCTGTCTTATTTTTCACGATGCGAGTCCGCACCCGATTACCGATTGGCCGATCACCATCTTTAATTGAGCCGATTCGACGAATATCAACACGGATTGAGGAATAAAATTTCAATGCGCGTCCACCGGGAGTAGTTTCAGGACTACCAAACATTACTCCAATTTTCTCACGAATTTGATTAATAAATATAACCATGCAGTCGCTTTTTGCAATTGCTCCTGTCAATTTTCGCATGGCTTGACTCATCAAGCGTGCCTGCAAGCCAACATGTGTGTCGCCCATCTCACCCTCAATTTCTGCTCTGGGGATAAGTGCTGCCACAGAGTCGACGACAACGACATCGACAGCATTGGAACGTACGAGCATTTCACAAATTTCTAGCGCTTGCTCACCAGTATCTGGCTGAGACACAAGAAGCGCATCAACATCTACACCTAATTTTTTTGCCCACATTGGATCAAGCGCATGTTCTGCATCAATAAATGCTGCAACGCCTTTTTTTTGCGCTTGTGCAACAACATTTAATGCGAGAGTAGTCTTGCCTGAAGATTCGGGACCGAACACTTCAATGACTCGACCCCGCGGCATTCCATTACCACCGAGCGCGAGGTCCAAGCTAATAGCGCCAGTTGATATTGCTGGAATTGCGGCAATATCATCACCATTCAATCGCATAATTGCACCAGAACCAAATGCCTTATCGATTTGCGATAGTGCATTTTCAAGTGCTTGAACTTTCCCTTTATCTTCTACTGTTGACTTTGCTTTACTTGCCATAGCTTTCTTCGCCTTCCTTGGTATTGCATTCGTGTTTCCTTCACGAGTTGCGGAATCTGAACCGCTTTCAGATACGATACCGCTCTTTGCGCGATTTTCAGCAGGCGATGCTGATTTTCGTGTTGATTTCTTTGCTTTTCCATTTTTTGTCAATAATGCCATCTGTCGTGTTCCTTCACTTAAGAGTTCTGTTAGGTTTACGGTAGGATGACAGAAACATCGGCTATGTCAACCGCTGTTCGGTAGTTATTCGGTATAAAAGTTCTTTATTACGCTAAAAATAGCATTTCGAGTGACAGTATGTCGTCAGTTAATCTCATTTGGCATCAGTTAAACCACCAGCCCAGTTGGGTGTTGGCGGTGGCCATTCATCAATATTAATCTCAGAGAACCAAGCAATGAGTTTTGCTAGCCCTTCGGCCAAAGGTACAGTTGGCACCCAGCCCAGCTTCTCTGTAGCAAGCGTGATATCTGGCTGGCGCATATTTGGGTCATCGGCGGGAATCGGTTTCATGATGAGCTCAGATTTACTCTCGGTTAAAGATAACACGATCTCTGCGAGCTCGAGCATAGTAAATTCACATGGGTTGCCCATATTAATTGGACCAGTCGCTTCATCCGCGTCCATCATTAGTAAGAAGCCCTTAATCAAATCATCAACATAACAAAAAGAGCGCGATTGCTTACCATCTCCAAAAATTGTGAGATTCTCGCCAGCAATTGCTTGGCGAATAAAGTTACTGACAACACGACCATCGAATGGATGCATTCTAGGACCATATGTATTAAAGATTCGAACGACTCGGATATCTACACCATACATTCGATGATAATCAAACATTATTGATTCTGCTGCCCGCTTTCCTTCGTCATAGCAGGCACGCAATCCGATCGGATTCACATTACCACGATAGGATTCTGGCTGCGGATGAACCAAAGGGTCACCATAAACTTCACTAGTTGAAGTATGAAACAATTTTGCATTGTATTTTTTAGCCAACTCCAGTGTGTGGACTGCACCAAGAATACTAGTCATTGTTGTGTTCACTGGATCATGCTGATAATGGCCCGGAGCTGCAGGGCAAGCAAGGTTATAAATCAAATCTACTTCGATATCAATGGGCTGCATCACATCATGTTCAATGAATTCAAAATTTGGACAATCAGATAAATGCGAAACATTTTCTTTCCGTCCAGTAAAAAGATTATCGAGACAAATCACATGCTCACCGCGCGCAACAAGTGCGTCGCAAAGATGTGAACCTAAAAAACCAGCGCCGCCTGTAACAAGTGCTCTTTGAGTCATAAGTAACAGTATAACCGTAGTTGAGTAGTGTTATAGTGTGCCCATGCGAACAGTTGTTGGGACAATGACAGGCACAAGTATGGATGGCGTCGACGCGGTTGCCACTTCTATTGAAGGTAGAGGCCTAGAATTACAAGCGAAATTTCAAGCGATTAAAAGTAATAGCCTCGTAAATTACCAGAGCAAATTAAGAAAACTAGCTCGCGATGGTTGGACTAGCGATGAAATTGCGCAAGCAGCAAAAGCGGTAGGCGTAATTACGCGAGATACAATCCAAGATCTTCAACTCAATACTATTGACTTAATTGCAGTTCATGGGCAAACCATTTTTCATCAGCCACCAAAAAGCGTGCAAATCA
>Ga0163179_10000034_pt1 | contig 116567 bp, 158 predicted proteins | sample AtlANTMetagenome_FD_109643 | JGI IMG/M metagenome (GOLD analysis project Ga0163179, IMG submission 109643) | Marine eukaryotic phytoplankton communities from the Atlantic Ocean - Atlantic ANT 2 Metagenome | ecosystem: Environmental > Aquatic > Marine > Oceanic | place: North Atlantic Ocean...
CAACAGAGTTCGAAAGCTTGACTACTCAATCCAACTATCCCAAATCTTTTATCAAAGGTTTTTGGAAAACGGAGAAATAACATTATTCTCACCACATGAGGTGCCTGGCTTGTATGAAGCATTCGGTACACCTGAGTTTGATGAAATGTATGAGAAGTATGAGAGAGCAACTTCTGTACCCAAAACAAAAGTCAGTGCAAGAGAACTGATTACAGATTTACTAAAAGAACGAGCAGAGACTGGTCGTATCTACATTATGAACATAGACCATAGTAATACGCATAGTTCATTTAAAGACAAGGTGAACATGAGTAATCTATGTCAAGAGATTACATTACCAACAGACCCTATTGACCACATAGATGGTGAAGGTGAGATTGCATTGTGTATTTTAAGTGCAATCAATGTAGGTATTGTAAAAGAAGAAGAAATGGAATCACTTTGTGATTTAGCAGTGAGAGGACTTGAAGAACTGATAGATTTTCAAGAGTATCCAGTTAAAGCTGCAGAGGTATCTACACTATCAAGAAGAAGTCTTGGTATTGGATACATTGGACTGGCACATTATCTAGCAAAGAATAAGGTCAAATATGATGACCCCAAAGCTTTGGAACTGGTACATGACTTGACAGAGCGATTCCAATTCTATCTTCTATCTGCATCAGCTAACATTGCAGAAGAGAAAGGTGCATGTGCGTACTTTGATAGAACAAAATATGCAGATGGTATATTACCTATTGATACATACAAAAAGTCCGTTGACGAACTTGTTAAACCGAAGTATAATATGGACTGGGAAGGTCTAAGGAAAAGGATTAAGGAGAATGGTCTAAGACATTCTACTTTGACTGCACAGATGCCGTCAGAGAGTTCTAGCGTGGTCTCTAATGCAACAAATGGTATTGAACCACCAAGAGACTATATGAGTGTCAAGAAGAGTAAGAAAGGAACACTGAAACAAGTTGTACCACAATATACTTTATTGAAGAACGCCTATACCCTACTATGGGATATGCCAAGTAACGAAGGTTATATCAATGTGGTTGCAATCATGCAGAAGTTCTTTGACCAAGCAATCAGTGGTAACTGGTCATATAATCCTGAATTGTTTGAGAACAACGAGGTTCCAGTATCAGTAATGGCAAAAGATTTATTAACAACATATAAGTACGGTTGGAAAACATCCTACTACCACAATACCATGGATGGTAAAGTAGAAGATGTAGTAGAAATAGAACCAGCTGTCAATGATGACCCGTTTGAGGGTGGTGAGGAAGATTGCGATGCCTGTGCAATTTGATGATAGAACTATAGAATACATTGTAAAGGATGCAACAATAGGTGATAAGGGTCTAGGTGGTAGGACTAATCCTAAGACATGGCATCTATGGAAAGAGGGATATGTAGTTCTTAAGAACTTTATACCCAAAGAAATCATCAATCTAACTCTAGATGCATGGAAGACCATGGAGTTAGACCCTGATTCATATGGTCAGAAGATTAGTAGGGAACAAGATATTATACATAATTCTCCCGAAGATTCTTTGAACAAGTCTACGGCGATGTATAATGCACCGTTTGGTGTTGCATTACATAGATGGGTATGGGAAAAACTCAAACACCATATTGATATGGATTTACAAGAGACATATTCATACTCAAGGAGATATGAAAGAGGTGCATATCTAAAAGCTCATGCAGATAGACCATCATGTGAGATTAGTGCAACTCTATGTTTAGATTATGATACAGATGATAATACACCATGGTCTATATGGGTAGATAATAGTTTAGACTATATCAACAGACCTAACGAGATATTTGATGAGACTCAAGCAGTTCCTATCAGAAAAAGAAAGACCTCTAGAAAGATTGATCTAGAAGTTGGTGACCTATTATTGTATCAAGGGCCAAATGTTGCACACTGGAGAGAGTATCTACTAGGTGATAATAGTTATCACATATTTTTACACTTCCTAAACTATAATGGGAAGGTAAATTCATTACCACATGTTGCAGATATTGTCCGTGATAATCTACATGATGTTGCAGAGAGAGAAAGTGGACTATACAATCCATGTTTATTTGATGGGAGAGAGAGTAGATATCATCCTATAGATAATGCAAGTCCATACAGACAAGCATTTAATGAGTTTACAGATGTTGTCTGGCATAACAATGAACTATGGATGCAGATTAATAAGTCAGATTACATAAATGACTTTTCAAACTTCGTACAGATAAAAGATGGTAAAGAAGTCCCTGATAAAGGTAATTTTAAGTTTAAGTATAAAGAGTATAAAGAGAACAGTAGAAAGGTGAAACACAACACATGACAGTATTCAATAAAAAACAAGTAGATTTTACAAAAGAAAAGCCTTTCTTTGGTGAAGAACTAAATGTACAGAGATTCGATGACTTTAAGTATCCTATCTTTGACAAATTAACACAGAAACAATTAGGTTTCTTTTGGAGACCCGAAGAGGTATCTCTACAGAAAGATAGAGCAGACTATCAACAATTAAACAAAGCACAAAGACATATATTCACATCTAATTTGAGGTATCAAACCCTTTTAGACTCAGTTCAGGGTAGAGCTCCATCCATAGCATTTCTACCATTTGTGACTCTCCCTGAACTTGAGTCTTGCATTATCACTTGGGACTTTATGGAGACCATACACAGTAGGTCTTATACACATATCATTAAGAATGTGTATGCAGACCCAAGTGATATATTTGATACCATACTAGACGAAGAAGCAATCGTCAAGAGAGCAGAAATGGTTACAGAAAAGTACGACCATTTCATTGAGTTAGGAAGACGAAGACTATTAGGTCTTAAAGTAGATGATTACGAACTATATAAAGCATTATACCTTGCAATCATATCAGTAAACATACTAGAAGGTATTAGATTCTTTGTATCTTTTGCATGCTCATTTGCATTCGGTGAGTTAAAACTAATGGAAGGAAGTGCAAAGATACTATCGCTGATAGCGAGAGACGAGGCACAACATTTGGCAGTCTCACAACACATCCTGAAAGTTTATCAGAAACATGAGAATGACCCTATCATGAATAAGGTCATGAAAGATTGTGAGAAAGAAGTATATGAAATGTATGAAGATGCAGTTGTCCAAGAGAAAGAATGGGCTGACTTCTTATTTAAAGATGGTTCTATGATAGGACTATCTGTACCACTGTTAAGTAATTACATTGAGTACATTGCAAACAAAAGATTACGAATGATTGGGTTGAATCCAATATATGATATATCCAGTGCAAATAACCCTTTGCCATGGACTAGACATTGGTTTAACTCAAGAGGTCTACAGAATGCACCACAGGAGACCGAGATAGAGTCGTATGTTATTGGTGGAATAAAACAAGATGTCACAGATGACACATTTACGGATTTTAAATTATGAGAAAATGGCACGAAATATTATGGGGGTCAAAACAAGAGGATGAACTTTTAGAAAAGCAAGCTGAAAACCATCCTGACCCTGATGATCTAACAATAGAGAATGCATATAAGACTAGATGGATATGGTATCATACCATTCTAGGCCTACTGATGTTCTTTGCAAACATCATTCTTATTGCAATCTTTTTATTACTTGCAATTAAACTTTAGGAGATATGAAAGAGTTAGGATTAGTATTATTCGGATGCTTTATATTTGCTGGATTCTTTTCGGGTGTTATATACCCAAGTCTAGAATATAAAGGTTATCCAAGTACGAGTTCATGTACAGGTGAATGTTATGAAGAATATGTCAGAGTACATGGTACAGTAGTAGAACAATTACAAAGACAACAAGCTGCAAATGCTGAAGACCCATTTAGTTCAATCAAAGGACTATGGGGTGGATGTGCAGCCTGTCATGGTAATGAAGGTCAAGGTATGGGAATGTTCCCAAAACTTGCAGGGCAATCGTCTGATTACATAAGTAATAGACTAATTGCATATAAGAATAGAGAGACAGTGGGTAATATGTCATCTACAATGTGGGCTCAAGCAGGAATGTTGAGTGACCAAGACATAGAGACACTATCTCAATTTATCGAGGAGACGATGAAATGATTGAAATATGGAGTAAACCAGCATGTCCTTATTGTGTTCGAGCAAAGAATTTGTGCGAACAACAAGGATACGAATACAAATACTACATGTTAGATGAAGACTTCACTAGAGAGGAACTATTTGAAAAGTTCCCGTCTGCTAGAACATTTCCACAAATCACTGCACATGGTGAATACTTGGGTGGATACACAGAGTTCTCGCAATGGAGTGAAGGATTACGAAGGGTGTGAAGTCCTTTAAGCTCTACCTACCTAACCCAAGATATACAAAGTATGATGTGGACTGTCTGAGGATGGAACACATCTTCAAGTCTATCGACAATGTAAACAACGAGGTTAGAATATATGTCGAAGGTCAGGATTTCCATACGCCTGATGCAAAACATCCTCTTCCTTATGCTACGATAGACGGGAAGAAGAAGAGTATGGAAAATCTATTCAAGGAAGCTATAGGAGAGAAGAAGCTGTATGAGTGACACTAAAATGTACAAGTTATATTGTCAAGAGTGTAAATCTGAATGTGAAATAGGACACGAAATGGATGAACATCATTATCCTATTCAACATTGTCCTTTTTGTGGTGCAGAAATCGATACGGATAGTATCGAAGAACTAGATTATGAAGATGGAGATATACTGTAAACAAAAGAGACTACTAGAACTTGCAGTAATGCATTCTAAGGCACTTAGCGTCGATTCTAAGGACGCTGTAATACATATCAAACGATTACCACCCCAATTCACACAAAAAGGTCTTATAGAGTATCCTAGGACACTAGGAAAACGGACATATATTGACCTATTCATCAAAATGGACGAAGAGAAAGAGATTACTCTTGCACATGAAATGATGCATGTAAAACAGGTACTTACAGACGGCGTAATTGACGAAAATGAGGCATATTTGTACGAAAAAACGGCCATATAGGCCTTGACAATTGCCCCCGCTTTGTACTATAATATACACATGAATGAGAAAAGTAAAAGCAATATAAAGTACATCTTCGTTGATATGGACGGAGTTCTTGCTGACTTCCTAAAAGGTTGTGAAGCATATATCGGTCATCCGATAACAAATGATGATAAAGGTCATACACAATATGATCTAAGAAAAGAGGAACTAACAAACAAAAGGTTGTTTGCAAATCTTCCACCAATGGTTGACATGTATGACTTGATTGCATACATCAAACACACTGAATGTAAGTGGGAGATATTGACTGCAGCTGGTGTAGTCAACAGAGAATTGGTTGTTTACGACAAAGTAAAATGGGTTGAGAAATATGTTGACCCTAAAGTGGTTGTGAACTGTACATTCACTGGTAGTCAGAAAGCTGCATATGCCATGAAGAAGAATGTTCTGATTGACGATAGAAAGAAGAACATAGAAGCATGGGAAGCTGCTGGTGGGATTGGAATCTTACACACTTCTGCTGCTGACACTATCGAACAACTTAAAAAGTTAAGAAAGAACGGATAGAGAACCGAGGGGTCGTCACCCTCTCCCGTAAACGGGCTACAATAACAGATAACGACTGTGAGTAGGAAGACTCTAGACTAGAGACCCCTCGACACTGCTGAAGAGTAATGTATGAAGAGGGGTTTTGTTATACACTAAATAAATATATGAAGAAATTCTTTGTTAAAGTTTGGGAGATTATCAAGAAAATTTGTTCTTGGTTTTACTCTTTGTTCACTACAAGATACAATATCGTTGTGTCTTATGATAGTGAATGGGGTAACAATGACGATCAAACATTTAACAATGTTAGAAGTATTTCTAAACAAACTCAGAATGAACTCAAGTTCATAGATGAGAATAAAAGTCCAGTTGTCATACGGAGTGCAGCTGGTCTGAATTATAAAATAGAGGAAGTATAATGTCAGTAGAAAAAATAATTGCAGACCATCTAAAGGTTGATATATCAGAAGTCACAGATGATAAACATATCATTGATGACTTGGGTGGTGATTCATTACACACTGTAGAATTAGTTCTAGAGTTTGAAACAGAATATGGTATATCGATTCCTGATGAGGATGCAGAAGAGTTAGTCACCGTAGGTGCAATCAAACAATATATTTCGGAGAATGCATAATGCAACAATTCTTTATTGCAATCATTCTAGTTTTAGGTCTCAGTACCTATTGGTTATACACCACTAATCAAACTCTTGCAGAGAACAACATGAAGTTAGAAGCTGCAGTAGAGGAACAGAAACAAGCAATGGAAGCTCTTCGAGAGTCTTACGAGAAACAAGGTAAAGCACTCATGAACATGAGTAGAAAGAATGCAGAGATAGAAGCAGAGAAAGCTGAATATCTTGCAATCTTTAGTAGACATAATTTAGATATGCTTGCATTGAAGAAACCTGGCCTTATCACAAATAGGTTTAACAATGGAAGTGAACAAGTAATGGAGACGATGGAAAATGATACAGAAGAACTTTATAATCTTACTGTCCCTGATGATAGTGATTAGTGGTTGCTCAGCTTTTGGTGCAAGAAAGATAGAGACAGTCTCAAAACCTATTGAGATTGATATCATGCAACCTGATTTACCTCGACCATTACAATTGACAGCACCTGAATGGTGGGTTGTATCAGATGCAGTGATTACTAATCCATGCAGAAAAGTATTTGACGAAGAGAAACAGAAAGAAGTCAGACCTAAAGCATGTGCAAAAGAGGATACAGAGAATCCTGAATGGCCAGAGGGTTATACATATCTAGATAGGTTCCTTGATGAAATGAAGGAACAGAACAATGGTGAAGTCTTATTTGTTGCAACCACAATAGGTGACTACAAAGTCATGGCAGAGGACATGCAAGAATTGAGACGATACATAAAACAAATGGGTGAAGTAATAATATATTATAGGAATGTGACAATCAAAGGTGAGCCTGGGGTTGGAGCTGCAGTGAAAAAGAATGAGACCACCAAAGATTGATGGAAGTGTAGCGTATTCACCTATACCCCATGACATAAATCAAATCTTTCCCACTCCCTTACTCAGGGGTGGAATCAATTTACCTCACGATACAGTTGCAAATAGCTGTAGAAACCTAATTGAGGACATAAAGAAATTCGAGTCTGACCCTAGACGATACTACACAACATATTTCTTTGAGGAACAAAGAGAACTCATGCATAGAATGCCATGGTATGAGTCATTTGCAAATCAAATCAAAGACACTTACATAGACTATATCAGAAGTCAATTCAATAGGAAGGTCGGTCACTTGACTAGACACGACATACATCTATTCTCATGGGCAAGTGTTTGGGAAGATGGTATTGTGCATAGTTATCATAATCATCAAGACTCATATGTCAGTGGGACATACTATCCAGTCAATGAGGGTGGACAAGGAATACAATTTATGAGTCCACATATACAATCACAGTTTATACATTCTATTGGGCCAGATGAAATACCAACAGAACATCCTAACACAATTGCAAAGGGTACAGAGGGTAGTCATATGGAGTTAATAGTTAAACCTATCTCAGGGGAGACATTGATGTGGCCATCTAACATATTACATACGGTAACAGAACAAAGTGGTGAGTACGATAGAGTTGCAATATCATTCAATCTAAAACACAACGACCCTATCACAGATACAGAACACGGAACGGAGATGAGTTATGAATTTCTACAGTATTGATACTCTATTCAGACAATCAGCTGACTGGGATGTGCAGTGGGATGAAAAACTAGAATGTTTCATCATCGATAATTTCTACGAGAATCCCGAAGACATATACGAACACTTCAATAAGAGAGATGTACCTCTATGGAAATACAATGAAGAGAGAGATACACAAAATGGTATAGACTATATTGATGCACGAATTGTTGATAAAGTCGGTCATCCTACTAGATTGTGGAGAAACTCTATAGAAAGAATACTCAGTGTATGCAGAACTAAATGGCATAAAGGGGATTATGATTTTAGAGACGATATAGAGGTGAACTGTTTCAAGACTGTAAATATCTTTGACCAAAAACAACAACACTATCCACATATAGATGGTAACTTTGATGATCCAAATGAGCTGTCAGTTATCAACTGTTTGATATATCTTGATAAACAGGAAGATGGTGGTACTGCAGTATATGAGAATGCATGGTTAGAGAACATGGAACATATGGGTGTATTACAACCAGTAGAGGACATGATGGATTTAAAACATGTAATACCAGCCAAGTTCAATAGATGTGTTCTCTTTACAGGTAACAAAATGCATGGTGCATACATAAATGATTATAACAAGTATAAGGACGATTGGAGAATGTCTCAAGTATTTTTCTTCTATCCAATAACATAATGCCTAAACAAAAGTCAGTCAAAGTAACATCAGACCAAGAGAAAGCTAATAGTAATAACTTCATTGTTGTACACGATCAAGTATTACAACAGTGGGTTTGTGATGAACTCATAAAGGGATTTGACGCAATGCCCATCGTAGAGGTTGGAGAGACAGATACCCCTAATGATTATAAACCTACAGACCCTAGTATGGAAAATCAGAACCATAGGTTTGAACTCCAAGGTAGAATACATGGTACTGTACAACCACATACACCACTATTTGAAAAGATATTTGACTTGATAACATTTGCATTACCAAAAGGATATGAGTTTGCAACAGTCAACTTTGTACAATTTATTAAGTATACTGAGGGTAGTCACTTCCCTTGGCATCAAGACAAAACAGACCCAAATGATACAGGTACATCATTACTGTTTATGAATGACAATTTCATAGGTGGTCAACTAACTGTAGCTGGTCATAAATTCTGTAATAAACAAGGGACTATCGTTGCATTTAATAATTCACAAAATGTCTGGCATTCTGTAGAACCCATATTACAGGGTACGAGATATGTACTTGCAATATGGTATGGTAAACCAAACTTAGAGGATGATCTTTTTACAGATGCAGATGGAGAACCAAGACACCTATCTCAAGAGGAGATAAATAAATTAACTAACCTAGGAGAATAATGCCAACGAAATACGGAAAAACTCAGAAAAGAGTAGACAGACAAACAAAGAAAGTAACTGTAGAACATGAATACATTAAATGTAAATCAACTGCAGATTTAATTGAAGCGTATAATAAACCAGTTATACCTAAACTCAGACAAAAGGTCAAGAACGAGTTGGTAAGACGAAACAAGATAGGAAAGGCAAGGGTAGTATTCAATGATATACCATCGACCAAAGATAGCATATCTACATAATCCACGAACAGGTGGGACAAGTGTAGACCATGCACTAATTAAGAAGTATCCTGATGTGATACAAATGTTTGCTCATGCATGGAAGAGTAATGTCAACGGAGAGGTTGCAAGTCCAGTGAGTGTTAAGATTAGGTCAGCACATACAGATAGACTGCCTGGCAAAGTATTAGAATATCAAAAGAAACATGCATCATATGATGAGTTGTATCCATTATACCCTGATTACAAATTTTATTCAACTGTAAGACACCCACTCAAGAGAGTAGAAAGCTGGTATAGGTTCTTCTCATGGTCAGAGACAGATGGTGTACCTTGGACACCCTATGGATTTAACGAATGGATATATAACCTATATCACAATGATGAGACAATGATTGTACAGGATGTAGTGGACTCATCTAATTTCCATCATACACAATCCAGTTTCATAGGTGATGCAGAATGGTTCAAGTTAGAAGAAGGAACCATATGGGATGCACTAGGTATAGAAGAGAAACACCATTATGCAATACCTGATGCAGAGTTAGGTGAAGAATGGACAGCAGAATCATTAGAAATGATGATAGACTATTACGAAGAAGACTTCGAAAGATTTGGGTACAACAAGGGGCTGTAGCTCAGTAGGGAGAGCGATTGCTTTGCACGCAATAGGTCGTAGGTTCGATTCCTATCAGCTCCACCACAAAGGAGAAAAAGAGTTGGAGATTTCTAAGGTAAATGGTATTGCACAAACCAGTGTAAACAAGTATACTATTGAAAAGGTATACAAAACAGGTGATGGTAAACACAAAGTAGAACAGACCATCTATTATGTCACTACATATGATAGTAATGGATTTCTACAAACGACTACTAATAGTCATAAGATAAATTATTTAATATGAAGAAGAACTTAAACGAACTAAAGGAAGAATCTTACCACCGTAATACGGAGAGGGAGATACATGATTTAGGAGAACACATACTTCTATTTCAAGGGTTCTTTAGTGATCTATTTTGTAACCAATGCATAGAGACCTTCAATGCATGTGAAGAAAGAGGACTTGCATTCAGTAGACAACAACACGACTCTGGCCCATCATCACTCTCAATAGAGGATAAAGCTGTACCAATACTCAATATACCAGCGAGTTCATTACCCATGGTCACAGAGTTACATGATATATTCCAACAAGAGATTATACCTGAGTTTCTTAAGAAATACCCTATTGCTGACCAATATAGACACGGTATGAATCTCGGTGGTGCAAAGTTACAGAAGACAGAACCATCTCAAGGATATCATGTCTGGCATATGGAACACTCAGGTGCAATGGATAGTTACAGGTCAATATGTGCATGGGCACTATTTCTTAATGATGTTGATGAGGGTGGTGAACTAGAATTCTTATATCAATCTAAACGAGTACAACCACGAAGAGGTGATTTCGTATTGTGGCCTGCTGGATATACCCACCAACATAGAGGTAATCCACCTATATCAGGAACCAAGTACATATATACAGGATGGTTGGATACACTATGACACCAAGATACTTTACAGAGAAATGTACATACGCACATATACCTCGACTCATAGAGATGCAAGAGATAGAAGCAGCTGGTTCAGAATTAAGTCATACTGTTAGAACTGTAAAAGAATGGGAACATATCATTGATACCTATGAACATGCAGAAATATATCATGACAAACAGAATGATGATTTCTATTTTGGATACATGATAGCTGCACAGGTACAGAATAGTATATGGATTAGAGAGATATACAATCATGCTGATTACAGAGGGGCAGGATTTAAAGAATTAAGTAACTGGGACGATAATAGACCAGTAAGAAAGATGGTAATGAAAGCACATGAACTAGGTGGAATCTGTATTGCACCAGTCAGTGCAAATAATAAGATTGCAATAGGTGCTATAACTCATGCATATAATTTCAGAGTTGATAGAGAAATAGAGGATTGGTATGGAGCGGGTAACAACCTTGCAATATGTATAGAAGATACTGGAACAGAAATGTATACATACCATGACCCAAAAGTTTAGATTTAAAGATATACACGACAAACTATTTCAGGCTGAACAGAGAGTGGAATATAGGTCGCTGACCAGCGATAAAATACACAACAGAATTGTTACTGTTCCTCGCAAGTTTCAGAACTCAGATTCAGATAAAATTATAGTGTGGGATGTGGTGTTAAATAGTTGGCACGATATCCAAATTGATACGATTATATCAATAGAGGATGTCTAAATACTAATGTGACATTTATGTGACAAGAACGAGTAGGGAAACCGAAGGTCAGTCACGGATGGTCACAAACAAAACTAGGAGATAAAAATGCGTAAATTTGCATCATTGTCTGCCGAGTATCTAAAGACATTCGCAGACAAAACACATAGACTTATGAAGAGTGGAAGATTATCTAATGTAATCAAAGCCACGGGTATTGCATAATACCACCTTGAAAATATACGGCTTTGGTGTTATACTAAATATATCAAAGTCGTATAACTAATTAAATTATGGAGTGAAATAAAAATTAATTATGGCAGTTTCGAATATTTACATTTATTGTGGAGAAGGTGGTTGGTCTGTTGATGATGTCAACCGTCTTACAGATAGTTTATCCATCGCCCGTGTTTGGGAATCACATGATGGAATATCACTAACCAGTCTTACCGTTCTTACAGAAGAGGACGAGTCATTATTTTACAAACAAGCTACTATATCACCTCTTCGTAAGGAATATAATGGGTTTTGGAATATTGCAAATTGTTTCCAACAAGGGTTCTTAGATAACCATGCAGAAGATAAAATCCTTATTCTACCACAACCAACTGTAGGTCTTGACCTAATCGGTATTCCTATTCTAGAAGGTGTTCCTGAGAGAGGTAGTCTAGAGAATGCACCCAAAGGTTCAACAGAAGAGGATAAAGAATTAGTCAAAATGGAACAACTATATCCTATACAACAATGGGATAACTGGTGGAATGATGAGACTGATATGTCACCTAACTGGATAGGCATGGCAGCGAGTACAGGACGATTCTTTTATAAAGAAATAACAGATAACCTTGACACCATATACGAGGATTATGATCCAACTAATTATGGACTACAACAATTTATTGAGTGTGAACTAGAACCACAATTATTTTGGTTGAATCACCCACATGGTATCAATGCACCATATCACATAGGACATACAGAGACCCAACTAGAAAGAAATGATATATGGGAAGCGGTTGTTCGTCCACACTTTCAAAATACTGATGATGGATATGGCTGGAGAGGACTCGGTGGTGATGAAGAATCACTTGCATTCGAACAAGACCATGAATATCGTACACTATCAAGACAGATTTCTTTCGTAACCTTTGAAGGTGATACATCAGAAGCTGAAAAGGATGAGTATTGCAGATGGTGGATACTTCCTTAAAAACACATAGTAAATATTCTAATTTCCTTACACCCAAAGAATGTGAAGAAATAATATCTATAATCAATAGATATAAAGACACTGTACCACAACTCGGAGAAGATGAGACAGGATATAGTGGTCTTACATCAGGGTACATGCATTACAATTGGCTGAATAATACTGAGATAGGTAAATATAATATTGAGAAACGCTTATTTAATTTACCTGAACTCAAAGACTGGGAATATTTAATTCTACAATGCTGGTGTAATGAACTCCATGTAGGTGACAATCTAGATATACACTATCATGACACATCCCTAGACAACGAAATATTCCGAAGACGAACATTCTATAGTGCAAATATATTCCTGAGTGGTGAATTTAATGAGACATGGTATGAAGACATAGGTTATGTAAACAATGAGGTAGGTGATATACACATCTTTCCAAGTAACCTAGACCATGAAGTATATCCCAATACAGGAAACGACACTCGATATAGCATGGCAATCGACATACATCCCTCATGGTTAAGGGGAGGAGATAAGATGACTAACTTACATAGATGGAGAGTAGTAAAGAATGCATAAGGGATATGAAGGTGATTGTGTAGAGATAATGCCTACTCTAGAGGAAACACCACAACTTATTATATGTGATGGCCCATTTGGTTTTCGTATGAATCCAATAGAAGAAGGCGGTACAGGAGAGGTAATAGGAACTAAATGGTTTGATATCTGTTGTGATATAGTAGACTCTAATGGTACTATTGCAGTATTCGTACCTACTACATGTCTACAAACCTATCATTATACTAATATGTGTAATAAAAGACATCTATCATCTACTCTCACATGGACACATAATGGATGGAATGACATCGAGCGAGGTACAGACTCCACAGACGAGACCCGCCGATATACATCAAATATACTCATATTCGGACAAACGGATATACGACCTGAATATATCGGACACTACCCAATAGAAGAACTCACATATCACCCACATCAAAAGCCAGTAGGTACATATCAATATCTCATAGACAACTATAGTAAGGACGGAGACACCATACTTGATCCATTTGCTGGGAGTGGAATATGTGCAAAAGCGTGTACTAATAGGAACTATATTGCAATAGACTTTGATATAGAACCATTCAATAGGGTACAATCCACCTTAGTATAGACTAATACGAGACCCACGGTCTTACCTCAGAATCCCTCTAAATGCCTCTAAGAACCTCTGTATGGGGTGCTAATACCCGCTTTGAATATAATTCGGAGGTAGTGCAGAGGTATATTAATATAATTCGTATATACGATCTAAGAGAATGCAGAATATAATAGAATTTGTGTACTAGAGGAATACTGTGCGAAAAATGCCTTTTGGTGCTGTTGTTCGGGGAGGCAAACCACATATTTATTTTGGAGTCAAGGCGGGTCGGAGGGTAATCGGAGGTATAGCCTGGTGGCTGAGAGAGCCTTGACAATGGGCCGGGCTTTATACTATACTAGCTATGTACTGATGGAAAAGGAGACTGATTTAATGAACTGACCAAGGTAACGGTAGAGGGGTCATGAAAAAACCGAAAAGGCCCCACGGATAACCAAGAAGGGAACCTCGCGAGTTCGGCCTTCTTGTATCTGTACTATACTAACTACTATGATATACACGCCAGACTCATTCATATAGGGAAAACCTTGACAATGGGTCTGGCTTTTTGTTATACTATAGATGTGGGAATTTATATAAAACAAGGTATTTCAGGCGTTTTACTTAACGGTGATCCTGTTCAGATACCTTTCAACAGCTATCAAATGGTCTTAGCGAACGATAAAAACCCTGAGTCTATGAATAAATCATGGGATATGGTCTGTGATATATGTGTAGATAATGGCTTTATCGACCCGCGAGGACAGATGAATATCGATTACATATACATAAATGGCCTTGCAAAAAGGTTTCACTAATGGTATAATGTGCTATAAGAAACGGAATTGACCAGTACATATGTCCGTGGATTGCAATAACTGTTAAGGTACTGGGGTTGGTTATCACCGAGACTACCCGTGTGGGAATGAGATAGGCCCACAAACCCTTATAGCTCGGGCCTCTCAAGGGCCTTGACAAGAGGCACGCGTTTGTGATATAATGGAAAGTTTATACGAAATTTGGAGTATTGATACTAAGATAATCAATATAGATAGGAGCCATAACTTGGAGAAGAGGACAGAAGCGCCTCTGAGGATTCGTGAAGCCATCTCTAAGGCGACCAAGTTAGAGGGCCAAGGTCATATAATAGAACTCAGAAAGGTCTCGTAGCAGCCTGCAAAACAGTGTTATGGGACTCCTATAGAAAATCTATTCCGCCTCAACGCCCCCCCATCTAGCCTTCAGAACGGTATAAGTAATCCATCGGAAAATTTTTTTTGGGTAAAATTTAGGAGCTATACCTCATGAGAGACAGAGATAAATGGCAATGGTTTATAGAGATAGTCGGCTTACTCACATGTTTCTTTATTACAGTTAACATTATTATAGGATGGTTGTATTGAAATCTATTACTATTAGTGGCCCAAACGGTGGTCATGTTCGTGACAATGATAAAATATTTAAGTTTACTTGCATGGTCTCAGAGATCATAAACCTTACTCTACACCCTATAGAGTTACATATTATAGTTCACCCTACATATATTCGTCATTACCCTGACGCTATGGGGTTGTGTTATGAGAAGGATGAGAATGTGGTTGAGATACACCTAGCTCGTAAGTGTATAGAGGGGTCTACGGAAGGGGTTGGTCTAATCCCTAATGACATCTATCATACCCTTACTCATGAACTATTACACGCTCGTCAAACCTGTCTAGGTGAGAGGATGTTAGAGCGTCCCGTCAGACGAAATGAAGACTTTATCTACGAACTTGCAAAGGAGAAACAGAGACATGAAAAAAATCATGTATGTAGATTATAATTTTGAAACCCAAGAACCTCAATCAATTGTATTTGATAAAGAGTTAAACTGTACTGAATTTATGGAGACTCATAATCTCAGCGACGGTCAGATGTGTATGCTAAAGAATGTGGATGGTCGTCTCGTTCTGTGGATTACCGACTTCGTTGAAAGAGACTCAGTACAACAATTGTCTTTTGACTTTGAACAAGCACTAGATGCAAAGATGGAAACCGATACCCTTGATACTTATCACTATGATAGGTCTCTTGCATCGATTCTCTATAGTAATAAGGACTAAACCCCCTTGTATTACTGGGGGTCTTGTAGTATAATGAGTATATGAAAAATAAATTATTTGACGAAAAAGAAAAGAAAGTCAATCCTAAACTGAATAGTCCAAGGATTCTAAAGTCAGCGACACCCAAGTATACCGTGGACTGGTATCTTAAGTGGGTTGCATCTGTCTTTATACTATCCGCTTTGTCCATGAGAGGTATCGATGGATTTATCTTTTATGATTTAATCCTATCGATAGTCGGCATTGCATTATGGCTAGTTGTATCCGTACTATGGAAAGATAGAGCATTGATTCTTCTTAATGGTGTCGGTTTATTATTTCTATTGAGAAATTTATTTGAGGTATTAAGCAGTGTATGATACATCCGAACAAGGTCAGAGACAATATCGTAGAGTCGTAGGACTCATATGGGGATTATATATTCTCATACCCGTTATGTTTTTAATGATGGGTTGTTCTGTATTAGAACCATCACACGATTGTGAAATACTGGGTGGTGATTCTGTCAATGGATTTGAGGTTGGTTGTCCTGAGTATCGACAAGACCCGATTAAACATGAGGAACAGGAATATCTTAATCGATGTAAGAACCCATTGAATGATGAAGAGTGTGTATTAGTCGCATGAGTTTCCTAGAAATACTTTGTACTCTCGTAGTCTTAGGACTGATGATATACATTTGGAATGATAATAACCGTTGGCCTAAATGAATTATAAAAGGATAGATAATTTTCTCCCTGATGAGTTGCATCAGAGTATTGTGAATTATCCTACCCCTTATTATTATCGTAAAGGTCTATCCTATGAGTGGGATGATGGATACGCTTTTGGTGTATGCATCTTTGACTTGCACAATGACTTTGATACTCATTTGTTTAATGACTTGGGTATGCCTTTGGTCAGTCGATTGGAATGCACTGGGTTGTTACATGCAAAGGTCAATTGTTATCCAAGGACTGCAGAGCCAGTCATGAGTTCATTTCATTGTGACCATGAGTTTGACCACATGGTTGGATTGTACAGTGTGAATACCTGTAATGGTTATACAGAGTTTGAGGATGGAGACACAGCTGACAGTATTGCAAACAGTATGGTTATCTTTGATGGTAAACTAAAGCATCGTTCAGTCAGTCAAACAGATGAGAACATAAGAGTCAACATAAACATTAATTACCTATGAGAATATTAATCAAAGAAAAGATCATACAGAAGACCCACGATTGTAACTTGGGTTATAGAATATTAAAAGACCGAAGTCCTTTTGGCTTACCTCGTTTGGTAGTTGAAGAGATTGGTATCGATGGACGATGGATGACCACTAAAGTTTTTAGTAAGTTGTGGTATAACCTCAAGACAGTTGAGGAAATCATGGAGAGTCAATATGGCTGAACCTGAACATGTAGGTTTCCCTTTACCAAGTGAAATGTTTGCACCGACTTCAAACAAAAGAGAAGACTGGGATAAACATGTTGCAATCACTGAACTACTAGATATACCCTTGAAGTGTCCACATTGTGAAGCTATATTAAAGGACACTAAATAGTAGTATGGAGTTTATTAACAATCTCATTTTATTTCCCTACGATGTATTAGTCGTGGTGTTTAGATATCTAATTGCAGCTACCTTATGGTATTTACTTATCATAGGTACAAAGAATCTATGGTTGGATTATGGGATTGAGTTTTACGAGAGTATCAAATTAAGGAGTAAGAAATGAGTGACGGACTAATACTAATTCACATTGTGTTTATAGTTGCGTTGGTTTACTTTGTGTTTCGTTCAGGTGAGAAGTCAGGTCGAGTTCAGATGATTGAAGACTTGATTGACAGAGACATTGTAACGACAGCTGACCTGATAGATAAATACGAAATAGAAGAAAACTAAAACAAAAACTATATTATGAAAATCATTGGATATAATTCAAGTCACGAAACCTCACTATGTCAGTTCGATACTGATGACTGGGTAATCGACTTCTTATACGAAGAAGAAAGATTCCGTAGGCAAAAGTATTGGGTTCCCCGATTCCCTCAAGATCAATTGTTATGCATTGAGAGAATGAACACTGCACAGCCAGATGCATTCATTGGTGCATCCTTTGATAGACGAGCAAGTTCTATAGGATTCAATCACGATTCATTACAATACGACAGGAAGACACAACAAGAGATTCTAGATTATTGTTTAGAAGGACAACTAGATTGGGATAGAGCATGGGGATTGTTTGAGAAGTTCAAACATGTTATCACTGATGCAGATTGGGAATTCCTAAAGAAAGAATACGATGAGAAGCTTTATCTGCATACTCAGATGGATGATGAGTTGCATGGGCGTGTCGCTGACCAAGTCAGTATGGATGAGTTCCATTATGAAATCGAACACCACCTGTATCATGCAGAGTGTGGGTATTACTTTAGTCCATGGAAAGAGAAAGAGAAAGCTATTGCAATCGTCATGGACGGTGGTGGATGTCATAAACATGCAGAAAGATATCCGAACTATCAAGAAGTAGAAACAGTATTCTTATGTCAACCTGATACAGTACCGACAAGACAATACTCTCGTATGAGTAACACACGATGGATAGAAGATGTACAGAAGTTTCTACCATCAATCCAACAAGGTAAAATTATACAAGCACCCGAAGTCACAGAAACAATTGATGGATGTGAGACAGTGTTTAGTTCTTATCCATCACAGGGTATGAACTTTAGTGCAATGTCATTGTTCTTTGGATTCGATAAGAAAGGTCGTGCAGCTGGTAAAGTTATGGGTGCAGCTTCTTATCAGAACTGGGAAGTATCACCCGAAGGTTACATAGACTGGTCTACTCATTCCGTATGTAATCAATTACAACAAACATCATTCGAGTATACATGTAAGTTAATTCAAAAAGCTATTGACTTGAATCCTGATGTACCTAACATTCTTTTATCAGGTGGGTTTGCACTTAACTGTACTAACAATGCAAAGTATCTTGAACGATTCCCTAATCATCAAATCTTTGTTGACCCCGTTGCACATGATGGTGGTACTGCAGTGGGAGCTGCAATACGATTAGGTCGTGCAATGTTACAGGGAGAAGAAGTATGATTATAACAGAGATACATAGAGATAAAGATTTAGTTGTAGAACTATTACTCAAGAGAGCACAGATAGTTGCAATCTGGCAGAACGAATCCGAATGGGGCCCAAGAGCATTGGGTAACAGGTCTATACTCTTTGACCCAACCAACCCCGAAGCAAAAGACTTAGTGAACTCTGTAAAGAGAAGAGAACACTACAGACCTTTTGCATGTACAATATTAGAAGAACACGCACATGAGTATGTGGAGATGCATCAGTTGAAGTCATCACCGTATATGTCATTTGCATTTCAATGTAAGGAGAAAGCACTTGATGAGATTCCAGCTCTGGTACATATGGACAACACTTGTAGAATTCAAACGGTCAACCGTGAACAGAATAAAAACTATTACGATCTCATACAAGCAATGTATGAAAGTAATGGTGTACCTATTGTGTTTAACACTAGCTTTAACTTGCACGGTGAGAGTATGGTAGAAACAATCTACGATGCAATTCATACTTGCAATTATTCAGAGATTAATCACTTGTATGTACCCGAAGACCAAGACATCTTTATACCATATGAAGCAGTAAAGATTAAAGGTGATGAACAAGTCGACAATTCAGAGACCGAACAGAACAGGTCTACCGTATAAATAATAATGTGGAACTAATAGAACTAACAGATGAAGCAATCGTTAAACTACTTGAGAAGCAAGAGAAAGAAAACTTCAAGTACATCCGTCTCGGAATTACGGGAGGTGGGTGCGCTGGTTTTGAGTATATCTTTGATAGCGTTCACAGTCACAGTGATGATGATATCGTTATCGACTTTGGTAAGCTCCAGTTTGTAGTAGATAAAGTTTCCGTTCCATACATAAACGGAATGACACTTGACTATGTGTACGAAGGATTGAACGAAGTATTTAAGTTCAAGAATCCTAAAGAGAAAGACTCATGTGGTTGTGGAGTGTCAATAAACTTTGACTTAGAACAAGTGGAGATAGACAAGAGTAAAATCTTTGCAATAGAAGTATGATATATTATGAAAACCAGTTCAGCAAAAGCAAAAGGTCGTAAACTACAACAGTGGTTTGCCAACTTACTTGTTGAGTCATTAGGACTTGACCAAGAAGATATTGAATCAAGACCAATGGGTTCTCAGGGTGAGGACATCATCCTAGGAAAACAATCTAGACAAATCTTTCCTTATAGTGTAGAATGTAAGAATCAAGAAGCAGTTAATGTATGGAAAGCATACGAACAAGCTTCAGAGAATTGTAAAGGATATGAACCAGTGGTAGTGATTAAAAGAAACAGAACAAAACCTTTAGTCCTAGTAGACGCTGAACACTTTGTAGAATTATGCAAAAAGTAAATACATTCTTTCCCTTCGGCCCACCACTTTATATTAGTGAGATAGACCCGAAGTACATAACAGAAATGATGGACTGTATGGAGACTGCAAAGGCAACCCCTACCGAATACGATAACCGTCCATACCTTGCTGGTCAAATCGATGACCAGTATACAATCTTTGAACTTGCAAGTGACGCTTGTAAGGGACACATCATACAACATGTGATGACATATCAAAATGATCTAATTCAAGGTGACCCTAGTTGGGAACCATGGGTTCCGTGTATAGATGGTCTATGGGTTAATGTACAAAGATACATGGAATTGAATCCGATGCATAGTCATAGTGGAATGTTTTCGTTTGTAATCTTTTTAAAAAATGAGTTAGATAGAGAGGAAACTATAAATAATAAGTTCGACTCTGTAAGAGGAACCGCAATGGCTGGTCACTTATCTTTAAGATACGGTGAACAGAACTTCATGAATTGGAATGTCTTTAACCATTGGCCAGAGGAAGGTCAGATAATTATATTCCCTTCATGGTTACAACATATGGTTATGCCACATTACGAAAAAGAAAAAATCAGAATTAGTGTTGCTGGAAACATAGTACCACAAGAATGAGGAATAAAAACATGCGTAGTTTCAGTGAAGTCATCCGAGAGGAGACTGACGATAAGAAACCCTATCGCCTAGTGGTGATAGCTGAAAGACGCATGGTCAAGAAGACTAAGAAGAACTCAGACAAACCAGTTGTAAAGAAACCTAATTCAACATCTAGTAAACTCTATAACCTTGCAAAGGAAGCTGGTTGTGATGCCTACAGTGTTAGAATCAATGGTGCATATGTTGAAAGAGCAGACGATGGTGTAATCACAATTCATAACTCAGATGATGAGAAAGGATTCTACTTAGATGGTGATACAATCATCATGGTTCGTGGTGCAGTCACTACAAAAGATTCATACTTAGATTTAATTTCACAAATAGAACGATACGGTTTTCCAGTGGTAAACTCTAGAGAGTGTATCGAAGTTTGTGCAGATAAGTTTAGAACTTATCTTAGACTACAAGAGATTGGAATGAACCAACCTCGTACAGTCTTGATTCCAAACGAAGACCCTGAGACAGTCGATATGGCTTCGAAGAGATTAGATAATGAGTTCCCTATGGTTCTCAAAACTCTACAAGGTGCAAAAGGTGTTGGAGTCTTATTAGTAGAAACTGAAAGGTCTCTACAATCAACCGTCAGTCTTGTCTATAAGATTGACCCGACTTGCGATATCCTATTGCAAGAATACATCGACATGGAATATGATGTCCGTGTGATGATAAACAATAGACGAATCATCGGTGCAATGAAAAGGAAAAAGATCATCGATGACTTCCGTTCAAATATATCTCAAGGTGCAGAAGCTGAAGAGATAGAACTTACAGAACTAGAAAAAGAAACATGTCTGATAGCTGCAAAAGCTGTCAACGGTCAGTGGGTTGGTGTTGACTTTATTCCAGCAGAGGATAGAGAAGATGATGCACCATACATTCTAGAGGTAAATCATTCGCCAGGAACTCAGGGAATATCTGATGCACTGGGTGAAGAAGTAACTGAAACAATCATAGACGATTACTTCGACAGAAGTATATGGAAGAAGAAGGCAACTGAATGTGGCGTTCTAGAGACCATAGAGGTCGATGGTGAGACGATGACAGTTAAGTTGGACACTGGGAACAGCGCAAACGCTTGTGCCTTACACGCCGACTCTTACGAGGTCAAAGGCAAGGTTGTTCATTACAAACGAAATGGTAAAACATATAAGAAACCTCTACAAAGAATGATGACTTTAATTAAACCCGCAGAGGAAAGACCGATAGTCAAGTGTGAATTAAACTTCTTAAATACTATATATGAACAAGAAGTTAGTTTAGACCAAAGAGGTAAGATACCATTTTTGGCAAACAGAGATTTTATGAACAGGGCTAACTTGATGATTAACCCATCAAGAAAGTTCCTATTGACTAATAAACATGATGACGCAGACGACTAAAACAACCATTCAAGAAAGGATGAAGAATAAAGCATTCGAAGCCTTGGGTGAAGTTGAGCATCAAATCGACAACCTCTTGGATGCAAAGAAGTCAAACTTCTCTATGTACAAGTATGTTAAACAACTTGGTTACAGTGGTCGTGTTGTAAATTACATGAAAGGGTTTACAGAGACTACACTATACGAATTAAGAAACGAAGAGAAGTGTGACCAGTTAGATGAAGCATATAACTTTCTTACACCAAGACAAAAAGAAAAGGTCATCAAGAAATTAGAAACATGGGAATCTGAGATAGAACAGTATTGTGAAGAGTACAAACCAGTTCGTAGAATCAAACCCAAAACTCCAAAACAGTTAGTTAAGAAGTTACCATATCTAGATGTACTCGCTGATGGTGACTATAACTTCCAATCAATAAACCCCGAAGAAATAATTCGTGCAAGATTACTATACACCTACAATGTATCAAGTAAGAAGCTGACAAGATTCGAAGGTCACTTACAAGTAAAAGGTTCCCGTATTAATGGGTTCGATTCATGTAAAGAAAAGACCTTGACAGATTTGAGTTTGCTTGATAGACTATATAAAGGTGGTAATATTATTGCTTCTAGATTCTTGGATGAGATTCCAAGGTCAAAAGAAAAGGATGGAAACGATCTAATTACCAAGAATACATTATTAGTAAAAGTGGTTAAATGATATTAGTAGATTTTAGTCAGGTCATAATTGCTGGTCTGATGGCTCAGTTAAAAATAACTGATGGAGAGATATCAGAAGATATGTTGAGACATATGATTCTGAACTCATTAAGAAATTATCAAAAGAGATACTCTAGTGAGTATGGTGAAATGGTACTATGTACCGATGCAGCCAACCCATGGAGACGAGACTACTTCCCATTGTATAAAGCAAACAGGAAGAAGTCTAGAGATAAGGACGATAAAGATTGGGGGTTAATCTTCGATACACTTCACAAAGTGAAAGAAGAGATTAAAGAAAACTTCCCGTATCGTTTCATGTATGTGGAGAATTGTGAAGCTGATGATATCATTGCAATCCTTACACAACATGCATACATACTTGCACCTAATGAGAAGGTGTTAATTGTGAGTGGTGATAAAGACTTTCAACAGTTGCAAAGATACGAACAAGTATCTCAATACTCACCAAATGTAAACAAGTTTATAGAACCCGAAGGTGGTGCAGAAACTTTCCTTAAGGAACATATACTCAAGGGAGATAAAGCTGACGGTGTACCAAACATACTATCCAATGACAATTGTTTAGACGAAGGTATAAGACAGACACCATTAAGAAAACCTATACTAGAAAAGTATATGAGAATTACTATTTCTAGCGACGATAAATACTATAGGAACTATCTAAGAAATCAAACCTTAATTGATTTTGATTTCATACCTCAAGAGGTACAGGATAGAATATTAAATGAGTACGACAATACAGCACCAGTTAGAGGTAAAGTATTTGACTACCTAAGAACTCATAGATTAAATGAGTTACTAAATCATGTAGAGGATTTTGCATTATGAGCGAAAAGAAAAGAGGAAGAGGGAGACCGAAAGGAGCTCCTAACAAACCAGTAATGGAACTGATTACTGAAAGACAGACCCTACCAAAGAACGCAGATTGTTATGAGATTCTTTGTCAGGCAGACATAGTTGCACAGACTGATGTCGATAAAGCTGTCAATGGACTGAGAGTATTCAGTGAATCAAACGCTGCAGTACAAAGAGTGTGTCAGTGGTACTATGATTCAAAGATTAATAGTACATTACCCGAAGGGACTACACCGTATAAGTCAAACGATGCACCAGCATCAGACTTGACTGAGACTGCATTGAGATTCGAGTTCAGAAAGTTTAAATACTTTGTGACCGAAGAAGTGCCACAGACTCGTAGAGAGACAATGTGGATAGAGTTACTAGAAGGCATTCCAGCAAAAGAAGCTGAGATGATTGACCTTGTAAAAGATGGTAAATGGCCGTTCAAAAATGTCACACTTGACATCGTCAAAAAGGCATTTCCAGAGCTTACAATTAACTAAATATTAATGTCATCCGAGACTATACATAGAAATGTACACAGTAGATTTCATAAGTGTGTAAGAATAAACATAGTCGTGTATGACTCCATGGAGTATAATTATGGAAGAAGATAAGAAAGTGAATCAAGTAGAACCCACTACTTTTGCTCAACCCGTACCTGAGAAAACAGAACTGGAAAGATTGCAAGATCGTATTGCAAATTTTAAAGTTCAGATTTCGCCTACGGTTGCACAACTTACTCAAGTTCTAATGAATCAATCATTACAGAACCCTACTAAACCCGAAGACCTAGATGGTTATGTGCAAGTGAGAAACGAAGTTAAACTTGGTCTTGATGAGTACCAACAACAACTAGCCAATGCACAAAGTAGAATGGCTCAGTTACAACAGGAACATGAGATTCAAAAAGCAACTGAACTTGCAAGAAAAGAAAACGATTTAATCGCTGCAAGAGACGGTGAGAGAAAGAGAAGGAAAGATGCAGAAGAGAAAGCAAGACAACTAGAAGCTGTACTTGCATCCCATGGAATCTATATGGATTTAGATGGTGACGGTAAGGTAGGTCTCAATGTCGGAGAAGAGACAGAGAACCTAACTGCAGAACAACAAGTCACACTTAAGAAGTTACTAGACGAAAGTAAAGCTGCAGTGGGTGGAACAAGTCGTGCATTCGAACAAGCACGAGCAAAGAATCCAGTACCACAATCTGAAACTCATGGTACTATAAGTACAGACCAAGATGCATTCGATAAGAAAGTTGGTGAAGCGAAGAAGTCATTCCAAGAGTGGGATGAGTATGCAAACCAAGCTTCTGAAACTGCAGGGCCTATAACATCAGGAACAACAACTGCAGAGTTCAACGAAGAAGTTGCAGAAGTTGATAGTGTCTATGACAACCCAGCTTACGATGAACCAGTAACACCCGATTACGGAAGTAAACCAGTTATCTCAGATAGCAATCAACCTGATATCATTGAAGAAGAACTTGCAAAGGCATCAGCATCAATCAGTGGTGAACCAGTTGCATCAGGTAAATCAAGAATCGATATCATAGGACAGAATGGTAATACAGGTGAACACTACGAAGAGTTAGAACAATCTGAATCTGAAAAGTTACAAGATGAGTTGGAACCTATTGGACAAAATGTTAGGTTAGTTCCCGAAGATGATATTTCAGATTTCGAAACACCACCTGAACCAGTAGAAGAAGAAGTTGTTGAAGTTACAATTCCAACAGAGTCAGAACTAAAAGGAATGACTAAGTCTAAGATTCAAAGAGAAGCTAAGACTCTAGGATTCACTACAGTTTCTACTAAGGACTCAAAGACTAAAATGATTGAGAACTTTGTATCCTCAACAGAAGCATTTATAAATGATCTACAGGATAGTGGTGAGTTTGTGAGTGCAACAGATACAGGTGATGAAGATGAGAGTTCTTCCGATGACCGAGACGGTGGATACTTCAAGTAGAAGTATCACCACTTCCCATTTCGATTACTTAAGATTTGATATACCATGGGACATGGTAAACATCATAGGCTTTCGTTGGTATCGACAAATGAGAGTGTATCAAGATTCTCTAGACAGTAAAAAGTTTTATCTATCTGTCTTACCCTTAAACAAACCTGATGCATGGGAATACCGTGCTGATGTCGAGTACCAAAAGAGAAATGGTTGGAAGGAATCTAAGGATATAAATATCGAAGTAGATGATGTGTATACAATGATACCAAAAGAATTTTTACAAGCATGGGAAGGTGATATAGATATAACCTATACACTAATACCCGATAGTCCAACAGAGGAGCGACATGTCGAAGTCAAACATTCCAGTAACGGCAGTTGATCAGTTTGACTTTCTCGACCATCGAAGACAGCAAGAGAAAAAGCATTGGAGTAAAAAATTAAAAGATGGACAACCCCTTGACTCAATTCTTACGGTTGAAATTAATACTACTGAGTTGTGCAACAGGACATGTGTCTTTTGTCCAAGACATGACCCAGCAGTATTTCCCAACAGGAATCTCCACCTTACAGTTAAGGGTGCTCAAACCATTGCAGAAGAGTTAGGTGAGAATCAATATCAAGGTAAAGTATCTTTTAGTGGATTTGGTGAGAACCTACTAAACCCAAACTTCATAGAGATAGTCAAAGAGTTTCATTTCAATCTTCCAACTGCAACATTAGAATGTAATACAAACGGAGACAAACTAGATTCAATCTATGCAGCCAAGTTATTCAGAGCTGGATTAGATTTACTATACATAAATCTTTATGATGGTATAGAACAGATAGAACATTTTGACCACATCATGAAGAATGCTGGAATCAAAGAGAATCAATATAAGTATCGAATGCACTGGGGTGACTTCGAAAAACATGGACTAATTTTAAATAACAGGAGTGGTACAATTGACTGGGTCGGAATCGAAGAAGGAGACATCAAAGCGTTACAAGGTAAGCCTTGTCATTATCCTTTCTATAAGCTTTTTGTGGATTGGAATGGAGATGTCTTGTTTTGTAGCAATGACTGGGGAAGAGAGCATGTGGTCGGAAATCTGTTACAACAGACATTACATGATGTATGGTTTTCTAAACCCATGACAAAAATAAGAAAGAAACTAATGAAGGGTGATAGGACAATGTCACCTTGCAATAAATGTAGTGTAGATGGTTCACTATTCGGCAAACCATCATTTGATTTAATTAAGGATTATTATGAGAACCCTAATAACAGGAAAAACTAAACTGGCTGGTGCAATCATGGCTCATCTTCATGAGAAGATTGTAACAGAAAAGATAGAGATTGAATCGACAAGAGTTGGTGCAGATATACCATGGAAGTATTTCGATGTCTTTATTAACAATGCACCTCTCAATCAAGCAGAGTTATTGAATGATGCATTTGCAGAATGGAAGAGTGATCCATCTAAACTCATCATCAACATCTCATCTCGAGCTGCAAAACCGAACATCTCAAAAGGATATCTGTATGCAGCTAAGAAAGCTGAACTTAACCATCTCGCTGACAATTTAGTTTATAACTCAGAACGACAGTGTGGGATCGTTACCCTATCTTTAGGTCTATTAGAAAATGATGAAGTTCCATCATTAACTTATGATGAGGTATGTGAAAAGATAGAAGAGATTATCTTTGACTGGTATACAGATAGACCATGGGCATCTGAGATTACTCTACAACATAGAGATAACTACAGAGAGAACCAACAGTTCAAAGAAGAACTAAAACAAATCGAAGAAGAATTTTATCGATTTGACCATAACTAATATATAAATACTAATATGTCAGATAAAATAGAATATAACGATTTTGGATTTGCAGCTTTAGATGCAGACGAACTAAAGTCAGTTGACTCTAGTATCAACAGTAGCACAACTGCAGCCAACTCAATCATTGAAAAGTTAGATGACTTTGTCCGTCCATTGTTAGAGAATCTTGCAAAGGATTCAGACAAGGACTATATCTATTGGCCTAATCGTGTTGATGTAATCAATAAAAAAATCCTCGAACTAGATAAAATCAAAGCAGGATTATAAACAAAACCCCCTTTACTTTGCCTTAGGCTTTTTGATATACTGTACTCTATACAAACTAAGGAGTGTAGAATGACTGGTATATATGAAAACTTTGTCAATGACAATGAGGAAAAGATTGTCCGAATGGGTCGGAATCTAATTACCCTCGCAGAAATGAATAAGATTTATCCGAAGGATGATGAGATGTGGAATGCAGCCGTGACTGCTGGTAATCAGTTGGTCACTATCAATACCACCTATGGGATGAAGTCCCTCAAGGAACTAGGTACGAAAGAGGCAAAAGCAGTATCTCATTATTTGGACAAATATGGCCTTGACCATGAGGCCATAGTAATGGTATAATAGCTTTACGGTGAATAACTGGGGAATGGGACAAACGGGTCAAGTATCACAAAGTCTACAACTATTACACGATTGGTGTGTGAGACCCGTCCCTTCTTTTAGGGGCCTTGACAATGACATAAGCTTTTTGATATAATATGCTTATAGATTGAAAAAGGAGACTGTAAATGGATAAAGAACTTAAACAATTAGTAGAGAACCTTTGTGACGAACTCACAAGTGCAATGCATACTAGGTGGGAACATAGTCGAGGTGTCACTACTCACGGTTATTCTGTAGGTCAAAAATACATTCGTATTTTCTCAGAAGAAAAAGGTCAAATGAAATCTGCATGGGGCTTTATTAACAAGAAAAAATTTCAAAAGGGTAATACTGGAATTACCTTCGAGGCAGGTGATGTCCTCAAATGTGCTGGGTGGCAAACACCAGCTTTGAATGCACCAAGAGGAAATCTCTTCAAGGGTTATCACATTGACCCTAACTCTATGAGATTGTACGGCCCTGACTACTTAAGATAATGGACATGTTTATTGGAATAGTGATTACACTCTTTATGGGTGTATTCGCTTTCTACTCATGTGTAATGGTAGAAGAACAGAAACGAGGTGAGAGGATCACCTTACCTTGGGAGAAAGAATAATGTTAGAATTTATTGGTTTACTTGCATGTATCTATGTTGCAATAAAAATCTTCCCAAGTGTCATCAAGTTTGCAGTTAAAGTTGCACTTGCAATTGTGTTAATCATTCTTGCAATCCTAACTTACTTTGCATACTTCCCACCGTACTTTGAAATACTAATTGCATGAAGACATCAGTACGGGATACCTATCTAAATTTTGACCATTCCAATATGGACTTTGGCATTCTTATGAATGCAGTCGATGAAGCTCGACTCTTAGAAGAGGGTGTCTTTGTAGAATTTGGAACTGGTATGGGTGTCGCAGGTAGATTAATTATACCCCATCTATCAGGTGAATGGTTCTATACCGTTGACCCTTATGAACCATATGAAGGAAATGCAGTTGGTGACATTGACCCATGGGAAGGTGTCAATCAAAACATGTTAAAGGGAGAGGACTTCTATCTCAAGAGAAAAGAAGATACGGTAAAGTCCTTATCCAAAATAGCTGAGACAGCTGGTTGTAACTTCATTTATTACGATATGGCTGACTACGAATTTATTCACAGTTCAAACGAGAGATTCAAATTCGTTTATGTGGACTCACTTCATACTCTTAATCATGTACAACATCTTTGCAGAATTATGATCTTACATAATAAGATTGTCGATGGTGGGATGTTAGTCTTTGATGATGTATCTTGTTATGACCATAGTGTCGTAGATGAATTTCTAATCAAGAACAATTACACAAAAGAGGAAGAAGGTGATTTTAAAATTAGTTATAGGAGAGGCCTTGACAATGCCCCTGGCTTTTTCGTATAATGATAATGAGGTAAAAAAATATGGATTGGTTAAAAGAAGCACTAAAGAATTACGATAAACTGACTGAGTCAGAACAAGCTCATGTTGATGCAGCGTGTGATGCATTGGATGAGGGTTACGGGAACGAATGTATCTGTGGTGAGAAAGATTGTCCCGAAGAATACGCACATATGACAGGAGGCTTTTAATGTCAATAGAAAAACTAAATGAACTTGCAGATAAGAAGTGGGACTTCGAAGCTGCAGTACGAAAAGTCAATGATGAGACTAAAGTCATCAAGTACGATAATATCCCTAGTGAGATTTATCTAAAGGTTACTAACATTGCTGAAGAGTTGGGTATGGATGTATCCGATTCATCAGACCTTGAGTGGAAGATTAAAGAGGTTCGTGAAGCAGTCAATGCTTTGGAATCTGCAGTCTACAATTTAGTAGAACCATTTGAGGAAGCACTCAGGACTGCTGAGTGTGATTACGATGAACTCGAAATGGATATGGAAGACCAAGACTTTGGTCTAGCATCGGTGTCCTAATGGCTCTTACATATCTCAAAGAGATTACCGATTGGAGTGACTCAGGATGCAATGTCCCAAATCATACATACATCTTCAACGAGAAGAATCAGAATGTCGGTTATATCATAACGGGAACAAAGGAAGAAATCTTCTTTAAGAAACCTTCCAAGTTGTTCTCAAAAGCTAGACGAAAGTTTATCAAATTAAAAAGATAGGAGACGATATGTTTGTAGCAAATTTTCTAGGTGGCCCTGAACGAGGGTCTCAATATAAAGAACCCATCAATGTAAAAATCGGATTGACTCAATTCGTATTATTTTATATAATGGGTAGTAAATGGTTTATTAATAATCTCAGTGAACGCATGGGTTATGATTACTCAGGTGATTACTTTGGAGGAGTAAGGATATGGATAGGATAAAGATTCTATGTCTAGTCGTATTAGGATTCTGTTTAGGATTCTTTTCAGGTAAGGCACACGCAGGTGACCCGAATGGTTACGAGTATTGTCTTGCACAAAACATTTATTTCGAAGCTGGGAATCAACCCCTCGCTGGAAAAGTTGCAGTCGCTCAAGTTGTCTTGAATAGGCTCCAACACAATTCATACCCGACAGACATTTGTGGTGTCGTGTATCAAGCAGAATATAAAGAAAACTGGAAAGGTAATATGATGCCTGTCAGGAACCGATGTCAATTTAGTTGGTTCTGTGATGGTAAGTCAGATGACCCTTTGGATACAAAAACATTTGATGAATGTTTGATTATTGCTCGTGATGTCGTAGATGGATTCTATTTCGATCTAACAGAAGGTGCAACTCATTATCATAGTGTTTATGTAAACCCTTATTGGGCAGACTCATTGAATGAGACTGTAGTTATAAACGAACATATCTTTTATAAGTAATGGGATATTTGAATTTAGGAAGTTCGATTAGGTATGGGCCTCATGGTAAGAAAAGGAAGACCAAGGCCTTTACCAAAAAATCGAAGAGACAAAAGTATCAGGAAATGATACTCCAACAACAAAAAACTTTTGACCGTATTGTGAGAGAAGTATCACAAACGGAAAAGATTCCGTCTGCATTACTCAGTTCAGCTGGGTCAGGTGGACAGAAGAACCTTGAGTGGGAAAAAGAGAAACTCAGGATATCATCCCAATACACGGTTGCACCCGCGTATAACAAAGGTGCTTATCAGGTGATTGGTAAATCAGACATCAAACACATAGGAAAATAATATGTCACAACCACAACAGCAACAACAACTTCGTTTTCAGAATAAGAAAATCAAAGACCAAGCGGAGTCCATTGAAGAGCAAACCAAAAGGATTGCAGAATGGATTGAACAACAACAAGACCCAAGACATAATCAGGAGTAATGATAGAACTAGCAAGATTGCATAACGGTGAGGATGTATATGGAACCTACGAAGAAGTAGAAGCGTATGCAGAGAAGAATGATTCATGTGTAGTAAGATATTATGACCATGTGAATCCTTCAACCGTTTACAATAAATTCAAATGGGTTGGTACAGGAATGTCCGATCCATTTGCTGTTTCTGTTCCGTATGACTACGATAAACAGAAAGCCAAAGGCACCTTCAATACTAGAGGTGTAAACTTAGATAAATTTTAAACCATCTAGACAGATGGTTGAAGGAGTGATAGAATAGTATTATGAATTATCGAAACAATATCTTTCAACGATTCTTAATGTGGATTGTTGATTGCTGGAGAGTGGTAATGGACGCAAGGTTCAATCCACTTAAACACATACCCGACCCAAGTTTACAAATGTATTTTACATTGGTGTTGTTCACCATGTGGTCAGTGTACTTTGGGTTCGTTGCATCTTACTATATGGGATGGTTAGGTTACAGTACAGTAACAAGTATTATTGTGCATATTGCAGTAATCGTTCCTCTTGGATTTACTAACGCAGTATTCCTAGATGCAGAGAGAGAAAACGCTCCATGGTTATACCGTTGGAGATTAAACAAACAACTTGATACTCAGGACTTGAACTTAAAGAAGTCTAACTATGAGAAAAGAATCAAGTGGGATATTGACCACGAAGCATGAACATTTTTTATCTACATAAAGACCCAGTCGAATCAGCTAAACTTCATTGTGACAAACATGTTGTTAAGATGATTATCGAGTACGCTCAAATGTTGTCTACTGCACATAGAATATTAGATGGTACTGAATACATCAGTCAAACATTGGGTGGTCGTAGAATTAAAAGATGGAAACATCCTAACTCAAATATGGATGGGGTCTTATACAAGGCCTCCCATATTAATCACCCATCTGCAATATGGGTTCGTGAATCTGCAATTCAATATCAATACATGTATGATATGTTTGTTGCATTATGTGATGAGTACACATACAGGTATGGTAAGATACACATGACAGATTCTAAACTAAGAGTTATACTGGATGAGATACCAAGAAATCTAGAGTTGGGTGATTGGAGAGACCCACCACAATGTATGCCTGACGATGTCAAGACAGAATCAGCCATAACAGCATACCATAAATACTATGCAGTCTACAAGAAAGACTTTGCAAAGTGGACTGATAGAAACATCCCACAATTTATGAGTGCTTGATATATGCCTAATTATGACTTCTTAAATAAAGAGACTGGTGAGATAAAAGAATACTTTATGTCTTACAAAGACCTTGACGAATTCAAAAAGAACAATCCCCATTTACTACAACAAGTATCTGCACCTAATATCGTAGGTGGACATGGTGACCGTGTCAAGACAGATGATGGTTTTAAGGAAGTATTATCTAAAGTAGGTGATGCACATCCAGGCTCAGTTGTCCATGAGAGACACGGTAGTAAAGATATTAAAAGAGAGAAGTCTGTACAAACTATCAAAAAGCATATGGACATACAGTCCAAAAGGAAGTAAAATAGATATATGACTAAAGTGAGAACAACCCTCGTAGATATTCATGACCTTGAATCTCTTGATTTAAAAACAGAACAAAGAGACGGTAAGAGATACTATATCGATTCTAAAGGTGATGCTTATCCTAGTGTTACTACAGTAGTTGGTCTTAAGTCTAAAGAACAAATCCAATTATGGAGAGCAAGAGTTGGTGAGGAAACTGCAAACAAGATTTCTACATCAGCTGCAAAGAGAGGAACTAAGTTCCATCAACATGTAGAAGATTATCTTCGTAAAGAAAAAGAATATATTGAGTTCGAGAACATTATCCAAGAGGGTATGTTCAAAGCAGTGAGACCAGTATTAGATGAGATTGTACCACTTGCCCTAGAGGCACCGATGTATTCTGAGAATCTAAAGATGGCTGGTCGTGTCGATTGCGTTGGAATGTTCGATGGGAAACTTTGTATCATAGACTTTAAGTCTAGTGCAAAACCTAAAGAAGATTACATGGCAGAAACATGGTTCATTCAGATGACTGCATATGCAATCATGGTTGAAGAACTAACAGGTCATGCAATTGAGGAATGTGTTGCATTGGTAGGTGTGGAAGGTTCTTCTGCATTCCAAATGTTTATATGTGACCCTAACGATTACATCGAAGACCTTGTCGGACTAAGAAAACAATTTACAAACTTATACGGAATATGATGATTACAAGAAAAGAATTTAGTGAACAGGTGGAACGATTGATTGCATCTGGCAAAGGTAACACAGATGTTATGTCAGCGATAATAAAAATTTGTGAGGTTAACAAGGTTGAACCTGAGAGTGCGAAGAGATTGATATCTGTTCCACTTAAAGAAAAACTGCAAGCTGAAGCAGAGAAACTCAACATGATTAATCGTGAAACTAGAAGTCAGTCTACATTGGCTGGTTTCTTTACGGAGAAAAAATAATGGAAAAAGGTGATATCGTAACGGTAGTTACAATTAGTGGAGAGTATGTCGGTGTACTCGAATCATTCGAAGATGCAACTGTGGTTCTAAACAAACCTCGTATGATTGTTCAAACAGAAAAGGGTATGGGATTTGCACATGGTGTTGCAGTTACAGGAGAAGAGAATCCTGATACAGTTACATTCTTAAATGTTGTATATGTCATCCCAACTAACGAAGGGGTAAAGAAAGCTCACACTGAAGCAACTACTGGTATACAGTTAGTTAAGTAATGACAAGTCGTGAAGGATATGATGCATACACTTTATATCTTGGTATAAAGCTACACTTCTATTCGAAGGACTACAACTTTGTCAGATACAACGGTAAAGTCAAAGCAGATATTAACTCATTCTTAAAACGAAAAGATAAGTATCACTTTGGTAAATTATACAAGAAGTATAAACAAGATTTACAAGACTTCTACATTGCAAACTTATCGGTATATGATCTATGGGCGGGAGACCTATTAGAGAATGAATGTGATAAGCGTTACAAAGAGTGGAAGAAGAGACATCAGAAACTTACTTACATGTTTGAGACAGAAGTATCAGACCAAGTAAGAAAGTATAAGATAGATACCCTATTAAAGGTATCAAATGGTCAACACCCTAGACTATTGAAAGCTTACTTAGGTAAGGAGATTAGTTTAGAGACATTATGTATTATGGACGAGATTATTGGATTTAGTTCAGACTGGGAGAGATTGATTTCGGAAAAAATCGTCTACCCCGAAGTACATATTAAGTTGAATAAGTATAAAGCATTCTTGAGTTACCCGACCCAAGAGTACAAGAACAAACTCATAGAGATATGTTCTTAGCTATGTACCTCTGGGCTGGAACATTATTATGTATAATAAAATAAAGCTCAAGGATGACTAAATACAAAGTATATTTCAAAAACCCTCTTGTAGGATTAGTAGGAATGTATTATAATAGGAGTATAGAAACCAAGGTTTTTATACATGATAAAATGCTAAACGATGCGATAAAAGGAGAATACAATGTCAACATCATTAGATAAACTACGAGCAGCTATGGAGTCTGCTTCACCTACAGAAGGTGCAAAAAAGTCCTATTCCGATGACCGATACTGGAAACCTGAACTCGATAAGAGTGGTAATGGGTTTGCACAAATACGGTTCCTACCAACCCCCGAAGGTGAAGAAATGCCATGGGTCTCATATTGGGATCATGGATTCCAAGGGCCAGGTGGATGGTATATTGAGAAGTCTTTAACGACTCTTAATAAACAAGACCCTGTGTCTGAATACAATACTCAGTTATGGAACACTGGGATTGAAGCAAACAAAGAGATTGCAAGGAAACAGAAGCGTAGACTTCATTATGTTTCTAATGTCTATGTTGTTTCAGACCCTAAGAATCCTGATAACGAAGGTAAAGTATTCCTTTACAAGTTCGGTAAGAAAATCTTCGAACAGTTGAAGGAAGCAATCAGTCCTGCTTTTGAGGACGAGTCTGCTATCAATCCTTTTGACTTAAGAGGAGAAGGTGCTAACTTCAAAATTAAAATCAGAAAAGTCGATGGTTATTGGAACTACGATAAGTCTGAGTTTGATAAACCAGCACCACTTTTTGATGACGAAAATCAACTGAATGACATATATAGTTCAGTACATTCATTATCAGAAATTATCTCACCTAGTGAGTTCAAGTCTTATGACGAACTCAAAGAGAAACTAGATAGAATTCTAGGTCTCTCAGGTGGAGTGAGTAATTCTACAGCAGAATCAGTTGCAGAAGACCAAGAAGAAGTGCCTTGGGCAAATGTAAATACTGCTTCAGTTGCAGATGAACCTGTAATCTCATCAGCAGAAGCTTCAGTCGGAGAGAGTGAAGACGATGCGATGGATTACTTCAAGAAATTGGCTTCTGATAGTTAATTTCACTTTGGGGTAGTAGTGTTATATAATGACCAAATGGTGATACAGACTACTACTCACTTGGGCCGTGGAATATATTTGGGGGCACCAAGTAAGGGTAAGGGAGACAGCAAACCAAAGCGGGTCTCTCGGTTAAGAACGGGATGCTGTAAGGCGCGGGGTGACTTAACATCTATTATAGGAAAATTATGCCAAGTGTAAAACCAAGAACTCATCCAAAGAGTAAAAATGTCGAACCATTCGATAGAATGTTACGCAGATTTAAGAAACAATGTGAAAGAGCTGGAATAGTGCAAGAGTGTCGAGATAGGCAATACCATGAAAAACCGAATCAAAAGAAGCACAAAAAAAATCAAGAGATCACTAGACGCAGAAAGCTTGATGCAAAGAGAGCTGCACTCGCAGAGTCAAGAAGGAAATGGTTCAACTAAAATGTCTAAGTGGCATGGCGGGAAAGGGTCTAAGAGAAGACCCGAAGACTCTAATGCATACGCAGATGCATGGGAAAGAATTTGGGGTAAACCTCTAAAGGTTAAGACACAAAAGAAAACACCTAAACACGGACTTACTCAAGTCCATAAAGATAAATCAAAATACAACCGTAAGGTTTCTAAGCAGGAACTACAGAAAGACGACTTCCAGTAGGGTCGGGATTATGTGGTGCTGGGTCTTGAATGACCTTTCTACTATTACTTACATTAACTTGTTGAACAGCATTGTTTGCCATGTTGACTGGTGGTGCTGGAGGGCCCATGTCTTTAGCCTCTTCTGCTCTATCTCTTGCATCTTTGAGTCTATCACCTTTTGCTCTCATTTCTGCCTCATCCATCTTAATGTTTTGTTCTTGACTGAACGCGTCATCATCTGAGAAATACAAGGGGTCACTCTGTTGTTGAGCTAGATATTCTTCTTTAGTCATTCCTATTGCATCTGCTCTTATCTGATCTGATTCGTCTTCACTTAATACTCTTGACTCAACATAGTCTTCTCTAGTACCAAGTTCCATTTCTCTTCTCATTGAAGCAGCCGATGCTTGGATTCTGAGTTCATCTCTCTCTTCTTTGGTCATTGCTTGACCACCAAATCTCTCTTCGTCTCTTGCTACCTTACTCTCAGCAAATGCCTCTGCCCTCTTCTCTCTTTCTACTGGGTCTGTAACTTCTACACCATCAGTGGTAATATTACCAGCCATGGCAAATTTTTTCTCTCGTTCTACATCCTCATCATAATAGTCAAGAGACCTGAGTGTAGTATCAGCTTGTTCTTTCTCTTTCAATAATTGTTCTGATGATTTTGCTTGGAAAGTTGCTTCTTCTTGGATGTCTGCAAGAGCATCTTTCTCTAATTGTTTCTTGAGTTTTCTTTTCTCTCTTCTAGACTTACCTTCAAGTTCACCACTTTCTAACATTGCTTGATATTGCTCATCAGCTGATTGTTCTGCAAGTTTCTCTTGTTCTTTCTTTAAGTCTTTTGCTTTCTTCTTCTCTGCCTTTCTATCGTTAATTGCATCAAGTTCTGCTTGTTCTTCGTCACTTAATCCGAATAGTTTTTTCTTGATACCAAGTATCTTACCTCTTACCCAATCAGATATGGATTGCCAGACATCAACAAAGAACTGAGTAAACCCTTGTATGAACCCTTTAACCTTATCGATTGCACCACCGACCTTCTCAGAGATTGTATCTTTGATAGATTGGAAGTTCTGAACTAAGAACATTACACCCATAACTATGGCTGCAACTCCCGCTGCAATTAATAAACCGATACCTATCATAGGGGCAGCTGCAATTAACATTGACATTGCAGACATGATAAGTCCAGCAACAAATGTAACTCCTGCCATAACTAGAGCAGGTAAGGTTGCAATAAAGGCAATTGCTTGTCTACCCATTGCCATGGCAGTTTTTGCAAGTCCTGATAAGAAGGCTGCAGACTTCACCATAAATTGTTTCGTAGCAACTCCAAAGCTTTTTGCACCGTCTATGAATCCTTGACCCATCTCTTGCATTTTTCCACCAAAATCTTTAATTGCATTAAAGGCTTTAGCAGGCAATTCTTTTGCACCTTGTACTAAACCACCTACAAAGTTTTTAGTATTTTGTGCAAAATTTGATACACCATCTTTAATTCCATCCTTCATCCCAGTCATAGACTTACCGAAGTTTTGGAATGCTTCAGGGATACTGTTCAGGAATCTATCTTTGAAACCTTCTGATTTTTTAGTCTCACCATCAATCTCTTCCTCAGTTCCACTCCACCAGTCCTGTAATTTTTGTCCGAAGTTAATTTCATTACCAGTGAAGATTTTAGTTGTTTTTGCAACGGCAGTGTTTGCAAGTTTGAATGGAGTTGCAAGAAGAGTCCCTACAGCTTTAACTTTGTCTGCACCGTCTTCTGCAAATTGACCTAAGTCAATCAGTCCACCAGTAAGTTCTTTGATGGCACCTGATGCACCACTAAGATTCTTACCGAATCCTACTTCAAATTCTACTAGAGATTTAGAAAGATTATCGAAAGGTTCAAAGATTAGTTGACTTATTTTATCGGGATTAACCTTGATACTCTTATATTCTGATTTGAGTTCATCTACAGTTACACCCAAGTTATTGGCAGTTTCAAGTAGCATTACTTCCTCTGCAGCTTGTACTTTCTTTTTCTTATCGATTGCCGATTTAACACTTGCCATCTCAATGGCTTCCTGTTTCTTTCGGAAATTGAAAGCTTTTCTTAGGTTAGTCATCTCATCACCAAGAATGTTTTCTCTTTTTCTTTGCTGCTCCTCGGTAGTTGCAGTCATTCTCTTTGTAAGAGCTGCGAGTTTACTTTCTTCTTGTTCGACTTCCTTTTCTGCTTTGGACTTTTTGTCTGCCATAGTTTACTACTCTTGCAATAATACTTCTTCTTGGACTGATTCGACTTTTTCGATTTCTTCTTTCCAAGCTGCTACTGCTCTATCATAAGATGCTTTTGCACTCTCATATTGATAGTCTTCCAGTTCATCCTTATTAGGTTCAACTGGAGGATTGTTCTTAAGCTCAGCAAGATGCTCATCTGATGTCATATCTAATTTAACTTCTTCTGCCATTTTTTTCCCCTATTTTTTGTTGTTGTCTGAATCATGCTCTTTGGCTGCACTGTTAACATACAGTCCAAACCAAGCAGCTCCTGCTCCAACAAGGATTGAAATCAATCCTGATTGTTCCATGGTCGGTGCCTCTAAGTCGAGGAACCACATAACTACAAAGTAAATTAAGAATATGTAAACACTTAAAAATGCTCTTGGCCATATTCTCCATGCATCTACTGCCTTTGCAAGAAATATCCATTTCTGCCAAGGGTTCTTTTTGTCGTCATGTTCTAACTCAAAAATTTTCTGTTTGAGATCGTTGTTTTCAGTGACCATCTCCATAAACTTGCTTAAGTCTATTTCGACTTCGTTTCTACTCATGTCACCTGAGAATCTTTCTCTACTCTCACTCATTTCGTACTCCTATCTTCTAGATTGTTGGCGGATGCGTTCTTTTTCACGCTCCTCTTCTAGATGTTGAAGTAACAGCTTTATGTAAATCTCCCTTTCCCACGGCATCATATTATCTAATTCGTTTAACGAATAATTATGATGTTGCATCATCTGAAAGTTCGTATTATAATAGTTTAATAAACTATCGTGTGAAAGGGCTACTAGAAAAAAGAGTTTAATCCTCTTACTGTAGTCTTAATATCCTTACCACATGTGGTACATACACTTTCAACTTCCTTTTGAAGACTTGGAATACCATTAAAGAATTCTGTTATCTTCTCCAGTTGTTGCATAGTGAGTTCCTCTACAAACTCATTCAATTCATTTGTTGAAGCATCTGCTGCTGGGTAAACATTCTCTTCGTCAAATATATTCACAATGCTATTTTTAAGCATAGTTAAGGTTTGAGTTGCTTGGTCTTTACCTTGAACATCGGATATATCCGATACTCTTGGATACCTCAACTCTACACCTATTTCATCATTAATCATAATTTTTGTTTCAGGAGCTTCTCCTACTACTTCCACATCATCTAAATTAACGACTGCTTCCCCTGTTCCGTCACACTTAGGGTCATTGCAAGTCACTCTAATGTTTGCAGTTTCACCTACAGATTTACTTCTGATTTTAAGGAATAGATATTCCATATCAATCACAGGTAACCTTTGAGGTTTAACTTCACCGTCAGTTACACTTCCGATGAGGTCTTGCACTGCTTTAAACATTGCTTCGTCATTCTCTTGTTCCTGAGCAAGTAATAATACTTTCTGCTCTTTTACAAGGAAGGGACGATATTCAACTTCTCTTCCGTCACTAGGAAGTACACATTTATACTTCGGTGACGATTGCTTTGGTAAAGCCATAATATATTTCCTCTATGAGGTGTTAACCACCTCGTCTTTTATCAGTAATGTATTCAGAACCTACTCCTAGGTCTCTTCCTATATTACTAGCTCTAGTGATTGCAGTATCATAACTTCCTAGTTTTCTACCTAAATCACCAAGCTTACTATTAAACCTTCCAGCAACCTTGAGTCCTTCAAGGACAGCATCGAAGATTTTCCTTCCTTTATTTAGTCCACTCACAGAAAAGTTTCCGTCCATGGGCTGATTCATATTAACATCTGTACTCATGGCATTGTATTCTGATTCCCAGTTTCTATATGTTAATGTAAATTGAAATTGTAATGGTGCATTTTCTGTGTCCATCGATAGTTCGATGGCTGCAATATTTGATGGATAACAATCCTTGATGGTATATGTTATCGATGGAGTTCCGTCTTTTCTTAATACATGAATAAGACATTCTCCGATATATTTTTCGTAGAATCTGAACACTTGAGCATCACCCTTCTTCATCTCAGTTCTAGTAGCGACATCTGCAGTGTGAATATAGTTTTGCCATGCTTCTATAATCATTCTATCCATGAAGTTTGCATCACAAATATATGTGAATTCTAATTCGTTACCGTAATCAACTTCACCGTTAGGAAGATATCGGTGTCTCATATGTGCTACAGTTCCTAATGACTTGCCTGGCAGTGATGCATTTTGACATAAGATCGTAAGGTTATCACTACCCAATCCAGCAAAGGGTTCAGGTAATCTAGTGAATTCAACTACGAATCTGTTTGCTTGTAATGGTTGTCCTATCCTCGATTTTAATAAATCGATACCGTCTTTTCCTGTTCTTACTTCTGATGCCATTATACTTTCCTAATACTCTTTCTATAAATGTCGTTTGCATTGGTGGTTGTACCTTTTGAAATGAATCTTTGACTGGGTAACATCACAGCCATGTCCATATGTTCAGGTCTAACCTCTACTATTCTACTATCAATATATGAATACTGATATTGTTTGATACAAGGTTTTGCCCACCTTAGTTTACTTACACTTTTTATAGTTGGATACTTAATTTGGAAGTATGATTCATCTTCGATTTCTCTATAGAATTCATACAAACCATCCATCAATAAAGCTCGATATTTTGGTGATAGGTAATGTAAATTAACACCCATAAAACCAGTGGAATATCTTTTCAAACATATAGTAATAGGGAAGTAATCATAATACTTTAACTTATCTTTGGTTTTTGCATCGTACATAAACATGTACATTTTACCTAGCTCAAACCTAGTGACAAAGTTTTGATTTTCCTTTAGTAAAGAAGAGGGCACTCTTCTTATATCTCTTACATTTGTTTGAAACCATTGAAGAGAATCTATACTTCTAGATTCTATCTCTTCGGGTCTTTGACCAACTATATCTGTAAATAGACTTGCCATTGTCTATTATTTATGATAATTATTATACAAAGTGAAGTTTTCTTTTTGAATTAATTTTTTCGATGGATGAAAATCCATCATGTGTCTTAAGTCTTCTTTACCAAGATGTCCAACAATCCCTATCCCGTTTCCCTCGTATGTTCCATGAAAGAACATAGGATATAGTTCACGGTCACATGTTCCCTCTAAGATAGGTGGGTTACCACCGAAGGCTTCTATTGTTCCATGGATTACTTTATAGAGTTCATCTCTTTCTTCACCTACATGCATTTCAATACGGTTGTCATCTAACTTGACTGCAAACAAAGCCTTATCTTCATGGTGACAATAGAGTCTATACCATTCGTTAAAAGTCATCTGAGGAAAGTCTAGTAGTCTATCTTCAACATCCCATACTACAAACTCCTCGTTGCAATCAGTATATTCTATTGCATAAACACGGAACTGGCCTGGGTGGCAGAACCATTTACTCTTCTTTAGGTATGCTTGAGGTACAGAGTAAAGACCAGTGGTCTGAATGTAATGGACTAACCATTGTATTTTATTTGCATGAAAGAACATGTTGTTATCATGTCCACCCATCCATGCACTCCATTCCATATGAGATGATTTCATACTGGGTGTTTTAGTATTACCACCATTTAACCATGCCCATCCATAAGAGTCTAGGATATGCATCTTACCATGTTCTTTATATGGTTTGATATGATCTACAAGATTGTAATCGACTGCATCGTTAAAGGATAGTAACTTTGGTTTGACAGGCATACTCTGAAACCATTCGTATAATAGAGCTTCATTTATATGGTCTCTCTTATACCCATTCATCCCATCATTTAACATCAATCTTTCTTCTTGCATTAGTGATACTCTCCTAATTTTAACTCAACCAGCTTTACATCGTGAGGTGTGTCTACGGAAAGACCGTCATCTTCTACCTTAACCATCTTTACCGTATATCCATTTTCAAGATATCTTAACATCTCAACATTTTCTTTCTCTTCATTCTCACCCACGGTAAGTGTAGGAAAGACTGATAACATATCTCTACTGAATGCATACAATCCCATTTGTTGATACTCAGATATTGGTAATCTAGAGTAATGCATTGCATGTCTATTCTTATCTAATGTAACCTTTACAACATTCTTGTCCGTTAACTTATACTCTTGGTCTATATCGACATATGCATTTGCAACACCTATGCCCCAACCATATTGTTCTATTAAAGTATCTATTGCATCAGGATTTATCAGAGGTTCATCACCCTGAATGTTTACAAAGAGTCTACCATCTAACATATTCAATGCAGCTGCACAGCGGTCAGTTCCACTTCTAGCTGACTCATCGATAACTATGCATCTCATTTCCTGAGATGAACAATAATTAGAAATTCTTTCATCATCCGTCAGGACAACAACTGTATCAAGATACTTTGCCATGCAAGCTCTATCATATACCCGTTTAATCATAGGTATACCTGATATGTTTACAAGTGGTTTACCTTCAAATCTTGTTGAAGCCCATCGTGCTGGAATTAAACCGACAACTAAATCAGATTCGTTATCGACTTCAGCGTATTTTCGCATTTCAAATCTCCAAATCCCCATGATGCATATTCAAATCTTACCCCTGCTCTCTCTGCAGCCTGTTGGTCGTATATCATATCACCAATATAGACTGTATCTGATGGGTCAGTGTTCAGGGTTGCCATGGTATAAAGTAATTGGTCAGGAGCTGGTTTACCTCTCATTCCAGCACAGGGACATGAGATGTAATCGAACTTAGGTAACTTATATTCTAGTAGTGAAACGGTATCTCTTGCTTTAGATGTGCATAATGCTATCTTATTGCCGTTATCTTTTAGGGTATTGAGGGTGTCTAGTACCCCATCATACAATGGAATTGCGTCTAAACTCATCCTTGAGTATGTTCTGTAGGTGTCATATATCTCTAAATGTTGTTTTTCGAGACCAAGACACCTCATTATCTCAACAAATGGTTTCCCTATTTGTTCTTTATAGTCTGAAAACGGATTTTTTACTTCGTGTTTTACTTTTACGGCTGTCCATGCAGCCTCCATGTTGGGTAAAGAGTCGATCAAGACTCCATCCAAGTCAAATACAAATAATTTTGTCATTTTTTACCTTTTTTTGGGACTAAGTGGTCTTCGGTTAGTATCCTAAAGCCCATTTTTCTATCTTCACAGTATTCACCAGCAGCTTTGAACTTTGCTTGGTTTACTATATATGTCAGAACTTTTGCTTTGTACTTCTTTGTGACTCGTTTGGGTTCTTTCGGAGGGAAACATTGGGCCTTTGGTTTAACTTCAATGATTTCTCTTAAGACTTCACCCCTTGAATTACGATATTTGATGTAGAAGTCAGGAAAGTAACGATGAACTTTTCTATCTACAGGCGAACGGTAAGGAATGATGATTTCTTCACTTCCCCATTCAATAATATTCGGGTTGTTGTCGCAGTATACCATGAATCTTCGTTCCCAAAGAGACCTGTAATATATCTTTGTAGGGTCACCCTTATATTTTTTGTAATTCTTCGGTTTAAACTTACCACTGTATGACATAAATAGAATAAAAGACCTTTAGTTAGGAATATTTATATGCCAAGTATCAACAAATTATTAGACAAAATCAACCAAGCATCTCAAGCCGTAAAATCAGTTAAAGGGATTAAATCCAAACTTGAAAGTATAGGTTACAAAGGAGGTGTCAATACAGAAGAGGTCGACAAACTCCAAGCACAAGCAGAAGAAGGAAGAAGGAAACTAGAACAAAGAAGAGCAACCTTACAGAAAAGTTTAGACAGTGCAACCAAGTCAAAAGGAAAAGCAAAAAGAGCTCCATCAGGAGGACACAGAGATTTACAATATCCTTTAGATGGTGATATCGATAACTTCATGTTATTTACTACTCGTTTGAGAAAGAAAAGAACAAGTGGTGGAAACTTAATTTCAGATACACCAGTTACGATTGCATTACCATTGCCTGAGGGTGGATGGAATCAAGAATCTAAAGTAACATACAAGACTGAAAGTATAGGTGCATTTGCAAGAGGGGTATCAGGTGCAATTCAAGGTGGTGAAGACGCAGGTGGGGTATTTGAAGAAGCAGTAAACGCTGGAAAAGGATTTATTCAAAATGCAATTGGTTCGATGGGGTCAGGTGTAGGTAACCTTCGTGCTGGACGAGCAGTCAACCCTATGGAAGAACAACTATTAGAAGGTATAGACTTTAGAACACATTCATTTGCATGGGATATGTATCCAAGATCAGAAAAAGAAGCAATCATGGTTCAACAAATCATTCATGCATTCAGAGTTGCAATGTTACCCGACACATTTGCAGCTGGTGATGGAGAGGATTCAGAAAACACTACTGAAAACTTCTTTAACTATCCGAATGTATTTGAGGTAGAGATAGAAGGCCCAGTTTCAAAACAAATAGAAAGATTCTTACCCATGGTTTGTACAGGTGTCACAGTAACACCACTTGAGAATCCCGACTTTATGTTAGCAAGTGAAAACGATGATGAGTTCTATTCAGGTTTTACAAAAATTTCATGTGAATTTACAGAGATTAAAGTTATGTCTCAAGAAGTTTATGAATCTAGAGTTGCTCCTGAAAAAGTTCAAGGCAGATTAGGTAGTATAAGTGATGAGAGTGGTTCACCTAGTATTCTTGACTCATCCACTGGAGGATAATAATGGCAACACAATTTTTTAAGAACTTTCCTGAAATGCAGTACAAGCTTTCCGATGGTAAGTTAATTACAATCAAAGACTTTTTCCGTAAGTCAAATATTGAAGGAGCTGCAAGAGAAGCAGTTGTAAATTATACTTATCATGAACTAGAAGAAGGTGATAGACCCGATGTACTTGCAACAAAGTTGTACGGTAACGGTGACCTTCATTGGACTTTCTTTTTAGTAAATGACCTTAATAACTATTATGATTGGTGGAAAGACCAAGCATCATTTCAATCATATATGGAAAAGAGATATAAGGGAAAGTATTTTGTATGTAATCAATCAACAGATATAGTATCATCAACAAGTAAGTTTCTTTTAGGAGAATCAATAACAGGAACAAATTCAAGAGGAATCATAACAGAAGTTGACCCAACTTTTTGTAGGTTAGGAGTCGATGTAGAAGTAGGATTTGTAAGTCCAATTGTATCCACAGGTTCATCTTCCAGTAAAGCTGTAACACCAGTTTCAATCATTGATAAACAAGATGGTGTTGCATATTATGAAAAGGATGGAGTAAAGAGTACACACTTTGTAAGTGGTTCCACTGCAAAATCTATATTCGAAGACGAATATGAAATTAACGAAGAGAAAAGAAAAATAAAAATTATCAAACCGAGTATGATTGGAGCAGTTGTAAATCAGTTTGAGAAAGTAATGAAATCATGAGTGCTAACTATGCAGCGGGTGAATTCAACATAGAAGCATTCACCTTAGTAAACCAATACAACGAATCTTTAGACCTTACAAATATGGTCATGGGATTTAAACTATTTGAATCTATATTCAATAAGTTTGTAACGGGAGAGGTTTCAGTATATGATGGTCTAAACCTTCCAAAGAATTTTAGAATGACTGGTCAAGAATACATTCGTATTGCATTCAGCCAAAAGGAAGGTGTCGGAGAGGAAGCAGAGAAAGAATTTTCAATTGATAAAACATTCAGAGTATATAAACTAGATAACATAAACAGAATCGATGAGTTAACACAGACATATGTTCTTAGAATATGTGACCCTCGAATGTTCTTTGCAAGAAGGAAGAGAATCAGTCAAACACTTCGTGGTCGATACGACCAAATACTACAGAATGCATTAGTTGATGTGGGTAAGTTTAAAACTGATGAGTTTGATGCATGGGAAAAAACAGTTCCCGAAAATAAACAATTCATATGTCCTAATTGGACAGTTGCAGAACTCATAGATTACATTACAAATAATTCTCAAGTAGGAGAAACATATGGATTTAGAAATGGCTTGTTCTTTTATCAAACTCTAAATGGTGGATTTAGATTCCTAAGTTTTGATACAATGTGTACTATGGAGTTTCCGATTCCATTCTCATTAAGTCCTACAAATACAGTAGAAACATCAGACGAAAATCTTAATGCACCGTCAGGTTTGAACACTGCAATACAAATGTACAAAAAACCTCAGATGTTCGACACATTACAAGCAACTGTCGGTGGTGCATACGCATCTACATTAAAAGTATATGACCCAATAAGAAAACTAGAAGAAGAAAATGTTTATGATTTAAAAACATCAATGGATAAGGGAGACCATGTATCAGGATTCCCTATGTTATTTCTTGATGATGATGAAAGAGTTCTCAGACCAAATGAGATTGTTGACCCAGCTGTATCACCGACTATTGACGAGATTGATATAGACATAAAACCTACAGAAGAATTTGATTCCTTAATCATTAGAGATTATCACAATCAACACTCATTTGATAATGCAGAGAATCTATCAGACCCCGAAGTATTTGAACCAAGAAAACTAAATGATAGTGGAACATTAGAAAGAAGAGCTCTCTTAGAGATATTACAACAACATAGAATACAATTAACAATTCCACTCAGAACAGATTTAACCGTTGGTATGATTATCAAATTAAAGATACCAACACCCGAAGTACCTGGCGAGGGAGACAAGTCAGATAAAGTAAATGATGACAGGTATTTGATTACCGATCTTGCAGTCAATGGAGACACCCAAGCAAAAACTGGTCTATTACAATTAGAATGTGTAAAAGAAAGTTATGCTAAGAAGATAGAAGATGCAAGACCGTTAGATGATGTGCCTGGGCCAGAGGAATCAGCATGATGGAAGTGATAACATATTTTAGTTTAACATTATTAGCATGGGTAGGATTACCTATGTTGTTTATATGGATGCAGAATACATGGAATATTTTTACGGAATAGTTGAAGACAGACAAGACCCCTTAAAGGTTGGTCGTGTCCGTGTTCGTATACATGGAATCCATACGGATGATAAACTTCTTATCGCCTCTGCAGATTTACCATGGTGTCAGGTTATACTTCCAACAACATCTGCTGGACCATCGGGGTTAGGAACAGGTCACGGACTTGTAGAGGGGTCTACGGTATTTGGATATTTTAGAGACCAAGCAAAACAAGACCCAATAGTTCTTGGTGTTGCAGCTGGTATCCCACAAGCTGGATACAAAGAAGATACAACTGATGCATTGATAACTAGAAGTATTGAGAAAGGTTTCAATGACCCTAGAGCATTAACGGTTGCAGATTACAATGAAGGGTCTGAAGCACCAAACCCAGTTCAAGATTCAAGAAGAGGTTGGGGTCTTACTACTGCAATGGACACTGCACCTAAGTCACCTGAAACTATCGATGTTAAATATGATAATACAGGTTCTACTATCAAAGAGTTGGAACTTACAAAGGAGATGTTACCATACTATCCTTTATATGTTGATGAGTCAGATTACTCTACGCTTGCAAGGGGTTCAGTATTAGATCATAAGATTGCAAAACAAACAGATGCAGAAGGTAATGAAGTAGAGATACCCGATGAACAAAAGATACTTAAAGATTTTGTTGATGTAGATTCTGCACCAGTATATCCATATAATAAAGTTACACAATCCGAATCAGGTCATGTATTTGAAGTAGACGATACACTTGGTAAAGAAAGAATCAACTTACATCATAGGTCAGGTACATTCCATGAGATACATGCAGATGGTTCTGAGGTTACTAGAATTGTAAACAATAACTACACTGCAATTCTAAAAGATGATAAAGTATTCATAGCTGGTAATACAGATTTACAAGTAGGTTATGGTAATGTAAACATAACAATCGATACAGGAAATGTTGACCTAAAAGTTTTAAAAGGAAATGTAACTGAGTTAGTTTCAGAGGGTAATGTAACATCTGAAATAACTAAGGGTAATTTTACTGGACAGATTGGTGGAACAACTGATGTGACATCAGAAGGTAAGATAACAATAACAGGTAATAACAAAACGGAGATTATATCAGATACAACGATAACGGGTACACTTGATGTTTCTAAAGCAACTAAGTTGCATAGTACATTGAATGTTACAGGTAGTCAGAAGAATGCTTCTTCTATCACTGCAAGTGGTGAAGTTACAGGTAAAGGTGTTAAACTTTCAACACATACACATAGTGTAGGCGGAAGTGCAGCTCCGAAGACAGGAAGCCCGAACTAATTGTATAAATAGTATTATGGTCGATTATGTAAAAACAAATAGTAAGAATGTTGCAGTCAAGTCTACATATAAAGACCTTGATTTAGCATTCACTGCTCACCCCATAACAGGTGATGTTGCAACTAAGTCAGACTCAGATGCAGTCCGTAGGGCAGTTAGAAATATAGTCATGACTAACTATTATGAGAGACCTTTTAAACCAAGTTTAGGTGGAAACATTCGTGGACTATTATTCGAATTGGATACCGATAGAAAATTAAACAGAGCAAAGAGAAGATTAAAAGAAGCAATAGAAGATTTTGAACCAAGGGTTTCAAATGTGAGATGTGTTTTTCAAACAGAAGGCAACAGTTTAGATGTCACTGTATTTTATAATATAAAGAATGGTTTATCTAATCAAGAGCTTCAATTTACAGTAAATAGGACACGATAATGGCAGTAAACAGTTCACAAATAAATGTTACCGATTTAGATTTTGATAACATTGCAGACAACCTTAAGAATTATCTTAAAGGACAAGACACATTTAAAGATTATAACTTTGAAGGTGCAACCCTATCAATCTTGATAGACCTTCTTGCATATGCATCTCATATTGGTGCAGTCAATACAAACATTGCAGCCTCTGAGTTGTTTTTAGATTCAGCACAGATAAGAAAGAATGTTGTATCAAGAGCAAAAGATTTAGGATTCACTCCATCTTCTGAGAAAGCTTCAACTGCCAAAGCAAACATAGTTCTCAGAAATGTAAGAAGTGCAGACGGTACAGTTCCAACTACATCTGCTATGATTATGTCAAGAGGAACACAATTCAGAACAACATACGAAGGAGTTAAATACGAATTCGTTGCAGCTTCAACATATACACCAACAGTTGATGGAACTATATTTACATATAGTAATGTAGAATTAGTTCAGGGTCAATTTGCCCAAGATCAGTTTATATTTGATAGTCAGATTAAGAATTCTAAATTTGTAGTTTCAAATAAAAGAGTAGACAAACTCAGAATGGCTGTTACTGTAAACTCAGGTGGAACTATATCTACTTATGCATTGTCAACTGATGTATCTAATATTGACACAACATCAAAAGTATATTACACTCAAGAAAACGAAGAAGGATTCATTGAGATTTATTTTGGTGATGGTACACTAGGTGTATCATTACTAGATGGTGATATCATAACAGTTGATTACATAATTGTTAACGAAATACATGCAGATGGAGCTAATAGATTTTCTCAAGTAGGTGCAATCAACGGATTCACAGACTCGACAATATCGGTTGTAGAAAAAGCAGCTGGTGGTGCAGAGAAAGAATCTATCGAATCAATCAAGTTCAAAGCAACTAAGTTCTATACATCACAAAACAGACTTGTTACATTGAACGACTACAAAGCAAAAGTTCAAGAATACTATCCGAATGCAGATGCAGTTGCAGTATGGGGAGGTGAGGATAATGTTCCGCCTGCATATGGTAAAGTATTTGTTGCATTGAAACCAAACAATGCAGACTACCTCTCAGAGACAGAAAAAGCATTAGTAAAAAGCAATCTAAATAAACTAAACATGTTGACGGTTAGACCTGAGATTGTGGATGCAGATATTATCAAGATTCTCATCACAACAACATTCAAGTACAATCCAAGTTTAACAACATTAACTGCTGGAGAGTTATCAACATTGGTAAAAAATACAATCAATCAATTTGATACAGACAATCTAAACGGGTTCGATGCAATCTTTAGACATTCGAATCTATTAAAGACAATCGATGCAGCTGACGGTGCAATTTTGTCTAACACAACAAATATCAGATTAAAGAAAAAATTAAATGGAACAGTTTCACCAAATCCAGTAGGATATAAACTTTCCATGGGTAATGCCCTATTCAATCCCCATTCAGGTCACAATGCAATGGCGGGTGGTATTACTACAACAACAGGCTTTAAGATTGGTGGTGACTCAGTTAATACTCATTACTTTGACGATGACGGAAAAGGTAATTTAAGAAGGTATTATCTATCAGGGTCAACACGAATCTACAAGGACAATGCAGCTGGAACAATTGATTATTCCACTGGTTTGTTATCTATCAATGCATTCATCTTAACCTCTACGGTTAATGCTGACTCATCGATAGACTTCACCCTCATACCTTCGGGTAATGATGTAGTTGCAGAAAGAGGTAACTTAATTGATATCTCTCAAGACGACATCAAAGTGTCGGGTGAAGTAGACACCATCGCAAGTGGTGAATCGAGTGCTGGGGTCGGGTATACTTCTACCTCAACCAGTAGTTATTAAAATAAATGAAAAAAGTGGTCAGGAATCCCCTGAGTAGTTTCCCATTCAATTGGATTATAGGAGGAAAAGAGAATGGCAGATAAGAAGATAACGGCTTTGACCGTAATGAACGGTTCCGAAGTGTCGGGAACAGACATATTACATGTTGTTGACGACCCTAGTGGAACTCCCGTAAACAAAAGACTAGCAATAGCAAGTCTTTTTGAAAACATACCAACTCACTTGGCAATCAATGATGTTGTCACTGTAAGTGCAAACGGATCAATTGCAAATGGTGGTATAATTGCAGTAGACGCTGATTCAATCAGTTCTAACCTTGCATTATCATTACCTGATTCTAGTGATATTGGTGAAATCAAAATTGTTGTAATCGCAACAGAACCAGCTGGTTCTTATGATGTAGTAGTAACTCCATCAACTTTCAACAACGGAACAACTATCACATTCACCGATAAAGGTGACGCAATGATTTGCGTGTGGTTAGGTTCTGCGTTGGGTGGATGGAATGTATTATCTAACATTGGTGGTACAATCGCTTAATTATGTCTAGTGATGTTTCAAATGTTGATAAGTTATCAGATAGGATAACTTCACTTGTTCCTGATTTTGTTCAGGAAGAGGCACCAGTATTTGAACAATTCCTAAAGGCGTACTATGAATTCCTTGAGGCTGAAGTCTTAGTGCTTGAGTCTCAAGGAGACATAGATGATATTCTATTAGAAGGTGATTCAGTCGGTCATGTTCTATTAGAAACTAGAACTAATCCAGCAGCTCCTGATGCAGAAAACTCAAGACTGATAGCAGAACAAACAAAAAGTCCTTTCAAAAAAGGAGAGTATATTGTTGGTTCTAAAACTGGAACAGTTGCAAAAATTAATGTTATCAATGGTAACACATTTTATACCGACACAATACACGGAAAAGGTTTCGATAAAGGTGAGACCGTAACAAGCAGACAAGGCGGACAGACAGGTGTAGTCAAATCATTTAAACACAATTCCGTTCTTGCAAATAATAATCTTTTAAATTATTCTGATGTAGACCATACCACAGAAGAATTCTTAGATTATTTCCAAAGAGATTTTATTCCATCTTTAGATATAGATGAAACTAAAGATGCAAGATTAACAATAAAGAACATACATGACCTTTATCAAAAGAAAGGTACGAAAGAATCAGTCCAGTTCTTACTTAGATTATTATATGGACAAGATGCAGATATTAGATATCTCATCGATGAAACAATTCAAATTTCAGAATCAGGACACAATCACCAAAGAAGAATTGCAGTTGTCATGGATGATGTTAATACACTTCCAAGTGCAACAGATAAAGTTGTTCAATACGAGGAAGATGGTGTTCAAATAAAAGCTGAATCGATTGTAGAAAATGTTTACATTATCAATTCAAGTCGTGCAGAATATTCATTAGAGGTTTCAGATAATCACTATGGTACATTCTTAGAAGAACACCCTTGTACATTTGTAGATAGAGACGGAGTAACTAAAGTTACTGCAAGGGTTAAAGGTATACTCTCAGGATTGGATACAACAAAATCATCCGTATATCTTGCACAGGAGGACGGTGATACAGTTCTCTTAGAGAGTCCTCAACTATCAGGTAATATCACAACAACAGTTGATACTAAAACTTTAACAGGTGCATCTTCTAAGTTCTTGAGAGAACTAAAAGTGGGTGACACTATTAAGTATACAGTATCATCTACACAATACACTTCTGAGATTGCAACGATTACTGATGATGTAACTGCAACTCTAGTTGCAAATGCAACGGTATCAGCTGCAAATGTTGATTACTATAACGAGTCATATTCAGGAGGAGTATTAAACGAGTTCCAAAGTTTTGGTTCCATGTACTCGCTGAATGACCCGATTCTTTTTACAGACGGTAAAGCAGGAAGAGATGTAGTAAAAGCAAAAGGTGTTATTGATGGACTAAGAAGAGGTGGAGTAGAAAAAGTATTCATAGTCGATGGTGGTACAGGATACAACGGAGGAGATATAATTGTCTTCGATAATTCTAATGCAGATGGTAACGCTGCAGAAGCTGTAATTGGTGCAGTAGAAGATGTTGTAATTTTAGAAAACAGAACAGAGTGGGGTCAATTTGAAATCACAGCAACAGCAGGACAAACTGTTTTTGGTGGAGTTGGTAATACAGATGATAACGGACAACTCATACTATTCAACGATAACTCAGTAAAAGTTTTTGTTGACGGGATAGAAAAAACACCTTACACTGATTATACATTTAAGAACGACAGAGTTACATTCACCAGTGGTCAGAGTGCTGGTGCATTAATAGAAATTTTTACAGATTTCAATAATCTAATATTGGAAGATGGTGATAAAATACAACTTAGTACAACTGAATCATTTATCAGAAGTGTAGTTGTTAGATCACCAGGCTCAGGTTATACAACATTACCTCAGTGTTTCCCTGGCGGATACATTTATCTAGACCCAGCAGACATATCGGGTTACCAAGTTGGTGAAACAATTACAGGTGGTACATCAAGTGCAACTGCATCTATTATCCGAATAGAAGAAGAAGACAACCGATTAGTAGTCAAAAGAACTCACACCGATGTGAATCAATTCGTATCAGCTGGTGAGGTAGTAACAGGTGGTACATCAGGAACAGCCAAGACTGCAAAACAAATTAAAGTATCAAGTGGAACAGGTGCAAAACTTCTTGCATATTCAGATGAGATTGGTGGAGTAGGTTCAATTAATATCCAAGACCAAGGATATAACTTTAAAGAAGATATGGTGATGGATTCAACATCTCATTCCAAAATGTTAATTACCACACCATCTGCAACACTAACAGCAAACTTAACTTTTACAGGAAGGATTACAGGGTCTACAGGTAAGGTTATAAACTATAATGCAAACCAAAGTGTTTTAACCTTTACAGAATTAGACGGACACTTCTTAGATAACGAACAAGTATTATTTAATAGTGTTGATACATTTACATGTTTGAAATTTAATCCTTTCCAAGCAAGAGGTAAACTAGGTGCAGAAGGTATCATTCAAAGACAGTTAATTGATAACAAAGGAACACTTGATGAAGATACAGCTAACTTGCATGATGGTCTATTCTATCAGACACACTCTTATATAATCAAAGTCGGTGAGAGTATAAACAAATATAGAGCAATTGTCAAGGATTTAGTTCATCCATCAGGTCACATATTCTTTGGTGAGGTTGCAGTTAAAAACTTTGTTAACCCATTCGATGAGACTAATAATGTAGCTGGATTAGAATCCGAGAATAGATTTAACTTTTTACCAACAATTATTATGCAAGCTTTCCCAACATATCATGTTGATTTGGAAACTGCAGATTCTATTCTAAGAGATGATGAATCAAACATCATTCTAGAGAATGGATATCATATGATATTAGAATCAGCTCCTGATAAGAATGCAATTACAGAGCATTTGACAGAGGTGATGATACATCCACATAAAGACCAAGCAGATTTACTAGACCCAATGATTCTAGTTAAACCTATAGACTTGTCAGGATTCGATACAGCTCTTCCATCACAAAGAGGTCGTATCAACTTAATTATAAAAGAACTTGTATCCAGTGCAATAGTCAGACAAAGAACAAGAAGAGATACAGCTGCAAGAGCTCAGAGTATTGATGTATCCGTGGTCAACAATGGATCACAAAATGTTTACAAGATAAACAACCTAAACAACAAACGACTTGAATTAGAAACTGGAGTTACATATTACTTCAACTATCCAAGTAATGCACACCCATTCAAAATATCAGCAACATCAGATGGTTCACATAATAGTGGTACTGAGATAGGTTCAAGTGGTGGTGTAAATGAAGGATTTAACTTTACTTCATTCTTACCAACAACAGCTGGTACTTATTATTACTATTGTAACAATCATTCAGGTATGGGTGGACAGATTGTAGTAATCGAAGGTAATACTGATACTGTTCTCAATATAGATAATGTTAATAATCCATCTCATAGTCCATATGAGAGGTTATCAGACGGCCCATATCCAAGAAGTGCAGATCAGGGAATAGTAATACCATCGTATCATCCTTTCTCATCAGAGGCAATAGTTTTAGAAGATGGTCATAGTAAGATTATCGTAGAAGAAGAAACACATAATTTAAGAATGGAAGAAGATGAGGGTGATGGCTTCGGTGCAAGATTCATAACGGAAGATGGTTTCGGTATGGAATTAGAAGACGGTTCATATACAAAAGAGAATACAAGGTATATGGCAACAGAAAGAGTACAGACTCTTGCAAACTTCTATCATACAACAGAAGATGGAGACACAATTATCCTAGAGGATGGTGGTGTTGTCCTAGACGAAAGAACAGAGGGCGGGTCATTAACCTCGTTTGTTCCTATGGGAACTACAATTGGTGACCTAAATAAAATAGTTGACCAAAATGTTTACGACATTGCATATTATTTGCTTGACGAAAGCTTGGACAACAATGACCAAGACAGAATTGTCTTTGAAGATGGTCATGGTTCGGTACTTTTAGAAGAATCAAAGGAAAGTGGATTCACTTTTGAAGACTTTGATGCATTCGTTCCTAACCATAGACTAAAAAGTTTTGATGAATTACAGTATAAGAGAACCAACATGACATGGAACTCTTATGTTATTTCATCTAATATTACGAATTCACAGTTGAGTTCTTTATAAATAGTATATAAATAATCTATAGATTAACGGAGTTAGAAAAATGGCAGCAATTATAACCGAAAAGTTTAGAACACATAGTGCTAAACAATTCATTGAAGATTTTGGAGAAACAGCTTCTTCAACATACATGTTCATAGGAAGATCGTTCCCATGGACGGATGACACATCACCCCCATCACCAGCAAATTCAACTGGTGAAGAATACGATGCATTCTCAGACATGGTAGCATTGAAGAAAGTTTCTTCTGCAGATGTTACTCATGCAATAACAAGAGAAAACTGGACATCAGGAACCACTTACGATGAGTATGACCACACTATCAGTGCAACTAATACTTCATCAGGTACAAGTGCAACAAACTTATACGACTCAAAGTATTATGTCATCACTGATGAATTCCATGTTTATAAATGCATTAGAACAGGGAGAGCCGATAATGGTTCAACCGTAGCATCAACCGTTAAACCAGTTGGAACTTCTGCAACTGCATTAGTAGAAACTAATGATACTGGTGCTGGAAGTGGACGAGGATATCTTTGGAAGTACATGTATACTGTATCAGCTGCCGATACAATTAAATTTGTTACTACCGACTTTATGCCCGTTAAAACTATTGGAGCTCAAACAGAACTTGGTGATACTCCTGATGATGGTTCTGCACAATGGGATGTTGAAAACAATGCTATAGATGGTGGAATACTTCATGTTAAAGTAAACAGCGGTGGAGCTGGTTACACTCAAGGAAATTATACGAGTGTTGCAATTAATGGAGATGGTTCAAGTGGTGTATGTACAGTTCATGTTAATGCATCAGGAAATGTTTCACATGTAACCGTTACTGCTAACGGTACAGGATATAAAAGAGCAACTATCAATGTAGATGGTGTCTCAGGTATTGGAACTCCTTCTACAAGTGCAGTAGTAACACCTTTGATTGCACCTCAATATGGACACGGTGCAAACCCAGTGGAAGAACTAGGTGGAAACTTCGTCATGGTAAACTCAAGATTAGAGTTTGCAGAAGGTTCAGGTGACTTCCCAACAGATAATGACTTTAGAAGAATTGGATTAATACAAGACCCATTCTCAGCAGGTACTACAGTTGCAACAGGTACTAACTATTCAGCTTACCATAAAATGACACTTTCATCAGTAACAGGTCTTGCAGTAGATGACACAATCAGAGATGCAAGTTCAGATGGTACAGGTGTTGCAGTGTCTAGAATCGTTTCTATTACTGGAAATGTTGTATCTCATATCCCTCAAGCAAATAGTGCTGGTGGATATGTAAACTTCTCAAGTTCCGATACAGTATATAAGGGTGCGAGTTCTATTGGAACAGTATCCAGTGTTGATAGCACATTCCCCGAAATCGTTAAATACTCAGGTAACATCATGTATGTCGAGAACAGGGGAGCAGTCACAAGGGCTGCAGATCAGATTGAAGATATCAAGCTGATTATACAGATGTAATTGATTTTACATCTTTAACAGACAATAAGAGTAAACTATGGCAGAGAAGACTGATTTAAACATTACACCCTATTACGATGACTATTCGGAGTCTAAAAACTTTCATAAGGTATTATACCGAGCTGGAAGACCACTCCAAGCAAGAGAGTTAACCCAAACACAATCTATCTTACAAAATCAGATAGAGAGATTAGGTGACCATTTCTTTCAAGAAGGTTCTATTGTAACAGGAGCTCAGTCTGATGTCGACTTTGATTTATACTATGTCAAAGTTAAAACAGATAACCCTAATTCAAGTGGTGATGCATCTGCAGAATCATATAGACAACTATACCATGGTCAACATTTAGTTGGTCAGACATCAGGTGTTGTTGCAAAGGTTATAACTTCAACTGCAGAAACAACTACAGACAAACTTACACTCTTTGTCAGATTCGAAAGACAAGGAACAGACGCAAACCATTCATCAGTATTTACAGCTGGAGAAACACTTGTTAAGTGTGGATTTAGTGATGCTGGTGTCGTAACAGAAGATACAGCAAGTAACAATGACTTTACAGTCGAAGCAGAATCCGAAACACCAATAGGAAGATGTTCAATTGCAAATATCTCAGAAGGTGTTGTATTCATCAGAGGATTCTTTGTAAAGGTAGCAAAACAAGAACTAATACTTGAGAAGTATAATGCAAAACCTTCATTTAGAGTGGGTTTAACTATTACTGAATCAATGATATCGACTGCAGAAGATTCTTCGTTGTATGATAATGCACAGGGAACTTCAAACGAAAATGCAGCTGGTGCTGACAGATTCCAATTCACATTAACACTAGCAAAACTTGCATTGACTTCTACAGATGATGCAAACTTTATTGAATTGGTTAGAGTTAACAATGGTTTAATACAATTACAAAAATCAAGACCGATGTATTCTGAAATTGAGAATACTCTTGCACGAAGAACATTCGATGCAAACGGTGACTTTATTACACAACAATTTACTCATAGTATGAGAGAACACCTAGACGATACAACAAACGCAGGTTTCTATCTCAAGAGTCAAGGTGGTGATGAAAGTAAATTCCTATTTCAGATATCGCCAGGAAAGGCATATGTTAAAGGATATGAGATTGATAAGATTGGAACATCAAATCTATCGATAAACAAAGCAAGAACAACACAAACAATAGCTGGTGCAAAAACTCCAACTAGATTAGGAAACTATATTAAAGTAGAAAACTGTTTTGGTTTCCCTGATTTTGGAAATGAGTCAGGAGCTCAAGCACTAGACCCTCATGGAGTATGTCAGTTATTCCCAGCAGAATTAACGCCAGGCAGTTTAGGTTCAGGAGATCATATTGGATTTGGAAGAGTCAGATACATTGACTCTCATGACGATACAGGAGCTGCAGAAGACGGAGTAAATCTATACCTCTTCGATGTAAGAATGTTTACAAAGATTGGTTATAGTTCTCATACTGGAACTGCAAATGCTGGAGACAAACTCGTAGGTGGAACAAGTGGTGCAACAGGTATCATTGCATACGATAATAACTCGAATGCAGTTTATATCCATGATGTAAATGGTATATTCCAACACGGAGAAACAGTATCATCAACAGGTGATGGTACATTCTCATGTACAATCGTAGGTGAAAACTACAGAGGTGTTGCAAACGAAGTTAGGTCTTATAACATAGACAGAGCGAGGGGGATAGGACAAGAAAGAACAGACGCTGCAGTTGCAGATTTTACTGCAGATATAATTCAAGATGAAGATAACACACTAACAGGTTCAGTTACACTTTCAAACTCATCAACAGCAGTAACAGGTTTCGGAACTAGATTTACATCTGAATTAAAAGAAGGTGATATAATCACTGTAAATGGTACAACTGAACATGTAGTTGCAAGTATTACAAGTAATATTGCACTTACATTGTCATCAGCAACTGGTGGAAGTGATGCATTCTCAGGTAATGTTGCAAGAAGAAGAACTAAGATTTATGACCAAGACCAAACTGCAGCTATATTTGCATGGCCAAGAGATTATGTCAAGACACATACTCCTGATGATGTAACAGTTAAAAAACAAAAGATTATTCCTGCTTCAGGTGGTAAAGTTACAGTCACAACAGATTCAAACGAAGCATTCCTACAATTATCTAGAGATAACTTCCAGTTATCTGTATATGATTTGAATGGTGCATCAGGTGGTGGTGCAAATACTTTGGGTGTCGAGTTAGACCCAGTAACAACTGCTGGAAGTAAAACAAACCCAACAGCCACAACTGAGAGATATGAATTTACAACAGGTGCAGATGATGGTGTTGATTACATCGTATCATATGCAGTAACATTAAGTGTACCAGTCAATAGTGACAAATCACTTAAGAGGTCAAGATGTGCAATAGTAAGTCAAAAATATGCTGGTAACGCAGGTGCATATGACTATGGAACATGTTACGACAATAAAGAAATCACATTAGGTGTTGCAGACTGTTTTGCAATCAGAGGTATCTATGAAGGTATCGGTGGTACTACACCATTACCTCCAAGTGGTATATTTGCAGTTGCATCAGGAACACCAGTAAATGAAGAAGAAGTCATAGGACAAACATCAGGTGCAAAAGCAAGAATCATAAAATTCAACGCTGGTTCTGCATCGTTTGTTTATTACATGAACAATTTTACATTCACCGAAGGTGAAGCAGTAGTAGGTCAAACATCAAACTTTACTGGAACAATTGGAACAGTAACAGCTGGTGGTGATAACATTACAGATAGATATTTCTTTGATAATGGTCAAAGAGATGGTTTCTATGACCATGGTAAGATCACATTAAAACCAGGCGCACCTTCACCAAACAATTCAATACTCATAGTCTTTGATTACTTCACAGGTGGAACAGGTCAATTCTATGATGTAGATTCATATAACGGTATTGATTATGGTGATATACCAGTGTATTCACCAAACAAAGTAGACCTAGGTGGATTAGAACCCGATGGTCAATTCGAATTATCAGATGCATTAGACTTTAGACCAAGTGTTGCACAATTATATACAAGTAGTAACATATCTGATGCAAGTGCTGGTGCAAACCCAGCTTCTCCGTTGAACATATCAACAGGATTAAGTGGTGACCCATTCGATTACTACAGTAGAAGTTTTACAGGAACAGGTGTCAATGTATTTGATACACCAGTTCCAACATTGTCAACAACAGGTGATATATCATTCTATACTTCTAGAATAGATAAAGTATTCTTATTAAGTGATGGTAGATTTGATATCTCAACAGGAACACCTGCGTTGTCACCAACTAAACCAAAAGCAATTGATGACTCAATCGAAATGTTTGAGTTGTTCATTCCAGCTTATACAAAAAATTTAAAGAAGATTAGAGTAAGAACTTTTGACCATCGTAGATTTACGATGAAAGACATAGGTAGGATTAACAACAGGGTCACTAACCTAGAAAGAGTCACATCTCTATCATTACTAGAAAAAGATACCCAGTCTGCTCAAGTATTAGATGCAGATGGATTCGATAGATTCAAATCAGGATTCCTCGTAGATAACTTTAGAGGACATAAGATTGGTGATGTAAACCATCCCGACTATAAGTGTGCTATCGATACTAAGATGGGTATGTTACGACCACAAACCTTTACTCAGTTCTTTGATATTGCACTGAATACAAGTTCTTCTTCTAGTTATCAAAAGACTGGTGATTTGATTACATTACCTTATACTCAATCATCATATGTGAATCAGAACAAAGCTTCAAGACATATAAATGTTAACCCATATCATGTCTTTGCATTTATCGGTAATGTTAAACTAACACCTGAAACAGATATATGGAATGACTCAGAGAGATTACCTGATGTCAGAATTAACAGAGAAGGAAACTTCGATGCAGTTCTAGCTGGAGTAGGAAACTCATTAGGAACTGTTTGGAACTCATGGCAAACAACATGGTCAGGAGAACCTTCAAGTGTATCAACAGAAGTACAATCAACTTCATCAGGTTCATGGAGTGGAGACCCACTACAGGGTGGAACATGGCAAGCTGGAACAGAAATAACAAGAGAGATTACAGAAACACCTGAAATACAAACTAGAACTGGTGTTACAACTTCTGTAGTTGAAGACTTTGTAGAAACAAGAAACGATAGAATAGTATCAGTATCAATCATACCGTTCATGAGAGCAAGAACAATTGAGATTGATGCAACTAACTTGAAGCCAGGCACAAACCACTTCTTCTTCTTTGATGGAATTAGAGTGGATAAATTTGTAAGACCATTTAATTCAAGTTATTCTGTAGATGGTGGAACAACTGTAACTTCAAATTTAAAATCAGATGGTAATGGTAGATTGAGAGGATTCTTTGAACTTCCTAACAATAGTGTTCAGAGATTCCCAACAGGTATGAGAGAATTAAGAATTACTTCTTCATTCTATAACTTATCGAATCCACCTTCAACTGGTTCTGCAACATACCAAGCTCAAGGATTGTTGGCAAGTTCACAAACAGAAATTACTTCTACAAGAAATGGTAGAGTGATAACACAATCAGTATCAGGTACAAGACAATCACAAAGAAGAGGTGAAAGGTTAAATGTAAGTAGAGTAGATACACAGGCACCCGATATCCCAAGAGATACCACACCACCTGTAGTTGAAATTACTCCTGCTGAACCCGACCCAGCACCAGTGCAACCAACAGTACCACCAGTAATTTTTATACCGCCTGCACCTCCAGTGCCTTTACCAGTGCCTCCACCTGAGCCACCTGCTATACCGATTCCGCCTGACCCAATAGTCTTCCCTGATCCGATAATCGGAGACCAAATGGACTTAGTAAGAAATTGGGGAGCAATGTCTAGGTTAGAAAGAGGTTGGGGTGACCCATTAGCACAATCATTTATTTGTGAGGCAACAGGTGGAATGATGTTGACTTCGATAGACTTGTTCTTCCAAGCAAAATCAACTCACATGCCAGTATCAGTAGAGATTAGAAACATGGTGAATGGATATCCAGGCCAAACTGTATTACCATTCTCAACTAAGACATTGAACCCAGCAGATATTAATATATCAGAAGATGGTTCAGCAAAAACAACATTTACATTTGACTCTCCAGTATTTGTAAATGAAAAAGTAGAATACTGTTTTGTAGTTTACTCAAACTCAAATGATTACGAATGTTTCATTTCAAGAATGGGAGAGCCTGACATACTCACTGGAGAAACAATCTCAGGACAACCATACGCAGGTTCATTATTCTTATCACAGAATGCTTCAACATGGACTGCAGAACAAACAGATGACTTGAAATTTAACATGAAGATTTGTAACTTTGATAATACTAAAGTTGCATCTGTATATTTCGAGAATGTAGATGTACCTTCACAAAAACTTGCAAAGAATCCAATTCAAACAACTGTAAGTTCTAATACTGTTAAAATTTCAAGTTACATGCATGGACAATATGATACAAGTTCAAATGTTCAAATATCAGGTATAACTGGAGATAGAGTAGGTTCAGTTATAACCTTAAGTAGTCCGTCACTTGATACGAGTGGTGGTTCACCAGCAGATGGTACATATACAACTCAATCTGCAACAGGTGGAACAGGTTCAGGATTAATTTTAGACTTTACAATTGCAAGTGGTAGTATCACTGATACAAGAATTGTAAACCCAGGCCAAGGATATACAGCTGCTGATAGTGTACGAGTCGACACCTTTAATGGTGGTGCAGACTTCTTAGTTACTGTCGGATCAGTCGGACAAACACTAGGTGGTATCCCAGTGGATGCAATCGGTGGTTCAAGTACAATCACATATGGTGACACAAACACAGCTGGTATATCAGATATAGGTATCGACTCATATAATGTTGCAGTAGATATGTCCACATATATTGCAAACAATAAATTCAAATCAGGATACACTGCATTAGAGTCTACTATCGGTGGTGGAGAGAATGTAATGGAATCAAGAAACTTCTATTACGATACTCTACACACTATGATACCTTCAATAAGTCAAGGTGGTTCAAAAATTATTGCAAGTACAGAATCAACTGCAATGAAATCACCCGAAGGACATATTGCAACAGGTGATACTGCATATACAAGAAGGTCACAAAATAACTTTATCACACTAAATGATAATTCATATTTGGATAACCCAGCCGTAGTTGCATCACCTATAAACGAAACAAACAAAATGTCAAGTGTAAGATCATTTAGATTGTTACTACAAATGTTTACCTCAAGTAATACTGTTTCACCAGTGTTAGATGTAGGAACAGTGGGTGCAATTGCAATTGCAAACAGACTGAATAACATAGATAGTGCATCAGATGTGCCTACAGGAGTTGCATATTCGGCCTCTACGGAACCCGAAGGGGATAACAATGCAATGGTCTATGTTACAAGGAAAGTTAACTTAAAAACTCCTGCTACGACTTTGAAAGTTATTGCAGATAACTTTAGACCACCAAACACAGAACTTAAGTATATGTTCAAGATTATTAAGAGTGATGAAAATACACCTCTTGATGACATAGGATTTGAGTTCTTTAATACAGACGGTTCACCCGATAAAGGTATCGAGGTTGACCAAAGAAACTTTAAGGAATACGAATATACAGCAGAAGACTTACCTGAATTCACTGCATTTGCAATTAAGATTGTAGGACAAGGTAGTAACACATGTACACCTCCAGCGGTCTCTGCACTTAGATGTATGGCACTTGCATAATGGCTGATATAAAGGTAGAAGGACATACACATTTGATAAGAGACGAAGAGTCTCATGCAATTATCAATACGGATGTTGAGAATTATCGTCTTACTATGAAAAGAAGACAAATTCTTCGAACACAGCGAGATGAGATAAATAGTTTAAAGAATGATATGAGTGAAATTAAATCATTATTAAAGGAACTAATAAACAAAGATGGCTAGAACAGTAAACAGAAATCAAACTCTAGAAGAGTTTAGAGGTAATTACAATAAGTTGGCAAATGATGTCGGGACTATTTCTGGCCTCAGTGGTAATATCAATAATGGTAACAACTTAGTAGATGCAATTAATGAATTAGAAAATAAGACTTTCTACTTTGATAACTTTACATTTACCGCAACTGCATCTCAAACAACATTTAACTCTTCTCATGAAACTGATAGTAAAACAGTAAAGATTAGAGCTGGTAGATTCCAAGTATTCAAAAATGGTAACCACTTAAATGAAGGTAACGATTTTACTGTATCTGCACCAAGTGCTGGTATATCAAATTCAATAACACTTAACTCAGGTGCAACAGTAGGTGACATTATAAACATCTACACATTTACTGGTTCTGCAGTAGGTGATGGTGGTGGTGCTGGTGGCGCAACTGGTCAGTTTACAGAAACAGCTGCAAATACAATTTACAATATTAACTCAAATGGAGTTATATTAAATGGAGACAGTTCTTCAAGAACTACCGAATTACAATCAGGATTTACAGTTCAATTAGCTGGTGCAACTTACGGTGAAGAAAACTTAACACTTGCAAGTGGTAAAACTTTAACTGCACCAACATATACAGATGGCACTGCAACAATTACAGGTGGTGTTGGAACAGGATTTAGTTCCATAACTTCAACTGCATTGGTTGGAAATTTAACAGGAAATGTAACTGGAGATGTCACAGGTGATGTCAAACATAGTGGTTCAGTTGTATTAGATGCATCAACAGGTGCATTAACAGGAACCGTGTCTAGTATCACAAATCATTCTATCAAATCTTTGAGTGATGTTAGTGGCACTAACCCAACTAACGGACAGATATTAGCATATAATTCAACCAGTGGTGATTATGAACCAGTAGATAAACAAACAACTACTACAGTAACAGAAGGAACGAACCTATACTTTACTGATGAGAGAGCAATGGACGCTGCAGCAACCATGATAACTTCTGCAACTCATAGTAATATAACAGTTACCTACGATGATGCAACAGATACACTTGCATTCTCGGCTGCATCTCAATATGATAATTCAAATGTACAGTCATATTTGACAGGTGGAGCTGGTATCGATTTTAGTAGTTCAGGTGTTATAAGTGCAAACACTTCAAACGGGATAGAAATCAATAGTGACAACATTGAACTGGATTATGAAATAGTCTCTTCTGCACCAACAGGTGTCGGCAGTTCTGCGACTGGTCACCTTTGGTTTGTAGTATGATATGTCTGATGAAATTTATTTAAACATAGGGACAACATTTCAACAACCTTATCAAGGTCAAATAATAAAGAATGCCCAACAACCGAATATAAGAAATATAGTCGGTACTTATCCTGCTAACGCTCAGGCACCGTTTACCTATCAGAATAGAAGTCCATTTACATACCAAAATCAGGTAAGCGCACAGGAACCTAACATAAGACAGAGACAGTCTCCGTTCACTTATCAGAGAACTGGACGAACCCCTTTTACTTATCAACATCCTTTTACATACGCTAGACAGGGACAGACTTCATATACTTATCAACAACAAAGTCCGTTCACCTATCAGAATCCGTATACTACTAGACAACCTAGTATATACGAATATGCATCACCGTTTACTTATACAAGACAGGGACAAACACCCTATCCATATCAGGCGAATATTCAACAACCGAATATTAGAAATGCAACTGGTAGAACACCTACTATCGGAAGTGCTCAGCAACCGTATCCTTATATTGCACAAGCAAGACAACCATCTAATACTCAGGCAATTGTACAGAGTCCAGTGATTGGGCAAGTGTCAGGCACGGTTCCTGTTATTGGACAAGCTCAGACCCTAGTACAAATACAGATTCCATTTTATTCACCTGATGGTGGGCCGTTTACATATAGACAACCATCTCCGTATCCGTTCCAACAGCCTGGGCAAGTGCCAGGCGGTGTACAAGCAATTGCATCTCAACAACCTTATCCGTATCTTGCACAAAACAGAACACCTGTAACTGGACAAGGTGGGCCTTATGTTGGGCCATATGCTTTCCAACAACCTGCGACTGCACCTTTAATAGGAAGAACTCCTGTTCTCTCAAATATTGGAAATGTGAGAGGGCCTACAACTTATCAACACCCATTCACATATGCAAGACAGGGTAGAAGTCCTTACGATGTTAATGTACAAAATCCATACCCATACACTTATCATCATAGATCACCATTTACCTATGAAAGACAAGGACAAACACCGTATCCGTATATTGCAAATATACAACAACCTAATCCAGGCCGTAGTACACAGACGGTTATAAACCATGCAAACCCAGTGTCAGCACAGGAATCTAACCCGTTGTCAGCACAAGCAACATATCCGTATATTGCAAATGCAAGACAACCAAGTAATGCACAACAACCGTATCCGTATATTGCAAATGCGAGAGAACCACATAACTATGACTATAGGTCACCATTTACATATGCAAATCCAGTAAATGCACAGCAACCTTATATTGCAAATGCAAGACAACCTAGTACATATCAGAATCCTTATCCTTACACATATGATTACAGGTCACCATTCTTGTATCAACAACCTTATTCATTGACAAGAGAGATAGGGCCACTTGCAAAAGTGAAAGGTGTATTCGTAAACGAAGGTGGAACTCTAAGAAAAGCACAAGAGGTATATGTAAATGCACCTCAAGGGCCACAACCAACTAATGTTGAAAAAATTCACCAATCAGTGCCTAATGCACAGTTCTTAAAAGGATAAATAGTATTATGGCCATTATAGCAAATTTATTCATCGACCAAGGAACAGACTATGCAATCACTGTAGATTGTACGGATAGTGCTGGAGAGATACTAGACTTAACTGGTTATACTGCAGCTTCACAAATTAGAAAGACATATAGTTCAACTAATGCAACTCAAACCTTTGCAACATCTATCAATGCATCTGCTGGACAAGTTACCTTAACATTAACTGATACTCAAACAAATGCAATGGAAGCTGGTAGATATGTTTATGACCTAAATATAACTAAGACTTCGACCTCAGAAACAACCCGTGTTGTTGAAGGTCAAGCAATTCTTACACCAGGCGTGACGAGGTAATTATGTCAAATATTAAAGCAAGAGTTCTACAAGGTAATCAAATCAGAGCAAAACAGGTTGCAATTGGAAACTCAACTACAGTTCAAGCAGACTTAACACAGAAGTCTATCAACGAACTTCTTGATGTCAACGCAACAGAAACAGACAACGGTCTACTCTCATACGACCAAGCCACCGATAAGTGGGTCACTAAGACCACTATTGACGGTGGAACATTCTAGTCTTATAAATACTTAAACAAATCAAGGTGTCATTCAGTGAGACACGACCCTCATAGTGAGAGGACTGTTTGTATTATGTTCTTTCTCGGATAGTGAAGAGAAATAAAAGCTTTTAATTAACTAATATTATATTCCTAGGGGGAATAAAAATGTCAACAGTAATTCAGATTAAACGAAGTACAGGTGTGTCAGCACCCTCTGTTAGTAATCTAGCAGAAGGGGAATTGGCATATGTACAGGACAGGTCTAATTCGGGTGCTGGTGCAAAACTATACATTGAATCAGTAGATTCAGATAACTCTACTGCCCTGATTCACGCAATCGGTGGTAAGTATTATACTGATATACTTGCTGGTTCTACGGCTACACCTGCCGACTTTAAAGTTGGTAATGGTGCCTCTACAGGTGGTACATTAAAACTGATGGAAGATACCGATAACGGTTCTCACTCAGTTGGATTGAAATCACCTAATACATTAGGTGGAGATGTGGTATTCACATTGCCAGGCTCAGATGGTTCTGCAAACCAAGTTATCCAAACAGACGGTTCAGGAAACCTATCCTTCGCAACTTCAACTTCAACGGTTGCTGGTGCTTCAGATACAAATATTTCAGGTGCGGGGTCAGGACATATTCTGATTCATGACGGGTCTGATTCATTTGATAACAAACCAGTATCAGGAGACGCAACCCTAGCAGCAAACGGTGCATTAACTATCGCAAATGACGCGGTGGATGCAGACAAGTTGGCTGCAAGTTCAGTCGTAATCGGTTCTTTAGCAGCTGCAATGTTGGTAACAGAATCCGAGGGGATTGGATCAAACGATAACGATACAACAATTGCAACTTCGGCTGCAATTAAAGATTATGTAGATACACAAATCACTGCTCAAGACTTGGATTTCCAAGGTGACTCAGGTGGTGCATTGTCAATCGATCTAGATAGTGAAACACTTTCAATCGTTGGTACAGCCAACGAAATCGAAACAGCAGGTTCAGGAAATCAAATCACAATTGGACTTCCTGATAATGTTACAATCGCAGGAAACTTGACAGTTAGTGGTACAACTACAACTGTTAACTCAACTACTGTTTCTATTGCAGACCCAGTTTTCGAAATTGGTGACGATAGTTCAGATGACAACCTAGATAGAGGTATTAAATTTAAGTACAACTCATCAGGTGCAAAAGTTGGTTTCTTCGGTTTCGATGATTCAACAGGAAAGTTCGTAGCACTAGGAGCTGCAACAGACTCATCTTCAACATTCTCAGGTACAGCACTTGATGCAGTATTTGGTGGTATAGAAGCAACAGGTCTTGCACTCTCAGGGTCAATCACATCAGTAGATGGTTCTGCTCCAACAGCAGGTCAAATCCTAATTGGTCACGGTTCAAACGGTGACTTTGCAAAAGGAACTCTAACTGCTGGTGAAGGTATCGATGTGACTAATGCAGACGGAAGTATCACAATAGCTGGTGAAGATGCATCAACTTCAAATAAAGGTATAGCCTCATTTGCAAGTGCAAACTTCACAGTATCAAGTGGTGCCGTTTCAATCACAGCTATAGATGGTGGAACATTTTAATTAAATCATCTTTAGGAGGAGATACCGATGGCAACAGAGATTAAATTCAAACGAAGTTCGACTCAGAACGATCTTCCCGTAGTCAGTGATCTTGCCCTAGGTGAGATTGCTATTAATACCTATCATGGTCGTGTTTACACGGAAAAAAATGATGGGTCGGCTGCAGTTGTGGAAGTCGGATCAGTCCCAGCTTCTCTAACAATCAATGATGCAATCACATTTCCGACAAGTGATGGTTCAAATGGACAAGCCCTAGTCACAAATGGTTCGGGGACTTTATCGTTCTCAACCGTTGGTGGAACAGGTTTGACCATATACACTTACTCTATTACAGGTAATACTACAAGTATAACTGGTAATGATGATAACTCAAATTCTTTAACCTACACAGCAGGGACAGAACAAGTTTATCTAAACGGTGTAAAATTAATTAGTGGTGGTGCAGATTATACTACTACTAACTCCACAACCATCACTCTCGCTGCGAATGCGATAAGTGGTGATGTCGTACAGGTAGTTGCTTATACAAGTGCAGACTTGGTACAAGGATACTACACGGCAACATCATTTTCTGCGACAACGGCTGACCAAGTGTTATCGTCAAATGGCATTGCAAATAAAGCAATCAAATATGTCATTTGTGCAACTCACGCTTCTGCGGGTACACACGCTGCAGAGGTTTTATTAATCAACAATGGTTCTAACTCATACTTCGTCCAGTACGGTGATGTGTTTAGTGCCAGTTCTTTGTTCTCGTTGAATTCAGATATTAACTCAGGTAATATGAGATTACTCGTAACACCAGTTAATACGAATACAACGATTGATACATTCCAAATAAGACATTCATAGGAGGATGAGAGATGGCTATAAGTAAAGGATTTAAACTTGCAGAACTTATCCGACATATCGAATATGATTCGAGTGACGATGTAATCAAAACAAGTAAAGCAACTCAAGATGCAAATACAAAGAGAGGTTCAGCAACTAAAACTGCAACCGATGTATTTAATCTTGATACTTTTGCTCATGCAACCTACAGGGCTGCAAGATATATCGTTGCAATGTCTAAAGGAACAGATTTCCATTCAACGGAAATCATGTTGATTCATGATGGAACTACGGTTTCATTAACTCAATATGGTGTTTTGCAAGATGCAACACTTGCCACATTTGATGCAGACATCAGTGGTGCAAATGTTAGACTTAGATGCACTCCAGCTTCGGCAGACTCGACAGTAATAAAGTTTGACCGAACAGTTGTAGATGCATAAGAGAAAACAACTCTAAAAAAAAGGGGGTGTATGCCCCCTTTCTTTTTTCTTCTAGGGGTACACATCTTATAAATAATCGTATACATTCTTAAACTACACAATTTAGGACACGGAGAAACATGGCAGATACCAAAAATTTCAGAATCGAACAAGGAATTGACATTGGAACTACCGAAGTTGTAAATTCAAGTGGGAAGATACAGGCAACTGCTGTTTCAACATTAGATACTGATAATATTTCCGAAGGTTCATCTAACACCTACTTTACAACAACAAGGGTAAACAACCATCTAGCAGATTCAGGTTCGGCAAAGACGATTAATAATGCTACAATAGATGGAGGCACATTCTAATGGCAGCCCAAAACTTTAAAATAAAAAACGGATTGACGATTGGTAGTACCGAAGTCATTGATAGTTCAGGTGATTTAACAAATGCAGCCTTTGGTACTGCAGCTCTAGAAGCAATCGATGACCAAGTAAATTCACTTTTAACAGCAGGCACAGGAATAACATTAACTTATGATGATTCAGCTGGAACTTTAACAGTAGACAGAGATGCAGAGGTAGGAGATATTGAAGGAGTCACAGCTGGTGACGGACTTTCAGGTGGTGGAACAAGTGGAACAGTATCACTTGCACTTGATCTAAACGAATTAACAGCTGCAACAGTAGATGTTGCAAACGACAGTTTACCTTTCATAGATGGTACTGCAACAAGAAAAGAAAGTATTGCAGACTTAGTATCTGCAATGGCTGGAACAGGTATTACTGCAACTAACGGTGTTCTTTCTGCAACAGTAGGTGATATCACATCAGTTGTTGCTGGAACAAACTTAAGTGGTGGTGGAACATCAGGAGATGTCACACTTAATGCAGAACAAAAATTAAATAACACAACTGCACCATACTACCATAATGTAGTAGTGACAGTTAGTGGTGGTAAATTCTTATTTGACGGACAAACTTCTTCTCAATCTTTGAGATTAATGCCAAGTATCGTCTATAGATTTGACCAATCAGACAGTTCAAACGGTTCACACCCATTAAGATTTTCTGAATCATCAGACGGTTCAGAAATGTCAGACGGATATACAATTTATAACAAAGTAGGTACACCAGGCTCTGCTGGTTCATACACAGAAGTTGCATTCGACCAAGAAGCACCTTCAATCATGTACTTCTACTGTTCAAATCACAGTGGAATGGGGAATTCAGTATACCTTGGAGACGAGAGTGGAGATATCGCAGGAGTCACAGCTGGTGACGGTCTCTCAGGTGGTGGTACATCAGGAACAGTAACACTATCACTAAACAGTTCAGTAGCAGGAGATGGTCTTGCACATTCAAGTGGTGTATTATCTCTAGACTTAAACGAATTAACAGCAGCCACAGTCGATGTAGCTGCAGATAGTATTCCAATTATTGACGGTACTGCAACTAGAAAAGAAAGTATTGCAGATGTAGTAACTGCAGTTGCTGGAGATGGTTTATCTTCATCCAGTGGTGTCCTTGCAGTTGGAGTCGATGATAGTTCAATAGAAACAAATTCTGATGCACTAAGAGTTAAAGCATCAGGTGTTACAAATGCAATGTTGGCTGGTTCGATTGCAAATGCAAAACTATCAAATAGTGCAGTAACAGTTACAGCGGGTGACGGTTTATCAGGTGGTGGTTCAGTATCACTTGGTTCATCAGTTGCACTTGCAGTTGGTGTAGATGACAGTTCAATAGAAACAGACTCAGATGTTTTACGAGTTAAAGCAAGTGGTGTTACAAATTCAATGTTGGCTGGTTCAATTGCAAATGCAAAATTAGCAAACAGTGCAATAACAATCAACTCTAATTCAACTTCATTAGGAAGTTCAGTAACTTTAGATACTGGTGATATTGCAGAAAATGGAAACTTATATTACACAAACGAAAGAGTTGACGATAGAGTTGCAGCTCTCATAGTTGGTGGTTCAAATATCACTGCAACTTATGACGATGCAGCGGGTACATTAACACTTGCTGGTTCGGCTGCATATGGTGATGCAGATGCAAGACAATCGATATCAGTCACAGATAATGGTGGAGACGGTTCACTTGCATATAATAACTCTACAGGTGTTATTACATATAACGGCCCAAGTGCATCAGAAGTAAGAGCTCATTTAAGTGCTGGAACTGGTGTAGGTTATTCAGGTGGTGCAATCAGTATCGGTCAGGCAGTTGCAACATCAAGTAATGTTCAATTTGCAAACTTAACACTATCAGGTGACTTAACAGTTAACGGAACAACAACAACCGTATCTTCAACCAACTCTGTAATTGCAGATGCATTGATAGAACTAGGAAATGGAACATCAGGTTCACCATCAAACGATGCTGGTCTAGTTATCGAAAGAGGAAGTTCAGACAATGTATTCATTGGTTGGGACGAGAGTGCAGATGCAATCACATTCGGTACAGGTTCATTTACAGGTGCAGATACAGGTAACCTATCGATTACACCAAGTGCAGTTAATACTGGTGCAATCACAATAACCAACGCTACAAACAGTGGTGGTACAGCAAGGAATGTATATCAATCGACATCAGCTCCGACAGGTTCAGATGGAGCGGTTGGAGATTTATGGATTTTATACTCTTAATTGAGTGAGTGAGGAAAATTAATGGCGTCAGGTTCACAGAAGGTTAAAACACCTGCTGGTTGGAATGCAACCCAAGGTGCTTGGGTAAAGACTGCAAGTTCAACTTGGAAGGCAGTAGACCAAATTTACATAAAGACAGGCCCCGCAACATGGAATAATGCTTCGGGACAAGAAGCTACGCAAATACCTTATCCATATATTGCAAACGCTCAGAACCCAACCATTAAACAGACTATTGTAACATATCCGTATATTGCAAATGCACAGGAACCAAATATTAGGAATAGACAAAATCCATATCCTTATATTGCAGATGCTCAGGAACCTAACATTAGAGATGCAAGACAACCTGCTACATATCAACATAGGTCACCGTTTACATACAGTCACAGGTCACCTTTAACATATGACTACAGGTCTCCATCTACTTATCAGAATCCAGTGTCAGCACAGGAACCAAACATAAGAGATGCAAGGCAGCCTGCAACTTATCAACATAGGTCACCATATACATATGATTACAGGTCTCCATTAACATACAGTTATGGTTCACCTTTTACATATAGGAGTCCAGTAAACGGACAACAACCTAATATTAGGGATGCAAGACAACCTGCGACTTATCAACATAGAAGTCCTTTTACATACAGTTATGCATCACCTTTCACATATAATTTTAGGTCACCGTTTACATATAGGAGTCCAGTATCAGCACAACAACCGAATATCAGGAATTACCAAACACCGTTTACATATCCTGCGAATGCTAGAACACCTGCGACATATCAGGCTCCAGCAAGACAACCGTTCATTGCACAAGGTAGAAACCCGTTTACTTATCAGGCTCCAGCAAGACAACCATTTATTGCATCGGGAAGAAACCCGTTTACATATCAGGCACCTGCTAGACAACCTAATAATGCAAGTTATCAGTCACCGTTTACATATCATGTGAGAACACCGTTTAACCTACCGACGCCAGGTCAACAACAGAAATAATGGGGGATATGAAGTAGAATGCCACAGTTACCTTACATTGCACAAGCGAGACAACCAGTCCCGTTTACAACGCAGACTCCGTTCACATATCCTGCGAACGCACAACAACCGTTTACATATAACGCACAGAATCCGTTTACTTATCCAGCAAACGCAAGGCAACCGTTCACCTATAATGCACAGAATCCGTTCACTTATCCAGCGAACTATCAACAACCGTTTACTTATCAAGCATCTGCGAGACAACCTAACACATATCATTATAGGTCACCGTTTACATATAGAAACCCAGTAAACGGACAACAACCTCATATTAGAAATGCACAACAACCTAATATTAGAAGTGCTCAGGAACCTAACATAAGGAACTCTCAGACACCATTTACATATCATTATAGGTCTCCATTTACCTATAGAAATCCAGTGTCAGCTCAGGAACCTAACATTAGAAACCAACAGGAACCTAATATTAGAAGTATACAGGAACCTAACATAAGGAACAATCAAACTCCGTTCACTTATAACTACAGGTCTCCATTCACTTATAGGAATCCAGTAAACGCCCAAGAACCTAATATAAGGAACCAACAGGAACCTAATATCAGAGATAGTCAAGAACCTAATATTAGAAATAATCAGACACCGTTTACCTATGACTATAGGTCACCGTTCACTTATCAAAGAACAGGACAAACACCTGATACATATTCATATAGAAGTCCATCGACTTATCAGGTGATTGCAAATACGCAGAACCCATATAACTTTAGAAGTCCTTCTACATATGCAAGACAAGGAAGAACTCCTGAACCAAGATGGGATGGTGCAGTTCAACAACAGTGGCCAGGGACTCCAATATCCTCATAAAATAACACTCTAAATACAAGTATGTTAGAATCAATTAACACACTTGAAAAAGCACGCAGAGTTAACTTCAAAAGGACTGCAGAAGAAACCGTTAGGACGCCAGGTACAATAGATGTGGCTGCACTTAATATTGGTCAATATGATTTTGCTAGAGAAGACACAGAAGCTTCAGTAAACTTCAAAGAAGTATTGACTTATATCATGGGAGAGATGGCACCAATCAGAATAGTCCCATGGAAAAAAATAAAACCACTTATGGACTCAGGTGAGTTAATGTCCTTTGGACAATTACATCACAATGCATTTCTATATCACAGATATCTACATGAAGGATGGACTGCCCCATTAAGACCTAATCATCCTATCGCTGGTGGATCAATGGATTTCATGAACTCTAAAGGTGAATATCAGAAGTTATCAACTATAAGTGACCATGAAGATTGTAATGAGTTAAATGACGAAGAAGAAAACCAAGTTTGTTCAGTATACTATCACGCTGCAAAAGGTCACTGGTTAGTTAATAACATACAGAAAGAAGGATTAAGACATCCTATACAAGGTCATACAAACGGTAGTAAACTATCAATACATCCAGGCTCAATTCGTTGTAGAGTATATGAGGTAATGGATGAACCTGAATTTGAAACTGTAGTTACTGATTATGAAAACAAGTTTGAAGATGTACCAGCTTTATCTGCAGATGAATTGTTGGAGTATTGGAGAGGTATCGGTAATGGTCAAGGTACACTATCAGCAATATGGTGTGAACATGAAGGTAAGTTAGAGTTTTCAATATCGACTGTTGCTGGATTAAATTTTAGAGAAGAAGTTTTTGACTTTAATAAAAAGGTTACAAAACTTTGTAGTGGTAAACCAGTGAACATTTACATTGGTTATGATTCAAATCATCCTGAGTTATTTGATGTATCAGAACGATCCATTCATGCAAGTATTGAAAGGATGAGGTCAGGGGGAGTTGCATCTGAGTATTTCAATGACTATAAAGTAGAAGTTAAGAAACTTGACATCAATGCAATTTCTGAGTATACTAGAGAATATGCAAACCAGTCTACTGAATTTACTTACAGTAGATTCCTAATTCCATATCTAGAAAACTATGAAGGATTTAGTTTTTTCATGGACGATGACTACATATGGAGACATAATCCATTAGGATTATTCTATTTCCTAGACCCTGATAATGCAGTAGCTTGTGTTCAATATGATTTTAAAACTCATGCAGAAACAAAATTCAACGGAGAGAAGAATGTTTCTTATCCTAAAAAATTATGGTCGAGTATGATGATATTTAATAACTCACATGAAGATTGTAAGAAGTTGACACCTGAAGCAGTCAATACATGGACGGGTAAACAACTACATCAGTTTGAGTGGACAGATAAGATAAGTAAAATTCCTCATGATAAAATTTGTACTGAGGGATATGAGGAGTCTTTCAATCAGTCTCACCATGCAATCCATTATACAAGGGGTGGGCCTTGGATAAAAGACATGGATTATTCCCACATAAATATGTTAGAAACATATGACAAATATAAAAACCAATTGCCAAAAGGCAATTAATATGTTATAATGAGGATATTATGAATGCATTAATTTATTGTGAAAACGGAAACCTATGGATTAGAAAGCCTAATGGTTTAGAATGGCAACACGACAATGTCGATAGACCCGAACTTGGGTTTGAATACGAAGTTATTATCTACGATGACATAGAATGTAAAGTAGAAAAGTGGAATGATGAGGTTCCTTTAGAACAACAAGATAGAATGCCTTTGTCTGAAATAGAGAAAGATGCAATTGAGTCTTACATAGAAAACGCAGAACCACCTCACGGTTGTAGTCTCAATCAACAATATGTTGGTAGGATTAGTGAGATAGTTCGTAACAATCAAATACAACAATGTCAGAGATATGGATTCGATGATATGATAGAAGTATTGATTGCATCTAGAGAGGGTTCAGCACATCCACATAGGTCTAATGCAAGAAGAGCTTTGGAATATATCGATGCAGTAGCGAATGTTGCAGAAGGTTTATTCAGAGAGATTGCACAAACTAGAGAAGACACTCTCAAAAGTTTAGAAGACTATCTTTTAAATATACCACCACCTTCCGAAGGCCCTGGCTTAGGTTCATAAATGGAACAGGTCAATGTACATTACATTGATGAGCCTTTCCGTATTGAGGATATGCCACTAGGTAACAATGTTTATGTTGTAGATAACTATCTAGAAGAAGCAATATTCAAAAAGATAGACCATGAATTGACACATTGTGCATGGCAAAAAACAAATCAAGTCCAAGGTAATAAGAAAGGGAGAGGTGGATTACCACAACACTCTTTATGGGGAGCTTGTTTTTTTAATGGTCATGATATGAAAGACGGTCATCTAAGTGGAGAAAATGGATATCGAAATTATTTGTTTAGATATCTTGATAGAAAATTAAGAACAGACTTTGGGTTTGATTGGGTTAGATTTCAATACGCTGGAGCAAACTCACAAACTATGGGTCAACATGGAACTTGTCATTCAGATTGTCATGAAGATGATGAATGGAATCTTTCTTTTCTATTTTATACCAATCAATTTTGGAATCCAAATTGGGGTGGTAAGTTAAGATTTTATGATGAAACAATTCAAGGTGGTATAAAAGATTTAATGGATGAACATGAAATAGGTCATGTTGATTTTAAACCTAATAGACTGTTAATGTTTGATGGAAGAATACCACATGGTGCAGAAGCACCAACTGAGAAAGCAAGATATATTGATAGGAAATCAATTGTTATTAGAGGTGATGAGATACAATTATGCCAACAATAGAATTTAGAACATTTAATAAAAAATCCTATCTAGAGTTTAGACCCATTGCAGCCAAACATATGCAACCTGAATGGTGGAAGAAACAAAAGGTTCGTGTAGATCATAGAGGACGAATGGCACAGACAATTCGTTCTTGTCCATCTATGCAAGACTGGTTGACAATGGGTTACTATATTTGTGCAACAGAAGACATACCAGTAATGAATGGAGCCAGTTGGGACTGGCCTGATGGTGGTGAAAGATTTAAAACACTTTGTGAAGAAAAACATTTTTCTCAATCACATCCTTCTGCACAATTACAAGATTCTATAGAATACTTGGGTGCAGATTCACCAGTAAAAGATGCATTTAAAATATCTTCAAATTGGAATATGAAAACACCCGAAGGGTATTCTGTTTTATTCTTAGACCCATTTATGTTTGCAAATAAATTCTTTGCATGTTGGCAAGGTGTAATTGATACTGATAGATTCAATATAAATATGGACAATGCTCAGATAATATTTTATCCGAAGGTAGACCATTCGTTTATAATAGAGGAAGGTACACCTTTAGTCCAAGTCTTTCCTTTTAAAAGAGAAGAATGGTCATCTACATATTATTATCAGGATGCAGAAATGTGGCATAATAATCATGCAATACATCCTGAGAGTATGCAAAAATGGCAAAGGGAGTTGAAATTGGTTGATACCGAAACAGGTATGCCGAATGACCAAATTAACATCGGTGGGTATAGAAATGCTAAGATTTGGCAACCCAAATCTAGACTATACTCAAAAGTAGAAGACGGTGGGGAGGAAATGCCACCACCTGAATGTCCAGCTCATAAAGACTTTAAAGAAAAGCAGCGTGAGTTAACCGATTTGAATTGGGATGGTTCGGAGTCCAAAAAAATAGATAGAGATTAGATTATGTCGTCAGTTAGATTATTGTTTCCCATTCCTCTTTTTGAGTTTAATCTCTTAGAGGAAGGGTTAGTGTCAGAAGAATATCTGCAGTCTTTGAAGGCAGATATGGATAGACAAAGAAGAAAAGACCCAGTGGGAAGAAAGATATCTAACGCATATACTGGATGGCAGTCCAATGATGGAGTTGAAAGAATTCCAGTTTGGGGTAAGCTCATGCGTATAATCAAGGACAAATATAATCACGAAGTTTTACCTTGGATGGGTGTTACACAAGCATCCGTTGTAATAGGTAACGCATGGGGAAATATAAATGACAGAGGTGCATGGAATAAACCCCATAGACATAATGGATGTTGGATGAGTGGGTCTTTTTATGTTCATGCAGACGGAGATGAAGGTAACTTTGTTGCAGTAAACAAGAGTGAAAATGTTGTATCAGAGTTCCCACATAACGGTAAAGAAAGGGACATGCATCCAGTCTCACCTATCACAGGAACCCTGCTATTGTTCCCTAGCGGTCTGCTACATATGGTAGAACCTAATATGACCGATAAAGACCGTTACAGTGTAGCATTCAATACAGAGACATATCGATATAGTTCAGACCCCCATGCAACCTTCGCTCCATGTGATAATGACTGGAATAAGTTTAGTCTTGATGACCCTAAAGTAAAGGGTTAAATTACATAAATAATCGTATGGAAATTACGATATCACCCTACATAATTTGGAACCTATTAATGACGGTAATCATTCTCCCACTTGGGTTTCTGATTCGTAATGTATTATCTGAGCAAAAAAGACTCGACATACTCGTAAATAAAACAAGAGAAGAAATCGCAAGAGATTACGCAACGAGAGAACAAATCGAGGCTGATTTTGAGAGAGTGTTATCTTCTATTCAGAAGATAGACGAGAAACTAGATAGACTTCAGCACAAAACTTACTTCCAAGAATAGAAAAGGTATAAATAGTAGTAACACATATGGAATACTACTATTATGGCAAAACCGAACAGTAAAGCAACACTAAAAGATTATATTAAACGAAAACTTGGAGCTCCTGTTCTAGATATCAATGTGGATGATGACCAGTTTGACGATAGAATAGACGAAGCATTACAGTATTTCCAAGAGTACCATTACGATGGTTCTATCAGAGTTTATCTCAAGCATCAAGTAACCGATGCCAAAAAGACTGCAATGAAAGCCAACGAGACCTTTACAGAGTCAGCAGCTGGTACTCATGCATATGATAACGAACAAGTATTACAACAACAAAACTACATTGTATTACCTGAGTTTGTTCTTGCAGTAAATAGAATTTTCCCTTTCAATGACAAAAGCAATCTAAACATGTTTGATGTAAGATATCAACTTAGATTGAATGACATATATGATCTAACATCTACAAGTATTCTGTACTATGAAATGGTACAACAACATATCAGTATGATGGACAACATACTCGTTGGTCAGGTTCCTATCAGATATAAACAACACATGAATAGATTGTATATTGATATGGATATGACAGCAGTAAATGCTAATGAGTATCTAATTATTGAGTGTCATAGAAAGATTGACCCAAATGATTTCACAGATATCTATAATGATATGTGGTTGAAAAGATATTCAACTGCATTAGTGAAATATCAATGGGCTGAAAATCTATCAAAGTTTGAAGGGATTGCGTTGCCTGGCGGGGTAACACTAAACGCTTCAGAAATGAAAGCACAAGCACAAGAGGAAATAACTAAGTTAGAAGAAGAGTCTAGACTGAACTATGAACTACCAGTCATGGACTTAATGGGGTAAGTGAATGCCTACAAATGTTTATTTTAATCATTCTGTAAAAACAGAACAGCACCTCTATGAGGATTTGGTAGTAGAGTCTTTAAGATTCTATGGACATGATGTCCTATATCTACCAAGAACCATAGTCGAGCAAGACGGTATACTAAATGACGATGTTCAATCGACATTCGGTGACGCCTATTCTGTTGAGATGTATCTTGAAAATGTAGAAGGATTTGAAGGAGAGGGAGACCTTGTATCTAAGTTCGGTGTACAAATCCAAGAAGAAGCAACCTTTATCATATCTTTAAGAACATGGGAAAGATTCATTTCTCTAGATTCAAATCTTGCAACATCACTCAGACCTAACGAAGGAGATTTAATTTACTTCCCTCTTACAGGTTCATTATTTGAAATAAATTTTGTAGAAGACCAAGACCCTTTCTTCCAGTTAGGAAAAATGTTTGTATTCAAGATGAGATGTTCACTCTTCTCATACGGTGGAGAGGATTTCGATACTGGTACAGCTGCAGACTTGGTAGAAGCAGATTCAGCTTACACAATAGAACTAACTATGAACACTGGTTCAGGAAACTTTATACATGGAGAGAACTTGACTACAGTTATAGATAGTACAACAGTAACAGTTGGAGAGGTGGTTCTATGGCAACCTACTTCAAGAAAACTTACAATTAAGGATAACACTAGAACACTACAAGTCGGTGATACACTAACAGGTGCAACATCAACCACTGCAAGAACTATCGGTGCAATAACAGATGTCATGACATTTGGTACAGACCATTCAGCACAGAATGTAGAATTTGAATCTCAAGATTCAAATTACCTAGACTTTAGTGAAGTTAATCCGTTTGGTGAACCATAATGTTCGGAACATATTTTTATAACGAAACAATCAAAAGGTCGATTTCTATTTTCGGTACTTTGTTTAATAACATTGATATTAAGAAAACGAAAGCTGACGGAACTGTACTCACATCACAGAAAGTACCCATATCCTATGGCCCTAAACAAAAGTTTCTATTAAGACTTACTGAGGATGCAAAACAAAGAGATGGTGCAGTAACATCTATCTCTCTACCTCGTATGGCTTTTGAAATGACAGGATTAGAGTATGATCCGTCAAGACAACAAAACAAAATCATTAGAACACAAAAGACACAATTAGAAACAACTGATGTTGGTAAAAGAGGATTCCAATATCAACCAGCACCTTACAATATAAACTTTACTCTATCCATACTTGCAAAGAACGCTATCGATGCACTACAAATTGTAGAACAAATACTACCATACTTCCAACCTGAGTATACAGTTGCAATGAAAATTGTAGATACTATGAGTGAAGTCAGGGATGTACCAGTCATATTAAACTCAGTTGCAATGGAAGATATGTATGAAGGTTCATTCGAAGAAAGAAGAGTTATAGAATATACATTAGAGTTCACTATGAAGTTGTATATGTTCGGCCCAGTATATACTGGTGAAGTTATTAAGAATGTTATCGAAAGAGAATACATCAGTGATAATGTTCAAGCTGGATTTACATCGTCTCAAATTAATAGTGCTGGACTCGTTAAAGAAGTTAAACACTATGAACCAGCATTCGCTGCTGTTGCAAATCAAGTGACTAACTCAAATACAGTGACATTTGCTACGGCAATAAATAGTAAGATAAGTACAGGAGATGAAGTTTTCGGTACAAATTTAACCACTAATCCTACAGTGAGTAGTATTGCAAGTGATAAATTATCGATTGTATTAAGCAATCAGGTGAATTTCAATGCAGATACAACACTGAAATTTGTAGGTTCTGTTGACCCAAGTGATACATTTGTGGTTGCAGAGACGGTGACTTTTTATGATGAAGGTGGAGGTAATACATATTCGGAAGACCTCGCTGGTGATGCATAGTTATGACAAAAGAAATAGACGACAAATTAGATAATCTTCTTGATATCAATTCTGATATTAAAACAGAGACCAAGTTGGTCAAAGTTCCCACTAGAGAGAAGAACATTGAAACGGACTACAAATATGCCCGTGAGAACCTCTATGACCTCGTAGAACGAGGACAAGATGCAATCGACGGCATACTAGAACTATCCAAAGAAACAGAACACCCGCGTGCATACGAGGTTGCTGGTCAATTAATCAAAACAGTATCCGAGACTGCAGAAAAGTTAATCGATATACAGAAGAAATTAAAAGACCTAGAAAAGGAAGATAGTTCAGTCAGGACACAACACAATCACTTGTATGTAGGTTCAACAAGTGAGTTGCAGAAGTTCCTGAAAAAGGAGTCCAAGAAAGATGTTAGAGAAGACTAGCGAATACAAATTACTACCTATACCCGAAGTAAAGGAAGGTGAAGCCTTTTGGTTAATGTCATTGGGACAATTGACCCGTCACAATACACATTACTTTAAGGATATAGACGAAGTAGAAAATTATAATCCATATGAAGATTGGATTAAAGAAAATGTCAAAGATAAAGTCGTATGTGATTTAGGAAGTGGAACAGGTGTCTTACTTCATCTTGCAGAATATTACGGTGCAAAGAAATGTATCGGAATCGAAAAAAATAACTGGGCCTGTGTATATACAAAAGGTATGTACCCACATTGGGATATCATCCATAATGATTTCCTACAAATGGAGGAATGGCCTGAAGCAGATATCTACATTCATAAAGGTATTGATGAGATGAAAGCTCTCAACGAAAAAGCACATAAGTTGGGTAAAACTAATTGGCCCAAAGAATGGTTGAATGGATATGGTGAAGAACAAGAAGGAATGATAGATTATGTTTCAAACAAACATAAAAGAACATTCGAAGAGTTGATAAGACTTGGGTGGATGGAAGAATACTTAAATGGTTAAACCTGTAAACGAAGGATATCTCGGTAACACTCTCATAAAAAGGAGCGGTGTCGAGACGCAGTATACTAAAGAAGAGTTGGCAGAATACATGAAGTGTTCTAAAGACCCAGTTCATTTTATAGAACAGTATACTCAAATTATATCCCTAGATGAAGGTATGGTTCCTTTCCAACTTCGTGGTTATCAAGAAAACCTTATTAACTTCTATGATGAAAATAGATTCAATATTGTTCTTGCATCAAGACAGTCAGGTAAGTCAATCACATCATGTGCATATCTTTTATGGTATCTCTTGTTCCATCCCGAAGTAACAGTCGCGGTACTTGCAAACAAAGGTGCAATTGCAAGAGAGATGATTGCCAGAATCGTAACCATGTTAGAGTCTGTACCGTTCTTTTTACAGCCGGGCGTTAAGATTCTCAACAAAGGTTCTATAGAATTTGCAAATGATTCCAAGGTAGTTGCAGCTGCAACATCATCAAGTTCGATTCGTGGTATGTCAATTAACTTACTATACCTCGATGAGTTTGCATTCGTAGATGATGCAGATACATTCTATACTGCAACATATCCCGTTATTACATCAGGTAAAGATTCTAAGGTTATAATTACATCTACTGCAAACGGTGTAGGTAATATGTTCCATAGAATATACGAATCTGCAGTTCATGAACAGTCAGAATACAAGCACTTCATAATAAACTGGTATGATGTGCCGGGCCGTGATGATAAATGGAAAGAGATGACCATTGCTAACACCTCAGAGGCACAGTTTGAACAAGAGTATGGTAATAGTTTCTTAGGTACAGGTAACACTTTGATTAACTCAGACACCTTACTAGGAATGAAAGCTTGGGAACCTGAGTGGAATAAGGACAATATTCAGGTCTATAAAAGACCGAAGGAAGGACACGACTATATATGTACAGTAGATGTTGCAAAAGGTAGAGGAATGGATTATTCCACCTTCTCCGTGTTTGATGTATCTACGCAACCGTTTGAACAGGTTTGTACCTATCGGGATAGTATGGTAAGTCCCATGCTGTTTCCTGATATTATAAATAAGTATGTACGAGCTTACAATGAAGCATTAGTAATCATTGAGAATAATGCAGAAGGTGGAATGGTTGCAACACAGTTGCATTACGATATTGAATATCCAAATGTCTTTGTACAAGGACAATTAAAGGCAGACGATATTGGAGTAACCGTTAACAAAAAGATTAAACGGATAGGCTGTTCTACACTTAAAGAGTTGTTAGAAGAGAAAAGATTACATCTTGTAGATCGTGCAACTATAACGGAGTTAATGACTTTTGTCACTAAGGGTAATTCCTATGAGGCAGATAGAGGTTACCATGATGATATGGTAATGAATTTAGTGTTATTCAGTTGGTTTATTACGACTGAATACTTCTATCACATGACTGATAAACAAGTGAAAGACTTGTTATATGCAGAACAACAAAAGATGATAGAAGATGACATATTACCCGCGGGGGTATTTGGTGCAGAACAAGGGACAACGGAAACAACCTTTGTAGACGACCAAGGAGACCGTTGGTTTACTAAAGATATGTCAGTAGGAAACGAATGGTAGTTCTTTAGAGAACGCAAAGTTATAAATAAAACAGTAAACAACTTTTTACATTAACAGGAGAAAAATATGGCATTTCAAGTATCACCAGGCGTACAAGTCAAAGAAGTTGACTTGACAAATGTTGTGCCTGCAGTTTCCTCTACGGTAGGAGCATTCGCGGGTTCATTTAGATGGGGCCCTGTTGATGAAGTAGTATCAGTTTCAGATAGCAAAGGTTTAGTAGATCACTTCTATAGTCCAGCAGACACAGACGCTGCTGCAGAAGACTTCTATTCTGCAGAGGCTTTCTTAAGATATGGTTCATCATTAAAAGTTGTTCGTGTTGCAAGTTCAACAGCCTATAATGCAAACAACGGTGGTGACACTGATGCAAGCATTAAAAATCTAGATGCATACCAGTCAGGTTTCGAAGACGGTGGTGCAGCTGGAACAATAGGTCAATGGGCTGCAAAATACCCAGGCGCAATTGGAAACTCACTGAAAGTTAGTGTTTGTGCATCTCCCGATGCATATTTCAATGACAATGTGACTACTCTAGATGCAGAAGAAGCTGCTGGTCAAACAGTGATTTCCGTTACATCTGAAGCAGGTTTCAGCATCAGGGATATAGTAAGATTCGGTACTGATACTCAGGAATACCGAGTTACTGCTACTGCAACAGGAACAATAACTGTAGAAGCCCTAAACCAACCAGCTGGAACAGGTCTAGTTAGCACAGTTGCTAACTCAACTCAAGTTCACAGATATTGGGAGTTTTATAATCAATTTGATAAAGCCCCAGGCACATCTGCATCTGCAACCGCAGCTTCAGGTAGTGCAGACGAAATTCATGTAGTAGTCGTAGACGAAGATGGAGCAATCTCAGGTAAACAACACGAAGTTCTAGAAACTTACGGGTTCGTTTCATGTGCATCAGACAGTAAAGATGCATCAGGTTCTTCTAACTACTATAAATCAAAAATCAATAACCAATCCGACTGGATATGGTGGACAGGTCATAGCACCTCGACTCATGCAGCTGCAAACAGTATAACAACTCACGCAGGTTCAGGGTCAGTTGCTTTCGGAAGACCTTCTGCACCAATCAACTCATCTCTAGCAAATGGAGCTGACGGAGGTTTACCAACACCAGCAGTTAAGTATGCTGGATATGTTGATAACTTCGGTGATGCAGAAACTCAAGATGTCTCATTCTTAATCGTAGGTTCAACTAGAACTTCGAATGGTGACCTTCTTACAGACCACAATTCAATCGTGAATCAATTAATCCAAGTTGCAGAAAATCGTAAAGATTGTATGGTAATTGCTTCTCCAAGGAGAGCATCAGTGGTTAATGTCTCATCCGAGTCAACTCAAAGTTCAAATGTTATTGCAGACTACGCGTCTGTAACATCAAGTTCTTATGCAGTATTAGACTCAGGTTGGGTTTACCAATACGACAGATACAACGACAAATACTGTTGGGTGCCCGGCAACGGACATACAGCAGGTATCATGGCAAGGTCAGACTTGTTAAGAGACCCATGGTTCTCACCAGCGGGATTCTCTAGAGGTCAGTACCTAGGAATAACTAAACTTGCTTTCAACCCATCACAAGGGTCAAGAGATGACCTTTATCAAGCAAGGATTAATCCTATCGTAACATTCCCAGGCCAAGGTACAGTATTATTTGGAGATAAAACTGCACTAAGTACACCATCTGCATTCGATAGAATCAATGTCAGAAGGTTATTCATCGTATTAGAAAAGGCAATTGCAGTTGCAGCTAAATCACAACTCTTTGAATTCAATGATGCATTCACTAGAGCACAATTTAGAGCTGCAGTAGAACCTTTCCTAAGAGATGTTAAGAACAGAAGGGGTCTAACAGACTTCACAGTATTATGTGATGAAACTAACAACACAGATACAGTTATAGATAGAAACGAATTTGTATGTTCTATCTTTGTGAAACCTGCTAGAAGTATTAACTTTATCACTCTTAACTTCGTGGCTGCAAGGTCAGGGGTTGAGTTTGAAGAAATCTACGGAGCAGTTTAAGGAGTAAAGAATGGCAACAATAGACGAATTTAAAGCACAACTGATTGGTGGTGGCCCGAGACCTAACCGATTTAGAGTCTTTATTCCTAGAGCAGGAAACCGTATTGAGTTCCTTTGTAAAGGAGCTGCAATACCCGCTGCTACCCTAGGTGAGATTCCAATCAACTTTAGAGGTCACATTCTAAAGTTAGCAGGAGATAGAACATTTGAAGATTGGTCAGTAACCATCATCAATGATTCAGAATTTTCTGCGAGGTCAGGACTAGAAGCTTGGCAACAAGACATTCAGGAACTTGATTCAGGTGTAGGTATGGCATCTAATGACTACTTACTTTCAAGAGCCTTTGTCGAACAATTAGGTAAAGACGACGCTGTCCTTGCGAGATATGAATTTTTCAACATGTTCCCGAAAAACATTGCTGCTATCGAATTAAACTACGAAACGGTAGATGCATTGGAGGAATTCACAGTTGACTTCACATATTCTCACTGGGAAAGAGTCAAGTAATAATAGTGAAATGACCTCTTTAATAGGGGTATAAATATAGTTATGGAATTATTTGGGTTTGAAATAACTCGTAAGAAAGACGAGTTACGAGTCAAGGAAGCACAGAATGCTAAGTCATTCGTGCCTCCTGTTGACGATGATGGCACTCCCGTCATTCAACAACAAGCTGGATATATATCTGGCGGAGCATATGGTGCGTATGTTGATATGGAAGGTGGTATCAAGAATGAGTCTGAACTCATTCGAAGATATAGAGAGACATCATTAGTACCCGAATGTGATTCGGCAATAGAAGATATTGTCAATGAGTGTATTACTTCTGATATATCAGATAGGATTGTTGCACTCGATCTCAGAGATGTTAAGCTCTCTGATAGCATCAAGAATAAGATGCAAGACGAGTTTGCACACATCTTATCTCTAATGAAGTTCAATCAGAACTCTCATGAATTATTCAGAAAGTGGTATGTCGATGGAAGGATTTACTTCCATAAGGTCGTTGATAGCAAACGCCCTAAGTTAGGTATAGTAGACCTAAGAAACATTGACCCTCTTAAAATTAAGAAGGTTAGGAATGTTGAGAAGGACAAAGACCCTAAGACTAAGATTGAGAGGGTTACTAAGATTGAAGAATTCTATATGTTTAACGACAAAGGATTCGACAAGTCCAGTGCAACTGATGGTAATGTTGTAAGAATTGCACCCGAGGCGGTGACTTATACTACATCAGGATTATTGGATTACAGTAGAAATGTTGTAATCGGATACTTGCACAAAGCATTGAAGACTGCAAATCAGTTAGCAATGATGGAGGATGCACTTGTTATCTATAGGATTTCAAGGGCTCCTGAGAGAAGGATATTCTACATTGATGTAGGTAACCTTCCAAAGGCAAAGGCAGAACAGTACCTTGCCGATGTTATGCACAAATATAGAAATAAATTAGTGTATAATGCAGAGACAGGTGAAATCAAAGATGATAGAAAACACATGTCAATGCTTGAAGATTTTTGGTTACCAAGAAGAGAAGGTGGTAGAGGAACAGAGATTACCACACTTCCAGGCGGACAAAACTTAGCAGATATAGATGATATCGAATACTTCAAGAAGAAGTTATATCAGTCTCTAAATGTACCGTCAACTAGATTAGAAGCTGACAATGGATTTAACATGGGTAGAGCTTCAGAGATATCTAGAGATGAACTTAAGTTTAATAAGTTCACAAACAGACTTCAAAAGAAGTTTGCAAGAGTTTTTACAGACATTCTTAAGACTCATATGATTCTTAAGGAGATAGTAACTGGAGAAGAGTTTGACAAGATCAAAGACTTCATCCAGTATGAATTTGCAACCGACAACCATTTTACAGAGTTGAAGGAAGCAGAGATTCTAAGGGAGAGATTAGATACCCTTGGAGGAATAGCAGACTATATTGGTAAATACTATTCAAACGAATATGTTAGAAAGTATGTACTAAGACAGACTGAGGAAGACATCAAAATCATTGATGCCCAAATACAAGATGAGGGTGGAGATGAGGAAGGTGGAGAAGATGACAGCTTTGGAGGATTTTAGTAATGAGTGAAGACATCAGTAGAAAGATAGTCGATGAGATAGAAGCAGGTAAACTTGAACAAGCCAAACAAACAGTGTTTGATGGTATCAAGGGAAAGGCTGCAGAAGTAGTCGACATGAAGAGGGTCGAAAAGTCAGTTAACTGGTTAGAGACACCCTCAAATGAAGGTGCAACAGAAGAGTGAAAACCTTCCAAGATGTAGCTCAGGAACTTCATGAGGCAAAATTTATTTGCCCCGAAGGTCATGAGGTCATCAAAAGAGAAAAGCTAATATTCGGTGAGGAAACAATAAATATAATATACACCGAATGTGAAGAAGGTATAACAGTATTCTTAAACGGACAGGATATACAGGAAACCTTCGAGGATGAAGAGTCCTTAAAAATTGGTATGCAATCAGTGAAGAAAATGTTAAAAGACATGTCCGAAGAAGGTATATCAATAGAGGGAATAGTAAATGAAATTAATATCGGAATTTAACGACTACGCGGTCGAACCAGTTATAGTCGAGTCAAACGAGAACGGTAAGAAAGATTACTTTATCGAAGGTATCTTTATGCAATCCGAAATTAAAAACCGTAATGGTAGGATATACCCTAAAGAAGTTATACAGAAAGAAGTAAAAAGGTATAACAAAGAGTTCGTAGAACAAGATAGAGCATTCGGAGAGTTAGGACATCCCGAAGGGCCTACAATTAATTTAGACAAAGTGTCCCATATGATTACCACATTAAAAGAAGATGGTAACAATTTTGTGGGACGAGCAAAGATTTTGAGTACACCAAACGGTCAAATAGTTAAAAATTTGATAGATGATGGTGCCAAACTGGGTGTTTCTTCTAGAGGTCTAGGTTCACTAGAATCTAAAGGGGATGCACAGTATGTAAAAGACGATTTTCAACTTGCTACGGCGGGTGATATCGTTGCTGACCCATCTGCACCTGAGGCCTTCGTTGAAGGTATCATGGAAGGAGTAGAGTGGGTATATGAGAGTGGTATCTTGAAAGCAAGAGATATTGATGAAATGCAGAGAGAATTAAAGACTGCTAGACTCAATTCCCTTGAAGAAACCAAATTGAAACTATGGAAAAGGTTCGTTAGAAACCTTTAACATATAAATAAAAAAGTAATCTTTAAACAGGAGAAATTTATGTCAGATTTAGATAACCAAGTAGAAACTGCTGAAGAGTTAGTTGCTGAAAAGGCACCTACCGATATGGCAGAGAAAGGTGACAAATCTGCTCACAAGCAAGGTTCCAGCTCTGAGGAAAGTATTGAATCAGGAAAAGCTGAAGTCGTCAAACCCGAAGAAAATCCTGTTGACAAGGCTGTTGCAAGTGTTTCTAAAGCAGAAAAAGGTACTAAACCAGTATCAGATGCTGTTAATAAGAACGCAGAAAAAGGAGACAGCAAAGCAGACAAAATAAAAGAAGATGAAGATTCCAATGAAGAAGACACAATCGCAGAGAAAGGTGTCTCTAAAATGGAAAACATCAAGGCTGCAGTCGACAGTATGAAAGGTCTAACAAAAGAAGAAATAACTAAGTTGTTCTCTTCTTTGTCAGAGGACGAAGTCGATGAAACCTTGACTAAAGCAGAAGTTGCACGAAACATAGTAGAAGCTTTAAAAGCATTATCCCAAGAGGAAGTTCAGAAGTTCGTTGACTCTTTAAAAGAGTATGGAATGGAAGATGAGGAAGAGGATGATGACGATGATGAGGACGAAAAAGAAGAGTCCGTAAAAGAAGAAGCTGAAGCTGAAGTCGAATCTTCATTAGTTGAGATTGAAATAGATGACGACCTATCAAAAATCTCTGAATCATTAGAATTATCAGAAGAGAATGCTGAGAAAGCGAAGACTATTTTCAAAGCTGCAGTATCAAGTAAAGTTGCAGAAGTTGAGAAAGAGCTTAAAGAGCATTACGAAACAGAATTAAAATCCCAAGTAGAAACTGTCAAGGAAGAATTAACTTCTTCTGTAGATAAGTATCTAACATATTGTGCTGAAGAGTGGACGAAAGAAAACGAACTCGCAATCGAAAGGGGTTTAAGGTCAGAAATGACAGAAAACTTTATCCAAGGTTTGAAAACATTGTTCGTAGAACATTATGTTGAAGTGCCAGAAGATAAGTACGATGTCATGGATGAACTTGCAAATCGTCTTGACGAGATGGAATCCAAACTCGACGCAGAAGTTTCCAAGAACATGGAAATTAACGAAGAGTTAGGTGGTCTTAAAAGACAAAATGTCGTGAACAAGGCATGTGTAGACTTGTCTGAATCACAAAAAGAAAAAATGGTTTCACTCGCTAACGGTGTAGACTTCACAGACGAAGCAGATTTCGAAGAGAAAGTTGCAGAAATCAAAGAAGCTTACTTCGGTGTTGAAGGTGAGTCCATTGCTGAAGAAACAGTGCAAGAAGAAGGAACTGGAGAGTTCGAAGTCGAAGGACAAGAGAAAGTTCTAGACCCTTCAATTGCAAGGTATTCTGAAGCTTTATCAAAACTAAAACCATTAGGTTAAAATAGAGGAAATTGTAAAATGTTTTTATCAGAAAACTTACAAGAGAAATGGGAGCCTATTCTAGAGCACTCCGATCTTCCTAAGATCGAAGACAACTACAAGAAGGCTGTCACAGCAGTGATACTCGAAAACCAAGAGAAAGCTCTTAACGAAGACAGAGCAACTCTTGAGGAAGCTGCACCCTTAAACTCTACTGGCACTGGAATAAGTAACTGGGATCCAATCCTAATTTCACTTGTTTGAAGAGCTATGCCAAATCTCGTTGCATACGACATTTGCGGTGTTCAACCAATGACTGGCCCAACAGGTCTTATCTTTGCTATGAAAGCAAGATATCAAGACGATGCAAACGCAGACAGATTAGGACAATCTGAAGCGTTGTTTAACGAAGCTCGTTCAAAATTCTCAGCAGGGAATTCTGACGACATCGATAACACTGCAGACGCTGACCCTGTAGGTGACCCATTCGACGCATCAGGCCCTGAAACTTATGCAGGCGATACAGTGGCAGGAATGTCAACTGCAGCCTCAGAAGCTTTAGGTGACGGAAGTGGTTCAGGTAACCATTTCAATGAAATGTCTTTCACAATTGAAAAGGCAACTGTTACTGCGAAGTCAAGAGCACTCAAAGCAGAGTACACTTTAGAATTAGCACAAGACCTCAAAGCAATCCACGGTCTTGACGCAGAATCAGAACTTGCAAATATTTTGTCAAGTGAGATTCTAGCTGAAATCAACAGAGAAGTTGTCAGAAATGTCAACATCCAAGCCAAAACAGGTGCATCCGCAACTGCTTCCAGTGGTACATTCAACTTAGATGTTGATGCCAACGGTAGATGGTCTGTTGAGAAATTCAAAGGTCTATTGTTCCAAATCGAAAGAGAGAGCAATGTAATTGCAAAAGAAACTAGAAGAGGAAAAGGTAACTTTATCCTATGTTCTAGTGATGTTGCATCTGCACTTTCTATGGCTGGTGTATTGGATTACACACCTGCGTTAAATACTAACATCAATGTTGATGACACTGGCAATACATTTGCTGGAGTTCTTAACGGAAGAGTTAAAGTCTACATCGACCCATATGCTGGTGTTGATTACATGACTGTTGGTTACAGAGGGTCTAACCCTTATGACGCTGGTATGTTCTATTGCCCATATGTTCCACTACAAATGGTGAGAGCAGTTGGTGAGAATACATTCCAACCAAAAATCGGATTCAAAACTAGATACGGAATGGTATCTAACCCATTCGTAGGTGCTACACCTGCTGATGGACTTGCATCTGCTGGAACAAACCAATACTACAGAAAAATGGCAGTGTCCAACATTCTGTAAACGGAATTTCGTTTCGATTAAAACCCCTCTTTTGAGGGGTTTTTTTTGTCTAAATATATTGTAATCGTTCATTCACTCTAAATGTAGCAGTGGACGGAAGTAGGCATGGGGCCGAAGGAACGCATTTTTGTTCAACCTTAAAACGGAGAATGGAAATGACCAAGAAGAAGGCTGACCTCAAGTTAGTATACCGTGGCACTCGTCACAATGGTGAATCTACAAAGTCAAAACCACAGACCAAGGGTGTATACCGTGGTCAAAAGTGGTCGGCTTAAGATAACCTATATACTATAGATGAAGGGGGTATTCTAAATACCCCCGACTATAATACACATACACACGGAGGAATTATGTCAACATCAAAATCAGGGTTCGAAATCCGAGCCGACTTACTAAACCAAGCTCAAGGTCTATTAGAAGGAAACATCTATAGATCAAACGAAAGCATTCAAAATCATAACGATAATTATCCAAACGATAAGAAATCTTATGGTGACCAATTCGTTTCTACGGAAGATGTTATTGCAACTGCAAGACAATTGAATGAGTTTGTTAACGAGAAATAACCATAAATAATACTATGAAAGAATATGACAAAAGTATCACAATGAGTGAAGGGCCATTTGAGAGAATTGCATTCCCAAACGGTACAGAAACAAAAGATGTATTAAATCGTAAAATTATTACAACTTATATACAAGACGGTTACTTATGTGAATCAATAGTAACTAGAGAGTATAGAGACGGTGACTATCACGATACTACATCTTCTAAGAGGATAATCAAAGTAAATGGCTGACCCCATCATTAATAAATCTCTATTGTCTAAAAATAATTTTAGATTACTAATAGACAAAGTTCCTAATACAGAATTCTTTGTGAAGACTGTAAACATTCCAGGCTTGCAGTTTACTGAAACAATTCAAGCTGCTGGTATAGGACTGGATGCATTCTTCCCTGGCGACAAGATTTCATTCGACACATTGAGTGTTGGATTCTTAGTCGATGAAGACTTAGGAAACTTTAAAGAGATATATGATTGGATGGACAACATTGTACCAGTATCCGACCCTTCTGCATTTGCAGCTTATGTCGGTTCAGTAAAAACTGCAGATGGTCAACTGTCTGCAGTTGATAATGACCTGAATCAATATTCAGATATTACTCTAGTAACTAACACAAACAAAAACATCCCTAATAAATTCTTTAGATTCCATGATGCATTCCCAATATCGTTGAGTGGGATAGAATTAGAATCAGGTGCAGATGTTAATGACCCAGTTGTTGCAACTGTAGAATTTAGGTTTACATATTACGAAATCAAAGCCACTTCCTAAAATACCATAAATATGGTATAATGGTACATTATGACACTCGATGAATTGAAAGCAGAGTGGAAAAAGGATTGTGAAATAGATGATATCGAACTAGATAAATCATCATTAGAAGTTCCTAGACTCCACGCAAAATACTCAGAATACTTGACAGATGCAATCGTCAAGCATAAATCCCTACAACTTAAATATCAGACACTATTGAAAGATAAGTGGATGTGGTTTAATGGTAAGATGGATGAAGGAAGAATCAGAGAACTTGGATGGGAAGATGATCCATTTGACGGACTTAAGATTATGAAGAATGATATGACTGTATTCTTTGATGCAGATAAAGATTTACAGAAGCTGAATGCACAAAACGAATATCAAAAAGCAACCATCGATTTTCTAAAAAGATGTATGGAGAATATAACATGGAGACACCAAACGATTAAGAACACAATCGATTGGAGAAAGTTCATGGCGGGTTCATAATGATATATCATAATTATGCATGTATACTTGAGAAGTATCTATCGAAAACAGAGGTAGATTATATACATTCATATGCACATAGTCTTGAAGTACACGGTTCAAGAATTGGTCACAATACTGGTTCAGATGTAGATAAGGCAACAAAAGAGAGTGGTACTACAGATAGTGTCATTAGACAGTCTACTAACAAATGGATAGACCACCAAGACCCTAAATTTGACCAAACAATCAAACAGAAAATATTTGATGGTATGGTTCAAGCCAACATACAAAGTGGTTGGAACTATGACATTCAAGATATGGAAAACTGGCAGTACACTCATTACGAAGCTCAACCTGATAAACCAACTGGTGACTTTTATACATGGCATACAGATTCAGGTGCAGACCCATATCCTAGTGGAATGATTAGAAAGATATCTTGTTCCGTCCAGTTATCAGACCCCGATGATTATGAGGGTGGTCATTTTCAATGGATAGAATCACAAAAACATTTTGACCGTATTAAACAGAAAGACGGTACGATAAGAATAGAAGAGTTAGTACACACTGCACCTTTCAGTGGACAAGAATTAGGTTCTCTAATTGTTTTCCCTTCATGGTTACATCATCAGGTGACACCCGTTACACAGGGTATCAGAAAATCCTTAGTGGTATGGAATACAGGATGGCCTCTGAGATAACACTTAAGAAGGTCGATGAGGTCTTCATGCAAGTACAATGTGATGATGGTCTGGCAAGAGACTTGTTTGACTTCTTCTCATTCACAGTTCCCAACGCAAAGTTCATGCCCTCAGTTAAGAATAGATACTGGGATGGTAAGGTTCGTCTATTCTCAATCAAAACAAATAAAATTTATATCGGATTACTTCCTTATGTAGATGAGTTCTGCAGAGAAAGAGGATATGATATTGTAGGTATAAACGATATCATTGGTGATAAAGAGAGACAGCCTGATGAAGAGTTTATAAAAGAACTAGGTTTACCTTTTGAACCTAGAGACTATCAGTTAGATGCATTTAGAACTGCAGTACAATATGGTAGACAACTATTACTCTCACCAACTGCAAGTGGTAAGTCTCTTATCATTTATTTACTTGCAAGATATTATAATAAGAAAACTGTTATCATAGTTCCTACAACATCACTTGTAGAACAGATGGCAAAGGATTTTAAAGACTATGGATATGATAAAGAAATTTGTAAGATTTATAGTGGTCAGCCTGTATTTGATTCAGACATCACGATTACAACATGGCAGTCATTTAGTAAGGCTCCTAAAGATGTCATGGAAAAATTCGAGGTTGTCGTTGGAGACGAAGCCCACCTCTTCAAAGCAAATGTCCTCAAAGGAATCCTCGAAAAAATGAGGAAGACTGCAATTAGATTTGGAACTACTGGTACACTAGATGGTTCTGAATGTCATAGATTGCAACTAGAGGGAATGTTCGGCCCAGTCAAAAAGGTCATAAGCACAAAAGAATTGATAGATGACGGAACTATTGCAGATTTAAAAATAGATTGTGTCATACTTCGTCATACTAAACAGAAGAAAATGACTTACCAAGAAGAGATGGATTACCTTGTTTCTAACGATGCAAGAAATATTTTTATAGTAAATCTTGTTAGAAGTTTGAAAGGTAATACACTTGTATTGTTTCAGTATGTAGAGAAACATGGAGTCATACTTCATAGTATGATGTCACATACAGACATGGGTGGAAACTTACATTATGTTTATGGTGGAACAGACACAGAAGACAGAGAAGCCGTTAGAGAGATTGTAGAAAATAATAAAGAAGATACTATACTTGCATCCTATGGTACATTCTCTACTGGTGTAAACATTAAAAGAATAGACAATATTGTTTTTGCAAGTCCTTCTAAATCTAGAATACGAAACCTACAGTCGATTGGTAGGGGTCTTCGTAAGGTAGAAGGTAAAGATAGTATGAGATTATTCGATATTGCTGATGATTTACAATGTGATAATTATACGCTTAGTCACCTAAAAGATCGTATAAATATTTACAACGAAGAAAGATTTTCATATGAAATTAAGCAGTTCGAATTAAATGACAAGTCCTAAAGATATAATCCCAAATCAGTACGAAGTATTAAAGCTTCGAAGTGGTTCTGAGGTTGTTGGTATGACTAGAGATACACATGATGCAGTAGAGATTACTCTACCCATGATTTGCAAACTAGAAGTTATCAACCCCGAAGGTACACATACCCTTGCAACATTTTTCCCGTATGCACCTATGTCTGCAGACACCACCGTCAGAATTCCAACTGATATGATTGCACATAGAAATACATTACAAGAACAATTCATTCCCTACTACGACCAAGCATCAGCAAGATGGTTTGAGATGGTGGAGAATAAAGCTATACCATTAACAGGTGACAGAAAAGAAATCAGAAAACAATATCTCGACAGAATTGTTAATGGTTTGATGGAAGCAACAGGTGGGCCAATCACTGAACAAGAAGAAAGAATGCTTCGAAGGATAGAAGAAGAAGAGTGGGATGAGTGGGATGAAACTCTTGCCGACTTCGAAACTGCTGTCGCACCAAAAGATAAGAAAAAAATTCATTAATTATTACATTCGTGTTACAATGGGTAACGCGTTTGTATATATACTATCGAATAAATGAGATTTATATCTAATTATTCAGGTGTCTTATAATTAACTAGGAAACTAACCATGACCACAGCAACTCTAAAATGTGTTGTGAAGAACATGGTGAATGAAGTTGAAAACTTGAGAAGATCAGAGATTGTATCAAAGCTAATCGATGGTGTAGAATTTCTAACACTATTAACTCTTCCAATACTCATCCCTTTAGGGATTATATATCTAGGAACCCAAGGTCTCTAGAGGTTGACTTGTGGCATATGTAAAAATATGTCAAACGAAAAGATCGAAAAATTCAAAGAGAACGCAGAACTAACTTGTTTAGTTGTAATCTTTATGCTTTCGATTTGGGGGGTCTCTCCAAATGTCTAACTACGACCCAGTATGGAAACGCAACCTTCCATCTGCAGTAGAAGACGCTGCCAATGTAATGAGTGGATACGAACAACAATTAGAACTTCATTTTAAACCACGCGATGCAACTCCACAGGAAGCGCAAGAGTGGCAAGAAAAAGAATTAGCATGGTGGGGAGACCGTCAACTTCATATCGTTGCAATCGCAGTAGTCGTTCAGATGGCTGCATTAGGAATGATGGGTGCAGTAATGTACCTCAATCAAATCGCCTTCTCATGAAACACTATATAGTATACTCTATGATAATAATGTCGTTTACTTATATGGTAATCGGTGAGGTTGACCGTTTGGGACGAGGGGTAGAAATGAAGTTTGCTAGAATTGAAACACTGAATAAATCCCTTATTAGCTAATTCCCCTGCGGTACATAATTATCATATCATAGATTTCCCATCTGTAAAGGTGGTTTTGCCAAAAAAGTAAATTAAATAAATACTAAAAAGCCCCTTCCAATACGAGGAAAATCTAGTATAATAGATACATGACTACTAAAAAAGACCCTAAAAAAGCAGAACACTATGTTAACAACAAAGAGTTCACACTAGCAGTCTCCGAGTTCAATGCAAAAGTAAAACTCGCAGAATCCAAGGGGAAGAAACCCCCAAGAATGCCAGAATACATTGGTGAATGTATCTATAAAATTGCTACTCGACTATCGACTAGACCTAATTTTATCAACTACACATACCGAGATGAAATGATTTGTGATGCAATTGAAAACTGTATCCAATACATCGGTAACTTCAATACAGAAAAATCAAATAATGCATTTGCATATGTAACACAGATTTGTTATTACGCCTTCCTACGAAGGATACAGAAGGAGAAGAAACAAGTCTTTATCAAACAACAAGCAACTGACGCTACAAACATTACTATGGATGCATTCACAACAATCGATGGGACACATGATCCGTCTCTTACAAACACTAATATAGAGTGGATGCAAGAACATATGAATCGTGTTGAATACAACCCACGAAAATCCAAAAGACAAAAGAAAGTAAAAGAAACAGCATTAGATAAATTTACTGAATGAAAATAGCAATACTTAACGACACACACGCAGGTGTCCGTGGTGATATGGTTGCAATGGCCGATTACCAAGGACGATTCTATAATGAGATATTCTTCCCTTATCTAGTGGAGAATGAGATTACTCACATCTTGCATTTGGGTGATTACTTTGATAGAAGAAAGTATGTAAACTTTTCTACATTAAAAGCTAATCGTGAACACTTTATAAAACCAATGTTAGAAGCTGGTATCAGTATGGACTTGGTGATTGGTAATCACGATACTTATTATAAGAATACTAATGAAGTAAATTCTCCCGACCTTTTATTGTTTGAATCAGATAACATAAATGTAATTACAGAACCCATGGTAAAAGAATATGATGGATTGAATATTGCATTGAGTCCATGGATTAACAGTGACAATTATGCAGACTCAGTAGAGTTTTTAACAACTGCAAATGCACCTATTTGTATGGGACATTTTGAGTTTGAAGGTGCATTAATGATGCCCGGCATGACATGTCAACATGGACTAGACCATTCTTATGTAAGTAGATTTGAAAAAGTATACAGTGGTCACTTTCATCAGAAATCAGAATTTGCAAACATAAAATATCTAGGTTCTCAAATGCAGTTTACATGGTCAGACTTTGGAGATAACAAATACTTCCATGTCTTTGATACAGCTACAAGAGAAATGACACCAGTAAATAATCCTCTTACAATCTTTGAAAAAGTATTTTACGATGATACAAAAGAAACATTTGAGACACTTGTAAATAAAGACTATTCAAATGTAACAGGAAAATTCACAAAGGTTATTGTTGTCAATAAAGACAATCCATATTGGTTCGATGCATTCTTAGATAAGATTCATTCTGCATCACCAATACATCTACATGTCGTTGATGACCATAAACATATGGACTTGATGGACGATGCAGATGTTGAGAATGTCGAAGACACACTTTCCATACTCAATAGTTATGTTGAAAGTATGGACATCCAAGGTAAGAAAAAGCCTCTTACAGATTTAATGACTTCGTTGTATAATGAAGCACTGGATGAACATACATTTATATGATAATATTTAAAGAAGTAAGATACAAGAATTTACTATCATCGGGAAACAAATTTACTAAAATCCCTTTGAACTCGCATCAGACAACCTTAATCTTAGGAGAGAATGGTGCTGGTAAATCTACGATGTTGGATGCATTATGTTATGCATTGTATGGTCGTGGATTCCGTAATCTAAAGAAAGACCTTCTAGTAAATTCAGTCAATCAAAAAGAATTAGTAGTCGAACTTGATTTCACAATCGGTAATAAAGACTACAAATTAATCCGTGGTACTAAACCAAATAAATTTGAAATTTGGTGTAATGATATTCTGATTAATCAGGATGCAAGTGTTAGGGATTATCAAGACCATCTAGAATCGAACATACTCAAAATGAGTTATCGTTCTTTTACTCAGGTGGCAATCCTAGGTTCAGCAAACTTTACTCCGTTCATGCAGCTTCGTGCAAAGGACAGAAGGAAGTTGGTAGAAGACCTTTTGGATATCACAATATTTACAACTATGATGCAGTTGTTGAGGAAACGAAAGTCTAACCATCAGTTAGATATTAAAGAGAATCAACATGAGATTGCAATTCTTGAAGAAAGGATTAATGGTCTTAACAGCCAACTGGATGCACTTCGTGAAAATCGTGATGAAAAAATATTGAAATTCGAATCGACCATTAGTCAAACTCAAACAAATATCGACAAACTATTAGGAGAGGTTGATGAAAAGACGAAAAATGTGGTGGAGAAAACACGACTTATCGAGGATAAAGGTTCTACGGAAACTAGATTACAACAAACGGTTGAGTTGGAGAAACAACTCGAAGGAGCTCGAAAGAAAGCAATTGCAGATATTGAATTCTACGAGAACAATGATAACTGTCCCACATGCAAACAAGGTTTAGATGAAGAGCACAAGAAGAAACATATTCAGGAAAAGACTGCAAAAGCAAATGAAATCAAGGAGGCGGTTGCAACACTCGAAAGCCAAATCGGAGAATGCCATGACAGAATTGCAACCATCAATGGAATACAGTCTGAAATAGAAACTGTCCAAAGAGAGATTGGTTTATCACAGACAGAGATTGTTTCTAATCAAAAGTATATCGGAAAGTTACAGAAAGAGATTGAAGAATTAAATCTAGAACAAGAAGGTAATACTGATGCACATGATCAAGTCGAAAAGGCTGAGGATGATTTGCATATATTGACTAAGAAGAAACAACATCTTGCTGACCATGGTCACTATCTAGAGATTGCAACATTACTTCTCAGAGACCAAGGTGTAAAAGAAAAAATCATCAAACAATATGTACCCATAATGAATAAACTAATTAACAAGTATCTTGCACAATTAGAATTCTATGTTGGGTTTGAACTAGACGAAAGTTTCGATGAGACTATCAAGTCTAGATTCAGGGATGTATTCAAGTATGAAAACTTCTCTCAAGGTGAAAAGATGAGAATCGACTTGGCACTTCTGTTTACATGGAGAGCTGTTGCAAGGATGAAGAACTCAGTGAACACTAATCTATTAGTATTGGATGAAGTGTTTGATAGTTCACTAGATGCATCAGGTACAGATGAATTCATGAAGATGTTGAATACACTTACAGAGAAAACAAATGCATTCATTATATCTCACAAAGGAGACATATTGTATGATAAATTTGAACAGGTTCTTAGGTTTGAGAAGTATAAAAACTTTTCAAGGATAGCAGAATAATATAAATAGTATTATGAAAAGCTTTGCAGAAGTCACAGGAAACAAAATCGTATATAGAAAACCTTCTCTATCAGAAGCTTCTATTCTTAAACCTGATTATGTTATAGGGCATAAGTTCTTATATAAAGGTGGAATAAAAGAGTTCGACAACGAAGGATTCAAACACGGTGATGTATTTACTGCAGTCAAACCTACTAAGAATGCAATCTTTATCGGTGATGAAGAAGGTGCAAATGAAAAATGGTTAGAGAGTGGTAAAAAAACCTTCCATATAAAAGGTGGTGCTGGATATAAATCTGCATACTTTAATCATGTAAGAGAAGGTGGTGATGTTCCAAGTGGAGCTCAGTGGGAAGAACTTATCATCTATGAGTACAATAAACTCAACAAACAAAAGAATGATGCAGACACAATTAAAACTGCAGAATCATTTCCCTTACATTTGGACATGGCAAAGTCTATTGCAAAAAACTTCAATACAAAACTCAAAGAGAATCAATTAGTATCTACTGGTAGGGGTGGTCTTAATAATCCTATATCAAAAATCTACAAAGAAAGTGGTGCAAGTAATACTACACCTAAAACAGATATCGCTGGTTCAACTTTCAAAGAAAAAATATCACTTAAGAAAGAAGGTGGTTCACAACTTATGTCGGGTGCAAGAGGTGAAGCCATTGCAACTGTAAGAGCTGCACTTGAACAGATGGGTGAAAATAAAAACTTTGCAAAAGGATTGACTAAGGCAATGGAAGACAAAATGGATTCATTGATGACAGTTGAAACTGTTACATCTTTGAACAAGAGAGCTAAAGCTGGAGAGACAGATGATGCTCTAATAGACTTCCAAAAGAAAGATAAAGACAACAGAGAATTATCTGCAATCTTAGAATCATATCTAAACACTAATTCAAAAGTCAATGAACTATTCTCACAGAATGTGGTATTAGAAGCATCAACTGGTAATGTTAAATTCAGTGAAGGAAAAGCAGCTGCAAATCTTTTAGGTAAGTTTGATGTTAAGAATGGTGCAGTTGTAGTTGAACCTATCACATCCATCAACGATGGTATCATCAAGAAGTATGCAAGTCAGATTAAACCTTATGTTGCATTTAAGAAAGGTGGTGGTAACTCACCCGCTTATTCTGCAATGAGAATAAGTCTTAAAGAGAACTATGGTATAGACGATGTTAGAACTATACTATTAAACGAATTACAAGAACTGGATGGGTATCAATCATTACTTACAGAAGATTTCTTAGATGAAGGATTCTTCCAAATGGTAAACAAGGCTGCAAACTGGTCAAAAGAATTAGGTAGAAATGTTTGGAACAAATTCCAAAAGGTATTAAAGAAAGTCATGGAAGCAGTGAAGAAACAATTGAAGAAGATTGCAAACATGGGTAAGAAAATGTTTGAAGCTGTAATGGCCTTCTTTAATGTTGAGATAAGTAATACTAGAGGAATAGTAACCGATATAAGTTTATAATATGTATGAATTAGTTGAAGAGGCCACCAAGGTCTTAAGAGAACCGACAAGTCATTTTGATTTTGAAAATCCACCTGAATGTCCTAAAGAGATTGAAAAGAATTTAAGTCAAGCCATGGAACGGTTTGGTGGCATAGGTTTATCTGCAAATCAATTAGGATTAGATTACAGAGTGTTTGTAATGAGGACTGCAGATAGTGGTATCAAAGCATTCTTCAATCCCGAAGTAACCAAGTTATCCCAAGAGACAGAAATGATGAAAGAAGGTTGCCTTTCTTTCCCCGATATATACTTAATGATAAAAAGACCAAAAGCCATAGAGTTTGAATACTCAGACTCAGAAGGTGAAAGGCATACATTACAATTGGAAGGAATAGGTTCTAGATGTGTCCAACATGAGTTAGACCATTTGAACGGAATCATATTCCTACAAAGAGCTTCTAGGTTTAAAATAGAAAGAGCTTTAAAAGCAAGACCTAAAGAAAGAAGAAAGAGATTAGATTATGAGCAAAGAATGGAAATTGCTAGACAACTCCAAAGTCTTCAATCACAAAGTGATTCCGATACTGACGAAGGAAGAGTGCAAGAACCTGATAGGGTGGCATCAGAGTCATAAACATTTAATATCCGTAGGGTCAGGAAAAGACTATCTCGGTATCAGGAAAATGCACATTTCGAATGAATACATTCGGTTGTTATTTCAAAAAGTAGAAACACACTGCACTGCAGAAATTTATAAGGCAACAGGCAAAGTCTTTTATCCTGAAATGTCTACTATGACTGAATGGCCCATCGGTGGAATCCAAGAACCACATTTAGATACATACTCAAACCAAGAACATGAAGACCCTGATTTCGATGAAGAAGAGCGTAAGAAATCACCTAGACGAGAATGGACAGTTATAGTATACTTGAACAATAACTACACAGGTGGTGAGACTTATTTCCCACCAAGTGATTACTACCCATTCGGAACTCAGATAGAAAAGGAAATTGGTGATGGATTATTATTCCAAGGTATACATCATCCACATGGAGTATTCAAAGTTAGAAGAGCTCCAAGACATACACTTGCAATATGGTTCTCAGAAGATATGGATAATGCAATGACTCAAAGACCAATTCAAAATGTCGATCACAATGAGAATTCAATAAGGAAAGAACTACAATATCGTGTAGATGATGTCCTATTCACAGAAAAAAGACTAGAAGGCCCTGACTGGGTCAACTGGAAACAACAAGCAAAGTCTTAAACCCTTCCCTCCCAATAGTTCAACTGGATAGAACAACGGCCTTCTAAGCCGTAGGTTGTAGGTTCGAATCCTACTTGGGAGGCCAAATCAGGCCTTGACAATGACCCAGCATTCGTGTTAGCATATATGCATGATGTGTTTTAAAGGTTATGACCCTTTAGTAATAGGGGGTCTCAATCGGATGCTCGGAGTATGCAAACCCTACTGCCCTGACCTTACCTCATCCCAAGCCCCTGTATTTAAAGGGTAAATCAGGCCTTGACTATGACTTCGGCTTTTTAGTATAATATAAACATGACTGAGAGATTACAAAACCAAAAAGACAACCTTGCAAGATTGATGGCAGGGGAAAATCTTACTGTTGTGCATAGGAAAACTCCTACTGCATACTTTGACCTAAAGAACAGGTTACTATGTTGCCCTATTTTCAAGGAAGACATTTCACCTGAACTTTATGACCTATTCATGGGTCACGAAGTTGGTCATGCATTATGGACTCCATATGAAGGTGTTCACTCTGCTGTAACTAAGAACAAAACTCTCAAAGGATATCTCAATGTTATTGAGGATGTCAGGATTGAGAAAAATATCAGAAACAAATATCAAGGATTGAGAAGGTCTTTCTTCACTGCATATAATGAGTTGATGGAAATGGACTTCTTTGGTGTTAAAGATAAGAACCTTCAAGAACTTTCTTTGATTGACAAAATCAACCTAGTCACTAAGTGTGGTTCTAGGATTGCAATTCAGTTTACTAAAGAAGAACAATTCTTTCTTGATTGGGCTAACAAGTGTGAGTCTTGGGAAGAAGTCGAAGAATGTGCAACTGCAATCTACGAATGGTCTAAAGATAACGAAACAAGAACTGAGACTGATGAACAATTAGTTCCTCAAATGTTTGACATCGGTGACGATGAAGAAGATGAGGACGGTGAAGAAGAACAACAAGAAGGTGAATCTTGGGAAGATTCATACGATGATTCTGATGAAGAAGAGCAAGAAGACAATCTTCCTGAAGCTCCTTCAACTGGTGAAGGTGATGAAGAAACCGAAGAATCAGAAGAAGAAGGTGAAGAGGAAGAATCAGAACAAGGTGAGGAAAGAAAACAAACTGGTGGTTCAGGTATCAATGAAGGTGCTTCTCCCGACCAGTATGATGATGAAGACGGTGCAAGAGAGTCTATTACAGAACACAATGCACATAACAATGAAGAACAATTCATTTCTGACACTAACATGGTCAGGACTCAAATTGATCTAAAAACAACTGACTTCGAACAGTATTGTAAAGATGTTCACTACGGTTACAAACTTGTCCTAGAAGATTGGAGAGAGTATTACACAAACCCTGATTCTCATGCAGTAAAATATTACTCTGAGAGAATCGACATGAACAAGAAGATGGCAGCTCATTCTGCAAAGAAAATTGAGACTAAGAACAAAGCCATCGTCAATCACATGGCAAAAGAATTTGAAATGAGACAAACTGCAATGTCTTCCAAGTATGCATTTACTGGTAAGACTGGTAAGTTGGATATGAACAGACTTGCAAAGTATCAGATTGTCGATGATGTTTTCAAAAGAGTTACTTACATGCCTGATGGTAAAAACCATGGTGTCAACATTTTGATTGACTGGAGTGGTTCCATCTGCAATGAGGTGAGAGACTTACTAGAACAAGCAGTTATCCTAACTCAGTTCTGCAGAAAAGTTTCAATCCCTCACAGAGTTTATCTCTTCTCAGACAACATCAAAAAGAATGCAGCTGTTGATTCTGAGCAAGACTACTGGAGAAACAGAGAAGGACACTTGGTTGAGATTTTCTCAAACGAAATGACCAACAAAGAATACAAAGAAATGTCTGAGTATGTCATGACACTTTGGAACAACTACTTTGTCGAAAGTATCAAGTATGGTAGAAGACATTTTGAAAAGGGTCTTAACTCTTACAATGAGTGGTTCCAAGGTCTTCACTACATCGACCCTAATCAAGGTGGATGGATTGAAGTTCCTGATGTGATGTACCCTGAAAACAAATACAGACTTGGTGGTACTCCACTGGATGCTACACTGGTTGCAATGAGAGGATTACTTCCTAAGTTCAACAAAGCTTACGGGATTGAGAAATCAATCATGACTGTAATCACGGATGGTTACTCTCACTCAGCTAACATTCTTGATATGACTGAAGCTGAAAGAGAAGACCAAAAAGAGCAGATGGGTGATGAGTGGAGAACTAAAAAAGAGAGAGACTTGATTGACCCTATCAATGGAAGAGTCTACCCTTATGCAGAAGCTGATGAAGGTTACTACAGAAATGATTTCAAACAGACTCAGAATCTTTTAGACTGGGTATCAAGAACTACTGGTGTGACTGTTACAGGTTACTTTGTTTTGAGTAAGAAATCAGACATGGTCGATTTACTTGGGAACCTCAAACACGAAACTGCAACTGGTTACCAGTATGAGAAACAAGGTGAAATGTGGAGAGAGGCAAGAAAAGAAGGTGTTGTAATTCAGACTCATGGATACAACAAACTATTCTTGACCGCTGCATCAAACCTCGGAACTGAGGGTGAAGAAACTTTGGATGATGATCTAATCGGTGCAAAGAAATCTACACTGACTGCAAGGTTCAAGAAGAATCAAAGAAGTAAATCAACTTCAAGGTTCTTAACTAATGAGTTTATAAAGGAGATAGCATAATGGCTGAAATAAAAGTAAACGAAGATACTTTTGATGTCGAAGAATTCTTTTGGGTTCTAGACAGCATCAGGGAATCGGGAAGAATGAATATGTTTGGGGCTCCCAAATGGTTAGAAGAAAACATGGACTTGTCTAAGGCACAAGCAAAGCAAGTGTTCATGGCATGGACGGAGACTTTCAATGCCACATCTTAGAGTTGACCCAGCGTATTACGAGAGGATTCCAACACATGATCTCAGCAAGTTCGCTGACGCAATCAATGATGTTGGGCCTGCCCCATGCACTTTTCACAACTGTGAAAGAATTGAAAAGTGTGCAAGTGAAGAAGTTGAATGTTTTGCTTTCAGAGCATGGGTCAATAACGGTGAGAAGTATTTGACTCAAAAGAATGCAAAAGGTGAGATAAAATGTCTCAATAAGATAGGAAGGTTACTTGAACCCCTTAAGTAACAGTGGCTTATGGGCCTTGACAATGCCCCTGGCTTTTTGAGATAATATAGGTATAGATTGATGAATAAGGAGACTTTATGGAAAAATCAGTAACAGTAAATGGTAAAGACTTTGCCATTACTCCCGATAAGGGTGAGGTGTTGGATACCCTCATTAAATCGTATCCAAATCAGACTGCCTTTTCTAGGGCAGAAATCAAAGAGGCACTAGATGGATATCTTCCATACTGGATTAAATCCTCTAGGTTCCCGTTCAAAGAGAAGAATCCCGAAGGTGGGGTTATCTTCAACCTTGAACAGGTTATCACTGGATACAACGGTGGGTATTCCCACGGTGGTGAAACTCCAGTGAAGGTGGCACCAGTTCCAGCAGCTGTTCCTTCGAACATGCCTGTTGCAGCTGCAACTGCTTCAGTTAATCTCTTGGACGATGGTGTCAAAATCATTCCTGAGAAGATGTCAAACTATGTACCGTTTGGTCACTTCAAAGATGTCAAGAACATTATCAAGTCTAAAATTTTCTTCCCAGTTTTTGTAACTGGTCTTTCAGGAAATGGTAAGACTCTGATGATTGAACAAACTTGTGCTCAATTGAAGAGAGAACTTTACAGGGTCAACATCACCATCGAAACTGATGAAGATGATTTGATGGGTGGACATTCTCTTGAGGGTGGAAACATCGTGTTCAGGGAAGGCCCTGTTATCAAAGCAATGAGGAAAGGAGCAGTCCTTCTTCTTGATGAAGTTGACTTGGGTTCAAACAAGTTGATGTGTCTTCAATCAGTTCTTGAAGGTAAAGGTTACCTAATCAAGAAAACTGGTGAGTGGGTGACTCCTAAAGAAGGGTTCACTATTCTTGCTACTGCAAACACTAAAGGACAAGGTTCCGAAGATGGTAAGTTCATTGGAACTCAAATCATGAACGAAGCCATGTTGGAAAGGTTTGCAATCACAATGCAACAAGAATATCCTCCAGTGAAAACTGAGAGAAGCATTCTTGCTAAAGAAATGGGTTTGACTGGTGATATCGACCAAGACTTCTGTGACAAACTTGTTGACTGGGCTGATATAATCAGGAAGACTTACTACGAAGGTGGTATCGATGATGTCGTTACTACTAGAAGGTTGGTTCACATCGTGAATGCTTACAGAATGTTTGGTGACAAACTCAAGTCAATCACAATGTGTATTTCAAGATTCGATGAGGAAACAAGGAATTCTATCCTTGACCTCTACACCAAAGTGGACGAAGGTGTCCACTTGGGTGAGGAATCAGAAGGTTCAGAAGAATCTTCTGAAAACCCTGTTGACGATTCAGACTACTCATAGTAAAATAGTAGGTATGTCAGAAATCAATTACAAATATAATGAAGAGGAGCTCCTAAAGGAGTTCTCTTCTTATGTTGACAACACATATGATCTACACTATTCCAAAGATAAGTTTCAGGCAACTGAGTTTATTATGGATGGTGGACACGGAGAGGGATTCTGTATTGGAAACATTCTTAAGTATGCCCAAAGGTATGGTAAGAAGGATGGTTACAATCGTGCTGACTTGTTTAAAGTTATTCACTACGGGTTCCTTGCTTTATATAATCACGACACACACATAAAGGAGGCTGGAAGTGATGAAAATTAGTACAGATACGAGGAATGTCTTAAAAAATTTCTCAACTATTAACTCAGGTATTAGAGTTAAGAGTGGTAACAAGTTGGAGACTATCTCTAACATGAAAAATATTCTTGCAGTGGCAACGGTAGATGAATCGTTCCCTCAAGATTTTAGTATATATAACTTGCCTGAATTTTTGGGTGCAACATCTTTGATGTCTGACCCTGATTTCCAATTTGGTGATGCAAGTTTAACTGTTGCAGACGACAATTCAAGTCTTGCATATTTCTATGCAAGTGAAGGTATGGTTGTTGCACCTGATAAAATGATTACAATGCCTGAGGCAGAAATCAATATTGAGATATCATCAGCACTTCTTTCTGAGTTACAGAAAGCTGCAAGTGTACTTGGAGTGAACGATTTAGTTCTATCCTCAGATGGTAACACAATCAAACTAGATGTTACTGATAAGAAGAATCCTACATCAAATACATTCTCAAGAATCGTAGGTGAAGGAAATGGTTCTACTTATACTATGAACTTCAAAATTGAAAACCTTAAAGTCCTTGATGGGAACTATAGGGTTGCAGTATCATCAAAAGGTATTTCTAACTTTGTCAATACAGACATCGATTTAGAATATTTTATTGCATTGGAGCCTGACTCAAATTACAATGCTTAACCTATATAATAGTGTAAGTATTGTGCCAGTCTCTGCAATAGTTACGGGAGTAATTCAATCTCATCAATCTTCAAGGGTGAATTGCACTGTTAATTCGGAGGGGTTTTAACATCCATATGAATCAAGAATATTTATTTGTAGAAAAGTATCGTCCTCAAAACATTGAGGACACCATACTTCCCGCTAGTCTTAAATCCACATTTCAAGAATTCGTAAAACAAGGTGAGATTCCAAATCTCATGTTATGTGGTTCTGCTGGTGTGGGTAAGACAACGGTTGCAAAAGCACTCTGTAATGAACTGGGTGCAGACTTTATTGTCATCAATGGTTCTGATGAAGGGAGACTCATAGACACTCTCAGGACTAAGATTAAAAACTTTGCATCTACTGTATCATTATCTGATTCACCAAAGGTTGTAATACTGGACGAGGCTGATTACATATCTGCTGACTCAGTACAACCAGCTTTGAGAAACTTCATAGAAGAGTTCTCAAGTAACTGTAGATTCATATTCACATGTAACTACAAGAACAGAATCATACCACCGCTCCATTCTAGGACAACGGTAATCGATTTCACAATGACACCTGATGAGAGACAAAGACTTGCATCAGTTTTCCTTGCAAGACTCATGGAGATTTGTGATACTGAGAATATTAAGTATGACCAAAAAGTTTTAGTTGAACTTGTAATCAAGTTCTTCCCCGATTTCAGAAGATGTATTAATGAGGTTCAAAGGTATGGAGTCTCAGGAGAGATTGATAGTGGATTACTATCTACACTTTCCGAAGAGAAACTTACACCTCTCATTGATATGTTGGCTGATAAGAATTGGAAAGGTATGAGAAAATGGGTTGGTAAGAATTCAGATAATGATTTCAATACCCTCTATCGAAAACTTTTCAATGCATTGGAGCTTCGATTGGAACCTCAATCTATTCCAGCTGCAGTTTTGTTTATCGCTGATTATCAGTACAAGTCTGCTTTTGCTATGGATTCTGAGATTAATTTCGTTGCATGTTTAACTGAAATAATGTCGGAGTGTAAATTCAAATGACACAATATGATGAAACAGTATCGGCACAAAGACTTTTACTAGAAGCAGAAGAATGGTCTAAAAATATCAAGTCGATCCACGGACATTCATTAGATTCTATGTGGTACGATACAAGACCACAAGATACTGCAGATGGTCAAACAGTCATGGATGTGCATTACAATAATGGAACCGTAGTCAGGACACTGGAAAACGGTCAGATATTTGTGTTCGGTAAGCCACTAAGTGGAGAAGCTTTAGTGGATGCTTACAGAGCAAATACTGCGTAATGGCAAAACGAAATCCATTCGATTTTGTAAAGTCGGTCTCTTACGACAAAAAAGACCTCATGGTTGATGAGGTCGAAGAGAAAGCATATCAACCATTCCTAATAAACAGAGCATTATCCTATCATCAGGATTCTGTTTTTCTTACTAACGAAATGAATGTCAGACATGGAGTAGACAACCGTCTTCAATACATGTTTTTCCTAAATACTCTTAGAAAACGACAAAGATTTTCACAATGGCAAAAGCCGTATGTTAGTAAAAAACTTGACACTGTAAAAGAATATTATCAGGTATCTACAAAAGAAGCAAAAGACTATGTGGAATTATTGTCTGATAAACAGTTACGAGAATTGAAAAACAGAATGAAAACTGGTGGTAAGGATAATGGATAACCAAGAAGAAATAATCAAAGACCTTGTAGAGGTCACCTTCCCTGAAAAAGACGACTTCCTAAAGATACGGGAAACACTCTCACGCATAGGTGTTGCAAGTCGTAGGGAACAAGAACTATTCCAGTCGTGTCACATACTACATAAGCGTGGTAAGTATTACATCACGCACTTTAAAGAACTATTTAAACTAGATGGTAAACCTTCTAACATCGATGAGTCAGATATCGGTAGAAGAAACACTATCGTTGGCCTATTAGAACAGTGGAATCTAGTATCAGTTGTCAACAAACAACAAATAGTTGAACCCAAAGCACCACTCTCACAGATAAAAATCATCCCGTTCAAGGAGAAAAACGAGTGGAAATTAACAACAAAATACTCAATCGGCAGTAATAATTCCTAAATATAACCACGGATACCACTTATGGTATTTGGAGGAGAATATATGCTAGAAGTCCTACAATGGATTATAGGATGGATTCAAGTGATACCTTGGTTAGTTATGGGTGCATCTTTCGTTGCAGCCTTAACACCTACACCAGTTGATGACGGTCTCGTCAAAAAAGCCTATAAGGTGCTTGACTGGGTTGCATTAAATGTCGGTAAAGCTAAGGACTAAATAAGATAGTATAAAACTTATAAGTGAGGAATACATTATGGAAATAATCGCAATAGTAATTGCAGTCGCTTTGATTGGATTATTTGTTTGGAGTTATAGAGATACAACTAATAACACTCCGAGTGTCGTAGTCGATACTAAGAGTGAGGTTGTTGCAGATGCAAATGACAATGGTGTTGTCTCTAAAGCTGAGTTAAACAAGTTAACCAAAGTACAGCTTTTTGAATATGCAGAGAAAAATTCTTTGAAAGTCAAAAAAAGTGGTACTAAAGCTGCAGTCGTGAATGAAATTTGGTCTCAGTCGAGATAAGTCTTATTTACAAGAATAACTAAAGGGTGCTACGGCACCCTTTTTTTGGCCCATAGTAAGTTCAAAATCATAAATAATTGCATGGAAGATTTGTTTATTTTGATAGGTGAAGTGGGAGCTCCGATTGCTGGTGCAATCGTAATGGGCTTTTTTATATTCATAGTCATAAAACAAATCTTAGAAGGTGTGATAGACGATATAAAAACACTAACAATGTTCTGTAAATCATTAGAGAATCGTGCAAGGACGATGACGAATGAACTGGTTAAGATAGACATGTTAGTATCAAGTGCATTAGAGTTAAGACCTGACATTGAAAGAGTCGCAAGGACAGAGAATTTCATAGAGGATGGTAAGGTCGACGCTAGGAGAGATTGACGGTGTCCGATTTAGCAACTCTAATAAATGAGTATGGTTTTCCCATAGTCATGATGGTAGGTCTTGGATATTTCATATACTACATTTGGTGGTTTGTGGGTGAGAAACTTGAACCCGAAATCGAAAAACAGCACATGGCTTTGATTAGAGTAATCGATCAAGTCCGAATGTTAGACCAAGACCTCATAAGATTACAGCAAAAGGTTGATGTAGTCTTAGAATATAAGGAAAATGAAAAGAAAAAGAAGGGCAAGGATGAACAATTATAAGATAACATTTATACTTTTTAGTTTTATAGTCTTACTAGGACTTTCAAGTACAGTTCTAGGAGACGAGATAGTACACAAATTTAAAAACCCTAGCTTCTCAGGGATAGGCACTGGAGCTCATTATTTGACAATTGAGAATCAGGAACATAGCAGAAAGAAATCAATAGAGGATGCTTTGGATGCAGCGAGAAAGGCTGCAGAAAGAGAGGCAGAGAACACCACGCTTGCAAAATTTATTAGAAACTTGGAGTCGCGTATTTACGCTCAGTTTGCAAAACAGTTAGTAGAATCAATGTTTGCAAATGATAATCCAGTTGGATTTGGTTCATTCATATTAGAAGGTAACACTATTACATGGGAAGTTATCACAGATGAATCAGGTGCAGAATTTATTAGATTAACAATCGTTGCTGAGGATGGTTCAGAAACCGTAGTTGAAATACCAGTTGGTACTGGTAACTTCGGTCAAGACCCTGATACAGGTGGCGGTGATGGAGGCGGTTAATGTTAAAGGCTATAGGACTTACACTCTTACTTGTTCTGAGTGGATGTGCTTCTTTTCCTCAGTGGTCAGATAAACCACAGGATTGTGGAAGATGGGATGATGGTTTCAGTAAAGACCTGTACTCAGGTGTAAAGAAACAACTCTCACGGAAGTATATTTGTGTAGAGAATCCCGAAGTAGTTAAGTTACCTGCTTACTTAGAATTATTAAATTTACCACCAGCAAAAGACAAACCAGTTGTTGCAGTCTATAATTTCTTAGACAAAACTGGACAGAGAAAGTCAGTACAAAACATTGCATCTTTCTCTACTGCTGTTACTCAGGGTGCAACCGAAATGGTAATCGATGCACTTAAGACTGCTGGAGGTGGGACTTGGTTTAGGGTCGTTGAAAGAAACGGTATAGACCACTTAGTCCGAGAAAGGCAAATCATTCGTTCTGCAAGGTCAGATTTTGCAAAGAAGACTGAACAAACGGATGAAGGCATACAACCCCTGCTCTTCGCTGGAATTTTAATTGAGGGGGGTGTAATTGGTTATGACTCTAACATCCAAACTGGAGGCCGAGGCGCACGGACTTTAGGAATTGGATTTAGTAAACAGTATCGACAAGATGCTGTCACTATCTCTATGAGAGCTGTATCAGTTCTTACTGGAGAAGTTTTATTAAATGTCCAAACTCGAAAGACGATATTGAGTTATGGTTCAGGTGGGGATGTCTTCCGATTCATCGAGGAAGGAACTCAGCTGATTGAAATCGAGGATGGAGTGGGTAATAATGAATCAGTGACTTACGCAACACGGTCAGCAATTGAAGCTGCAGTGTTGGAATTAGTATACCAAGGACACGATAGAGGTTTTTGGACAATAAAAGAGGTAAACGAAAATGAAGAAATTAATTAGTTTATGCATTGTTGCATTACTGTCGACAAATATTCTTTTCGCACAAGCCACTGATGATAACGAAATTAAGATAACTCAAACTGGTGACACACTGAAATTATACATCGACCAAATAGGTTTTGGTAACAAAATCGGTGGTGATGATGCAAGTGGTGGTTCATTGTCTAACATGGCAATAACTGGTTCAGGTTTAGAGTTTGATCTTGACTTTACAGGAAACCAAAATGTTCTGTTTGGCCCAGTGATATCTGATAACACAGATATAACTTTGAATTTTACTGGAGACTCAAACGAAGTAGATTGGAATCTTGGATACATTGGTAGCACAGATGACTCAAATTATAACTTTGCAGTTACAGGTTCAAGTAATACATTTGACCTAGACCAAGGTTATGCTTTTAGTGCAGAGAGATTAGATGCAGACTTGATACTAATCGGTGACTCAAATATTTTTGACATCGATTGGGAGAGTGATGATTTAACATGGGATTGGGAAATCACAGGTGATTCTAATAACATTAACACACTACAAAAAGACGGGGAGCAATCCATGGTCGTAGAGTTAACTGGAGATTCAGCAGATGTTGATATCAATCAGTTATCAGGAACATGTGTTGGTGGAGCTGGAAACAGTTGTTCATCACCCGATGCTAATATCGTGTTAGATATTACAAGTGATAATGCAATTATTCAAATCAATCAGAAAGATTCAGCTAACGATAGTTAGTCTTTTATTATTCATCAGTGGGGTCACATATGCTGACCCCATTGGAGATATAGTAGAGTCTACTGGTATCGGAAAGATAGTCCGTAACAATGAGGAAACAACTCATTCAGTTGGTTATGGTATAGAATTATATGATGTAGCAGAGACCGTCAATGGTCGAATGAAAATAGAGTTCTTAGATTCAGAAGAACTTGACTTAATAGAACACACCGAAGTATACATTGATGAAGTATACTATGATCCAAATCCATCCCTATCAAAGATGTCGTTAAGGATGGTACAAGGAACCGCCCGTTTTGCTTCGGGCAAAGGTAATAAAATCAAGAAAGCAAACATAGACATCACCACGCCGACAGCACAAATTGCTATCAACGGTACAGATTTCACAACAACAATAGATGAGCTGGGTAGAACACTCGTTATTCTGCTACCTGATGAGGATGGAGTTACACCATCAGGGGAGATAGTAGTATCAAATGAGGGTGGAAGTGTCACTCTCAATCAGGCATATCAGGCAACCATGGTATCTACAATAGAGACACCACCTACAGGTTCAGTAGTAATCAACAACTTAACAACATCCATGATAGACAATATGTTCATCGTATCACCGCCTACAGAGGTAGCAGAGGCCGTAGAAGAACAGGCAAGAGAAGATATGAACGATGACCAAGGGGTATTA
>Ga0163179_10000035_pt1 | contig 116316 bp, 101 predicted proteins | sample AtlANTMetagenome_FD_109643 | JGI IMG/M metagenome (GOLD analysis project Ga0163179, IMG submission 109643) | Marine eukaryotic phytoplankton communities from the Atlantic Ocean - Atlantic ANT 2 Metagenome | ecosystem: Environmental > Aquatic > Marine > Oceanic | place: North Atlantic Ocean...
CACTGCAGAAATTGCATCCCCAGTGCAGATTCAATTGGATTTGGCCGGACCCGCGCCGGAGCCTGAGCCGGAGCCCGCGCCGGAGCCGGAGCCGGAGCCGGAGCCCGCGCCGGAGCCGGAGCCCGCGCCGGAGCCTGAGCCGGAGCCCGCGCCGGAGCCGGAGCCTGAGCCTGAGCCGGAGCCCGCGCCCGAGCCTGAGCCTGAGCCCGAGCCTGAGCCCGAGCCTGAGCCCGAACCGGAGCCTGAGCCCGAGCCCGAGCCTGAGCCTGAGCCTGAGCCCGAACCGGAATCTGAGGCAGACCTTTCACCTATCCGAATTCAAGTTCCGAATGTGGCCCGGAGTGTTTCTTTGGAAGCACTCGAAGACCATCCGGAACCGGATGATCGTCCGTTGGACTCAGAACCGTTTCGGATGCCACTGCCTGAGGCGGAGCCTACGCCAAGTAAAGCAGTCGCTGAGACAGCCACTCCAGTGATTTCTATGCCCGTTCCTCCCGTTTTGGAGCCGGCGCCACCCGTGGTGGAAAAAGAAATCGAAGTACCTGAGCCGGCGCCACCCCCACTGTCTCCTCCTCAGGCCAAGCCGGCGGCCATTTCGCTCGAAATCCCCGTTCAAAAATCAGTGCCTACGGAAGATTTATTGAGTGAAGAGGAACTGGATGCCCTTTTGGCGGAGCCTATTGAGCCCTCGCCTCAACGACCGCCGGTTGCCCCTCCTGTGATCATTCCAACTCCCTCAGCGCCCTCTTCTTCAGCGGCCTCCATTGCATCGAAAAATACGTTTTTCCCCGATGCTGATACGGACGATACGGATTGGCCGTTGGATGTCGAAGTAGGAACCAAATCAGATTTGGATGAAGACTTGGGTCCAGGAAAATGGGTTGAGTCGGGTCGTTCGCCGGAGGAGTTGGTACGCGAACTCGACAATATGCCGGTGGTAGAGCGTGATTTTAATCTGGACGTCAAGGATTCTGTTTGGCCCAAAGCTCTCTTGGGCTTGATTGTATTGGTTGCCGTATTTTTCGGAGGTCAGATGCTCATGGGAGAGGAGAAGTCCGAGACAGATGTCGTGGAAGAGACGCCGTCCCCTTCTGCGGATTTGCGTCCCGAGAGAGAGGAGATCATTGGTTCGGATGAAGTGGTGTCGACCATCACGACCAATCTTGACAGAGCACGCGTGACGCTTGATGGCATCGAACAAGGTCGAGCCCCCGTAAAGATCACCGTTCCAAAAAACGCTGAGATCCACAAGATTTGTGTGGAACTTGGCCCAGCCGGGCGTTGTATCGAAGTTACCGCGGAGGATCTTGCCAGCCGCGAGCCCTATCAGATTTCAGTGAATAGGGAGAAATGATTTCGAGCGGTCTACGAGCAGAGGCTGACAAACTTCCAAAAAAACCGGGCGTCTATCTCTTTCTCGACGCAACTCAGAAAGTGTTGTACGTCGGGAAAGCTAAAGATCTTCGCGCCAGGGTTCGGCAGTACATTCTTGGGCAGGACTCTCGGAAGCATGTTGCCTTGATGATGCGCAAGGCTGTGCATGTGGATGTGGCACTAACAGAAACTGAAAAAGAGGCATTAATACTTGAGAATACGCTCATTAAGCGACACTTGCCTCGGTACAATATTCAGCTTCGAGACGATAAGAATTTTTTGCATATTGCGTTGGATCCGCGGCACCCTTGGCCGCGTTTTCGGCTGATTCGTAAGATTGAAAAGGCCAAGAACCACAAAGTGTACGGCCCTTTTTCCTCAGCACAACAAGCCCGGAAAACCTTGGCGTTTATTGAGCGAAGTTTTCCACTTCGTACCTGTACGGATCGGACCCTTCGGAGTCGAAAAAGACCCTGCTTACTTCATCAAATGCACCGGTGTGTTGCTCCATGTGTCGATGGCTACACCGATGAGACATCCTATGGTGAGCTCGTCGAGGAAGCGCTGTTGTTTCTGGAAGGTCGCCACGGGGAGCTCATCGGTAACCTACAGCGAAAAATGCAGAGTGCTTCGGATGAGGAAGATTTTGAGCGAGCCGCTCGGATTCGGGATCTCATTCGGAGTGTGGAAGCTACGCTTCAGCGCCAGCAAGTAGTGGATACTGACCTTGGTAATCGAGATGTTTGGGGTTTCTTCCGAGAGACGGATGCGGGATGTGTGGTGGTTTTACCGGTACGCTCTGGACGGATGCTCGAGCCTTTGAGCTTTGTTTTTGATCGGGTCGTGGATCAAGATGCGCAGGTAATGTCCTCAGCGATTCTGCAGTTCTACTCGAAACAGCGCGTACCAAGAGAGATTCTTCTTCCTTTTGAGCCCGAGGATTCGGATGTTTTGTTCGAGCTTGTTCGTGAAAAGAAGAAAGGAGCGTTGCGGATTGGGCTTCCTCTGCGTGGAAAGAAAAAGAAGCTTGTGACCTTGGCTAATACGAATGCAGAGGCCCGTTTTCGCCAGAAAGAGAATGCTGCCAACCGTCGCGAGCAAGCATTGTCTTCACTTGCCACACACTGTGGGCTTCCATCCCCTCCGCATCGTATTGAGTGCTACGACAACTCGAACTTTCAAGGGGATGTCCCTGTGGCTTCGCAGGTGGTCTTTATCGATGGGTTACCCGCCAAGAAGTTGTATCGGAAGTACCACATTAAAAGTGTGGTCGGACCCGATGATTTTGCCAGTATGGCAGAGGTTTTAGGTCGGAGAATTCGGCGTGCTTGGGAAGAGGATGATTTCCCAGACCTGCTCGTGGTGGATGGCGGCAAGGGCCAGCTTTCTGCGGCGCAAGAATGTCTTGCGGAACTCGGTGCCGATCATGTTCCGATCATCGCACTTGCCAAGGCACGGACTGAAAAGAGACGAGGACAGCACGACGCAGTGGATAAGCTGATTGTGCCTGGGAGAAGTGAGGCGATTGTCCTGCATGACGCAGACCCGGCGCTTAATCTTCTGCGGCATTTACGGGATGAATCACATCGCTTCGCACTCCGTTTTCATCGGCAGCAAAGAAAGAAGAAAATTATGCGCTCGGTCTTGGATGAGATTGATGGGGTTGGTCCGAAGCGAAAGAAGCTCCTGTTGCGTCACTTTGGGAGCTTAGCTGGCATACGAAAGAGCACAATCGATGAGCTTTCAAGTGTGGAAGGTATTTCCGAATCGTTGGCTATTCGGATTCATGAGGCGCTGTCTGCGTGAATCCTAATCAAAGACCAAGTCTTCGATTTTCTCTTTCAGTTGTACCTCGTTGGTAGCACCTTCATTGACCCACTGAATCTTCATTTCTTCATCAATGAGAAATAGGCGTGGTCGAACGAGTGGTGCCCAGTCCAATTGAATGGCACGCTCTACGGATGGATCCCATAGTACGGGGTCAAGATCGTAGAGATCGGCCCATGCCTCTGCATCTTCCTCATCAGCGGCGGTCTCTGTGCTGTCGGTGAGCAGTACCGGTGCAGCGACAATGCCGTACTTCTTTTCGAGGCTTTTTAGATAGCCAGAAATGGTGACGAAGCGGGAGTCCCATGCCTCTCCCAATACCAAGACCACAATGTTGCCGTATTGGGCATGTAGGCTCCAATCGTCCTCGTCCTGATCTTTGGCTTCTAAGTTGAAGGCAGTATCGCCTTTGCTGTAGCCCGTTCCGATGATCACCGGGGCGGTGTCCCCCGTATCCGCGGTGTCCGTGTCTGCAGTGTCGGTATCCGCAGTGTCGGTATCTGCCGTATCGGGGCTTGCTGTATCCGAGCCTGTGTCGTCGGTTCCGTACCAAGGCCCCGTATCGGTGACAGGATCGATGGGTGCACCACCGCCCCCGAATCCATCATCGTCTTTGCGTGCGCAGGCCCAAATGATGGATGCGCAGCAAATCGTGCAGAGAAATGACTTTTGGAAGGACCAAGACATGTTGGGCAGTTTATCATGGCCCCATGTCGGATGCTGAGCGAGCCCAAAGAAGTCTTCAAGAGGCACGATTTCTATTTGTGGTGACCGGGGCTGGTATTTCAGCGGCTTCAGGTATCCCGACCTTTCGTGGGGAAGGCGGCCTCTGGAAAGGTTTTCGTGCGGAAGAACTTGCGACTCCGGGGGCCTTCGCAGCGGATCCAGGTCGTGTGTGGGAATGGTATCGGTGGCGTCGAAAAATTTGCCAAGATGCGCAACCGAATGCAGCGCATGGCGCCATTGTGGCCTTGGAAAAACGCTCCGATAACTTTCTATTAGCGACACAGAATGTCGATGGTCTTCATCCTCGTGCGGGATCTAGATCACTCATTGAACTGCACGGATGTATTGATCGTGTGCGCTGTGTGCGGTGTGACCGTGTTGGAGATCTGAAGGAAGACCCGGCCAATCCCCCTGGGGCTTTGCCGCGTTGTGCACTCTGCGATTCCTTGCTTCGACCCCATATATTGTGGTTTGGGGAGAGCTACTGGCCGGGCATCATGGAGCGTGCATCGGAGGCAGCTGTTGCGGCGGATGTATGTCTTGTTGTCGGCACATCCGGCATGGTTTGGCCTCCGATTTCGCTTGCTTTGGCGAGTCAGGAGAGTGGAGCGCTTCTGATTGATGTGAATCCCAACGCCAGCCAGATCAGTGAGCAAGCAGACATTTGGCTGCAGGCACCCGCAGATGAGGTGCTACCGATGATTCTTTGAGGCGTCCTGTTTCTCCAGGAATCCGATGGGGTTAGAGGGTGTCGGTTCATTGCTCACGCGTCCAAACACGGCTACTTGGCTTGCCTCAAGATCCGCTGTGGCCAGAATGGAGCCTTCTTGCAGATAAAAACCAAAATCGTTTTATGGATAGGCCTCTCGCTGCTTGTTCTCGATCAAATCACCAAGATTTGGATTGTGGAGAACATTTGTTTGCGGGGAGATGAGACTTGCCAATTCGAGACGGGTGATTTGGATCTCTCGCCGCACCCAAAAGACAAAGTGGGTGAGCTTACGCTGACTGTTCGCGGAGAAAAAGCGGTAGCGAAAGGGGTGCATGAGGGCCATCCGCTGCGTTTTGAGGGCAACTATACCTATGATGAAGACAAGGACGACGATGGTTCGTCTTTTGACTTGGCCTTGGTTCAAGGTCCGGCGAGTGCGACCGGCTACTTGAATGTCTCCCGCTATCCGGCGGGAAAAAATCGCTTTGGCTGGACGGTTAACGGGGCTGCTTTCTCGCCGGAATTTACGGAGAATAAATCCTTTGGTGAGCGACTCTATGTGGATCATGACTCGCCGCCGGGCTTTCATGTCATTCCAGGCGTACTCCAGATTGTGCATGCCCAAAACCCTGGTGCAGCTTTCGGAATGCTTGCGGACAGTGAGTACCGGCTCTACATATTTTTTGTGGTGTCGATATTTGCCGTCTGGGTGCTGTGGGGACTGTTTAAGGATCTCAAGCCAGACGATAAAATGGGGGCATGGATCGTGGCTCTCATCGCCTCGGGTGCCTTTGGCAACTTGATTGATCGGATTCACAAACAGAGTGTGACGGACTTTATTCGTGTGCATTGGGGCCCTGATTCTTGGCTCAATTTCATGGGCACCGAGTACCCCTCCTTTAATGTGGCAGATATGGCCATCGTGGGTGGCGTTGGCCTCTTTGGGATTCAGTACCTCTTCTTTGAGGACCGCGATGGAGATGATGAAGAGGCGGATGAAGAGCCCGACGAAGAAGCGGTAGAAAACACCGAAGCAGAGGCTTCTGAAACATCGAGTGAGGCTTGAGATGCATCCGGTACTTTTTACGATTCCAGGTCTCGATAAAGACGTTCATATCTATGGTGTGATGATTGCCTTGGCTGCGATCATGGTGGCCCATTTTTCCACGAAAGAGGCCATCAAAAAAGGCCTTCCCGTAGACTTCTTCAACGACCTTGTTTTCTGGGTCCTCGTCGCAGGAATCGTGGGTGCTCGCTTGGAGTATATGCGGGTGAACTGGTCGGAGTTCAGCGGTGACATGGGCGCTGCGGTTCGCATTTGGGAAGGCGGGCTTGTTTTCTATGGCGGTATGATCGCGGCACTTCTGGCCTTCTGGTATGTGTGTCGCACTCGGAAGGTCCCGGTGCTGCTGGCCTTTGATCTCTTGATACCCTATGTGCCTTTTGGCCATGCTTTGGGGCGTCTGGGTTGTTTTGCCGCAGGGTGTTGCTACGGTGGCCGGACGGATTCGGCGATGGCAGTACACTTTCCCATCGATAGTTTTCCAGGCAGAGATCAGGCTGCGGGTTTCATCCGGTCCGATGAAGGGAAGTTCTTCATGCAGGACTATTACCAAGGCCCTGTTCCCGGCGATTCGCTACAGGTTTTTCAGGACTATCTCGCACATAGTGCCTTGCCGATTGAGGCACATGGACTTCACGCTACGCAGTTGTACGCTGTGGTGTATCTGACCTTGTTGGGCTTTTTCTTTCTTTGGCTCAAGAAGCGCCACACTTTTCCGGGTCAGATGCTTGTGGCCTATTTGGCGACCTATCCGATTTTGCGTTCCATCAATGAGATGTTCCGCGGGGATGCGGAGCGTGGATATTTCATGGGTGGCCCGCTTTCCAACGCACAGTTTATCTCTCTCCTGATTGTCGCTGTGGCGGGGATTATCTGGTGGAATGTGGGTCGGAAGTCCAAAGTCGCGTCGGATGCCAAGGGCTAGTGGTTTCGGCCCAGAGTTGATTGCTCTTTGCAAAGACGCGAATCGAACCATGTGTGTCGGTGCGTAGCACTTTGCTTTGCGAAGTTAGACGGCGGAGTGTTTGGGGGTGTGGGTGTCCAAATCGATTCGACACCCCACAGGAGACCACAACGAAATCCGGCTGGGTCTTTTCCAGTAATGCAGGACTAGAAGCATTTTTGCTGCCGTGATGAGGAACTTTGATCCAATCAGCTTTTCGGAATGAATCCGTGAGGATTTTTTCGGCCTGTTCCTCAATGTCGCCGGTCAGTAAGAGACGCTTTTTACCGTAGCTAACCTCGACTACCAAGGATCGATTGTTGATGTTGAGCTCCGGGTGTTTTGCCTGCAGGATGCGAAAACCAAACAGAGCCTTGTTGTCGCCGACGTGAATTGGAATGTTTCTCTGCTGCGCTTTTCGGATGAATTCTGCATAGTGATCCTCGGTTTGTTGAGGCCAATAAGGAATCCGAAGAGCTGTGATTTCGATTTTGTCGATTACCGCATGGAGCCCGTTGAGATGGTCTTTGTGGGGATGGCTAAGAATGAGCTCATCTAGTTGGTGAATGCCCATTCGACGCAATGCCATCAAGATGTCGTACTTTCGCGGGCCACCATCAATGAGGACTCTCTGAGATCCATTGATTTCCACGAGTGTTGCGTCGCCTTGTCCAATGGAGAAGTGGGTCACACGTAGACCTTCTCCTGCCTGAACCTTGAGGTTTAAGCAAAGGAACATACCGCCGATAGCCAAGAGAGGAAGTCTTCCAACCAAGATGAGGCAAAGCCCAAGCCCGATGGCCCCTAGCGGCCCTACAGCAGGATGTAAGACGGGCCCTTGCATCAACTCTAGCCAGAAAAAGAGCGCATCGAGTGCTGCTTCTGAAAAGCTCAGGGCACCGGGTGTGCCCAACGCCGCCAAACATCCTGCAGGGAGAACCAAAAGCCCCATCCACGGTACGGCCAAGAGGTTGGCGAGAGGTCCATAGAGTGGGTACTCCTGAAACACCCACGCGGTCACAGGAAGACCACCGATTTGCGCACCGATACTCGCGCCAATTGAATGTCCGAACCACCGAATTGCGCGTGCTTTTTTCTGGAGAGGACCTTTGAGTAGTTGGTGGGCTTGGAGTACACCGGCCACAGAAGAAAAAGACAATAAGAAGGACAAGTCTCGGCTGTTTTCCGGACAAGCGAGAACGCTTGCGAGAAGGGCGAGCCCATACACGGCCCATACGCGAACGGAGCGCCACAAGAGCCAGCAACACCACCCCATTACAAGCATCCAGAGTGCTCGGCGCGTTGAGATCGGTAATCCTGCTTGTTGGGCGTAGATGGATGCGGCACAACATGCACCGAGCGCGCGAATCCACCGAAGGCCACCGCGTCGCCAATACAGAGCCAAAATACGCTCTACAATCAAAGACAGCAGCATCCCAATGAGCGACATCATGCCAACATGCATTCCTGATATGGCCAGAAGATGTCGGGTCCCGGTTTGGGTCAAAATCTCTTTTTGAGTGTTCGGTAGGGCTTCGTTTTTTCGGCCTAGAACAATGGCTTCTAAGAATGCCTTGTACTTGGATTGAGCAAAGACGGTCGTAGAAAACGCGGGAACTGCGACAACTCTTTTTGCGAAGACCCTGCTTCTAACTCCTGCGATTACCGCAGTTTTTGCCTGGGACCAAGCACCAGGAAGGCCTTCTTGGGCAATCGGTTTTGCTCTTCCAAAGACGAAAACTTTGCTACCAATCGGCGCTTTTGTACCTGAAACCCATACCGCACCAGAAAGGGGGGTTTGTCGTATGTGCAGGTTGTCGACACGCAGCATGCCATTCTGATGTCCCGTGACTGTGCCGCTGAGTTGGGTCATTCCATCAAGAAGAGGCCCCTTTTCAACTCCATTTGCAGCGGTGTTTCCCAATAGAAAAGCAACCAAGAGAAGCAGGCCTGTTCGACAGAGAAGCATCCCTTGTGTCAACAGACATAGACTGACCCACATCCCACTAAGGAAAAGGCTTTTTTCTACCGGTACAGGCCACGCGATAGAAAGCCAAGCTCCAAGCAGGGCGCTGATACCGCTGAGTAGCAAGAGAGGGGGCATTGGGCATGTGTGATGCCATTCTCATGCCAAGGGTCCATCCGGGCCACGGCGCAGCGAAGACTGTGGGCCGTGCGTCGAAATTCGTCAGCAGTGACGAATCGGGTGGACACTTTCTTCTTTCAAAGACGATACAGTCAGAACATGAGAGAGTATGCAGCCAGTCTTGAGGATATTCGCGCAGCATCTAGTCGAATCGGAACGGATGTGCACTGCACGCCGGTGTTGACCTCAAGCACGATGGATCGGCTCGCTCAAAAAACACTCTATTTCAAATGTGAAAACCTCCAACGTGTGGGGGCCTTCAAAATGCGCGGTGCCCTTAATGCGCTCAGAAGTCTCTCCGACTCGGATCGACAGCGTGGTGTGGTCACGCATTCGAGTGGCAACTTTGCGCAAGCTGTGGCTTTATCGGCTCGGATATGCGGCGTACCAGCAAATATTGTGATGCCTGAAAATGCTCCCGCAGTGAAGCGCCGGGCTGTGGAAGGCTATGGTGCACATGTGGTCTCCTGTGTGCCTACTTTGGCGGCTCGTGAAGAGACGGCTGCCCAGTTGGTGACGAAGACTGGCGGAACACTTCTGCACCCCTTCGATCAGGATGAGGTCATTGCCGGTCAAGGTACGGTGGCGTTGGAGTTGCACGAACAGATCCCGAACTTTGATTCGGTGATTGTCCCGGTCGGCGGGGGTGGATTGATTTCGGGTATTGCGCTGGCATTGCGTGAATTGCGACCGGATGTGCGTATCTTTGGTGCAGAACCACAGGGTGCAGATGACGCGGCTCGTTCGAAACAAGCGAACGAATGGATTCTTCAAGAGTCGCCCAACACCATTGCAGATGGTTTGCTCACGAGTTTGGGTGAGCGGACATGGCCGGTCATTCGCGACTGTGTGGAAGAAATTTTTGTGGTGGATGATGCGCAGATTGTTCAAGCGATGCGTTTGATTTGGGAGCGCATGAAAATCGTGGTTGAACCATCGGCCGCTATTGTGTTGGCCGCAGCGCTATCGGATACTTTTAAGGCCAAAAAAGACTTGAGTAAGACGGTATTGGTGCTCTCGGGTGGGAATGTGGATCTAGAGAAGCGCTATTGGTAGCGGTGGATCTTTGTTGGCAAGAGCCCTTTTCGTTCCTTCAAGGGTGTTTAGACTCCTGCAACGATGAAAAGATTGTTCCGCTTTTTCTTTCTGCTTTTTTTTGTGGGTTTTCAACCTGTACTGGCTCAGGAATTTCGTGTACCTGAGGTCCAGATCGACCGTCAGCGAGAACTGATTACGCCCGATGGTTGGGTCAATCAGGTGGGTAAATATGTGCGAATTCATGGACCAGCTTCTCAGGTCTTGGCCATGGAGCGGCTTCTTAAACATGCGGAAGCTTCTACACCTCGACTTGCTTCCATGTTGCGTTTACCAACCGGACGCCGCATTGAAATATATCTGACCGATTCCCAGAAGCAGTTCCGAGACCTACAACCGGGCAATCCGCCGGGATGGGCAGATGCCACGGCTTATCCACGCTTGGCTTGGGTTTTTCTACGCAAGAACGCGCTGCGAGGCGGAATGGCCGCGAAGGATACCCAGGTTCTTGATCATGAGCTAGTGCACATTCTCCTCGGCCAAGCCTTTCAAGAGCGATCTCCACCCCGGTGGCTGCAGGAAGGTGTCGCGCAGTGGTATTCGGGCGAGTACAATTTCGAGACCATTCGTCGTATCGCTGATGGCACCATTCGTGGAGGCCTCTTTGAGCTTGAGGAGCTCGCCGGCCGTTTTCCCCAGCATGCTCTTCGTGCGGATTTGGCCTATGCGCAGAGTGCGGACTTTATCGCGTGGTTGGTGGGCCGATACGGAGAGGGGGTTCTCTCCACTCTTGTTCGTCAATCGATTCGTGGGGCTTCCTTTGAAGAGGCTCTTTTTGCTGCAACAGGGCGGACTATCGACGAGTTGGATCAGGCCTGGGGATCACGTCCGGGGCGTTCTTGGTTGTGGGTCAAAGCCATTGCTAATGATGGCGTTTTGTTGGGGCTTGCGGGTGGCATACTGGTCTTTGGCTATGTGCGCGTGAGGCGGAGAAATCGACAACGACTTGCTGAGATGGCCCGTCAAGATGAGCTTGAAGACCGACTAGCTGCGCTTCTGTTTAAGCAGAAAGCCCTCCAGGATGCACCAGTGGATCTGGACCAGGAAGCGCCTACCAATGGCAATCCATGGATCCACTGAATCGCGCCCTCTATACTTAGGGCCCAATGAGACTCCTTTTGCCACTGCTCCTTTTGTCTTGCTCCGACGCGATCGAAAAGCCGGATCCCAAGAACTATGCATTGAACACCATGGGTGACACCATGGGTGAGGTTTTTGAGGAGGATGAAGAAGAGGATGGCCGCAATAGACGACCGAAAATCGTCAAGCCCCGTATTCGTCCGAGTGAGGTCTTTACGATGACGGATGTCGCCTTGGATTTTGTAGCGGAAGACCCCGATGGTTCTATCGTAAAGACGAAGATTCAATGGTATCGCAATAGCCAAAAACTAATGGGTCGAAACAACCGCCGTCTCAACAATTCCTACTATAAAAAAGGAGATAAAATCTATGCGGAAATCACAGCAAGCGATGATTTGCATGAGGTGGTTGTCCAGACAGCAGAAGTTATCGTGGCAAACTCACCTCCAAGGCCGCTCACCAAAGGCAAGATCTCAAAGGTAGATGGCTTTGTGTTTAAGGTAGAGGATCCCGATGACGACGAAATAAGCTTTCGCATCGAAGGAAAGGTTCCTACTGGGATGTGGATTGACGCCAAAAAAGGCGTGCTTCACTATGATGGGAGCGAAAATACGAGTGAAGAAGGTTTCTTTGAAGCCAATATTATTGCGGAAGACCCTGACGGTGCTCAGGTAAATTTTCCGCTCAAATTCACCGTTTCACCTGGAAAAACGACAGATTAGTCTGCTGAAAAATAAGGCTTGAAAGCCGTCAATAGAGTGTTTTTCGCGGCCTGAATGGAGCCTTCACCAGAAAGCCTCAGATCAACCCCTTTGGCAGAGGGTTGAACGTGTAAGTCGTGCATGGGTTGAACAGTTGTTTTGTACTGAGTCATGACACTGTCCCGTGTCCGGCCACGTTTTTTTAGGTCCCGGCTGACTCGTCGCTCTATACGGACTGATTCTGAGGCTTCTACAAATACAGTGAGTCCGAAAAGAGCTCTTAAATCAGGAATCGCGAGCACCAATATTCCTTCCACGATGATGACCGGCGCTGGAGAGCACAGTTCCGTTTCGTTGGTACGGCTGTGGGTTTTGAAGTCGTAGATAGGGAGCGGTGCTGCTTGACCGCTTTGCAGTAGTTGCAAATGCTGAATCAGGAGTGAGTTGTCGAGTGATTCAGGGGCATCGTAGTTGTGACCCACTGGGTTTTCGACGTCAAAGTAATAGCGATCATGATTTATCAGAAGACAATCGGCGCCTAAATCCCCTGCTACATTCTGCGCTAGAGTGCTCTTTCCGGAAGCCGTTCCTCCGGCCATTCCGACAATAATTTTAGGGGTTTGCGCCAAGTTTCGTGTTTCCTAACTCTTCTTCTCTCTTTTTATCGTAGGCTTTGACGTCAACGCGTGTACCCCAAGAGTAAGAGGCAATATCGTCGCCATAGGGGGAGTTCGGCTCAACCCCTTCTTGTAGCCAATGTCGGTCGAACTTCCTGGAATATCCGAAAGCGAGATCCAGTAGTCCGGAGGGGTTCCGTGTCTCCTGGATATGGTTCAAGATAAGTTCAGAAAGATCGCCAAAAATCTGACGAACAAAAGCCAGATCGGTGAGATCGGCGTCCTTTAGAGAGGCGATGATTGTCGCCATCGCTTTGTTTTTGTCTTCCTCTTGGATTTGAACTTTTTCGAGTGCGTCCACCAGTTGGGTTCTACTCTCAGCGGACACAGCTCCCTTCGCGAGTTCGCCCCCGAGGACTGTGTAAGTCTTAACGGCGCTCTCGAATTTTAAGCTCCCACAGCACTTCACAGACTGTCTCATGATTGGTTTTTGGTGTTCTTCTCCAATCAGGGGTGAATTGCTACTGCTTTCGGATGGCTTCGCTGATGCGGAGGACTGGGCTTCCTCTTCGGATGCGGCTTCAGTAGCTGTCGTTGGCGTGGACTCTGCACAGCCGAGAAAGAAAATCAGGGCAAAAATCAACGGAAGTGGTTTCATGGCTTGAGCATAACCTAAGGAGAAATCAGGGAAGGTGCTTTTTGCTTATTGGCCGACAAGCAGGGTTGCTCGGAGTTTTGCACCCTCTTTTGAGACCAGCTGAGAAGCATCAACTTCTCCGTGGATACATCCCGTAGATTCGAGCGTCAGTACGCCTCGTACACGTACTTTTCCCTCCACTCGTCCAGCTACAATCAGGTCCTCGGCATCGACTTCGCCGTCAATCACTCCGGATTCTCCGATTTCTAAGACCTCATCGGTGTAAATACGTCCGCGGAAGACACCATCGACTCGAACTCGACCCTCGAATGATAGGTCTCCCTCGTAGGTGGCGCCTCTTCCAAGGAGGGCGTTGAGGTTACGCTCTTTTCGAGCCATTGATTAATGGCCTCTAAGCTGTCGAATCAGTCGGTCTAGATCCTCGGCGTTGAAGTAATCAATCGTGATCTTACCGCCGCCCTTCGACCGCGGCTGGATTTTGACTTGTGTGGACAAAACCCGGGTAAGGACATTCGAGGCATAGCTAAGCGACTTGTCTTCCGGTTTTGTTTTTTTCCGATTTTTTCGTGCCAGTACTTGTGCCTTTACAAGGCGCTCTGTGGCCCGAACCGAGAGGCTTTTCGCCAAGATCAATTTGACGAGCTCAGTGCACGCTTTGTCGTCATTGAGCCCAAGTAGGGCTTTTCCATGCCCGGCGCTTAGGTTTCCGAGGGCGATTTCATGAAGAACCAACTCTGGAAGTTTCAGCAGACGAATCATGTTGGCGACAGTGGCGCGATCTTTTCCGACCTTTTTGGCGACCTGCTCTTGGGTGTAGTCGTATTTCTCGGTCAAACGTGCGTAGCCGAGCGCTGATTCCACTGGGTTGAGGTCTTCGCGTTGCAGGTTTTCAACAAGAGCCAACTCAAGTTGGTCTGCACCACTCAGTTTTTCCCGCACGATAACGGGTACTTTTTTGAGGCCTGCCAAGCCAGCTGCACGTAGACGACGCTCGCCTGCAATAAGGTAAAAGTCACCTTTTCCATCGGGATGAACCACGAGAGGGCTGAGGATCCCGTGCTCTTGAATGGATGCTGAAAGTTCCTCAAGGGCTTCAGCCTTGAATTGCTTCCGCGGCTGTTCAGGATTGGGGGTGATGCGGTCGAGGGCCACTTCCATCACACCACTTGTTTCGTTCTCGTTGGATTCTGCGACGAGATCATCGGGGATTAGTGCGGATAATCCCCTGCCAAGGCCTCGGCGTCCTTTGTTTTCGATATCGATGACATTCATACAGCCTCCATACGGGTGAGGGTAGAGATCTCGTATTTGGATAAGACTTCTCGGGCGAGTGAAAGATAAGCACGTGCTCCCCAACAGGATGGGTCGTAGGCCAAAATGGGTCGACCGTAGCTCGGTGCTTCGCCGAGACGTACATTTCGTGGAATCACGGTCTCCATGACTTCTCCTTTAAAGAGTTCACGGAGTTGGTCTTCGACCATGTTGCAGAGATTGTTTCGCGTGTCGTGTAGCGTGAGAACGATTCCTTCTCTACGAAGGCTTGAATTGAGTCTTTTGCGGACTACGGAGAGGGTGCGAAGCAGCTCCCCAAGACCCTCGAGCGCATAGTATTCAGCTTGCACAGGAATCAATACGGAATCTGACGCCACCAGTGCGTTGACTGTGAGAAAGCCGAGAGACGGAGGGCAGTCGAGAATGATCCAGTCATAGTGATTTGCCGCATCCGCCAGCGCATTTTTTAGCCGGGTTTCTCGTCTCTCTGTTTGCATCAACTCTACTTCCGCACCGATGAGTTCTCTTGTGGCTGGAAGAAGATCCAAACCCTCAACAATGGTGGATTGGATAGCGTTGGTGAGTTCGGTTTCTCCGAGGATCACGTCGATGGAGCCAAGTTGAACTTGATCTTTGGGGAACCCAAGCCCGGACGATGCGTTTCCTTGAGGATCGAGATCGATCACCAAGGTTTTTTGTCCGTAATGGGCCAGGCTTGCTGCAAAATTAATCGCTGTTGTCGTTTTGCCGACGCCACCTTTTTGGTTGGCGATAGCCACGACGCGCGTGTTGTGCGGCATGGAACACTCTCTTTTTTGAGGAATTCGAGGGTGTCAAAAGGAGATGTCACCCTGCAAAGGCTTGATCAGCATACACAGATAGTCTTGACGTGGCAAGAGATTAAGTTCCACGTGGAACTTCTGCTGTGTCTTTAATCCACTTTTCGGTAGCCTACGGCCCGGCGATCTTTACCTTCAATTTGGTAGCGTTCCACGTGAAACAACTCCATACCTTCAAGAGTTGGCTCTTCGTGTTTTGCGAGCAAAAGCACTGCAATTCCAGATGTTTGAAGTAGGTTCTTTGCTTCTGTAAGAGCGTCTTTCGGGGGCCTGTAGGCGCGCGAAATTACCCCCATCGCAAGCCCGGCTTCTAGGTGTTCACTGCGTTGATGGAGAATAGTCGCATTTTCAAGCGGTGCGGCTTGGACGACTTGTTTGAGAAAGAGCGCCCGCTTCTGACGCGATTCCACCAGATGTACCTGAAGGTGCGGATGTCGGGCCGCGAGGGCAATCCCTGGGAAGCCTGCTCCTGAGCCGAGATCAAGCCAGAGTCCCTCGGATTCAATCCAGTTCACGGCGATTGCTGCATCTTCAAAGTGGGGCTCAGTGGACCCAGGACCTACGAGGTCCATTGCTTTTCGCCATTTTTCGAGAAGTCTTTGGTGGGTTTGTTCTGCAGGAGTCAGTTGCACAAAGCTTCCGAAGCTTTTTTCCGAGAGAGATACACGGCAATCGCGGTAACTGCGGCGGGTGTGATTCCAGGCAAGCGAGAAGCGCTCGCCAGATCGGTGGGCTGATGGGTATTCAAGCGTTCGATCGCCTCTGTGGAAAGGCCGGGTACCTTGGGGTAATCGAGGCTTTTTAGGGAAACGGATGCCAGACGGCGAACTTGTTCGGCGCGAGCGTGTTCCCGGTTTAAATATCCCTCATATTTCACATCGGTTTCGACTTGTTCGGCCTCGAGAGCGTTGAGTTCGGGCAGCTCAAAGGCCAGTTGCAGAGCTGTGTACTTTACTTCGGGGCGACGTAAGATTTCGGCGAGAGTCGCTGGTTTTTTGATCGGCCCCAATTGCGCTTTTTTGAACTGAGCCACGACGGCTTTGGTGGGTGACACTTGTCGTTGCAGAGCATTTTTTCCGGTCTCAATAGCCTTTGAACGCGCTTGGAAAGCTGACCAACTGGTCTCGTTCACAAGCCCCAACGCCTTGCCTTTGGGCATGAGTCTCCGATCGGCGTTGTCTTCGCGCAACAACAAACGGTGTTCGGCGCGTGATGTGAACATACGATACGGCTCTCCACCGACGCCTCGTGTGACAAGATCGTCGATCAGCACACCAATATAGGCCTCTTCTCTGCCGAGTTGAAAGACCTCTTCTCGGGCAGCGGATACTCCGGCAATGAAACCTTGTGCGGCGGCCTCTTCATATCCGGATGTTCCGTTGACTTGTCCGGCGAGGTACAGACCTTTGAGGTTCTTGTGTTGGAGATCGTGCCCGAGGTCACGCGGATCGGAAAAGTCGTATTCTACCGCGTATCCGTACTGAAGAATCTTGGCATTTTCGAGCCCAGGCAGACTGTGAATCATGTCGTCTTGGACGTCCTCGGGTAGTGAGGTGGACAGCCCATTGACGTAGACGCGGTGGGTATTGAGACCTTCAGGCTCGAGAAACAGCAAGTGGCGGTTTCTTTCGGGAAAACGCACGATTTTGTCTTCGATAGACGGACAGTAGCGCGGGCCTGTTCCTTCGATCTGACCGCCGTATACCGCAGAGCGCTGTAGGTTCTTGCGGATGAGCTCGTGGGTGCCCTCATGAGTGTGTGCAATATGGCAGAGAATTTCAGGGAGTCGTTTTTGGGGCGGGTCAAAGGAGAAATGGCCTGAAACGCTCGCTTGGGACTCAAGGACTTCCCAGCGGATCGTTCTACCGTCGAGGCGGGGAGTGGTTCCGGTCTTGAGGCGACCCAGGCGCAATCCAATTTCACGGAGACTATCGGAGAGTGCGTGGGCTGCACTTTCCCCGACACGACCACCCTCCTTCTTGCTGTCTCCACAGTGGAGCAGGCCGCCTAAAAAGGTACCGGTGGTCAAAATCACTGCCCGACAAGAAAGTTTTTGACCAGTGGCGAGGTGAACGCCTTCTACGCGACCACTCCGATGGTCCACTGAAACGACCTCGCCCTCAATAAAGTCGAGATCATCGAGACGATCGATGGTTTCGCGCATTTCTTGGGGGTAGATGTCAATATCCACCTGGGCTCTTGAAGAGCGCACAGCCAGTCCTTTTCGTGTGTTGAGGACACGAAACTGGATTGTGGAAGCATCGGTAATCTTGGCCATTAGGCCACCGAGGGCATCGAGTTCGCGCACCAAGTTGCCCTTGGCGAGTCCTCCAATCGCGGGATTACAGGACAGTCGACCGATCTGGTCGGCGTGCAAGCTGATCATCGCGACGCTTTGACCAAGGCGGGCAGCCGCTGCGGCTGCTTCACAGCCGGCATGACCTGCTCCGACCACGACAATGTCGTAGTGGGTTTTCATTGCCTCTCCTGGTGCGCTAGTGGTTCTGGACGAGGCGTCTTTTATGCAACTCTTGGGCTTGTGGCCAGATCAAGCGCAGGTCGTCCACAAGAGATTCGGCCAATTTACTGGCTACTTTTGGCAGGTCTTGGGTCTCGCTAAGCAGCGTAGAGTAGTGATCGCGATATCGAAAAGCGAGTGTTCCATCGGCATCAAAAAGTGCTGCTCCTAAAGCGATCTCGACCTCATATGGTTCGGTTTCCTGCCCCACAAGTACGGGGATCTGGTTGTAGAAGACCATTTCCCCACTCATTTTACTTTTGGTGAGAGGGTTGCCGTTGAGTTCGGTGACCCAGATAAAAAGTGTTCCCCCTCCCCCGAGGTTTTGGGCGGTTGTGGCGAGTTGTTCATGAAAGTTGTTGTGTGTGAGGGCGGCGTGAATCAGGGAGCGATGGGTTCTCTTGTCCAGACCTGTGGGGCGAAAATGGCCTTGCCAGTCGGATGGAAGAATTTCATGGAGTTCACCGGGTAAAGCATCCGCAAGCGCATAGGGAAGCTCGGCAAGTTCTGCCGTCCTTCGGATTCTTCGCTGAGCCCAACCGGCTTCTAGTTCTTCTCCGAGAAACCCTTCAAGATTGATAGTGGGCAATTCTGTGGCCACAATCGCAGGTGCAACGAAAATTGCACCATCGATCGCTGTGGGTTGTGCGTCCCAACAGGGTTCTTCAACCACATGGTTTATGGTTGCGCAGCCATACAAGCTGCCGAATAACAAGCCAAACTGTATGCATGAACGCATCATCACCACACCTCTTAGAATTCAGCATGAAGCCACTTCTTCGAACTCGCAAACCCAAAGTGCATTAGATCTCTTCCCGTGATGAAAACTTTGCGAAACTGGATGCCGTATTTGTTGGTTTTGGGCTGCTTGCTGCCCTTTCTCCACAAAGACATCCACATTGACGATGCGAACTTCTTGAGACTTGCAGAAGGAGCGCGTGATTCGAGTCTGATCGACTGTTTGACCCAAGGCGTTTGTTCGGGTCCCCATGATGTTCAAATCAACTGGCAAGGCACAACCGAGCCCGCCTTTGATGTCCTTTCCAATCCTGCGGGTGTGGGGTGGTGGCTTGTGCCGGTCTTAGGAAAACCGGTTTGGTTGATGCACTTGTGGATGTGGCCTTGGGTGATTCTCGCGCTTTGGGGGGTGTATTGCTTGGGCGATCGCCTCGTTTCCAATGGGCGAGCCGCGGTCCTTTTGGTGGGCTTCTCTCCGATGATGTTCTTGGCGGCCCAGGGCTTCACACCGGACATTCCACTCTTGGCGTGTATGACGGCCGGTATTGGTGGTTTTCTGACGCGTCGAAAGAGCGCGTGGTTCTTCGCCTTACTGGCGGGTTGTGCGGTCTGGTTTCGATATTCGGGTCTTTGTGCAGTCCCACTGATCTTCTTGGCGGGTGAGCTGTATAAAAAGCGCGTAGCGTCCTTTTTTGTACTGCTTCCTCTTATCGCCCTGCTTCTCCATGACTGGGCTGTGTACGGGGAGTTGCACTTGCTGGCGATGAGCGAGTTTCAGGCTGTTTCGAACAGTCCTGAAGCCGTCTTTCTCAAAGGGGTCGCACTGCTCGCCATGTTGGGTGGAGTGGGCATTCTTCCCATTGTGACCTGGTCCGATCGGACGCTTTGGGCGCTCGTAATTGGTGGGGTCTTTGGTGGCATAGCCGCGTATCTTACGGCAGCGGGACCTGTTCTGGGCTTGGCTGTCTGCGTGTTTTCAAGTGCAGGAGCAATGGCGTTCTCACGTCTTCGTTTTTCCACCCGAGAAGATATTTTCGTGACGGCTTGGGCTGTGGGCGGTGCCGTGTTCTTACTGGGATTACGCTTTGCTGCTGCGCGATATTGGTTGCCTTTTTTACCTGCATTTGTGCTTGCTGCGCTCAAAATACCCTCCTCCTCGCGGCGTATTCGTTGGGGCATCGGCGTCAGTGCCATTCTGGCTTTTGCGCTTTCGGTAGACGATCAGGGCTTTGCGAAATCCCACCGTCTTGCTGCTGAGCGTGTACAAGCCTACGCGCCGACAGGGAGCTTTGCTGGGCACTGGGGCTTCCAGCACCATCTCGAATCTGCTGGGTGGCGTGTGTTGGAGGACGACGGGCCAGCAGATGCCTTCCATGTGGTGCTTCGAGAAGCTTGGCCGCAAGAGGCATCCGAGCCGCCTTGTTTTCAAAAGAATGAAGAGAAGTCTTTTGTCGTGAAGGATCGCTGGTGGGGTCCACGTACCCACAGTCTGGAAGTACCAGCGAATCTACATGCGAATCATGTGGCCACCACGCTTCCTAAGAACAGTTTGTTGCCCTGGGCGTTTTCCAATGAGCCCTATGCGCATGTGGATGTGTACGAAAAGGTCGAGTGCCCTTAGTCTGATAATCGGACCGCTTTTCGCTTTTTGGCCCGCCAGAGTTCATGTCCGCATCCGATGATGCAGAACAGATTGTGTATCCAGAGCCAAAATAGTCCACGCAGCCCAAGTTTTTGGCTGAGAAAAAGGGTGAGGACAACGGCACTGCAAAGCCAGAAAATCGCCATTCTCGCCAACCAGTCCCGGTGTGGTTTGGAGCTATTTTTGGCTGTAGATGTGGTTTCCAATTTCTCGGTCCCAGTTGCTTACAGCCAGGTCACGGCGTGGGCTTTTCGCATAGGTCACTGTCATACTACCGGTTCCGGTGGCCCAACCACCCGCGCTGACGCCGCCATCGACATGTAGAACCCGAGCGCGTTGGGGAATTTGAAGAAGCCCTTCTCCGGTGATGGTTTCTTCGGTTGTGTCAGACCGGTCGATGTCTTCCCAACCAAAAGCTTCGATCACCGACTTGGTGTTGGATTCCCAAGAAGGCTCGTTACTCAGTGCATTGTTGTCATTTTCATACACTCGAACGGCTCCCCACCACGACCCGGCCACGAGATCGATGTCGCCATCTGCATCGAAGTCTTCCAAGCTGACAGCCGACTGGTATTGGGGCTCATCCATGGATTGCCAACACGGCTCAAAAGTAGGGCTGCAATAGAGCGACACCACACCGGCGCCTCCGAGTTGAAGATTGTCGGAGACCACCAAATCGATGCCTCCATCTCCATCGACATCACCCCAATCAAGGGTGTTGCCTTCAAAGTCGGATGGATCCCCCGGTGCTTCCCAGTAGGCTTGGCTCGCTAAACTGCCCTCGATGTTTTTGTAGATGTCGTGTGGTGCTCCTTGGTTGGCGAAGGCTAAATCCAACCAGCCGTCGCCATCAAAGTCAGCCCAGGTCACATCCATACTGTGTCGGGAGTTTTGGGTGCTCCATGCGATGGATCCAAATCCACCCGAACCGTTGTTCAGGTATACATGGGATTGATTTGGCTCGTTGTAATAGGGCTCGCCCACGGCGACTGCCAAATCGAGATCCCCGTCGCGATCAACGTCGCCAAGCGCACAGGAGAAACTGTAAAAAGACTCGCTACTCTGCCATGAAGGAGTGGGCTCCAATATCCCTTCGCGATTGAGGTATACGTCCACACCGCCAGGTTCTGAAAAACCGTCGTTGCCCAAGAACCGACTTGCAACCACGTCGATCCAACCATCCCCGTTTACATCTCCCACGTCGATATGGCCGTAGAACGCGCGGGTGTCAGATTCCCAGTGGGTGTGCGTATCGAGGATGCCCCCGATGTTTTCATACACACTCAATGGACCTTTTTGGATGTCGTTGCCATATGCAATCACCAGCTCGGCAAAACCATCTTGATTGAGATCAGCCCACGCCAATCCCGTCGCAACGCCGGTTTCAAAGGATTCCCAGTCAGGGATTTCGTCGAAAACCGCTTCTTCAACAACGCCGCTATCGCCCGTATCGACGGTGGTGTCGATGGGGTCGTCGCTCGGTGTATCCGAAGCAGTACATGCAAGAAGAAGCCACAACATGTCCGAAAGAATACTTTGGGTTTACAGAGGGTGTTGGCTTTGTGAAGGAAAAACTGCTCACAGTGCGTCAGGATGAAGCGGGATTGCGGCTCGATGTGATGTTGCGCGCCCGATATCCGAAGTGGTCGCTTGAGGCGGTTGCTCGTGCGGTTCGCGGTGGCCAGGTGCGCGCGGAGGGGAATCCTCTAGAGCCTGGGCACATCCTTCGAGAAGGAGAGACTTTCTCAGTAGCTGCACCTCATTTGGCGCCAACTCATCCCATGCCGAAATGTCCTCCGATCGTGCACGAAGACCCAGAGATCGTCGCTTTTGCAAAGCCTCCAGGCATGTTGTGCCATCCCGTGGGTTCCACCTTTGTTTGGGGTCTGATCAATATTGCGAGGGACCGATTCAAGGGAGAGCGGCTGCATCTTGCGCATCGCATCGACAAGGAGACTTCTGGAGTGGTGGTGTTGGCGCGCAATGATGAGATTAATCGCGAACTCAAGGCGGCATTCAAGATGCGTCGTGTCCAGAAGCGGTATTTTGCGATTGTCCGGGGAGAGGTCGATTTTGAAGAGCGTTGGGTTCGTGCATCCATTGGCCGTGACGAAGACTCTCCGATTCGAATGAAAATGGGCGTGGTAGCGGATGGTTTAGATGCAGAAACACAACTGATCTGTCGGAAGCGTTTTGATGGATTGAGTTTGTTGGAGTGCCGCCCGATCACCGGGAGAACCCATCAGATTCGGGTTCACTTGGATCACGTGGGTCATCCGATTTTGGGAGACAAGATCTATGGACAAGACCCCGAAGTGTTTTTGTCCATTTGGGAGAAAAACCCCTTGCCCGATATCGAAGAGAGGCTCGGGCATTCACGACACTGCTTGCATGCAGCGGAGATTGTCTTTGGTCTAGAGCGCGGTGAGCAGCGCTTTTCTGCGCCTCTTGCGGAGGATATGGCGCAACGAATCGGGGGCTTTAGTTCTGATTCGGAAGTCGGAGTGCGGCTCTAAGTCCGGTACGAACCGATTCCCGTCCACCACCGCGACGTGTGCTGCTCAGACTAAAGAGGCTTCCTGGATTGCTGGACGTTCCACCGATGGCGTGGTCTTCCACCCATTGTTGGAGCAGCGCCTGATCGTCGAGCGGCATGTCGATGATTCGGAAAATAGAGATGGAGACCCCATCCGCGTTAGCCGGCCGAGATCGAGCCACAGCGGCTTGAATGTAGACGGTTTCGTGGATGCCTTGGAGTTCTACGCGAAGCTCTACAAGCTCAGTGGGATTGAGGGTTTGGTCTAATTCGACTTGAAGAGAGGAGGTGGTCAACCAGTCCACTGTTCCAGAGGCAACGTTTCCGTTGGGTAGCTTTGCTACCACGGTAGAGTTGAGACCTGAGCTTGTGTAGATTCGTGGATCGAAGGACATACTTATTTCCTGGTACCCGCGCGGCCGTATTACCCGCCACTTACAAGCTTTGCAAGTGTATTTTGCTTGATCAGGTCTTGGTGAAGTCTAAAGATAGGTGGTGACGGATTGGATCATTCGGAGTGCGGTGTAGGCCAAAAGCCCGATGGATACTGCGAAAAAGATCTGTTCACGTTGTTGGGGACCACCTTCATCTCGAATGACCTGATTGCCCATCACAAGGGCCAAGAAACATCCTCCGAGAAGCCCTCCCATGTGTCCTAAGTTGTCGATTTTATCGACATTAAGACCGATGACGATGTTGAGAATGACCCACGGAATGAGGCCGCGACCGAAGATGGCTCGCAATGGTGCTGGCAGTTCTTTCCTATACCGCAGTCCAAACACGACGCCTGCGCCGAGCATTCCAAAAATCGCCCCAGACGCACCGACAGAGAGGGGGACTCCTCCTTTCAGCGACATAAGAGAGCCACACAGCCCCGAGAACACGAAGAGCCACAGAAAACGGGCTTTCCCATAGGTGGCCTCACACAGGCGGCCTAGACCGAAGAGAGCTACACCATTGAGGAGTAGGTGAAACAGGTCTCCATGGAGAAACATGCAAGAAATCGTGCGGTAGTATTGTCCAGAATCGACAATTTCAGGGGTAGATCGGGCTCCAAATACCAGCAGCGCGTTGGTCCACTGGTCGGTGGGGTAGTCTTTGAACTTGTCGAGATCAGGTGCGAGCGAGACCGCTAAGAAGTGGGTCGCGACAATGATAGCCAACAGCACGGTGGTGACCGGCGGCCACTTCCGAGCACTCATTCTGAAGTTTTCGAGTACTTCTTCACGAATCAGTGCCTCATTCAGATGAATGGCCTCAAAGCTTGGAGGGCTTCTTTTCATGGTGTGTTGGCAACCTCGTAGATTGTGGCTTCAACCATCGAACCACTGCCCCAGCCGATAGGGAGTCGACCCAAGCCCTCCGAGTGGTAGCCAGCATCCACTTCAGCGTCCAGTAGACGAAGTGGAAAGTGCTCAGGAGAGCGAATGTGGAGAATTTTTTTGGCGTTTTCTGGTGGGCTGCTCGAACCGCCGTTTTGGAAGATCACAACTTTTTCTCCTGGCTGGAGCGCGTAGTCTCCACCCTCGTTGCTTGGATGCCAAAAACGCCAGCCTTGTTTTTCGAGGGTGTGTCGAATGGTCCATTCGGCGGAGAAGCGAGCTGGCTGGTGTTCCTTCGCAATGGTCTGAGCCAATTCTTGGGACGCTGATGCAAAACGATAATCAGCGATCGCCACCACAAGCCCGAGGGCTGCCCAACTGATGCTTCCGATGCGAATCCAAGGCTTGGCGCCGGCCTGTTGAGTGCTGGAGCGAACAACGAGTAAGCTCAGAGGAAGCAATGCGGGGAGGAGATAGCGGCTGTCGGAGTAATTGTGTCCGAACATGATGCTGAGCAGAACGAGGGTGGCCCATCCGCCGAGCAGTAGGCCATCTTCTCGGTCGCGTTGTCGTCTTCCCCGTGACTTTTGTGGCCATGCCCCGACGATTCCTCGTGTAAAGAACGCGCCCCCAGCCGTTGCGAAGACAAGCAATGCAAGTATTCCAGGGGTCTCGAGGTCACCACGACCAAGACTCCAGAGACTCAACAAGCCGATTCCAGCACCGGGCAATAGATAGCGGCGGAGGTGTGGGCCAGAGAGAAGTAGCAGGGGGGATAGGGCAAAGCCCAAGCGAACGAACATTCCACCGCTTCTTTGCGGCACACTAGAGCGATCCAGGTCTGTGGCGGATTGGAGTGCGGTCAGCAGATGGACTTGGCCGTACGAAAGAGCAAGATAGGCCTGAATGCCACCAAAAACTGCGAAAAATCCCAACCAGAGTTGTGGGGATGATTTGAGCAATCCCAAGCGGTGTAGATGAACGAGATAGAGCAGTAGAAGTAAAAGAGCGGGATACTTGTAGCTGCACGCGAGACCTAAGAAGAGGCCCGCATGAAGTGCTTTTCTTCGGTCGAATTCTCCGCGTGTAGAGAGCGCTTGACGGTAGGTTGCAATCGAAGCCGTTGAGAGGGCAAGTACACCGAGATCGATCATCATGCTGTCGTGCAGGCCCAGAAGCAGCACAGGAGAGGAGAAGCAGACAAGAAGCACCAGAATCGGGTTGCGTGTCGTGGTCTTTGCCAAGTTTGCTGCGGAGATCCCGAAGAGTAAGATCCAGGGAGCGGCTACCAAGAAACGCAAGAGAGGTCCCTCTCCCACGAGACTGTGCCAGAGCGTCATCCACCACAGATGCAGTGGCGGGTGTGCAAAGTGGAAACTGTTGCTGGAAATCTCCGATCCCCAAGGCTGCCAGTTTCTCCACCAATCATAGGGCTCGAAAGGGTGCTCTGCGATGGCGTTTGCCATGAACAGATAGCTTTCCTCATCGACGACTGGTGCCTTCCCTAAGAAGGGTAGGAAAAGCGCAAAAAGCGCGACGATAAACCAGCGAGTCGTTGTCACTTAGGCGATGAGAAATTTGTGGAAGAGGTCATAGGATTCAGCAAGCAGATGGATTTCAGCGTACTCGTTTGCTTGGTGGGCTTGCGCGGACAATCCAGGACCAAAGTTGACGGCATCAATCCCACATTCACCAAGGCGGGCGACATCTGTCCAGGCTTGTTTGGCGGTGACCTCCACCTCGGTGGTTTCCAAGAACTGCTGAAAGAGCACGTTGTCAGCGACGACTCTACCCGACGGACTCAGATCAGTGAATCTGACCTCCGCGCGTGAGTCGACAAGTGCGATCAACTCGCTCTGGGCTTGTTCTAAGCTTTTTCCTGGGGCGAATCGGTAGTTCACATTGAGCACAAAGCGCTCTGGGATCACGTTGCGTGCGCGACCGCCATCCGCGAGGGTGGCCGACATGACTTCTCGGAAGCGATAGCCTGCAACATCGACTTCTACTGGTGCGCGATTTCCAAGATCAACAAGAAAAGAACCCGCCTTGTGGATGGCGTTTTCACCCTGCCAAGGGCGTGCGGAATGACAAGACTGCCCCTCGAAAGTCACTTTGGCATGGAGTGTTCCTACACATCCAACTTGCACTACATTGTCCGAGGGCTCGAGACAAAAGGCCAAGTCGATTTCGGAGAGCCAATCTACTTCCGCCAAGAGAGGACCTAGGCCACTTTCAGTGAAAGGTCCTTCTTCTGCATCGTAGAAGACAAAAACCAGATCGTATGGACATTCGTCGAGGTCGATGTCTTCCATCAACGCCATCATGATCGCAAGTCCGCCTTTCATGTCGGAGGACCCGAGCCCGATGACTTGCCCTTCATGGATGTGGGCTGGTGGATCACCGGGGTGAGGAGGAACTGTGTCAGTGTGTCCGACCAAGGCGAGGATGGGGCGTCCCCGGGAAGGGCTGCGTAGGGCAAAGGATTTTCCAACCCGGGCCATTTCATAGGCAGTTTGTTTGGAGAACCATTGTTCCAACCATTCGCTGATCTCTTCTTCGTTACCGGTCACCGATGAGATCGAACACAGCGTTTTTGTAAGCTGAGCCAAGCGTGTGTGGATGGAGTTGTCAGCCTTAGACGGAGAGTGCGAACTCACGAAGAACCTCATTGAGTGATGTCTTGCGATCAGTGGATTCTTTGCGCTTCCCGATGATGAGTGCGCAGGCCATCCCGTAGTCGCCAGATGGAAAGTTTTTGGTGCGGGTACCGGGGACGACAACCGAGCGAGCAGGAACGCGTCCCTTGTAGATGACTTCTTCGGGTCCTGTGACGTCGATAATCGGTGTGGATGCAGTAATGACCACATTGGCTCCAACCACTGCTTCTTCTTCGACAATACTGCCTTCTACGACAATCGCTCGGGAGCCAATAAAAGCGCCGTCTTCGATAATCACGGGGCTCGCACTTGGCGGCTCTAAAACCCCTCCGATTCCTACGCCACCGGAGAGGTGTACACCTTTTCCGATTTGTGCGCAGGAGCCAACGGTGGCCCAGGTGTCCACCATGCTTCCAGCGCCCACATACGCGCCGATGTTTACATAGCCAGGCATGACGACACAGCCTCGCTCAAGGTGTGCGCCGAAGCGAACAGTTCCTGGCGGAACCACGCGAACACCTTGTGCAGCGAGGTCTTTCTTTAGGGGAACCTTGTCGTGAAACTCATATGGGCCGTTGGTGATCGTGCTCATTGGAGCGTGTCGGAAATAGAGAAGAATGGCTTGCTTCAACCAAGCGTTGACCTCCCACTTACCATCGATTTTTTCAGCAACCCGTGCTTCGCCGGAATCCAATAGCGCGACGGCTTCTTGTGCAGCGATCCACGCTGTCTCAGGACTTGCTTCACCAGTCCATGCCGCTTCAATTCGTTGTTTCAGCTTCTCCATTTCTCGACTGCCTCCCGCAGTTCATTGTGAGCGAGCCGCCAGGCCGCGACGGCTTCTTTGCATTCCTCGTAACTTGGTACAAGGGCGATTCTTACGTAGTGTTGAGCGCTGTCGCCTATCGCGAAGAAAGCACCGGGTGCGACTACGATTCCGTGATTGAGGAGCCAGAGCGCATAGGTTTCCCCATCTAAGCCACCAGGACATTGAACCCACAAATAGAAGGTGGCGTCGCTTTGGATAAATGCCAGGTCTTCATCGACGAGAAACTCTTCGAGTACGGTGCGCTTTTTGGCAAAAGTTTCTCGCCTTTTGGCAGCATGTTCATGATTGGCCCATGCGAGTGCGGCCCCTGCATTGATGGGAGCCGTGGGTACAAGTCCTGGATTTACCCGGAGTCGAGCAAGCTGGGCGATAGCATCCGCGTCACCAGCCACAAAGCCGGAACGGTAGCCGGTCATGCCTGAGCGTTTGGAGAGCGAGTGCAGAACGAGTGCACCTTCTACACCTGCTTCGAGTAACGAGTGGGGCTTTTCGGCATGATAAATGTCGGCATAGCACTCGTCATTGACAAGCAGGATGTCGTTTTCCCGGCAGACCTCCAAGGTCTTCTTGAGTTCCTCAATCGACATGGCTGTTCCGCAGGGATTGTGCGGCGAGTTGAGCCACATCAAACGACACTTGGCGAGCACTTGTGGGGACAGCGTCCAGGGTTCATGACGAAACGTGTTGGACATACTCTGGGGGTATGGTTGCCCGCCGGCAAAGAGTGTGCCGCGCCGATAGCCGGGGTAGCCGGGGTCTGGAAAGACAACAATCCGGTCTTGTGCATTTGGATCGATCACCATCAGTGGCATGTGAAAGATGGCTTCTTTTGCGCCACTGGTGGGCAAGATCTGGGTGTCGGGATCGAGGTTTACCCCAAATCGCTCGCGCATGAATGACGCGACTGCTGCGCGGAAACCGGCGTCACCGCGTACCGTCGGGTACTGGCTGATCTCCGGGTAGGCATTTTTTACGCCTTCTCGAATGAAGTTAGGGGTCGGCTCTCTCGGATCGCCTGTACCAAAATCATAGAGGGTCAACCCCGCGGCTTTGACCTCGGCTTTTCGTCGATCCAATGCGACCTGGGGATAGGTCGCGAGTTGGTCTACTAGTGGATTCTTGCGCAAGGGGATTCCTCCAGCGATTCTTTAGTCCGCTAAGGCCTTACTGGCTGCATTTTGTCCTGCAACTCGTCCTGTGAGATAGCAGGCGGTCACGGATCCTGAAAAGCCCCAGCCCACTGCGGGTGTGCCGAGCATTCCCGCCGCTTCTCCTGCGGCCCACAAACCCGAGATGACCTCCCCGTTCTCGTCGAGGACACGGCCGATCTCATCGAGTTCTGCTCCCCCAAAAGCTTTGGCTGCGCCCAGCTTGAGTTCAACGGAAAAGAGTGCTCCATTCTGAAAAGAGACAAGGTCGTAGGCGATTTTGCCGAATGCACTATCGACCCCTGAGGCAGCGGCTTCCTCGTAGACATCAAGGGTGGCTTGAAGTGTGTCGGCATTCATGGACCAATGTTCGGCGAGCTCGGTCACAGAAAAATGTTCAAATGCGGCGCCATTGTCGAGAGCCTCTCGGGTCGAGAGAATATTCTTCTCTTCGGGACCGCTCAGATTGTAGCCAGGAACAATCAAGGGTTGAGGTACCCACACTTTTTCTGGAAAAATTGCCACAAGACGCTTCTGGGGTGACGAAAGCAGCTTGTGCTGAAGCTTGAATCCTTGAGATTCAATTTCATTGGCGACACGGTTTCCGTCGAGGTCCACAATCAGGCTCTGTCGGATGTGTGGCATCCAGAGTGCTTCACGCTCCATGCCCTCTCGCCAGTCCTGCATGGCGTGGACATAGAGTCCGTACGCGCCACTATTTTGAGTTTTTGCTGCTGCATCTTTCAGAAGATCAAGCCCGCCACCAATGGAGAAGTGGTGGGTTTCATACAGGACGAGGAGCTCCTTTGCTTCAGGTCGATCTTCAAAGAGTGCCTCGTCATTGCGTGCATACCCACCGGTTGCCACAATGGTTTCTTTGGCTTGAATCCATCCTGTCTCGCCGGTTTGAAGATCTTCATAGGCTGCCCCCAAGACCACGCCGTTCGCCACCATGAGTCCACCTGCTTCATGATGGAGCCAAGTGGAGTCGGCCATCTCAGTGACCACCTTATGAAAAGGATGCTTGTCGTCCATAGAGATGGAGTGCATTCGTGTGGTTATGCCAGCACCAAGGTCGGGTTCTACACTGAGCACCTCTCCACCGAGTTCTTCGGTGAGCCAATAGAGAACCTCTTTGGATTCATGCAGTAGCCGCTGAACCCATGGGTCGGATGCATCGCCTCCTCCGGTGAACTCAGGCCATTCCTCGGCTGCAATTTTAGGGGAGTCGACGATGCCTATTTCTTGTTGGTAGATTGTGTCGACAGCCATCAGGTTGCTTGCAAAGAAGGCACCACCGCCGGCTTTTTCATCGCGCTCCAAGACCAATACACTAGCTCCGAGCTTATGGGCCTCCCAGGCGGCTGTAAGCCCAGCAGGCCCACTGCCGATCACCAGGACGTCCACGCCAACTGTGGGTGGACCCCATGCTGCGGTGTCAAAGCCAACGATTTCCCCACTATCGGAATCGATTGGCGTCGGATTGGTATTGCAGGCCAAAAGCCCTGTGAGTATCCAGAACATAGAGAAACTTTAGCTCTGTGCTGCGGCTTTGGTTAGCCAAGTCTATATGCTTGCCTTTCTATTTATGATTTTTGGTTGTTTTCTCTTTGAGCCCGATCTCACGGATGTGGTGGACGCGGGCGATACCGCCGTTCTGGAATTCGAAGTGCCGAGAGGTGCGAGCGGCTACGCGGTAGGAAAGAAACTTAAGAAAGAAGACATCATTGTGGATGCTGGGGACTGGAAGTGGTTCCTAAAGAACAAAGGGGATGGCAGCTGCATAAAAGCTGGCAACTTCGAACTCAAGCGTTCAATGACGATTCCTGAAGTTGCCAAGGTGCTGTGTGACAAACCTTTGGGCAACGACAAACCCTTCACTGTCCTCGAGGGGTGGCGTATTCAGGAAATTGATGCAGCACTGGCAGAAAAAGGTCTCATCAAGGCAGGGGAGTACCAGAAGCTCGCCAGTAAGCCGGACGCATTCAATCTGCCCTTTGAGATACAGGGCTTGACGACACTCGAGGGCTTTCTTCTTCCAGAAACCTATCGAATTGATGCTCGGAAATTCGATGTGAAGAAGTTCATCGAGCGTCAACTGCGCACCTTCATTGAGCGCTTTGCGAAAAAACAAGGCACAGCAGTGGATCACCGTGGTTTCTACAATGTGGTCATTATGGCCAGCATGCTTGAACGCGAAGAGCCAGATGCAAAGCTTCGTCCCATGGTCGCGGGTATTCTGTGGAAGCGCCTTGAGAACAAATGGAAACTCGGGGTGGATGCCACCAGCCGCTATACGCTTGAGAAATGGAATGATCGGGGCGCTTTTTTGAAGAAGCTACGCGACCCTGAAGATCCCTACAATACGCGACTGAGAGATGGTCTTCCGCCCACACCGATTGGGAATCCAAGTCTCGATTCGCTCAATGCGGCTGTGTACCCTGAGAAGAGCCCCTATTGGTATTATTTGCACGACTCCAAAGGGTTGATTCATCCAGCACGAACGCTGGCTGAGCACAATGCGAACAAGAAGCGCTACAACGTGTATTGACGCCGTTTATAGGCCACCAAGAGCGGTAAGATTAAGAGCGCATTGATTCCAAATTCATCGATGCATTCATCTGCTTCGTCAATCTCTTGATCGCAGTCATTGTCGATTCCGTCTTGGGATTGCATACAGCCGGTTGGGCAGTTCTCATTTGCTCCTGGATAGACGTGGGGGTTTAAAGGTTCGCAGTCGACGCTGTCGATCCACCCATCGGCATCCAGGTCATCTCCATGTGCTCGCACATGCTGGCTATTGAGGAGAATTATGGCCAGCAGTAGCGTCTTCATTCAGATGGACCAAGCTCCACCAAGCGTTGACCGGCTTCCACTTGTTCGCCTTCTGCCACAAAAACAGACTGCACTACGCCATCAATTGATGCACAGAGCGGTTGTTCCATTTTCATCGCTTCCAAGACCACCAGTAGATCCCCAGATTGGACTTGCTGGCCCTCGGAGACCGCAAGCTTGGCTACTTTACCAGGTGTGCTTGCGATACAGGCGCCAGGATCGTCTTCGAGATCCACATCGGGAAAGCGCTGGCCTTTTTTCAGTGCCACCGAAGCCCCGCCTGTCCAGACGTAGTGGTGGCTAGTGTCTTCGGCCAATACGGCCTCGGTTTTTCGGCCGTCTAACCAGAGGACGATGGCGTTATCTGCGGCTTCAAAATGCAGCTCTTGAGTTTGTTCTCCTGTGCGTACAGACCAGCCATTGCCCTTGGGATGCCAGTGGATGTCAATCTCGCCTGCAGTGAAAAGCTGTGAGCGAAAGCGGGAGTTACGCCACCCCTTGGCGATTGCGGGCAGGGTCTCGCGGGTGTCTTTGAGTTGACCGCAGAGTGCAGCAATCACCGTGGTGTTGGAAATGGAGGGAGCGCTTTGTTCTTGTCCTTCTAACCAGCGTGTATGGATGTCTCCTTGGATGAAATCCGGGTGAGAGAGGATTTCGATGAGCTGGTGCTGATTGGTTTTGAGACCGAGTACGCAGAGCCGATTGAGGCAGCGAACCAGTCGCTTTCTCGCGATTTCGCGATTCTCTCCAGAAGCGATGATCTTGGCGATCATCGGATCGTAGTGAATGCTGACTTCAGAACCGGAAGCGACCCCGGTATCCACTCGGATGCCTTCGGCCTCATCAAAAGAAAACTCGTGAATGAGTCCGGTTTGGGGAGCGTAGTCCTCAGCGGGGTCTTCGGCATAAAGCCGTACTTCGATGGAGGCGCCGGCGCGCTCAGGAACATCTGTGAATGCTTCTCCTTGTGCCACGTCGAGCTGTAGCGCCACCAAATCCAAGCCCGTGATGCACTCGGTGACAGGGTGTTCCACTTGCAGTCGGGTGTTCATCTCTAAGAAATAGAAGCTTCCGTCCTGGTCCAGTAGAAACTCCACCGTACCAGCACCCACATAGTCCACAGCTTTGGCGACTCGGATGGCCGCTTCGCCCATTTTTTGTCGCAAGTCTTCGTCCAAGGCGACACTTGGTGCTTCTTCGACCACTTTTTGGTGGCGTCTCTGGACGGAGCATTCCCGTTCATAGAGGTGATGCACATTGCCATGTTGATCACCGAAGACCTGGATTTCAATGTGACGACCTTGTTCGATGTAGCGCTCCACGAACACATCGCCGTTTCCGAATGCACTTAGGGCTTCCCTGGAAGCAGCTTCGATGGCCTGCTGAAGTTCGTTTGCTTCTCGAACCACCCGCATACCTCGGCCTCCGCCTCCTCCAACGGCCTTGATGAGCAATGGAAATCCCACGCTCTCGGCCTTGGCGGTATCTACTTCTCCAGGCACCACGGGGACATCTGCGCCAATGGCTGCGGTCCTTGCAGCGGTTTTCGAGCCCATTACAGAGATTGCTTTGGCGGGTGGGCCTACCCAGATCAGACCGGCCTTCTCCACTGCTTCGGCGAAGTCTGCATTCTCAGAGAGAAAACCGTAGCCGGGGTGGATTGCATTGGCGTTGGTGTCCAAAGCGGCCTGGATCAGCGCGTCGATCTTCAGATAGCTCTCTGCAGCAGCAGGCGGTCCGATGCAGATGCTCTCGTCACAGTAATGGCTGTGAAGGGCGTCTTGATCAGCTTCTGAGCAGACAGCCACCGTGGAGATTCCCAAGGCGTGACAGCTCTGTGCGATGCGAATTGCGATTTCACCGCGGTTGGCGATGAGCAGTTTTTCAATCGTTTGCGTTTTCAATGTCTGTAGACCCCCCATTCGGTTGTGCCGACAACCGGGGCAGAGTGACATGCGGAAAGGGCGATACCGAGAGCGTCACGCGTGTCTCTGGGGTCGAGAATGCCGTCATCCCAGAGCCGAGCACTTGCGAACTTGGCTTCCGATTCGCGCCCGATTTGTTGTGTGATCATCTGTTTCATCATGGCCAACTGTTCCTCATTGACCTCTTTGCCTTTGGCGGCCGCGGAGTCTCTCTTGATGATGTCGAGCACACCAGCGAGTTGTTCACCGCCCATCACAGCAATGCGGTGATTGGGCCAGGTAAACAAGAAGCGCGGGCTGTATGCGCGTCCGCACATCGCATAGTTTCCAGCACCGTATGAGGAGCCCATCATCAACGTGAGCATGGGTACTGTGGAGTTGGATACGGCGTTGATCATCTTGGCACCATTTCGAATGATGCCGCCTTCTTCATAGGCTTGACCGACCATGAATCCGGTGATGTTTTGGAGGAACAAAAGCGGGATGTTTTGTTGATTACAGAGGGCAATAAACTGGGCACCTTTGTTTGCGGACTCCGAGAACAACACACCATTGTTGCCCAAGACACCGATGCGGTAGCCGTGCAAATCAGCAAAGCCACACACCAAGGTGTTTCCATAGAGCGGCTTGAACTCCAAGAAGCGTGAACCGTCTACAAGCCGTGCGATGACTTCTCGTACATCAAAGGGCTGTTTGACGTCTGCAGACACGATTCCGAGAAGTTCTTCCGCATCATACAGTGGCTCGTCTGCGGTGTTCGATGGTTCGGGGCCAGACTTCTGCCAGTTCAAGGCTTCGACGATTTCTCGTCCAATGCGAATCGCATCGTGCTCGTCTTCTGCGAGAAAATCGCTCACGCCGCTGATCTTGCTGTGCATCTCTGCACCGCCAAGCGCCTCGTGATCAACCACTTCCCCCGTGGCCATTTTCACCAGTGGGGGTCCTGCGAGGTAGACGCGGGCTTGGTTTTTCACCATTACCGTGTAGTCGCTCATGCCTGGGATGTATGCCCCGCCAGCGGTGGAGGACCCAAAGACAAGACAAATGGTGGGAATGCGTTCTTTGGATTTTCGGGTGATGTCACGGAAGATGGAACCACCGGGCACAAAGACTTTGGCCTGATTGGGCAGATCCGCACCTGCGGATTCCACCAAAGAAATCGATGGCAGTCGGTTTTCCGCAGCGATTTCTGCGAGTCGTTTGCTTTTTTCGACGCCTTGCTCGGAGATTGCGCCACCTTGTACGGTCGACTCATTGGCAAAGATCATGCACTCGGTACCGGACACAAGACCGATGCCGCCGACAACGCCCGCGCCGGGCTTGTTGAGACCCACACCCATGCCTGCAAGCGGGCAAATCTCGAGAAAATAGCTGCCTTCGTCCAAGAGCAGCTCGATCCGTTCTCGAGGCAGTAGTTTTCCACGCTCGATGTGCCGGGTGTTGTATTTCTCACCACCCCCGTCTCGACTTCTCGCCAAGTCTGAAGCGAGTTTTTCGCAAGCTTCCGTGTTGGCTTTGAGGTTGTCCTGAAAGACCGCCGCTTTGGGGTTGTTTTTACTCTTAATCGGTCTCATGCGTCTCCTTGTAGGCTTGCACGAACCTCGTCGGGGCTAGCGACTTCACGACCGGCGTCTCGGGCAACTTGCACGAGGGCTTCAATGAGTTGGCCGTTGCCGGATGTGCGGCTTCCATCGGGAAGATAGAAGGTGTCTTCCACACCGGTTCTCAGGTGTCCGCCGAGCTCAGCACTTGCTCGATGCACATCCCACACCTCGTCGCGACCGATGACGATGGTTTGCCAGTAAGTGTCCTCTGGGAGTTCTTCCACCAACAAGGGAAGCCAGTTGGCTTTCGCAGGCATACCGCTAGCAACACCCATTACCAAGGACACATGTGTCGGGGCTTTTAGCAGACCGACTTTTCGCAACATGCCGATACTGCGCACGATGCCGGTATCGAAGCACTCACACTCCGGCGTAATGCCCTCTTTTTCCATGACTTTGAGGAAGGCTTCCACTTTGGAAATCGGGTTGTCGAACAAGAGTGGTGGCCAGGCCCACTGTCCATTGGAGCGGACCTTCAAGTAGTTCAGGCTTCCTGCATTGAGTGCAGCCATCTCGGGTTTGGATTTCTCGAGACACGCCGCGGGTGCGGAAATATCAGGCCCCATCACACCGGTGCTGAAGTTCAGAACGACCCCTTTGCATGCATCGCGAATCGCTTGTGTGATTTCGTCGACGATCTCGGGATCCCAAGTGGGCATGTGGCCCAATCCTGGGCGCTGGTCTCGAAAGTGACAGTGCATCACGCTTGCACCGGCGTCGAATGCTTCTTTCGCAGCGCTTGCCATTTCCTCGGGGGTAACGGGTACGGGATGTCTTTTGGGGTCTGTCAGGACACCTGTAAGCGCACAGGTGACGATAGCTTTGCCATTCAAATCGGCCATGTTTTCCTCAAATAAGGGCAGAAATTACCTACCAGGCACTAGAATAACGAACTTGAATGCCGAATTTCGGCATGAAAAGGTCAAGTTCATCCAACTCATCGAGTTCGTCTCGGGGTTGAAGGGGTGGGGTAGCGTCTTTTGTAGTGGGTCCGAAATACGTCCAAGCACTCCAACCACTCCCACCAAGAAGCAGTGCGGAGCTGACACCTAACGCAAGGTTTCGGCGTGCTTTCGCGGGGTTCATAAATGTTTCCCCGTAGTTGGTTGCTTCCGGGGAAGAAGGACTTCCAGACTGCATCGCAATCAGGCTCCATTGCTCTTCATGGTGTTTGTAGTCGGAATGGGCCACAAGGCCGTAAATCATGCCGCCTGCACCGAGCGCTGCGGTACTCAGCCCTGCAATGAGTCCGGTGTTTCTTTCCTTGGGTTGAGCGCTGGATTCCTTCGGAGAACGTCCTACGCCAAGAAGACCATCGTCTTCTTCCATAAGCTCATCGTCTTCGTCGAGTTCATCTAGGTCTTCCCGTGCTTTTTCTCGGCTCGGAGTGCTGATGTCGGGGCTCTCTTCATCGAGAGAGTCCACATCTCCATAGCGGTTGCGTCGGGCTTCTGCTTTCTTCTTTGCACGGGCTTGTGCCGCAGCTTTGCGTCGGTCGTCTTCGGCTTTTTTTGCGTCGGCAAGTCGTTGTGATTCGGCTTTGGCGAGTCGTTGTTCACGCTCGTTGATGGCTTTCTCCCGTGCGATGAGATCTTCTTCTAAGAAGTCCAAGTCATCGAGGTCGTCTAAGTCTTCATCCACACTGAGCTCTGCACGGCGAGACGGGCGCTCGTCCTCCTCAATTTCGACTTCCACCATATGGACGGAGGCAGTTGTCCATCGATCGGTAGTGACGATCACCATTTCTTCCCAGTCTGCAAAGCCTTCAGCTTCGGTCCGGATGCGATGCCCTCCACAGGACAGGATGATGCCATTGCTGTCCTGTTTGACCGGTGCGTCGTCGACAAAGACCTTCGCAAGACGAGGCAGTCCTCGAAGTCGCACAGTTCCTTTTCCACCCTTGTTTTTCATGCGAATCTTTGCAGTGGTCATCGCGCCTGATCGGACAGTGACCTGCGCCTTGCCTTTGAGACAACCGTATTCCAATTCAACGACATGTTCGCCCGGGGAGACCGCATCCAGAATTGCGGGAGCGGTTTGGTCTGTGGGCATGCCATCTAGCCGGATTTCACCCGGAGCATTGGAGACATCCACTTTGATACGGCCGGTGGCCGCTTGTACAGAGGTGGAGAAAAAGAGAGCAATCAAAAGCCAGCAGCAGCGCATACACAACCTTGTTGTCGACTCATTCAAAGAGAGCCGGTGTTTCAGAGAGTAACCCACGCTTTTCATCGACATTTCGGAAATCTTCCGCGGTTTTTAAGGGTTCTTTTTGTTCATCAATCATGGGCCATTTTTGAGCGAGGCTCGCATTGATCTGCGTGAAGTCGATCCAGTGCTCTGGTACTTCGTCTTCAGGAAATATGGCCTCGACGGGGCATGCGGGTACACAGGCTCCGCAGTCGATGCATTCTTCCGGATCAATGACCAGCATATTCTCCCCTTCGCGGAAGCAGTCTACTGGGCAGACTTCAACACAATCTGTGTATTTGCATTTGATGCAGGGTTCGCAGACTACAAAGGGCATTGCCGGGAATCCATGAAAGGGAAGAGCGTTGTGAGTGCAAGCCTACAACAACATCCCCTTTTCAGTCATCCGGGTTTGTTGCGTCCCATCCATCTTGTTCGCCGTCAAGAAACCAGGGGTCCGCATCTCGCTCTTTCGGGCGGACGTCTGGATCGGGTAGAACATCCGGTCCCGCTGTGTGTGGAATTGGGGTTTCATCCACTTGTTCTGAGACGGTATGGTCTCCGTCGGTTCGGCGTTTGATTTCGTCTTTCAGACGCCCTTTGACTCTGGAGAGAAGACCCATTTTTATTGGCTGATCAACTGGGTGAAGGAACCGTACTGGCGAATTTTAAACCAGGTGAGTTCACCGTTTTTGAAGTAGCGCAGTGCCACGTGGAACATCTTCGCGTAGTTTGCGGCCCAGGCGAGATAGAAAATGGGCTCCACATTGTTCTTCCATTTCTCGCGTTCATCGATGAGCTTGCGAATGAAGCTGCGCGGTACGAAGTCTTTGGAAGCAAGACAGAAGATAGCCAAGTAGAACTTGTCTTCATTGGAGCGAGGCCAGTCCATCGAGACGCGGAATTGCTTCCATGCCTTGGTGGATTTTCCTTCGACCTCATGGGGCAGAAGAGAGCCGTCAGCGAGGGACTTCTTTGTAAGCGCGGTTCCCGGGAAGTAGTTGAGGCTGTAAAAGAAGATGTCGTAGGGTCGAGGCAGCTCGAGCAGGAATTCAGCGGTTTCGAGCTTCATTTCCTCTGTGGCGTGGGGATTGTCGATGATGACATCGTAGACAATCGAGAGCTTCAACTCTTTGTTGGCCTCGGCAAACTTGAGGATTGCCGTATTCCCTGGACTTCGGTTGTGCAGTTCTTTGGATTCTTTCGAAGAACCGCTCTCAATACCGGTTTGAACCCGCACGAGCCCGGCCGCTTTGAGCTTTTTCAGCATCTTGGGTCGGAGCATCGGTGGAATCAACAAACACTCAAAAGGAATTCCGACCCTTTTGGGGTATTTCTCTAAAAACTCTTTCATCCATGCGTCACCGAAGGCAAAAGACGTGTCGTCATCCACCTTGATGCGAGCGACTTTGGGAAAGGTTTTTTTGATGTGATCCAGCTCGCCCATGATGTGCTCGACGGAGCGGGCACGGTAGAACTTTTTGCCTTTCTCATCGTAGACGTCGCGAAGAATCGACACATAGCAGTACGAGCAGTTGTAGGGACATCCTCTCGAGAAGTAAATCCGGTACTCGGCTGTGCGCTTCCACGGCTCTTCGATCCGAAGTTTGTCCTTCTCGATGTAGTACTTGTTGTCGTCCCGGGTGTCTGGATAGGGCAGCCAGTCCAGATTCTGAATCAGTGGGCGCGGATCATTTTGGTGGATTTCTCCACTGATATTGGCCCAAATATTCGGAATGTTGGTGGTGTCCTCTCCTGTGGCAATGGCCTTGCACAGCTCTGTGGTGGCCACCTCACCCTCTCCGACGCAGAGGTAATCCACTTCTTCGATACACTCTGCGGGCACCGAGGTGGGATGGATTCCTCCCCAGACAATCGGGGTATCGGCAAAGTTGGCCCGAAGTCTCTTGGTGAGCTCTTGGGTCATTGGCAGTAGGCTCGACATGAAGCCGATACCAATCAAATCCGCTTTTTTCTTTCGAACCACGTCGAGGGCAAGCTCGAACTCCCGGTCACTTGGCATCTCCAAGCGGTTGTGAATCCAATCTCGAAGAAAGACGATGTGCGTCTCAATGCCCTCGCGCTGCAAGGCTGCAGACACATAGCGAATACCCGCATTTTCGACCGAGTAGATCGTCATCAACACCACGGTAAACGGCTTGCCATCCTTATTGAGGAGCCGCTCGGTGCTTGCTGGGATTTGCTCTTCGGTGGTGTTCATGCGTTTTGGGTCAGGAGTCGAACGCCGGCGGTGGCTTTTCGCTTAAAGTCGGTGATGTTTCGGATTTGAAAGAGGTTTCGCATCACGAAGCTTGGACGCCAGTAGAATCGTCTGTATGCAATGTGGAGTAGATCGCGCAACTCTTCGCGGGTGAAGTATTCGTCCCAAACCTGGGCTTTGAACTCTTCCGAGGGGTTGTTCATAAACTCAAACCAAGGCCGTGGATCGAGAACTCCGTCGCGCTCACCCTCATCCCAAAGCGTGGTGCCTGGGAAGGGGGTCATGACGTTGTACATGACGAAATCGGGCTTCAAGGCGATGGAATAGTTGATCGTATCAATCACATCTTGTCGGGTGCGTTCAGTCGGCGTTCCAATCATGAAATACGCCACCGTGTGAATGCCCACTTCGCGACACAGGTCAAAAGCCCGTTGGATTTCCTGCGCAGTTACGTCTTTTTTGAGTCTTAAAAGACCTTCCTCGGTGCCCTGCTCCACGCCAAATTGGATCCGTGAGCAGCCCGCCTGTTTCATTTTTTCCAATAGCGGTCGATCGACGCCTTTCACCCGGAAGCGAACGGTCCATGAGAACTTCATCCCTCGCTGGATGATTTCATCGCACAGGGCATGCACCCGTTTGTTGGTGATGTTGAAGGTGTCGTCTACAAAATAGATTTCGTAGATGCCCAGGTCGATACATGCCTGCACTTCGTCGCATACCCGTGCGGGACTCGCCACACGATAGCGATGTCGTGGGGTGTTGCAGAATGTGCAGCGGTATGGGCAGCCTCGCGAAGAGATCACTGTGGAAAAGATACCGCCCTTGCCCATCACATCGTAGTACTTCTCATACTCAATCAGGCGTCTGTCCAAGATGGGATAGTCGTCCAAGTCATTGGAGAAATAGACATCGTCGCAAGGAATCGGATCGTCGGGATGGGCGACCACGCCAGGAATACCGCGGGCTTCTTTACCCTCGCTCCAAGCAGCCAGAAGATCCATCATCGGTTTCTGGCCCTCGCCTTTCACCACCGCATCGACGCCTTCGAGCCCAACGGACTCTCGAGGAAAGTCGTTGATGTGGGGTCCACCTAAAACCACGTGTTTCACGCTTGGACAGGTTCGCGCTACCTCGATGGTGCGATGGCAATCGAGTAGACCGACCGTAAAGACGGTGATGCCTACCACGTCAGGGGCATAGTCCCGGATGCGACGTTCGACTTCTTCGTAGGGATAGTTGTGGAGCTGGGCGTCTAAGATCTCGACTTCGTGATCGGTTTGATCCAACAAAAACTGAGCGATTGAGAGCAGAGATAGGGGTGGGTAGCTGAGGTTTTCAGCTTCCACTGCTTCCGGTATTTCGCTCTCAACCGTGTGCTTTGCTGGCGGTCGAATCAATAAAACGCGCATTTTATGTGTCCCTGCGGATCCTTATTCTGGTGTGCTTCGAGCCTTCCGTCAATCGAATCTGAATGAAAGAAGAGGGATCAGTCTATTCCGGTGGCGCTTTATTGGCTGATCCGTAGGCGTTTTTCCAACCATTGATCGCTGAGTTCAAGTTGTCCGACTTCTTCCACGGGGCCTCGGATTCGGACCGCGCCCGTCTCGCTGACCCAGACCTCTAAGTCTCCACCTGGCATTTCTGCCGTGATCCGCCCAGGGTCGCAGAGACCCTGTCCTACTGCGGCCGCACAGACCGCACTCGCGGAACTGCCAGATGCTGCAGTTTCTCCGGCTCCTCGCTCCCAAATTCGAAGGGCAATCCGGTCTTGTTTGAGGATTTGAGCAAACTGCACATTGGTACGATTTGGAAAGAGGCTGTGGGACTCAATCATCGGCCCCCACTGCTGCCAAGGCAGTGTGTCGAGATCGTCATCAAAAAAGAGCACACAATGTGGATTTCCAATACCCACTGCGGTGGCGCGAAGGCCGCCTAAACCCGGCAGTTCTTGATCCACAAATGCTTCGGGGTGGTCAATGGGCACGTCCTTGGGTTCTGCACTTGCGGTGCCCATCTCGACACTGACAATGGTTCCATCCACCTCACAGGCGACGCTTCCGCTGATGGTTTCAATCTGAAACTCCGCAGGGGCGCCTCTTCTTGTCACAAGCCAGTAGGCAAAGATGCGAAGTCCGTTGCCGGATTTTTCAGCTTCACTCCCGTCCGGATTGTGGATGCGGAGGCCGTAGGCGTTCGTTGTGCTTTCGACCGGCTCCAAAATACCGTCTCCACCGAGACCAGTATGTCGATGACAGATCGCACGAATGAGTTCAGGACTCAATTCCAGTCCGTCGAGCTTCTCGGCGACCAAGTAGTCATTTCCAAGGCCGTGGATTTTGCGGAAGAGTGCTGACATCTCAAAGCCAGGTATGCTCCTGGCTTTGAGTACGCTATGTTCTTCAGCGCTTATGCTTGAGATTGATCCCAACTCCCCCAAAGCCAAACAGTTGGTTGAGGCCCTGTCTGCGCATGTGGACCTGGAATCCTTGCCCGAAGAGATCTGCCTTGTTGTCGGTGGTGATGGTCACCTCCTTTCGGTGATTGCCGAGCGCGGGGCGGACTACAGTTATTTGGGCCTCAATAGCGGCAGTCTGGGCTTTATGCTCAATGATGTGGTCGATATCGAGTCCACCGCAAAGCTGATTGCTACCCAGCGATGGAGTGTGCACCGCGTGCCACGTTTGGCCATGCAGGCAATCGATGGAACAGGACAGCGGTATACGGGCCTTGCGCTCAATGATGTGTATTTGGAGCGCATGACGGGTCAAACCACCCATCTTCGAGTGCGGGTTGATGGGGTGACCGTGGTCGATCGCATGGTGTGCGATGGCCTGATTTTGTCGACTGCCCTGGGTTCTACGGCGTATTCTTTTTCCGCGGGCGGCTCGGCGTGTCATCCGGAGTTGCGTCTGATGCAGTTGACTGCGATTTGTCCCCACGCACCTCGTTTGCCCCCGGTCAGTCTGCCGCCGGATGCGGTTGTAGAGGTCGAGGTCTTGGATTCTGACAAACGCCCCGCCCGGGTTGTGACCGACGGAATTGATCATCCGGGCGTTTCAAGCGTCCATATTGCGGATGCAAAAAGCGATGTGGGATTGGTCTTTTTAGAGGGACACGACCCCACCGCTACGTTGATTCGAAAAGTGATCAACGCCTAGGAAGTTCGCGACAGATTCGCTGGGTTTCTTTTTTCCTTTTTCGATGTCGTATACTCGGCGGCTCAGGCACTCTTTGCACACGAGCCACCTATGAATCCGCAGTTTCCAGCAGATATTGGCGTTGCGTCGCACTCCGACGTGGGCTTGGTTCGTCAGGCCAACGAAGACAGCTATTTGGTGGTGGATCCTAGTGATCCACAGGTCAAGCAGTCGCGAGGTCAGTTGGTGATTGTTGCAGATGGCATGGGAGGCCATGTCGGTGGCGCGACAGCCAGCCGGATCGTGGTGGAGACGGTGGCCACCACCTACATGAACGACCATCAAACCCCGATTGCTCAGTCTTTGGGTGTGGCGGTGGAAGAGGCCAATCGGGCGGTGCATGCGGAGTCACAGAGAAACCTGGAGCTCCACAAGATGGGTTCTACGTGCACGGCACTGGTCATTCACCAGGGCTTTGCCTATTTGGCCCATGTGGGGGATTCGCGGTGTTACCTCGTTCGCAACGGGCAGCTCCAGCAGCTCACAGTGGATCACAGTAAGGTCGGCTTATTGGTGGCCTCCGGCATGATCACGCCGGAGGAGGCTGAAACCCATCCTGAGAAGAATGTGATTCTTCGCTCGATGGGTCCAAAGCCCCATGTGGATGTGGACATCTTGCCGGAGCCCTTTCAGTTGATGGAGGGAGACCGCTTGGTGTTGTGCTCGGATGGTCTCAACGCGCATGTGCGTGATCCAATGATTGCCCAGATGGTGCAGTCCTACCCGATTGAAGAGGCGACGCGGCAGCTTGTTGAGGCTGCCAAGATGGGTGGGGGTACCGACAACATCACGGTGGCGGTGGTGCGCGTCGGTCCGGACATCCCAGCCGGGGTGCGGACGCCGAGTCCCGTGCCCCTTTCACAACCAAAGCCTCCCTCCTCCTCGAGCAATAACGATCAAATGCGGGTCATTGGCGGCATTGTCATCGGCATGCTCTTGGCCGCACTGTTGTTTATGGCGTTCTCGGGCGGCGATTCGAAAGAGAGCGGTGATGGGGATGAGTCTCAGGATGATGTGGTTCATTCGGACAATCAGGGATCGGAAAACCCAGATACGAGGGATCCTCTAGCGGATAGAGAGCTGGATGAGGATCCGTTGCCTGATCTTCAGGCTGCCGAATGTCCAGTGGCAGAAATGGACGATTCTGTTTGTGAGCCTTTCCTTACTCAAGGTTTCGACACCAAAGAGAAGGGTCGGGATCGTGCTGTAGCACTTACCGCTTGCAATGGGTGGGAAGAGGCCTGTGCGGATGGGGAGATCAAAAACTATCTTGAGGAATGGTACAAGAATGAATGCGCAGCCATTAAAAATGGTTGTAGCCCCTGGGCTAAATTCTATGAGAAGAATCGACTCCCTCAAGCGGTTCTCGCCGAGTTGGATGGTGCTGTCGCGAGTTGCCTTAGTAAGGGAAAAAATAGGAGAGCAGCACTAAGCAGCTATCGGTCGGCGACAAGGAAGTGGAAGAACCCTCAGACTCGGAATCCTAGTTTGTGGGAAAAACACAAGGCCAAATTTCAGAATTTGTGTGCCAATGTGGGTGAGGTTGACGGCTACATTGATGGCCCGGTGGCAGTGATTAGCGAAGCAAAAAGTAAGAAGCTTACGCTTCAGAACCGCATCGAACAGGCAGCGAAGTTTCAAGAGTTTTATTCCAGAGATACGCAGGGCTACGAGGAGATGGTCAAGCTCCACCAACGTTTGCTGGACCACCAAGAAAAGCTTCGTGCCCTTCAGACTAAGATCCAGATCTTGGAGCCGAAGGCTGAAATTTCTGACATTGGGCCAATTTATAAAGATGTGATGAGTCTTACTCCAGAGTCTCAGAACGACAAAGATGGTCTAAATCGAAATGTCTTGCAGAAAGCTTTGGAGAAGAAGCTTGTCGGCAACGGAAAACCACTGGCGAAGGCATGCAGAGGAAAGATGAAAAGGAAGAGTGTAGAGGAGCTTGAAGCCATCGCTGAGTGGAAGAAATGGCAACTTGATGAGCTCGAGCCGCAATGCTTCAAGAGAGCGATGGAGCAGCTTCAGGCCAAGAAGAAATCCAGCCCCGAAAACCCTGAACCAGATCCCGCTGACAACTAAGCGAATCCACCCTTTCAACGAGGACATCATGGCCTATTGCGTACAAGGACACGAATACAACGAAGCTCAGCACTCTTCCTGCCCTCTTTGTAATACAGGAGCAGGTACAGGTGGCGGCGGTTTGGTCGGCGTCACGGTCTATGAAGAGGAGGGGGACAGTAGCCCACCGCCTGTTCGTGCCTATACAGGACCATCTGCGCCAGTGTCTCCACGACCGCAAGCACAACCCATGGCCAGACCAGCGGCCTCAGGAGGAGGGATGAAGACGGTTTACCAAGAGGACCAAGAATCCACAGAGCGCTTGATGGGGTTTCTCATCATCACATCAAGCAAAGAAGAAGAGGAGTTTCGATACTTCCGACTGACCAAAGGGGTGAACTTTATTGGTCGTTTTGGATCTCGAGCGGCCATTGAGCTGCGCGACAAAGAAATGTCGCATCAACACGCCTTGCTGATCTGTACGAATGTGGCCACGCGATTGGTGGATCTGGACTCTAAAAACGGGGTGAAAGTCAACGGCTATGCACAAGACCTCGCTGAGTTGAAAGAAGGCGATGTGCTTCGCATGGGACGTACGGAGATGGTTTTTGTACCGTTTACCTTTGTGGCAGACGACTAGCCGAAGAATGGATTTTTTGATGCGCTCAAGATCAACAAATGGATGGAGAATCGGTGGAGGTACGTGGTGATCACCTGTACGAATTGTGGGAGTGCAAATCCCGTCGGCACCAATTTTTGTAGCCAGTGTGGCACAAGTCTTGTGGCAGCGACTCCACCATCGGGCGAGACCAAAAAGATTCGCGTTGGTCGTGAGGTGGACAACGATATTTGTGTGCCGGCTCAATATGGGCAAGTCAGCCGTTACCACGCCACGATTTATGTGAAATCAGGCGGTCAGCTCAGTGTTGAAGATTTGGGAACGTCTAACGGCACCTTTGTGAACAACACCCCCGTGACCGGACCCACCGCGCTCAATCTCAACGATGAGGTGCGATTTGGTTCCTATGTCTTGGATATGGCGCTTGTTCGGGCCCAAATGGGCAGTGCTTCTCCCCCTGAAGTGGGTTCTCCCTTTCGGCCTCCATCGGTGCCAGCCCCCCAACCGGGTCGGATGGAACCGACCCAAACGCTTGGCTATTCCACCGGAGCGATTGCGCCATGGCGCTCTTCGGTCATGAACCTCTGTGCGGCGTTTTTTGTGGCTTTGATGTTGATTCCCATGATTCCAGAAGGTCGTGATGGGAAAAGTTCATTTTTGCAGCTGGCGATGGAAGACGATGCCCCAGGTGAATTCAAGCTTTGGGTGTACGGAACGCTGGCAGCCGCAGTAGCGTGTTTTGCCTTTGCCGGTAGTCAACACCCGCGGAACAAAGCCGGGTGGGCCCTAATTGGTTTAAATGCCCCGCTTTGGTATCTCATTCTCGACAACATGGATTTCATGGAAGAAGTCATGCAGGAGATGGGAGAAGAGACAGGAAATTTGATGTCGCAGGGCTTTTTAAGTTGGGGCTTCTTCGTGGCGTTGGGGGCTTTCTTGCTGATGTGGTCTCACCGTCAAAGAGATCAATTTGTTCGGAATGGCATCGGTGTGTCGGCAGGTGGCTACGTGTTGACAGGGTGGTTGATGCCCAATGATGCGATGAAAGACGTGACAGGCGAAAGCAATCCCTTCATGGCGCAGCTTGAAATTTTGGGCAATGTGGAAGGAGGACTAGTCGTTCCTGTCTTGATGGGGTTTATTCCATTGGTCGTCGCGGTTTGGTCTCTTCGAATGTTGAGCGTGGATCCCCCTGGGGAGTACACCTGGCAAAAGCCGCAGCAGATGGCCTGGCTTCTTGCGTCGTACTTGCCGTTGACTCTTCTCGCTTGGATCATCTTTATGCCCAGCGAGATGAAGGAAGGTTTGAACTCCGAAGCCATGATGATGTTGTTCGCGTACATGGGCTTGATTTTTGTGTACCTGCTCTCACCGATGGCCGGTTTTGCCCTCTTAGGGCTTCCTGAAGAAGAAGGAGAGTCCGCATGAGACATCCAGTGCAATACCTCTCGATGTTGCTGCTCTTTGTTTCCGCCGGTGTGGTGGAGGCCAAAGACTCCGAATCCATTCTCAAAGTGGATGTGGATGCGTATCCACATGTGAAGATCTATTTTGAGGCGCCCGAGGGGAGTTCGGATGATTGGAAACCCAGCAACGTCGAGTTGGTGATGGAAGAAGCGCTTGCGGAGAAAAAACGCAAGCGCTTGGAGGCAAAACAGCCTTCCGATGAGGATGAGTCCGGTGATGATGAAGGTTCAGAGCCTGCTGAGGATGAGCCTGCTGAGGATGAGCCTGCTGAGGACGAAGAGACCAGTGGAGACGAGGAAAGTGAATCCATCCCATCGGTGCCCGAGTCGGTTCATACAGGCAGTGTGCTGCTCTTTGATGATCAGAAGGACTCGGATGAAGGCCGCCTGGTGGTCTTCTTGGTGGACACCTCCAGCAGCATGAAAGACCGTTTGTCGGGGACAGGTCTCAAGCGGATTTCGGTAGCCCAGAAGCTCATGCGGTCGGTGGTCAAAGATCTCAAAGATGAAGACAAGGTCACCATTGTTCGTTTTTCTCGATACCGCGAGGAGCACCTTCCTCCCACATCGCGTTCGCAATATCGCACGATTCTTGATTCCATCGATGCCCTTGAAGACAAAGCCACAGGGGATGCGACGCATATCTTTGATTCTTTGCAGGACACCATCAAGAATCTCGATACGGATTATCCGGAGCCTCTCTTAGAAGGTCGACGCTTCTTCTTCTTGATTACCGATGGGAACAATACGGACAAAACCTCCCGTTTGGAGGCCAGCGATTTGCAGGGAACACTCGTCCGTCGAGAACTCCCACCCTATTTGTTCGCAATCTCCGTGGGTCCAAACAACGCACGAAAGTCCCTGTATAAGTTGGCCAGCTATGCGGATCAGCGCGGTGTCTTTTTCGAGCCCGATGCTCGCGATCCCAATGCGAGCAACTACCAAGCCCGCGTGAGAAACGCGTTTTATAAAGCCTCAACGCCGCTGCAAAAACAGTTTCTTGTTGAGTTTGATGTGTCCTGGTTCTACTGGAAAACAGGTACGCACCGCGCCACTTTGGAGATGCCTGGACCCACAGGAGATCAGGTTCGTCTCAACCTTTCGATGCCGGTCAGTAAAATAGACCAGAGTCGGGTGGAAGAGCGCAGTGAGAATCAGGCCTATGTGGATGAAGTTTGGGAGGCTTACGATTCCAAAAAGAAGAAGAATGAGCTCATTAAAAAGGCGCTGATTTTCGGATCTGCTGGTTTATCGATTGGGTTTCTTGCCTTCTACTCCGTCCGAAAATCAAAGCGTGTCTCTGCAGATCGCGAACAGGCGCGTCAAGCCGATATGGACCAACTCCAAGAACAGATGCGCAGTCAAGACGCAAACATGCGTCAGTATGCCGAAGAACAAGCGAAAAAGGCTGCGGATGCGGCCCGTCGACCGCTCGCGCTATTGGTTGCTGCGGATGGTCCGCTCAAGGGTCACCGCTTTGCGATCTTGAAGGCTCGCTGTTTGGTGGGTCGTGATCCAGATAAGGCGGACATGGTGTTTCCGGAGCAGGGTGGGGATGCAGGTATTAGCCGCGTGCACGCCGAATTTGCATTGGGAAGTGGCAGTTGGATGGTCACCTGCATGTCGGATGGCGGCATGAGTGTTGGTGCTTCTAAGCTTAGAAAAGGCGAGCAGTATCCCATTCAATATGGAGATGCGTTGAAAATGGGCTCGACAAGCTTCTTCTTCGAGCGCGTGTGAGGACAGTGTGCCGGCACTAACGACTGGAAATCGGATCGGGGATCGCTACCGAGTCGAGGTATTGGTCGGTAGTGGTGGCATGGGTTCGGTTTACAAGGCCGTAGATCTCATGAGTGGCGAGTGTGTGGCCATTAAGGTCTTGCACGATCATTTGATGGACAATCCAAGGGTCTTTCATGCCTTTCGCAATGAGGCCCATGTTCAGACGCAGCTTGCACATCCCAATATTGTGTCGGTTCTCGCGTTTATTGAGACGCCGTATCCGTGTATTGTGATGCCCTTTATTGATGGTCCGTCCCTTGAGTCAGTTCTAGAACAGGAGCGAAACGGATCTCCGTTGAGCGTGGAGGAGGTCTTCTCGATTATTGGTCCTGTGCTTCGAGCACTGGCCTATTCGCACGCGAGGCAGGTCGTTCATCGGGACATCAAGCCTGGAAACATCATGCTGAACCGCGCGGGTTTTCCAGGTATGGGTCGACCGATGATTACGGACTTTGGTCTGGTTCGAATCATGGATGAGGGGAGCTCGACCCGACGGGTGAGAATGGGGACTCCGCCCTATATGGCACCAGAGCAGTATCGCTATGTGCAGGATGTCGGGCCCCAGGCGGATGTGTATGCGGTGGGGATGCTGATGTGGCATCTCTTCACAGGAACCCTGCCTGTGAACCACCGGGATGAGGTGGCTTTAGAGGCATTTTATGATGGCCAGTTTCGACCTCAGGATTTGGTCAAGATGGACTGTCCTGTCAGCGTAGAACTCTCCGATATTGTGAAGGCTTCATTGCGAGCAGATTTACATCGTAGGCCGCGAGATGCAGGCGCTTTCTTAGAGGCCTTGGGGATTTATCGGAGCAATAGTTCGGTTTCTTACGGCGCGGATAGTCTGGATGAGCCTGCTACCGATGAAGTGACCTTACCGGTGGGTGCGGACGAGTTGTATGCCAAGAAACCGCTGCAATCTCCGCTGAAACAGCCTTGGTTTTGGGTGTTGGGTGCGCTTTTGGCTTGGGCGCTCAGCCGATAGCTCAGAGCTGCGGTGGCAGTGGCACGTACACCATGGTTGTCTTTCCGATCTTCACCATGTCCCCTTTTTGGAGGGTGTGGGTTTTGACCTGCTGGTTGTTCACGTAGGTGCCGTTGGAGGAGCCCAAATCGGTCAGATCTACACCGCTGTCGCTTCCGACAAGCAAGGTGTGTTTTCGAGATGCAAGCTCATCTGTAATCATGTGCTCGCTTTTCTCAGGATCCTTCCCCAAGGTGTTGGGCCCGTGGAAGATCGGAATGTCTCGATAAAGCGGCATACTTCTGGAGCGCAGAACCACGAGCCAGCCGGAGACCGGTTGATAGGACTCTTCGTGCAAGATGGTTCGGCCTGGAGCGCCCTGTTGATATTGACCGGCGCCGGGGTGTCCTTGTTGGACTGTTGTCGCCGCGCCACCCCGTTTAAAGTCGCCTGGACGAAAGGCTTGAATAGGCGCCATTCCACCACCAGATTCCTCATATTGGGTTGGTGCGAGCTTGGGGCTTGCTGCTCCAGGAATATCGAGCTGGTTCCTACAGTTGCCGCAGAAGCGAGCCTGTGGTGGATTCTCGTGGTTGCATTTGGAACAACGGGCCATAGCTACCCCTTTTATGTTGATTCTTTGTGCCTGAGAAACGACTCTACCACAAAGGACATTTTCGGGATCAGATTCGTTCTGGTTTGCTGGTTTGAAGTGGTGAATGCGCCATCACTTGAGCCCTTGAAAAGGTGAAATGAGCCAGGTGTCTTTTTGCTTTCCCCAAGATCTGGTAGCATCCCGATCTACGGAGCGAAGCATGCTTCAACCAGGCACAACAATTGGCAGCTACGAGATCATTGAGCCCCTGGCTTCTGGGGGGATGGGTGTGGTCTATCGGGCACGTCACACCACCTTTGGCGATGAGGTAGCACTCAAGGTGTTGCTGGCCAATTTGGCCATGAAAGAAAAGGTTAGGCGCCGATTTCAGGCAGAAGCCTATGTCCAAAATCAACTGAATCACCCGAACATCGTTCGCGTAAAGGATTTTGTGGATCAGGGTGGCCATATGGCCATTGTGATGGAGTTGATTCGCGGACCGAGCCTTCAAGCACTGTTGGAAGAGCGCCCCGGTCCATGGTCGGAACAGGATGCCAAGGGAATTATGCGACCGCTGGTTTCCGCAATGGCCTATGCACACACTCGCGAAGCGGTTCATCGGGATCTCAAACCAGCCAATGTCTTGCTTAAGCCGACGCCACAGGGTGGTTTTGTGCCCAAAGTGACCGATTTCGGTTTGGTCAAAGTGCTTTCGGATACCTCGGGCATGACGCGCGAGGGTGCTGTGATGGGAACCGTCCCCTATATGGCGCCCGAGCAGTTCAAGGCGGCCGCCAAGATCGATTCACGCGCGGATGTGTTTTCCTTAGGGATGATGGCCTTGCGATTGGTCAGCGGAGGCCTACCGGTCAATCCGGACAACATGATGGAGGTCGCGCAGTACTATTCGGGCCAGAACCCGCAATCCGACCTTCCCGGAGATTTTGGAAAAGCGATTCTCGCAGCCCTTTCCTTGGAACTCGATGAGCGCCCAAAGGATGCTGGGGCGTGGGGTGCGATGATCGGTGCCTCGGATGACATCCAGGTTTGGACACCCACATGGTCGGGGTTTGAAGCCAAGGATTACGCCCAAGAAACGGAAGGCACCGGTGCGGATGTTTCTCAGGATTCATCGAAACGTTCTGACGAAAGCGAGAACTGGTGGTCAATGAACGACGCGCCTACAGGGCCTGCGGTGTCGTCCGCGACGGGATCAGTCGATGAGATTATGGATTCATCGCTTTTTGATTTGGAGTCTCCATCGCCTGCGGCGGTGACCGATCCGGAGATTCAGTCCATTCCTCCAGAGCCTGTTGAGGTAACAGATCCAGAAGTCCAGGTGGAATCCATCCCACCAGAGCCTGTTGAGCCAACCGATCCAGACCTGGGTAGCGCTCTGATTGAAATCGAACAATCGGTCGATGCTGCGTTGGGTGAGGATGTTCCGGATCAACCAGAAGCGTCTGAACCGGCGCCGTCTCCACAGCCGCCTTCTCCTCCTACTCCACAGGAGTCTCCGGACTCAGATCTCGATTTAGAAGACTACCGTCCTGCCTCAAAGAAGAAGATGTATCAGGTACTCGCTGTTCTCATTTTGGCTGCAGGGGCGGGGTTTTTCTACTACAAAAGTCTCGGTTTGAGCAAAGAAGAAATCGCGGCGAATACGGCTGCAGAAGAAGCGATAGCTCTTGTCAAAGAACACAAGACCATCTCCACATTCAATTCAGGTGAATTGGGCCAAGCAAAGGTCGCTGATGCCGTACGCAAGGCCCAGGAGGCCGTTGAGCACTATGCCACGCCATCTGCTTTGGCCGCGAAGGCCCTTGTTGATGTGTTGAACCATAAGTGGCATGTCAACGAGGAATGGTGGGAGTCCGCGGTTTACTTTGAAGAGGATGACCGTCTTAGTCAAGAAGCCTTGGCTAAAGAGAAGTCCGCGCCAGCCTATGTGGCTCGAGTAAGCTTCTTGTTGTCGATTTGCGGCATGAAGAAAGAAGCGGGCCCGATGGTGTCTGAGACGATGCCTCCAGGTCTCCACGCCGCGTGTGGAGGTATAGAACAAGTGCTCAGTGACGCAAAGGCCTACCGCCTTGAAGAAAAGGCCGACGAGGAGTCGGCGGAGAGCACCTGGGATTGGTTGTGGTTTGAAATGCAGTGGCAAGAGCTGCGCTATCGGACTCGGGTCATCATTTCGGCGCGTAAGCAGGGGCGCTCCTCTGAGGCACAGGCTGCTTTGAACAAGGCGGTTCTTTTGTGTAATCAGCCGGATGTCTCGCCACTGAACTCACCTGTCAACGACTACGAGTTCTACAAAGACTGTGCACGGATGTCGGGCTGGAACCAAGACTATGGTGGCTACTTTACGCATATTCGAAACATGCTCAATGAGATCATGGTCGATGAGCCGGTGTTGTCCGGGCATTTGGACAACACCGTTGATCGTCATCGAAGGGCTCTGCATTTTATGGTGGGAGGCGCCCATCTTGCTTGTCTCGATGCGCATCGGGATGATCTGCCCCGGAAACAGAGCAATGTGTACAGCTACAGCAAACGCACGAAATCCAAGAAATCAGGGCTTAATAGGGAAAATGTGAATTTCTGCGTGGCAGCAAGTCTCGCCGCCGTCGGGTGCTACACCCAAGCCAGTGATTTTTGGTGGAGTGGATCGATTCGCAGAAGCAAGAGCCCCACAGCGCTTCCTTGGAATGCACTCGGGGCGGTAATCGCAAATCAAACAGCACCCCAAGCTTGCTTTTTGGACAGTAGAACACAGAGTCCAAAAGATGCGTGGAAGGGGTGGTCGGATGCGAAAGGCCGTCGCACGCCGAGCAAGATTGGAGCGGATTTTGTACGGATTCCCGCAGGTTCGTTCCGGATGGGGTCGTCGAGCCAAACGGGTGCTACACCCCATCAAGTCACACTGACACACAGCTTCCTGATGTCTAAGACCGAGATCACTCGGGACCAATATCGGCAGATTCGCTTCTCTTCCCCGAGCAATAGCGACTGGTGTTACGGCTCGGATTGTCCCGTGCAGAATGTGTCTTGGTACGATGCGGTACGATTTGCGAACGCCCTTTCCGATAAAGAATCTCTGCCGCGTTGCTATCAGGTCAGCGGGACCAGCGTTTCCTGGGTTGGTGGGCGTTACGGTTGTCGAGGATATCGTTTGCCCACGGAAGCGGAGTGGGAGTATGCAGCCCGTGCGAACACCTCCAACAAGTACGCTGGTAGCAACAGCCTCTATAGGTACGGCTGGTCGAGAGACAATGCGGGTGAGTCAACCCAGAGGGTTGCCACGAAGAATCCCAATGCATGGGGACTCTTCGATATGAGTGGCAATGTGTTTGAGTGGGTCTGGGATGCGTATTCGACGTTTTCTAGCAGCTCGCAAACCGATCCTTATGGGGGCTATGGGACCAATCGGGTGATGCGTGGCGGTGGTTGGTCCAGCAACAGTTACGATAGCGCCTTGACGGTATATGGCCGCTCACAGTACGGCCCGTCCAGTAAATACAGTGACGTCGGCTTTCGTATCGTTAGAACCGTTGACTGACTGGAGAAATCTCGGTTTACGGTTGTCTTGAAACCAGGCTTTTGAGCGCTCCCAAATGGGCAACCACCACCTGGATCAGCATACCCACCACAAATGCTTCCAAGAGGTGTTGGGCTTCTGGTCCGGTTTGTTCAAAGATTTGGTTGGTGTACACATAGCCGAACACAGTCGATAGGCTGACCAGTCCGAACACGAGCAGAGGCACCTTGAGCTTCGGTCCAAGTAAATGATGGACCACCATGCCCAATGGAAAGCGATGCAGCAGTACGCCGATGACCGCGGCTCCGTTGTGGTGGTCCTCCAGAGAGAGGGCTGCTCCATCAAAGACGGCGTGGCATACCAAGGCGAGAATCAATGCTCCGATGGCCCACGATCGAGTGGGATGTCCTTGGTGGAAGCGCTCGACTTTGTCCAAGCCGAAGGTCAGTCCAAACCCTACAGTCAAGCATGCTGCGCCAGCCCACCCGCTCTCTTCTATGATGTGGGGTAGTAAATCAAAGCCCACCAGACCCAACACGGCAAGCACGATTGCTGCGTCGATGGCCGATAAAATACGGGTCTTGCCGTGCAATACAGGATGTATCACCACACCGAGAAAGAAAGCGGCGATGGCGATGAAGAGAGAAAGCATAAAGCCTGTTCACCGCGTTGCAGAAACAATCAAAGAGCCCATCTCGCGATAGCCTCGATACATCGCGTAGGAAGGCCAGTAACGGCTGGGTTCAAACTCGGCTTCGGTCTTGATGGGTCGTGGATCTTGCACGGTTCGCCAAGCGGCTTCTGCAAAGCCGGCCTTTCGGACCATTTCCACCAACTCGTCGGCTCCCAAGAGGTGAGCATCCACGCTAAGTGCTTCAATCCAGCTATGGGTTGCGGTGTTTTCTTTGAAGAGGTCGATGACGATAGCGAGTTGTGCTTTGGGGGCAGCCACCCGCGCCCACTCATTGAGTGCCTGCTGTGGATCGGGCACATAATAGAGGGCTTCCACACTCGTGATTCGCGTAAAGGTCGCATTATCAGCGGGAATCTCTGCAGCTGATCCTACTTTGAACGCAAAGCGGTCATCCCCTGCAGCTGCTTTTTGTGCCCGCTCGATCATCTTCGGAGAGATGTCCACACCTAAGGTGCTACCTGCGCCACGACCCACCATTTCGCGCAGTACCCAGCCGTTGCCACAGCCTACATCCAAGCCCCGGTCTTCTTGAGAAAAGGACCAGTTGGCAATGGCCTGCACCAGTGCGGCACGGTGGCCCTCGGCCATGCTTTCTGCACGTCCTGCAAGGGCCCATTGATCAAATTCGAGGGCTGCTTTTTGTTCATCGGGTAATGTCATGGCGAGCTTCCTAACGTGTTTGAGTGTGGATTTCGTGGAGCGATTTGGGGGAATGATCGATAAAATGAAGCAGCAAGGAGAAGAATGCATGCGTGCCCTGTTGCTCATGGGTCTGATTTTGACGTCTCTCGGTGGGTGTTCGGGTGACGCTTCTACCGTTGATTCGGCGGACACGGATACCGGAATTGTGGAGAATCGCGAAGCCCTGAGTGATCAGGGACAATATCGGGTTTGGATTGAACCCAACCCTGACCCTGTTCCTCCACTCGACGTATTCTCCCTCCAAGTGCGCGTTGAGGATGCGACAAGCTCTACACCTGTAGAAGATTTGAGTGCGCTTGTGGTAGACGCGACGATGCCTGCACATGAACATGGCATGACGGTGAGTCCCGAGGCGGTTGATTTGGGCGGGGGTGTCTGGGATGCGAGTCCATTCAAGTTTCACATGACCGGCCACTGGGAGATTACGGTTGATTTGACCCGAGGTGAAGATGTGGAACGAGCCGTGTTCAATGTGATTTGTTGCGAGGCGCCAGACTAATGCGCATGGTGGGCTGGCTGTTTCCGCTTGTGCTCAGCGCTTGCGGGGCAGAAGAAACCGTTCCCTTTAGCGAGGCAGAGCGCGAAGAATTGCGTTTTTTTGCGGGTATTTCAGATCCTGTGGATGACCCGAGCAATCGTTACTCGGATGACCCTGCAGCCGCTCATTTGGGCCAGTTTCTGTTCTTTGATCCACGCCTCTCCGGTAGCGGAGACTTTAGTTGTGCGAGTTGTCATCAACCGGAACATGGTTTTGCGGATCCAGTAGCGCTCTCGGAGACCTTGGGAACTACTCAGCGCCATACCCAGAGTCTTCTCAATGTGGCCTATCAAGACTTTTTCTACTGGGATGGACGCAAAGATTCCTTGTGGTCACAAGCGCTTAGTCCGATTGAGGATGCGGATGAGATGGGTGGAAGCCGATTGGCTGTAGCTCAGCTTGTGGTGGGTGATTCTCTTCTATCAGAGTCGTACGTATCGGTTTTTGGGGATCTACCGGATGTGAGCGATCCGGAACGATTTCCTGAAACAGGAGCCCCAGGAGATCCGGTTTGGGAGGCGATGTCATCAGACGATCAAGCACTGATCAATGCCCTTTTTGTGAATGTGGGCAAGGCGATCGCAGCCTATGAGCGGCGCTTGGTGCGAAACAATGCTCCCTTCGATCGCTTTGTGGATGCCTTGCTCGCAGAAGAAGAGGAAGCTCACAGCATTCTTTCTACTGAGGCCCAGTTGGGGTTGAAGGATTTTATTGGTGATGCGAAATGCGACCTCTGTCATTTCGGGCCCAATTTTTCCAATCGCGATTTCCACAACCTCGGCCTGCCCCTTCCCGCTTGGGATTCACCGTTTGATGGAGGGCGGTTTGATGGAATACCGAAGCTTTTGAACGATGAATTTAACGCAGCGGGTGCCTACTCAGACGACCCAGATTGGGGGCAGATCCAGATTGGGAATCTGGTCATTAGCGCGGAGCAGTTGGGGCAATTCAAGACGCCTACGCTGAGAAACCTGCTGTCCACACCGCCGTATATGCATGCCGGCCACTTTGAGACCTTAGAGCAAGTCTTCAATCACTATGCGGTTTTAGATGCGGAGGTGGAGTTGGGCCATCGTGAGGAAATCTTGCTGCCACTGGAAGGCGGAGAGCCAAGAAGGTCCGCGATGGTCGCTTTTTTGGAGAGTCTTGAGGGGGAAGAGTTGGACCCAGCTCTTCTTCAAGCGCCTACAAGCCCGGTCTACCCGGAGTAGTTTGACCCTAAGGGCTGATTCCGCCCGCTTCTAGCAAGAGCGCTTCGAGTTCAGCGCGGTTTTCGGTCTCGCCCAAGGAGTTGCCCGTAAGGTTGATGATTCCGACGATTTCGTTTTCACCGTCGAGCACCATGACATCTCGCCAAGTAGCCCCCCAGTTGTCCCACGCCAGCGACCAGTTGTCGTCCTGAAGCAAAGGTAGATCTCGGCCTTCTACTGCAATCGGAATGTCGGAGCTATGTCCGCGTTCGTTGATGGCGAGTAGCTGAAACTTGAACTCTGGGTAACGCTCAGACAAGTCGTCTTGGATCTCTTGGAGATAGCCAAACTGGCTTCTGCAATAGCTTCACGTGGCGTGAATGAAGTACCAACCACTGACTTGTTCAAGATAGTCGCGCGGTGAGACACTTTGGTTGTAGGTCGATGAGTTTGGATTTTCATCGACAAGCTCAAAGTCAGGCACAACCCCTTGAGGTATTCCGTCTTTCGAGCATCCGGACAAGGCCAAGATGGTTGTGACTACTGAGATGGCAAACAAGCGTGTCATTCAGGAATAGATTAGCCTAAGAAGCGAACAGGAGCAGCCCATGCATCGCGTTCTTTTATTGTTTTTGCTCACCTCGGGGTGTTCAAGAGACCTCGCTGGCAAGAAGGATGAGGGCGTCGCACCAGACGATACCTCTTCCACGATTTCTGCGCTCTGCAAATCGATTGACGATGACTGTATTCGCCAGGCTTGTGAGGCCTGCGTGGACGCTTGTGCGGAGGAATGTTCAAGTATGGATATTTACCCCATGGAGTACGACTGCAGCCAAGGCTACTGGACAGTCTATGACTTTTGTCCGGACTGGCAGTATTCCGACACGAGTGAGTCGGGTTGAATCACTTTGATGCCATTGTGGTGGGTGTTGGGGGAATCGGCAGTGCAGCCCTGGCCCACTTGGCACAGAAGGGCCTGCATGTCTTAGGGCTCGAGCAGTTCAAGGTAGGCCACGACAAGGGAAGTTCCCATGGGCAGACCCGAGTGATTCGGCAGGTCTATTTTGAGCATCCAAGCTACGTGCCGCTCTTACAGAGGGCGTATGCCTTGTGGGATGTGCTGGATGAGAACTCTGCGCAGTCGCTCTTTGTGCGCTCGGGTCTTGTCCAGTTTGGTGCAGCAGATGGACAAGTCATTCGGGGTGTGGAAGAGAGTGCTCAACAGTATGGCTTGCCCGTGGAACGACTGACCGAGAAGGCTTTGCGGGAGCTTGCTCCTATGTTGCGTCTTCCTGAGTCGATGGTTGCCGTCTATGAGCAGGGTGCTGGATATTTGGCGGTGGAGGACTGCGTACGCGCCCATGCGAGAACTGCAGTTCAAGCTGGCGCAACGTTGATGCAGGGGGAAACTGTCCAGTCTTGGAAAGCCGATGGCGCGGGTTTTGTTGTCACGACTCAGTCGGATCGCTATTCGACGGATAGGCTTGTGGTGACCGCTGGGGCCTGGTCGGATCGCTTGTTGCTGGATTTGGGTGTGGAGCTTCGGGTTCGGAGAAAGCCCCTGCTCTGGTTTGGCGCAGAAGAGACCTGGGAGAAGGCTCCTGTCTTTCTTTATGAGTTGCCGGAAGGGGTTTTTTACGGCTTTCCCGATTGTGGTGGTCGTGGTGTGAAAATCGCAGAACACACCTCCGGTTTGGATGCCGATCCGGATGTCCTGAATCGAGATTTACTGGATGCCGATCGAGATCCAGTACAAGCTTTTTCTCGTCGCTATCTCAGGGGTGTCAACGAGACGGATTGCCAGTCACATGCGGTGTGTATGTACACCATGACACCAGATGAGCATTTTTGTGTGGGGACTCATCCAAAGAATACCCGTTTGGTTTTTGCTGCAGGGATGAGCGGTCATGGCTTCAAGTTTGCATCGGTGCTTGGTGAGATCCTCTCGGAGCTTGCCATGGATGGTAAAAGCCAACACGAGATTTCATTTCTCTCACCATCGCGTTTCGAGGGGTCCTTTGCATGAGTTGGGATGTAGTGACGGATCAAGCTTTGCCCTCTCGAGAAGTGACGCACTTTCATTTTATCCGTCATGGACGGGTGGATACCGGTGGGGTTCGAATGGCCTATGGGCATTCGGATCTACCACTTACGGATGAAGGACTTCGTCAGAGCCGAGAGATCGTGGACGCCATCGTTGAGCAATTTGATGATGTAGCGTTGGTTTTGAGTTCGGATTTGCAGAGGGCTTTGGCAATCGCACAACCATTGTCGGAGCGTCTCGGTGTGGAACTCGGTGTGGAGGCTGCTTTGCGTGAGCAGTCGATGGGCGACTGGGAAGCGACGCCTTGGGCGGAGCTGACTGCCAATCACATTGATGATGTGCGTCGTTTTTGGTCCGAATATCACAGCATGGCGCCTCCCAATGGGGAGTCTTTAGAAGACCTCTCCGAGAGAGTGTTGGCTTTTTTTGCTCAAAATCAAGCTGCTTTTGCGGGTCGCCGTGTGGTTGTTGTAGCGCACATTGGGGTGATTCGAGCGATCCTTTGTAAGGCGTTGGACCTGCCTTTGGATCAAGCGCTCCGTGTGGCTCCACTGCCCAGTACGCACACTTGGCTTATGCATGCTGAGAGTGGTTTTGTGGTCCAGTGTATGGGGGAGCGCACGGTGTCGGTTGGGATGGGGCCGGCAGAAGACGCACGAACTGAGGGAGACGCGCCGCAGATGCCTAAGGATCGACCCGCTCGGATCGCGCTCTCTGGCAGTGCGGGTGTGGGGAAGACTTCACTTGGTCAGGCTCTCTCCACGACATTGGGCTTGCGCTATGTCCCGGAAGGCATGCGCACGCGTTTAGAGCGAGGTCTCGATTTACGTGCTTTGGGTCATGATGAACTCAAAGCCTTGATACTCGCCTTGTGGCAGGAGCAAAAAAACGCTGAAGATCAGGCGATCGAAGCGGGAGAAGGTTTTGTGTCGGACCGATCACCGCTGGATTATCTGGCCTTCTGGATGACCTATGGGTTTGTGCATGATGTTGCAGCGAGCGAGAAGCTCTATCGAGAGGTTGTGGACCGGATTGCACTCTACGATCGCATCATCTTGCTGCCCTTTGGTGTGCTGCCGCTTGAAGCGGATGGTGTTCGCACCGCAAATGCCTGGATTCAGCGGCGCTTCCAGGCCACAGTCCATGGTTTGTTGGAAGAAGAAGTCGGCCTACCCCGCTTTGTACAGATGCCCGCGATTTTGAGCTTGGAAAAGCGCGTGGCCTGGTGTGTGGATTTGCTTACCCGTGCGGGGGAATATGCGGTTTTCACTACCAGATAAATCCAACAATCTCCATGTTGATGTTGAGAATCCAGTGGAGGAGAAAAGCCGGCCAGAAACATCGGGCGCGAAGGCAAAACAGCCCCAGTAGTATTGCCCCCACAAAAGAGGCGGCCATCTCCAGCTCAGGTTTGGTCTTGTGCATGATCATGAAGGGATAGGCTTGCATTAGAATTGCAGGAATTGTTCCCCAATACCGGTAGATTCCGAAGAGGAGAAAGCCTCTAAAAAACCACTCCCATGCGGCCATATAGAAGCCATTTCCAATCTGATAGGAAACGAGACCCCCCACGCTTTCTTTGGCTTTTTTGATTTCAGGGTAGAACTCGCGCAACTCTGGTGAGAGCACGGCTCCGAGGCCAATGAGCGGAACAATACACAAGATTAGAATTCCGGTTCTTGGGACCCACCAGCGCCAGTCCCCTAAGCCCAAGCCCCACTTGCGTAAATCGGTCTTTCCGGATTTTGCGGCGGCTAATGCCAAGCCCAGGCAGATCGCCGCGGCATACACCATGTGGATCTTGTGCTGAACGAAGTATTGATCCCGATAGAATACTTTTCGATGGATACGATAGTCACTCGCGGGATCCAGCCAGCTCCAATAGCTCACCACCGCGACGACCCCGATCAGACCCAAAATCGCGAACACTGCAGCGCGACTTCGGTGCTTTGCTTCAAGCACTGAGATGAGTAGCAGTGGAAATGCCACATACAAGAGCATGGACCATGCGGGCTCCAAGAAGCCGTCTCTGTGAACGCCGTGTCGCAGGTCGATAATGAAGACAGCCGCAGAGGTCGCAGCGACAAAGGCAGCGAATCGATTTTCTTTGTTCCATTCCAACATGCGGCTTCTCTAGCCGCTTGAAGGACTATCTGTCGATTTATTGGGTGCGCTTTCTCAGAGCTTTGCGGTCCGAGTCAAAGGGCAGAGAGTCATAGACTGCAAACCAGTTCTCTGGGTCGGAGACATGATCGAAAAGCATGGCTGCAGCATCGACTTTGTCGTCTCCAAAAGAGAATGAATCAACAATTGTTTTGACTTGGTTCACGGTAAATGTTCGACCAGTCTTGGCAGAAGAAAGGGCTTCCAAGCGGCTGTCAGAGAAGGCTTCTGCTTCAAGGGCTCTGAGAATTTGCTTGAGTTCTTGTTTGGAGGTTTCGGAATTTCCGTTGTACGCGAAACTACCGGGCTGTACTTTGCGTTGAGGTAGATCAATTGGCGCTGCAATAGGGTCTTCAATCAAGATGATGCCTGAGAAATTATCCTCCTGGGCGACACGGGATCGACGTGCTCGTCGCTCTCTTTGGAGTTGTGTCTCCAGAGTTACCAGCAAGTTTTCGAGTCGATTGACTCGCCGCAAGAGCTGTCTTTTTGCCCGCCGTGAATTGTTTTTTTGAAGAATATCTTCGATGGCTTGGGTTTCGATCTGTGCCTGATCCAACAAAGATAGTGTACGAGGTGCTCTTCGCGATGCGATGGCAGCCGTGGACAGCAGGCCAGACAAACTTGCGATGGCAAGGAGCATTGGAAAACGGGAAATGCGCATGGGTTTTCTCCAAATCATGGAAGGCTTGCCGACAACCTTCAGTGCCCAGACGCATGGAACAGCGGATCTATTCAAGGTTTTTTGAACACAAGGTCTGTTCTCGTGGGACCTGTTCGAAAGTGGATGTGTTAGAGCAAGCAGACAGGAGGCCTCTTTGCGCATTTTGTTCGCCCTATCGCTGTTGTTTGTGTCGCCGATGAGTTCGGCGCAGGATTCAGAAACGCCCGCTTCTACGGATAGTGAAACGACGAAAACGTCGGAGCGATACGTGCCGAAATTTCTCGGTGGTGATTTTGGAAGAGGCTTTGTGGTCACTCCGGCAACGCGTCTGACAGGTGTTGGCGGTCAGCCAGCGCTTACGGTTGGTGGTCGTGCTGGATGGCTCTTTCACCACACCTTGGCCATTGGATTGGAAGGGCACTTGTTGGCGTCGCCGACGGTATGGCATCGGGATGATCAACAGGTACTCTCGATGAACTACGCGGGCTTTTTTGCGGATGGGATTCTGGGCGCAAAGCGGCCTGTTCATGGCATTCTGCATGTCTTTTGGGGGTTTGGAGAGGCTCACTGGCGGCAGAGTGGAGATGTGACCCAGATTAGTGAAACCACAAGCCGAATGATGATGGAGTTACAAGCCTCGGTTGCCTATGCGCCGTACGAATGGTTGCGGGTGAGTGCTGGTCCTGGCTTTCGTTTTTCACCGGGTGGGGAGTTGATGGATTTGGAAAGTGGCGATTTTTGGGCGCCATATGCTGAACTCTCAGTGGCTGTAGGGCTTTTTTAGACGAGCGGTTCGCGCTAAAGCAAGCGCAACTTTTAGCAAGACTAGGATCAAAAACTCATCCGAACCGGCATGCTAAACTCGCCGGTCTGGAGGCGAGAACATGGGGACAGCGTTTCGAACGCATTTGGCCTTGGGTTTTTTCGCCTTGGTGTTGGTGGTCATTTGGACGGCGACTGGGCTCTCGCTTCCTGAAGTCCAGTCATCGGATGGCGGTCTTGAAGAGAGTCGGTCGGATTTGTTGAGTGGGGAGCTTCCTGCCGACGAGGCGTCTACTTTGGCCTTGTTGATGTTGCAGGATGACCAGATACCACTTCACCGTAGGCTCTCTTGGTTGGGCTCAGTGGTGGACTCGCGTTTGCGGGATGCTGTTCAAATCCCTACTTCTGCGCTGGAAGACGGTCATGCGCTTCTGGCGCTTGTGCTTCACCCAGCGGTGGAATCAGAAGCAAAGGCCTCATGCCCGGAAGTGCCCGAGAGTGTCGGGGTGATTTGTGATGATGTGCAGTGGTCTGCGCTTCGCGCGGACATCATCAAGCAGCTTCACGGGGTGCTTCAAAAGCGGCCGGGCTATGCGGCAGCAGCTCGTGTTGGTGGGAATGATCTCTCGCTTCAAGTGGCAGACCAACTCTGCCGAATGGGTAAAACGGGTCTCGAGATGGCTTTGACTCAGATTCGCGACGCACCGGATGAGATGGGGCGTGTATTGGGTGTGTTGGCTTTGGGGTGTGCGGGATATCGCCCGAGTGTAGGTGTTGAACTCCAGAGATTCTTGGATGACCCGGGTGCACTGGGGGTGGTCTCTGCGATGGAGTGTGTGGTTCGTAAGGACTGCAGCCTTTCAGACACCGCCAAGATGCAGCGCAATCAAAGCGCGACGGATGCATTGTTGAAGTATGCCGATCAGCTTGGAGGTCGCCCATGAAAGAGGCGCTGAATAGCTGGTGGTCTGTTGGGCTATTCTTTGTATTGATTGCCTTTACACAATCTCCAGTATTGAATCCAGATGCTTTGGAGATGGGTCTCGTGGGCCAGGCGCAATTGGGTTTTATGGACAAAGGGGATTTGGCCCTGTCGCATTACCCCCCGCTCTACCCTGTGTTGACCGCACTCTTGGGTGTGGTGACTGGTCCGCATGTTGCACTCATCGCCCTCAATTTTATCTGTATGCTCGGAGTGGTTTTTCTGCTCCAGTCCATTGTGAAGCGCGTGACCAATCCACCTTTTTTGGGCCTGTGGGTAGTCTTTATCGGTTTCTCTTTGGCACCAATGCGTTGGATGACAACCACTGCCGATCCACGTGCATTGCAGCTCTTCTTGATCCTGTTGGGGCTGTTTTTGTTGAGAAGAGAGGCGTCCTCGCGTGAAGTTTGGGCTCTGGGTTTTGTTTCCGGAGGCCTGGTGCTGTGTCGGCCAGAAGGTCTGTTGTTTGCAGGGCTTTTATTGGTGGGGTCCTGGGTGTTGTGGCGACGGGTGGCTGTGAAGAGTTGGGGGGCTTTTGCCTTGATCGCTCTGCCGTATTGGACATGGATTTCTCTGTCTGTGGGAAGTTTGTCTTTGAGTTCGAGGGCATGGGAGCTCAAAGGAGCCCCTCTTTTGGAGATTCTTCCTGTGCGTCCGTTGATTCAGTTGTGGGGTACAGGGGCGAATAGCACGCCTTTTCGAGAAATCCTCCATGATGTAGAAGTCATCGGAAGCGTACCGCGCTCAGGTGTTGTAGAAGCGATAGGGGCGTCTATCCAGGCCCTCTATGCGGGATGTCCGCTGATCGTGCTGGTTTTTGCGGCTTTAGGCGCGTGTTTTCTATGGAATCGACAACGTTTCTTGTTGGGCATGTTGTCATCGCTTGTCGCCTTTTCAATGGCTTTATATCTGGTGCCAATGGGCCGAGATTTAGCGCTTCCCTTGATTAATCTCTTGCCGGGAGTGGTTGCGATTTGGACGTTGGCTGTCTGTGGAGCTTTGGCTTGTTTTGAACTCTTGGATCAACGTGGTCTTTCCCGCCAGCTCACATTGGGTCTGACTTTAGCCGGCATACTGTGCTTTGCGATTCTGGGCCTGTCTAGTGAGGGCTGGCGCATGAATCTTCCTCAGGCCGGTGATTCTTCAGCACAAGCAAGCGCATGGTTAAAAACCACCCTCGCAGAAGATGAACGGGTGGCCAGCAGTCTGGGTTCGAGTGCTATCGTCCGGCGTGCTGGGCGTCGCTGGGAACGGGTGGTGTCGAGGTGGGAGCGACCTGTGCTTTGGGAGGGTGAGAGGGCACCAGATTATCTGCTGTTCACATCGGTGGATGGAGACTGGATGCTCGGCCCACCACTTTTTGAACCGGAACGGATTTTTGAGCCTGTTGCCTATTTTCGGGATGGCCAGGGTTGGGTCATGATTCTAAAGATTTAGTTTTGGGCAGCGGACCGGATTTGACTGATTTTCCCCTCGTACACAAAGTTTTCGATGACGGGGGCTCCAGAGACGAGTCTTCTTGGCAACTCGAATAGATTTGGGGGGATTTCCCAAAAAGCGGTCTGGTCTTCCCAGATAATGGTTCCTTCGGTCTTCATGAAGATTTCTAGTGGGCTCTCATCACTGCGAAAAATCGTCCAAAGATGGTCCTCTGGACGGTTGTGTAAACCCTTTGCGACGGGTGTGAACAGCCCATGATTTTTTCGCGTCCAAGACAGGTCGCCCAAGAGTGTTTTTCGGGCATTTTGATTCATCTTAGCTCTTGGGCTGAGCCAATAAACGTGGGTGTTTCGACTCTCGATGTGTTCCCGCAAATCCAAGCGTCCGTCATAAATCCATTGAGCGTCCCCGTAGCGATCGAGAGGTAGCCATGCGGGTACGTGTAGATACGTCCACTCCACATCTTCTTCTTGACCCGCGGCGACCAATCCAAGTGGATCCAACCATTCCACATAGTGATTGAACAAAAAGAGGTCACCTGTCTCGATTTGAACCAAGCGTTTTTTTGCCGTCAAATCCACACTGTGACGGGCTTGCCAGTCGGTGGTGTAGTTCACACCTTGCGCGAAGGGGTAGTAGAGAAGACAGAGATACAAAAAGGAGGTCGAGATGGAGGCGGCCCGTTGGGCTCGACCTCCTTGCAAGGTGATCTGCTGTTTCAGCACATCCACGGAGTACAGCGCTAGGGCAAAAAGACCGGGAGCCAGAGCGACAAAGACCCGGGAAGCCATGTCTTCTCTCGCACTCGGGGCGATGAGTCCCGCTAAGCTGAGCGCCCCGGTAACCAGCAGGATTTGTCCGGCGCATAGGGACATGGCTTTTTCCCTTCGATAGTTCAGACTTCCCAAGAAGAGTCCCGCGAAAAGAACAAGCGCCATCCCTATTCCCATGGCTCTTGGCGTGAAATAGATGGTTTCATAGTGGCTGTAGTAGTTGGCGACGGGGAGTAGCAGGAGAACAAGACTTCCTGTCAGGACCATTGGGCCAGTAAGCTTTTTAGGACTGAATCGATGGTGGAAAAGCGCACCAAAGAAAATCAAGACCGCTCCTGCACCAGACACGAGGTAGAACACTTGAACGAGGTTGTGTTCGATAATGCTGATGCGTGTGGAAAAAGTGGCTTTTGCAGCTTCGGTGGGTGCGCCACTCATGAGTGGCAATACCATCGCACCCCATACGAGGATGCTCGCGAGCAAAAGCTTGGTGTGACGCCAAAAGCGGGCCCCCCTTAATCGTTGCAACCAAAGCATTAGTGCAGTGGCACCAAGGAAGGACAGCTGCACAAGCGCAGTTGATTCTTTTAGAAACAACACGAAAAACAAGGCCGATAGCACACCGACCCATTCTTTCTTTTCTAAGGGTGTTCGCTTCAGAATCTTTCCGGCGATCCAAAGCGTTGCTCCAGCACCGAAGAGATCTAACTCAGGTAGATACCAGACCTGAAACAGAACCGGTGCAAGGCCGAGAGGAAGAAGAGCGGCCATCTCGGCATATCGGTTCATACCAATCGCAACGAGCCAAGCACGTGCGCCGAGCGCGAAGACCATCAAGCAGGCCACTGATTTGAGAAAAGCGATCCACAGGGGCGGAGGTCCGATGCCCATCAATGATGCATAGGCCTTAAGTCCAAGGACAGAAAAGGGTCGAAAGGCCTGTGCGTCGATGGGGAAAGGCATTTCAAAGGGTTGAAAGGCCTCGGCCCATGTGAGGGAACTGACGAGGTCAAGCACTCGGTGGGTGACATTGTCCGCCTTATCCACCATCCCAAGAAATGAGAGAACCGCAGACAGCGCAAGTGTCACAAAGAAGAAGTGTCGCTTAAGGAGCATGATTCAAATCAGCGTGACATAGTTCGCGGTTCTCTTCTTTGGGTCGCCGACATGGGAGAAAAACCGAAGCCCGTCTAACCAGCCTAAACCATTAATTTTCTTTTCTTCTAAGGCAATGAGGAGCCGCAGCGGGTCGAAGGGGCGAGAGCTTGGAGAGTAGATGAGTTTGCGAACAAGAAACTCGGTTTTTGGATAGTGCACGGCGAGGCGAAAGAGGTAGTAGAGGTTTTCGAATGCCTTGTCGTTTTCCGTGTTGAAGGCGGGTTGTGGGCGTCGCAGACTTGCGACTCGCTGCGTCTTGTAGTCGCTTGCAAGGGTACCGCTTTGTTCAGCTTGGGCTTCCCATTCAGTAAAAGGAATGGGTACCGCAAGGGCGACTCGCACATGATCTGTACCGATCTCTTGATTGAGCGAAATCGTGGAAAACGCATCTTCTAAGCTTTCGCCTGGACTGGCAAGCATATTGAAGGTGGTCAACTCCATGCCTGCGGCTTTGATACGGGAGGCTGCTTTTCGAATATCGTCATTGCTGACAGGCTTCTTTAGAATGGCGCTGCGAAGTTCCTCGTTGCCTGTTTCAATGCCAATTGCGACGCCGCGACATCCCGCTGCTTTTAGTGCGTCCACGTTTCGCTGCGAGACCAACTCGACCGAGGAGTTGCAGGTAAACGGTATAGCCACCCGACTCGCGTAGAGTTCAGCGAATTCTTCAAGCCAAGAGGGTTGAAAGGTGAAGAGGTCATCCGAGAAATGCACCGTTTTAAGAGGGTGTTTTTTCTTGACCCAGAGGACCTCTTCGACGGCGCGTTCTGGACTTTTGCGCCGAGTGAAACTGCTTTTGCTTTCGTACATTTCAGCGACGGAGGGATTCCAACAAAAACTACACGCGTGAACACAGCCTCTTCCTGTGGAAAACTTTTTCCATGGAAAACGCGCCATGAATCGATAACGAAAGTAGAGATCCCGATCCGGCATTGCGAGGTCGTCCAGATTTTTTACGAGCGGTAGTTTTTCGTTTTGCTGGAGCCCGTTGTCGTCGAATGCGAGATTGGGTGTTTCGCGCCAATCACGACCACTGTCGTAGCGATCACAAAGCTCTTTGAGCGCGAGATCCGCTTCTCCGACACACACCGCATCGACGTTGGAATCGAGAGCAAGCTCTGGATCGAAGGTGGCATGTGTGCCCGCCAAGATGACGAGACAGTCTGGTTTGATACGCTTGGCGAGTTGGGCAAATTCCAATGCCTCCTCGTGGCCGGCCACATGACAAGGAAGAATCACGATATCGGGATTTTGAGAGGCCAACTCGCCGGCGAGATTTCTTTCTTCATCTCCCAAGAGCAGCCTAGTGCTGTGGCCAGCATCCAAGAGTGTTGCCGACAAATCAGTCAGTGCAAGTGACTCATTGATGCCGTTGTTTTGTATGAAGATCACGCGGGACATGAAATCATTCTACCTGTATCGATCCCCTAAGACACCATTGAGGCTATAGTAAGGGTCGCTATGAACGCAGATGTTGTACTAATCAACCCGAGCTATATTTATCCGCCTTACGGGCCGGGTTTGCGCGAAGCTCTGTACGGCGACGCTTTGGTGATGGATCTTCCGAGCATGGAATTTCTCTATCCACCCATTGGGCTTCTCTCGATCGCCGGATCTCTAAAACGTGCCGGTTTCTCTGTTGTTGGCATCGATTCCAATACCGAGAAGTCCAGTATGGAGGAGTTGGCGCGTCGTTGTGAAGGCGCCAAGGTTGTCGGTATTTCCCTCTTGGTGGCCAATCTGAGAAGCGTCTACCAGCTTGTACACTTCATGAAAGGCCGTGGTTACGAGGTGGTGATTGGTGGGGCTTATCCCTCGGTGGAACCCGAGGTCGTTGCAAAGCTGGGTTTGCGCTACGGCATTTCGGGTGAGGGAGAAAAGTCCTTTGTTCAACTCTGCAATGCACTCATTCACGGGGAAGGAAAACCGGAGGATATTCCGGGAATCATTATTGCGGAGGAAGGCAAAGACGAGGTTTACACCAAGGAACCCGAACTCTTGGAAGACCTCAACAATTGGCTGCCCGATCGTAGTTTGATTCGTGCTCCGAACTACAAGTTGCCATTTACGGGTCGCTTGGATTTGGCCTTGGCCTCACGTGGCTGTCCTTACAAGTGCACCTTTTGTTACTGTTCCTCGGCGTCTCCCAACTCGATGTTCAATAAGAGTCGCTGGGTGGATGTGGATGTCATTGTGCAAGACATCAAGCATACTTTGGAGACTTATCAGCCGACCTACATTGAGATGATCGACGAGACCTTTACGGTCAATCGACGCTATGTGCTCGAGTTTTGTCAGGCCCTCAAAGATGAGGGTCTCAAGTTTGAGTGGGGAGCGAAGACCCGTATTGATCTGATGGACGACGAACTCATGGAAGCCATGGCAAGTGTCGGTCTGAAAAAGATTGGTTTTGGTTTGGAAAGTGGCGTGTATGACCACCGCAAAGCCATGAAAAAAGACTTCTCAAATGCTCAGGTCAAAGAGGTCTTTGACTCGGCAAATCGCTTGGGTGTGGAACCCGCATGCACCATTATTTTCGGCCATCCGAACGAAACGGTGGAGGATATGCAGGCCAGTGTCGACATGGTGAAAGAGGTGCGTGCCGCCTATGTGGAATTCCACGTCATGGTGTTGGTCCCGAAAACACAGTTGTTCTACCAAGCGGTAAAAGAAGGCAAGGCCACAGAAGATCTCTTCGATCGCTTCATGCGAGGAGAAATCACCTATCCGGAGTACTCACCCGGTGATTTGACGCCGGAAGACATGCGTCGGATCCATTCGAGCGCCATTCGCCAGTTCTATTTCCGGCCCCGTTATTTCGCGCAGACGCTACGTCGGGTTCGGAAGTTCTCAGATCTCATGCAGTACTCGAAGACCGCGCATTCACTTCTCAAGATGAGCGAGCACGATCCCGTCTGGAAGAGAGGTCGATCACGGCTTTAGCATCTGCTGCTGCGCCCTTTTCGCCAGCAACAAGTGCCTTTGCCACGCCATCCCACATTTTGTGACGCGCACCGAGTGCAGCCTTGCCAGCCTCGGTCGCCTCCAACCATTTCTGTTCATCGTTGCCACAGAGGTGCATGACAAGTTCTGCGGCCATTGGGCCATGGGCACCTTCATCAAGTTCGATGTGTCGATCGAGATAGAGTTGGAGGAGCTTGTCGCCGGGACTGACAGGGCGTTCGTTATGAAGATCGGAACGCAGGCGATACAGCCATGCTGCACGAATTTTCCGTTTGAGGCGGCGCAGCAATTCGTGGTTCTGCTTTCCGGATACCACCTCTCGATCCAAGATTTCCCGGAACATGCCGGGAATGATGGCTTCGCGCCCAAAGAGAAAGCTGGCAGCTACTTCGTGTGTGCGGCCTTGGGTGGTCTCTAAGGTGTGTTGGACAAAGTCTGTTGTTCCACAGGGAACATTCAGGTCTCGAGAAGCTTCAAGCGGAGATTCTCCGGACCGTAGACGACCGAGAAAGGTCTCGATAGGTTCGCGGTCGGCGCCCAATTCTTCCATTGCGCGCAAGTACAGTTCGAAATGACTCATGTAGAGTCCGGTTCGAACCTCGTCGGTTTCTTCTTCAAGATTGATTTCATTTACCAAGCGAGCCGACACGGCATCTTCTGGTGGGAACCAAGGCGTATCCATGCACGTCAATCGCTTCTGGAGAGTCTTGAGTAGACTCATGAAATCCCAGACTGCAAAGACGTGCGAACTCATGAATGTGCGCAAGGTCTGTAGGTCGTTGACTTGGCTGTACACCCAATGCAGAACGAGCGCATCGCGCATCGGTTTTAGGTCGGATTCCAAGCGCTCGTAGCGTGCTCTAAGTGCGGAAGGATGTCTGTGAATCTTCATGATTTCTACAATCTAATCGGGATCCCTAGGCTGTGGCTACTATAGAAGCGTGGTACTTTGAAGGAACAAGAGGTCTGTTTCGTGCGTGTTCTACTGATCAATCCTGCTATTCGACCCGAACAATTTGGCCGTTTTGCCTCTTTATTAGAGGCGATGCCGTGTATCGGAGTGGCGTATGTTGGTACGTTTTTGTCGAGAGCTGGCCACGATGTGCGGGTGTATGATGACTTTGCACTGCGCGGTGGTCCAGATGCGATCTTGGACATTGTGGAGCGCTTTCAGCCGCATGCCATAGGCGTGTCGATTTTGACGCCGGTTGCTCGTGATGTGTATGCCCTCTTGAGTCGAATCCGGAGCAAGTGGCCGGATATCAAGCTTTTTGCCGGCAATATTCATGCAGACATGTTTCCCGAAGAAGCGCTTGAACGTGTGGACGCAGTGGTTCACGGAGAAGGGGAACAGGCCAGTGTGGAGTTATTAGACGCTTGGTCGAACAATAAAACTGGCGAAGGTATTCCGGGTATCAGTGTCTTGGTGAAGGATGCGCTATCGCGTGGACCGGAGCGGGCGCTGGAGAAGGATTTGGACAGTTATCCTTTTCCTGACTGGGACTTACTTCCCTTTTCTCAGTACAGCCTTTTGCCCTTGGGCACGGTTGCAAAACCGATCGTTGCGGTCGCAGCAAGCCGGGGTTGTCCTTATCGTTGCACGTATTGTGCCCTAGAAAATCAGGGGAAGATCTATCGCAAGCGCTCCGTTGCCAACGTGGTGGATGAGATTGAGCATGATGTGCGTCGTTATGGCGTCAAGCAGATTGGTTTTATGGATCCCATTTTTCCGATGGGCAGAAAGCACGCGATTGACTTCTCACAAGAAATGATTCGAAGGGGCTTGAACGAAAAAGTGGTTTGGCTCTCTGAGTTGCGCACTGATTCGGTCGATCGGGAAGCTTTGGAGTGGTTGAAGAAGTCGGGTTGCCGACGTTTGGTGTTTGGAATCGAGAGTGGCGTAGATAGCCTCTTAAAGACTGTCAACAAACGCAATCAGGCCAGCGTGAGTCGAGAGACCATCCGGCATTGTCGCGAGGTGGGTATCACCACGGTGGGGCTCTTTATGATTGGCTTGCCCGGGGAGACTCCTGAGCAGACCCAACAGACCATCGAGTATGCCTGCTCCTTAGAATTGGATTTCGCAAAATTCGCCATCACTGTTCCTTTCCCTGGCAGCGAAATCTATGAACAGATGAGCAAGGATGGCCGGCTTAATCGGAGGGATTGGGAGAATTACACCACCTTCAATCCGGATACTCGCAACATTGTGATTGCCAGTGATGTGCAGTCGCCTGGGCAGTTGCTCGAGTCCTTAAGGGATGCGACCTTCCGTTTTTATATGCGTCCTCGACTCATTGCCCGTCAGTTGCTCACCATTCGAACCATTGATGCACGTCAGATGGCCAATGGACTTTGGAGTCTTCTCCCTGATTTAGGGAAGAAAACAGGACTTTCGCTGGGCGCTTAGGTCTTCCGTTTGAGGTGTAGGAACAATACGCCAGGGCGACGGCCTGCTCTTTCGTGCAGTTGCTCCCACTGAGCCCACTCGATTTCAGGAAAAAAAGTGTCGCCTTCTGCCGAGACATCAATTTTCGTGAGATAGAGTTCTGTGGCGAGCGGTAGTGCCATTTTGTAGATTTCTCCCCCACCAATCACGCGTGGACAACTGTCCCCACCATTGCGCGCCATTTCGATGGCTTCCGACAGGCTGCTGGCCACCTCGCATCCCTCAAATACAGCGTTGGTGTTTCGGGTAATCACAATGTTTCGACGTCCAGGTAGTGGCCGGCCGATTGATTCGTAGGTTTTTCGTCCCATCAAAATCGCGTGGCCCATGGTTACCCGTTTGAAGTGTCGCAAATCTTCGGGGATGTGCCAGGGCATGTCGCCTTTGGCTCCAATGACCCGGTCCTCATTGAAGGCCACCACAATTGCCAGGTCTTTTTCGCTCACACCGACACCTCGGCTTTGATGTGCGGATGGGGATCGTAGTCTTCCAGTCGAAAGTCGCGACCAGTGAAATCAAACAGCGACTGAACCTCTGGATTGAGCCGCATTGTCGGACGGTCTTTCGGTGTTCGAGAGAGCTGTAATCGAGCTTGATCAAGGTGGTTTTGATAGAGGTGTGCGTCCCCGAAAGTGTGCACAAACTCCCCGGGCTTCAACCCGGTCACCTGAGCCACCATCATGGTGAGCAAGGAGTAGGAGGCAATGTTGAAGGGAACTCCCAGAAAAACATCCGCACTTCGCTGATAAAGCTGACAGGACAAGGTGCCATCGCTGACGTAGAATTGAAAGAGTGTATGACATGGAGGAAGCGCGACTTGGTCGGCTTCTTTGGGATTCCAGCCTGTCACTAAGATGCGCCGACTTGTGGGATTGTTCTCAATGGTATCGAGGACTCTTTGGATCTGATCCACACCGTCTTTCTCCCAGGTGCCATCCCCTTTTTCTGTCGCTCCAAAGTTGCGCCACTGATGCCCATAGATAGGTCCCAAATCACCGGCTTCTCGACCAAATTTGGCGGTTTGTTCAGCGGTTGCCCACTCGTTCCAGATGCGGACTTTTTTCTCTTGCAGTGGCTCTACGCGAGTATGGCCATGAAGGAACCACAACAGTTCGTGAATGATTGAGCGCAGATGTACTTTTTTCGTGGTGAGCAGGGGGAAGCCTTCCTGCAGATCAAATCGCATCTGATGCCCGAAAACGCCGATTGTCCCAGTACCAGTACGATCATCGCGTGGTTTCCCTTCTGTAAGAATACGGTCGAGTAGCTGAAGATATGGTTTCATGGCGGGCTCGTCAGGAAGGCGGGAGTTAGTGCATATCACCTATTGTGTGAGGTTGAACGAAGCGATGGCGGTGGATGAGGACAAATCTGATGAGCATCAGTTTGCAGCCATTGACTTGGGTTCCAATAGCTTCCACTTAGTGCTTGCGCGGAGAAATGAGCGGGGCCGTTTGAATCTGGTGGATCGTCGCAAAGAGTATGTGCGATTGGCTGCTGGTTTGGATGAAGACAACAACCTTTCGATTGAAGCCCAGGAACGTGCATTGGCGACTCTTCGGCGTTTTGGAGAGCGTGTTGGAGAGGTTCCCCACGACAATTTCCGGGCTGTAGGTACCAATACGCTCCGTAAAGCGCGAAACTCCAGTGATTTTTTGCGACGGGCACAAGAGGCTTTAGGTCGACCGATCGATATTATTTCGGGCTTGGAAGAAGCTCGATTGATTTATCGGGGTGTGGCCTTGGACTGTGATTTGAAAGGTCGCCGGATTGTGATCGATATTGGCGGTGGTTCCACGGAGATTATTCTGGGTGAGGGTGCTGACGCACAGTTGATGGATAGTCTCTACATGGGGTGCGTAAGCTATACGCGCCGCTTTTTTCCCGACGGTGAAATCACAGCGGAAAATTTTAGAGCGGCGGAGTTAGCGGCTGGGCGTGAGTTGGGTAGTGTTGTTCGGAAATATCGTCGGAAATTTGAACATGCAGTTGCTTCTTCAGGTACCGCTGGAGCTGTCTACCGGGTGATTCGAGCCACAGGCATTGATGAGCAAATCACGGCGACTTCTCTGAGAACCCTTCGCGATCGATTGATGCAATTTGATCGGTGCAATGAGATCGAATTGCCTGAAATATCCCGGGAGCGAGCTCAGGTGCTGCCGGGCGGTCTTTCGATTTTAATCGCTGTATGTGAGCAACTTCGCATTGGCGTTGTGGAGCGATCGGACTTCGCTTTGCGTGAGGGTGTGCTGGTTGAGATGCAAGGTCGGGCGGTGGAAGAAGATGTGTCAGAGGGCACCGTGGAGCGGTTGATGGAGCGCTTCGATGTGGATGTGGCACATGCGGAACGGGTCGCTGAAACGGCCTTGAGTCTCTTTGACCAAGTGGCGGTGGAACAAGGTTGGGGCACGGCGCAGCGTCGTGGATTGCGCTGGGCTGCGATGTTGCATGAGGTGGGACTTTTTATGGGCTACAGCGGCCACCACAAACATGGGGCGTATCTCGTGGCCAATGGTGAGTTGCCAGGCTTTTCTCAACAACAAAAGCTCTTTGTTTCATCGTTGATTGGGGCCCATCGTGGGCGACTGTCCTCTGAACGGGTGAGCAAGAGAAATACTGGAAGCACATCTCTTTTGTTGATCGCAATTTTTCGTATTGCGATACGAATGCGTCGTCGTCGATCTCGAAAAGCGCTTCCTGATTTGCAGCTTTCTATATCGAAGAAGACAGTGACACTTTGTATGCCTGCGGACTGGATTGAAAGCCGCCCTCTTACCCAAGAAGATCTCAAGCAAGAGGCGAATGCGTGTCGAGATGTGGGCTTAAAACTCAAACTCAAACGGGTAGAGCTTGATTAATTCTGTGTTCGATAGTCCGTAGTGGGGTTAGTTGGGCCTTCTTCTCGACAAAGGAAAAAAGAGATGTCGATCGAAAGTATTCCTCACCGTCTTTTTCTTCGGGCCCAAGAGATGGGTTCGCAACCCGCATACTATGAGCGTGTGGATGGCACTTGGCAGCCCACGGACTGGGCAAACTATGCCTCCCAGGTTCGAGAGGCCGCTCGTGCACTCATTGCGTTGGGAGTGGAGGCCGGAGACAAAGTATGTATCCTCGGTTTCAATCGCCCAGAATGGGTGATTTTTGATATTGCAGCGATGGCGATTGGTGCTGTTCCTGCTGGGATTTATACGACCTGTTCACCTCAAGAGGTGCAGTACATCGTGGATCACTCCGAGTCTGGCGTGGTTCTCGTTGAGAATGCAGAACAGTGGCAAAAAATCGAGGCTGAGCGAGCCAACCTTCCAAAGCTGCGTCATGTGGTGACGATGCGGAACAGCGAAGAGATTTCCGATGAGATGGTCTTGAGCTGGAGTGCCTTTCTGAAGAATGCTGAAGCAGTAGACGCATCACTTGTGGAAGATCGTTTGGCAGCTCTGACAGCGGATCAAGTTGCCACTTTTATTTATACGTCCGGAACCACAGGGCCTCCCAAAGCGGTGATGTTGACCCACCACAATCTGTCGTGGACGGCGGCAGCTGCCTTGGATTTGGTCCGCCTCAAACCCGACGACTGTTCGGTTTCATACCTGCCCTTGTCGCACATTGCCGAGCAGATGTTCAGTATTCACGCCCCGATTTCGATTGGTAGCAGTGTGTATTTTGCGGAATCTCTTGATGCGCTTCCTGAGAATCTGAAAGAGGTTCAGCCCACTGTCTTCTTTGGTGTTCCCCGTATTTGGGAGAAGTTTTATGCAGCCGTAAACGCGAAACTTGCGCTTGCGACGGGTGCGAAAGCGAAACTTGTCTCTTTTGCAATGGCGAACGCAACCGCGGTGGTCGAGTTGAAGAACCATGGCCGTGACCCCGGACCATGGCAGGCGTTCAAATATGCATTGGGCAAGAAGCTTGTTCTCAATAAGGTCAAGCCGGCGTTGGGTATGGGTCGTGCGCGTGTTTGTGTAAGCGGCGCAGCGCCTGTTTCGGCAGACATCTTGAAGTTCTTTGCAGGCTTAGACCTCGTTATTCATGAAGTGTACGGACAGTCCGAAGATACTGGACCTACGACATTCAACCGGCCAGGTGCGACGCGGTATGGCACAGTCGGTCCGCGCATCGCGGGAATCGATGTCAAGATCGCAGAGGACGGGGAAATCTTGGTGAAAGGGCCCAACGTGTTTGAAGGCTATTACAAAGACGAGGCCGCAACGGCTGCCGCGTTGAGTGATGGATGGCTTCATTCAGGCGATTTGGGTGAGTTCGATGAAGAGGGCTACCTGAAGATCACCGGTCGAAAGAAGGACATCATCATCACTGCGGGTGGTAAGAATATTGCGCCCAAGAACATCGAGTCTGCCCTCAAAGGGCATGATGTGGTGGGCGAGGCTGTCGTGATTGGCGATCGCCGCAAGTTCCTTTCAGCACTGATTACTCTTGATCCAGATGGTGCGCAGCGCTTTGCTGAGGCTAACGGTATCTCGGCCGATGGTCTCCACGAGGCCACCTCCTTGATTGCGGAGCTTCAAACCCATGTTGAAGAGGTTGTAAATCCGCAGTTTGCTCGAGTGGAGCATGTTCGCAAGTTTACAGTGCTGTCTGAGCCCTTCTCTATCGAGAAAAACGAATTGACGCCGACCCTCAAGATCAAGCGTAGTCGGGTCAATGACAACTACGCGGATGTCATTGATCAGATGTATGAAGCTTAGTTTTTCAGTCGAGTTGATCGACGATTGCTCGAACCTGTGAGACGTTGGCTGCGAATTCTTTAAATACGCTTGGGTTGAACTCTCCGAAGACTTCATCCATGAGTTGGTTGGAGATGCTCGCGAACTGAGGCAGTGCCTTGTAGGCTTTATCGGTCAATTGTATCGACATTGCCCGGGCGTCTTTGGGTTGGGGTGTTCTTTTGAGCCAACCGTTGTCTTCCAAAGCGTTGACGAACCGGCTGACTGTGACCGGGGAAATAGCGAGTTCGTCCGCCAAGTCTTTGGCGTTGAGCACGCCTTTTGCTTGAAATAGAAGCATGAGTACTTTGGCTTGTTGAGGGGTTACGTCGTGGAGCCCGGCTTCGTTAAAACGGGATTCCATTCGCTTTTTGACTGACCGCAAGATCCGTTCAATGGAGAGATAGGTTTCGGCTTGAAGCAGACGATATTGCAGTTCGTTCGCATTCACAGTTTGTCGTCCCTTGCGATTATAGTTTTAAATAGTTAGCATGCTAATAATAAGCACGCTAACAAAAAGGAATACCTATGCCGGACGCCTATATTTTCGATGCCATTCGAACCCCTCGTGGCAAGGGTAAGGCGGATGGCGCACTGTACCCTGTACGTCCTCAAGACCTTTTAGCGGGGGCTCTATCTAATCTTCAGAAGCGCAATGAACTGGACACCTCACAGGTGGAAGATGTTGTGATTGGCTGTGTGACACAAGCCGGAGAGCAAGGCTCATGCATCGCACGTACTGCTGCATTGCATGCGGGCTATGACCAAAACGCCACGGGAGTAACTCTCAATCGCTTTTGTGCATCTGGCTTGGAAGCGGTCAATCACGCGGCTGCAATGGTTGCGTCCGGCTACCACGACATGGTTGTGGCTGGTGGTGTGGAAAGCATGTCCCGTGTTCAGATGGGTTCAGATGGTGGTGCCTTTTTTGAGCCACGCTATCAATGGCGCGTGGGGTCAATTCCTCAAGGAATCAGTGCGGATTTGTTGGCCACAATGCATGGGTATCAACGGGAAGAGGTGGATGCTTTTGCCTACCGATCGCAGATGAAGGCGATTTCAGCACAAGACGCAGGGGCTTTTGAACGCTCGATTGTGCCGGTGTGTGATGAAGTTGGCCTGCCGTATCTTGAGGTGGATGAACATCCTCGTCGAGACACAACCATTGAGGCGTTGGGGAAACTCAAGGCGTCTTTCGCCATGATGGGAGAGCAATTTGCCCTCGATGCGCTCGCCAAGCAGCGCTATCCGCACATTGAGCGTATCGATCACATTCATACTGCTGGAAATTCATCAGGCATTGTGGACGGTGCGGCAGCTGTATTGATTGCGAGTCGTGAAAAAGGTGAGGCCATGGGCTTGCGGCCACGAGCGAAAATACGCTCAGTAGGCTTGGCTGGTGCGGAGCCCGTGTTGATGTTGACCGGACCTATGCCAGCTTCTCGAAAAGCGCTTTCAAAGGCGGGCATGGCCGTGGAAGATATCGATCTGTTCGAGGTCAATGAAGCTTTCGCGACAGTCCCCATGGTCTTTATGGAGAAGATGGGTGTGGAAGAGGACAGGGTGAATGTCCATGGTGGCTCTATTGCCTTGGGTCATCCTTTGGGTGCAACCGGTGCCATGCTTCTGGGTACGCTGCTGGATGCCCTCGAGGAGCGAGACAAGTCAACAGGACTTGTGACGCTGTGTGTGGGTGGTGGAATGGGTATTGCTACGATCGTTGAGCGGGTGTGACATGAAAGACAATCATAAGAATCAAGCAGTTGAAGCGACTTTTGATGGCAGTATTGCCACTTTGCTCCTGAATATGGAGGGCCGTGCAAACAAGATCAATGCGGTCTTTGGATTGGGATTGAAAGAAGCCCTGGATTGGGCCATCCAACGACCTGGCCTAAAAGGCATTGTTTTGGGCAGTGCTCACAAAGACTTCTGTGTGGGTGCCGATTTAGACATGCTGTACAAAGAGCGGGATCCATCCACAATCTACGACGGCTGTCGAAGTTTACAGATGCTCTTTCGCGACATCGAGACCTGTGGTGTACCCGTGGTTTGTGCGCTGACGGGTTCGGCCTTGGGTGGTGGATATGAGTTGGCCTTGGCATGTCACCATCGGATTGCATTGGACAGTCCTAAGGTTCAGGTCGGTCTCCCTGAAGTTCTTCTTGGTGTCATTCCTGGTGCGGGTGGAACGCAGAGGCTGCCCAGAATGCTTGGATATCAAGTAGCGCTCGAGCACATCTTGCAGGGTAAGATTGTTCGCGCACCGAAGGCACTCAAAGTGGGCATGGTGGACGCATTGGCGGATAGCCCCGAAGCTGTTTTTCAGGCCGCTCGAACCTGGATTGCTGCGAATCCCAAGGCCAAGAATCCTTGGGACACGCATGGGTTTTCTTTTCCTGCCCCCGGCCCAGGAACGGATGATGCACGGAATATGCTTGTTGTAGCTTGTGCAATGCTCACCAAGAAGACGGGTGGCGCGATGCCTTCTCCAAAAACCGCAATCGAGGCTGTCCAGGAAGGTAGCGCGATCGCTTTTGATCGAGCGCTAGAAGTAGAAGCGCGGCACTTTACGAAGCTGGCAGTCAGTGATTGTGCCAAAGACATGATTCGTACCTTCTTTTTCCATCGTACGGCTGTAGAAAAACATGAAGGTCTACCGAGTTGTACTGACGCACAAATCCAAAAAGTAGCGATTCTGGGTGCAGGCATGATGGGAGCAGGGCTGGCGTTTTTGTTTGCCAAGTCCGGTCACGACGTGGTTCTAAAGGATATCGCCCAGGAGAATTTAGACGCAGGAATGGCGCATTGTGCCGCACAGGTAGCGAAGTTGCGTCATCTTTCGACAGAGGACAAAAGCTCGATCATCGATCGTATTCTCCCAAGCTTAGATTTGGAGGATCTTCGGGGTACTGACCTGGTGATTGAAGCGGTTTTTGAAGACATTGCTTTGAAGCATCGCGTCATCCGCGAAGTGGAGCCTCTCTTGGCGCCCGGAGGTATTTTTGCTTCAAATACATCCGCCATACCAATCTCGGATTTGGCTCAGGCCAGTTGTGCGCCCGAGCGCTTTATTGGTCTTCATTTCTTTTCGCCTGTCGAGAAGATGCCTCTTCTGGAAATCATTACACCTCCCCAATGTTCGGATTCAACATTGGCGCGATGTCTTGCTGTGACCAAGAAGATCAAGAAACTTCCGATTGTGGTCAATGATGGCTACGGTTTTTACACAACGCGCGTCTTCTCCTCCTACATCATTGAGGGCGCTCAGATGGTCTCAGAGGGTCACGACCCTGTGCTTGTTGAACATGCTGCGCGTGTAGCGGGCATGGTGATTTCGCCGTTGAAATGCTTCGATGAAGTCAGTCTTAAATTAGGAGCTCATGCGATAGAGCAAGGACGCGAATATCTGGGTGATGCAATGGACATTGGTGGGGTTCGGCTGGTGTCCAAGATGGTTGAGTTAAACCGTTTGGGTAAAGCGGCAGGGTCTGGATTTTATGAGTATGAGGGCAAGCGGAAGCTGTGGTCTGGACTCAAGGACTTAGCGGAAGACACACCAAAGCAAACGGGTGTGGAGTATCTCTCACAACGATTTATCCTGGTGCAGGCTGCTCAAGTTGGGCAGTGTTTAGACGCAGGGGTACTGCGCAATTATCGCGACGCAGAAATTGGAGCGATATTTGGCATTGGTTTCGCGCCACAAACCGGTGGGCCGCTGGCTTGGATGGATCGTCGAGGCCTCCAGGCCGTAGTGGATGATTTGGACCAATTCAGCGCCGAGTTGGGTCCACGATACGCCCCCTCCGATACTCTGCGGAAAATGGCTGAGAACAACCAGCGTTTCTTCGACGCATAGTGGACCAATCTCGCCGCTAAAGGCCCCCTTTCCCATGGGGTTGCTACCGGGCTTTAGTTCAAAATGCCCCGCGGTATTTTGGGGTGTTTGAATGCCAGATCCGCGTTGAGGTGTTGGGAGCCAATAAAAACAAGGCTTTGCGATAGTTTTCCCTGTTTCTTCTCTCACCCAGCGAATCTCTGCTTAAATGGTCTACTCTTGTTTCATTGTAGGGTGTGTATCTCTTGTCTTCTGATGCCCAAATCTTGTCCAAGCTCTTTCTCTTCCGGCAGGTCAAACCGAAAGATATATCCGAGCTCTGTCGTATCGCTCGACCGGTAAACTTTCGTCCTGGCGACGAGGTTTTTACCCAAGGTCAGCCCGCAGACTGTGCGCTTCTTGTCGTAGAGGGACGCTTGGTTGCGAGTGTGGGAAGCGGTGCTGATAAGCGGGAGGTAGGCGACTCACGAGGAGGAGAGCTTGTGGGCGAAACAGCACTCTTTGCACGTGCTGGAAAGAGAAGCGCAACAGTGGTGGCTGCGGAAACTACGCGGTGTCTGATTATCGATCACGATGTCTTAGTGGCTTCGCCTTACAATGGCGCATTGGTTGCGGTTGAAAATTACCTGCTGGGATCTATTGCTCGCAGGATTCGAGGTACAGACCGCGTAATTCAACGCGTCTGGAAAGAATCAGGCGTTGAAGACGAGAAGTCCGATAGCAAGGGGGCCACAAGCTTGCGAGAGCGCTTGTCTGGCTTTTTCGGAGGTGGTCGATGATTCCAGCTCAACAGGTGTCCGATTGGGCTGCGCGTTTGTTGTTGACGAACCCTTTCCCCGGTAAGTCACAGCGGGAATTGGTGCAGATTATTCAGGCTTGCCAACTGGAGGTTTTGTCGGACGGTGAGACCATTTTGACGGAGGGCGAAGCGGGTGGTGACCTTTATTTCTTGATGGAAGGAGAGGTGACCGTATTGAAGCGAGACACGGATGGCCAAGACCGGGAGTTGGTCGTCATGTCGGCACCAACGATGTTTGGGCATATGTCATTGGTCGATGGTTCTTCTCGAAGTGCTTCTTGTCACGCGAGAGGTCGCGTCACTGTCGCAAAAATGACGCGGGCGCTCTATCAAGATCTTTTAGCAAAGCCGCATCCGATTGGAACGACCTTCCGCAGGCTGATGCTGGCTACGCTGACACGACAGCTTGTTGATGGAAATGCCCGCTTGTTTACCTTGATCGGCGGTGAAATACCGACCACGCAGAAACAAGGCAAATCCCCTACAAAGCGCCCTGCAAAAACAAGCAAACCTCGTTCAAAAGCGTCGTCTTCGCCTCCTAAATCCACGGCTCCAAACAAAGCATCTCGTACCAATACAGACGATGTGTCCCGTTCCGATCTCTTGGAGATGGCGGGTATTCTCAATGGGTGGAAGGTAGATACATCGGGCCTTGAAGACATTGAGTTCGTGGAGACTGAAGCCGATCGGCGTCGCTCAGGAAAGTCATCCAGTTGATTTATAGAAGAACCGGAATCGCTGTTGAGATGCTGATTTCTTGATTGGATACCTCAGCTCGATAGGCGAGGATTTCGACGCCTTGCTTCTTGGCCCAACGGAGTGTGGAGGCATACACGGGATCTATCGAATCCGCAGCAGTCATTCTTTCGACATCGGTTCGTGATACAAGAAATAGCATCACTGATCGACAGGATTCTTCGTGCATATCGACCAGTTCTTTCAGATGTTTGGTACCCCGTTTTGTGACTGAATCTGGGAAAGCCGCTAGTCCAGCTTCAAGTAGAAGCGATACGTTTTTTATCTCGACGTAGCAGGGTTTTTTCTCCGGATGAAGCAACAATAGGTCGATACGACTGTTCTCACCGTAGCGTACTTCTCTCTTCAGTTCTGAGTAGCCGGTGAGTTCTGGAATTTTGTTGAGCTCGATCGCTTCTGCGACAATGGAGTTCGGTCGAGATGTGTTGACGAGAATGCTGGCTTCTGGACTCTCGATAATCTCCAATGTCCATTTGAGTTTTCGTTTTGGATTGTTTGCGGGGCTTACCCAGGCAATCCAGCCTGGCTCAGCGCAGGTCTTCATCGACCCTGGATTTGGACAGTGGGCGACAATGGTTTCGCCGGAATCCAAAAGGATATCTGCGAGGAAGCGCTTGTAGCGTTTAATCAGTATTCCGCGCTGTAGAGGAGGATCAAATAGCATCGCTACATCAAGTACCGGGGGTCCATATCGACAATCAGCCGTACGCGTTTTGATGGTGGTTTCAGGTCGAGGTTGCGTAACCAATCTCGGAAGGTCTTTGCGTCCATTCCTCTTAAGATGATTTGAATTCTCCATCGGCCCAACAATCGCGGTAGAGCGGCGGGGGCTGGGCCCAAAATTTGGATTTTTCGTGAGTCCACTTGTTTTCGGAGATTTGCAGCTAGATCGAATGCAGATTGGGTCGCGAGTTGGCGATCAGTGGCCTCTATGCGAATTAGGCATAGTCTTCCGAAAGGAGGGTATTTTAGGACTTCCCGATGGTGGACCTCTTCGGCATAGAACGATTTGTAATCGCCCAACTTTCTCAGTGCGAAATGATCGGGGTGATGTGTTTGGACGAGTACACGCCCGGTGGTGTCTCCACGGCCTGCGCGACCAGCAAGTTGGGTCAAGAGTGAAAAGGCCCGTTCAGCTGCCCGAAAGTCCGGCATCATCAGGACGTGGTCGGCACCAACGACGACGGCCAAATGCACATCTGGAAAATCATGTCCCTTGGCGACGATTTGTGTGCCCACAAGCAGTCGTGTCTCACCTGTTCGAAAGGCTTCGAGAATTTTATGATGTGCTCCACGGGTGGATGTTGTGTCGGCATCCATTCGACCAATCGGGATGTCAGGAAAGGTGTTTTTCAAGACTTCTTCGACCCGTTCTGTACCCTTTCCCATCTCTACGAGATTTCCCCCACACTGGGAGCAGTCCTTGTCCTTGGATTGGTGGAACCCACAGTAATGGCAGATCAGTGTGGCTTGTCGTTGGTGCAATACGAGTGCAACACCACAGCTTGGACATCGATAAGCTGCTCCGCAGTCTTCGCATTGTACAAAGGTAGCGTAGCCGCGGCGGTTGTAGAGTACGATGGCCTTGCCGCCGCCTTGGAAACACTTGCGCAGGCCCTCTTCTACTTGGGTTGAAAGGAGCGGCTTACTCCCGTTGACTCTATCAACGAGATTCATATCGACCATTTCGATATCGGGTACCGGTTGGGGGGTCGGGCGCGAGAGCAATTCGAGTAATCCGTAGCGACCAGTTTGAGCATTTCGATAGCTTTCGATACTGGGCGTAGCCGAGCCCAATACTACTGGACACTGCATGAGGTGGCCGAGAACAACGGCCATATCTCTTGCGTTGTATCGCACCCCTTCGTCCTGTTTGTAGGAGTCATCGTGTTCTTCGTCGACAACAATCAGCCCGAGTTTGTTGAACGGCGCAAAAAGTGCGGAGCGGGCACCCACTGTGACTTTGGCTTGGCCCGCTCGAATTCGTCGCCATTCTCGAAGACGTTGAGCGCCAGTTAGACCGGAATGTAGAACCGCAATATCGTCGCCAAACCGCGCCCGGAATCGTCCGGTGAGCAACGGTGTGAGTCCAATCTCTGGAACGAGAATTAAGACCTCGTTCCCTTTCTTTATGACCTCTTGAGCTGCGTGTAGGTAGACCTCGGTTTTACCGGAGCCCGTGACGCCGTGAAGTAGCCAGGATTGGGTGGGGCCTAAAATGGATTGGACCGCGTCTTTCTGGGCAGGCGTTAAGACTGGTGCTGTCTTTGAAGCAGGCATTTCGCCAATCGAGACGGCATCTCTCAGTTCCCGCCGGCCTTCCTCGACAATTCCCAAATCGATAAGTTTTCGGATAGCGGTGCGAGCATAAGGTCCTTGCTCAGCCAGTATTTCAGGCACATCCACAAAATCCTGCGCCTTCTTCAGGATTTCGAGTACGCCTTTTTGGCGTTTCCCTGGTTTGCGGAGGTGGGCTTCTATTTCCTCGGGTGCAATGCAGAGTCGGACGGTGCGCACATAAGCACCAGGTCCTGAGAGTGTGCTTTGTTCTCGATGCACCAGTGTTTTTCGAAGGAGTCCGTCTAAGGCCTTTTCGGCATCTTTCTCGTCGATGAGATCCCGAAGCCTCTTTACGAGGCCTCGGCGGGTGAGCCCAGGTCTTGCGATACATTCGCGGAGAATCTCGGCCTCATCGCCTTCTACCTGCTCGAGGCCGAGGGCTGTTACGCCATCATCTGTGGCGAAGTGCACACTTTTAGACTTGCCCTTGAAGACAGAGGGAAGAGCAGTGGCAATGACCTCACCTAAGGCGGAGCGATAGTAGTCAGCAATCCATCGAAAAAAGCGTAATTGCTGTGCGTCGAAGACCGGTTCTGGATCGAGAAGTCGTCCAGTGGGTTTTAATTTTCGCGGATCGAAATCAATGCTTTCTTTAATTTCGAGCACATAGGCCGTCACGGTTCGCTTACCGAAAGGCACCAAGATCGCGTGGCCTTGTCGAAGGAGTCCCTCTAAATGGACGGGTACGCCATAGGTGTACGTCTCCCGCATGGGGAGCGTGACAGCCACTTCGACAAATTCAGTCACAGTACGGACGAATCAATTCACGGGCTTTTTCAGCAAGTTCGGGGCGTTGATGTATGAAGTGAAGCGTTGCTTCAAAAAGGCCTAAGACGTTGCCTGTATCGAATCTCAGACCCTCAAATTCGTAGCCCCAAGCCTCGCCACGAGACGCGAGGACAGCCAACGCATCTGTCAGTTGTATTTCGCCACCGGCACCCCGAGGTGTAGTGCGCAAAATGTCGTGGATCTCCGGGGGAAGGACGTAGCGTCCGACGATGGAGTAGGTACTCGGCGCATCCTCGGGAGCAGGCTTTTCGACCATGGCTCGAACGTGCATGAGTCGTTCACCGATCATTTCTCCGTCGCAGATGCCATAGCGTCTTGTTTGTTCGCGGGGAACATCCATCAATGCAACGACACAGCCACCTCGTTCTTTATGAACGTCGACCAATTGGCCGATTGCAGGGACTTTAGAATCAACGATGTCATCGCCCAACAAAACCGCAAAGGGCTCGTTTCCTGTGGCTGGAGCTGCGCAGAGCACGGCGTGACCCAATCCAAGGGTTTGCTTTTGGCGTATAGAAACGACTTGGGCCAAGTTCCCGACTCGGATGACCTCTTTGAGGTAGTCTTTTTTTCCAGCGGCCTCTAAGCTTGCTTCGAGAGCGGGCTTGCGGTCGAAGTAATCCGAGATGGATTCCTTGCCCCGCGAGGTCACAAAGATGATTTCGTCCAACCCGGCATCCACTGCTTCCGCCACGATGTACTCAAGGCACGGACGGTCCACCAAAGGAAGAAGTTCTTTGGGGACAGTTTTTGTGACGGGTAAGAAGCGTGTTCCTAACCCAGCGACGGGTAGGACCGCTTTTCGTATGGTTGGCATTGTTTAGGAGGCCCAACTCCGCCGCTCGAGGCGTTCTGCTTCCGTTTTACAATCGATGCACCAGGTGGCGACTGGGCGGGCCATCAGACGTTTCTCAGAAATGGTCGCGCCGCAGTTTTCGCAGATGCCGTATTCGCCTTCTTCGATGCGACGAAGTGCTTCTTGGATTTTGCGAATCAAGATGCGTTCGCGATCCCGCAAACGCAGGGTGAACTCGCGGGTAGATTCCATTGCAGCGAAGTCAATGTCATCAGCGACGGCTTCTTTGTAGCCGGTGAGATCGCGCAATTCTGCACCTGCTTCCGCCAAGAGAGCCGCAAGACGGTCTTTTAAGAGTCCCTTAAAGAACTCAAGCTTTTCAGCGTCCATGATTTCTCCGAAATCAGAGCCTAACAATTAAGGAATGTTATGCCGGTTAACCCACCGATAATAAGCTACCAGATCGCCGTAGGCAAACAAAGTGGAAAGCAAGCAATGAAGAAGAGTTTTTGGTCAAAAATAGCCCTGTTCTGTGGGCTGTTTACGACGCCATTTGTATACGCGATGCCGAGTTTTTCCCCGGAACAAGTTGGAATGGGTGGTGCTGGGGTGGCGCGCATGGATTCCAGCGGTCAGAGAAATGCTGCGTCGATGATGCTTATGCCGGGTTTGTACTCTTTTACAGAGGTGGGATGGGGACAAGGCTTCAGTTTTGGAGAAGCAGTGAGAGAGGTTCGAGTCGACAGTGCTTTTGGTGCTTCACTGGCCTATGGTTGGCAAAAATCCGACCTGCCAGCGAGCATCGATGAGATGCCCGGCTGGATTCTTCCTGGTGAAGAACTCTCGAACAGTAGGAAAACGCAGGATCTGCGGGCTGCGGGTGGATTGCGTTTGCTGGGGGGCCGGCTTGGTGTAGGAGGTGGGCTGCGCTATTTGAGGGACAATTCGGAGTTGGCGGGTGTGGTTCCTGTGTGGGATTTAGACCTCTCCGTAGCGGGCCTATTGGCCGAGCGAGTGAGCTTAGCGCTAGGGGTTCAGAATCTTCTGCCTGAGTCGCCGGACTCGGTTGCTTACGAATTGGGACTTTGGTGGAGTGCGGCGGAGGGTGATCCCTTTAGTCTAGCGCTTGATGCTATCTGGAAGGATGGAAGTGCTGAGGGTCGTGCTGGGATTGATTTTGCGCTCGCTGAGCCAATACGGGTGCGGGGAGGCTACGCTTTCTCGGATCAGAGCCAGCGTGTAGGCCTTGGTCTGGGCTTTTTAGGCGAAGGCACGCGAATAGACTATGCATTCTCCATGCAAACCAGTGGCTCGGATGAAGGCGAGCGTCTGCATCACTTGGCGTTGTTTCTTGCTGTTCCGTCGACCCAGTAGGACGCTTTGCTAAGCGCTTTGGCCTGCAGCGAGTTGAATCTCTTGTGCGTCGGTTCGACCGGCGTTTCTCAACAGACGCTTGCACAGTTGCATGGCATTTTCGATGGAGTGGTCCATGTTGTTGTACCAAAACATTCCTGTGCGCCCAGCGAGGTGCAGGTTTTCGTATTTGTCTAAGGCGATACGCGCCTTCTCCAATTCCCGTGTGTAAGTCTTGTGGTAAATCGGGTAGGAATCTTCGATTCGTTCGACATACACATCGTGAACGACTTTTCGATTGGGTAGCATTCCGACTCGAATCAGATCGTCCACGACCCAGTCAGTGAGACGTTCGGCGTGATTCCAGCGGGCATCATCTTTCATGCACGTCACTTCTGCGCACAGACCGGTGGTCCCTTTGGGCGCGGTTTTCTCGGAAAAGAAGCGAGGAATTGAGACACGGTTGAACACGATGTCATCCGCACCGTAGTAGCACCACTGATATTCTCGAGGCACGTCATACTCGGCGCATACGTTGAAGATCAATAGACCCAAGTAATCGAGATTGGGCTTTTCAATTCCCAACTGCTTCGTTGCGAGGGTGATGGGTGCGGTCCAAATCACATGGGCTGGAATGAACGATTCGCGGTCACCCGCCCAAATTTTTGTGACCTTGGAACCATCCCCTTCCATGATCGCGCCTGTGCCGGCATAGATCTGTCCACCTCGGGCTTTGAACATATGCGCGACAATGTCCCATGCCTGCTGCAAGCCGTGCGTTGGATATAGGAAATGTGTTTCGTCCGTCGTTTTAAACTGACTCAAGGTTGTTTTGAGTAGCTGAGACAGATTCTGCATCTGCAGATTGTTGTCGATGATGGCGCGGTTTAGGCCTACTTTGGCCCAGTCTGGGTGTGTTTCGCGGGGATGGATGCCGAGAAACTTTTCGGAGTAGCCTTTGAAGAAGTTTTCATACAGCGTCGGTCCATATTGGCGGAGGACGTAGTTCTCAAAGCTGTCGATGTCGTAGGTTTTGAAGTTGTTGGCTGCCAGATCAATGGCGGATTTGAACGCCAACGAAGGAGGCAATTGGGTCAGGTTTTGAGGCTTCAGCGGCCAGCCGTAGTATTTGCCTTGAAAATAGACCTCGGAGACACGAGGAAACCACGTGGCGTCACCCTGAAGCACGCGATCTAAAAACGTTCCCACGTTGGGGTTTTCTGTGTGAAAGCGGTGGGGACCGACATCGAATACGAAACCATCGTACTCGTAGGAGCGAGCCAAGCCTCCCATCTGAGAGAGCTTTTCGATGACGATGACCTGAGCACCGGACTCCTGGAGTAGAAGCGCGGACGTTAGGCCGGCGACGCCAGCACCGACAACAACAACGGGTCCGTCAAATGGATTGCTTTGAGGCATGTTGGATCCTAAGTGGTCCTCTTTTCTATCGGACAGAGGCTCGGATTGCTATATTAGCCTCATTTCGTATGAGATCCCGAATTTACCGGATTGTGTGGGAGTTGGGTTGAACGAGCCAATGCAGAATAGGGCGCTTTCTCGTCGCATTCAGGTCAAGCGACTCGTTCTTATTTTTGGGGAACAACTCCTTGTTTTCGGGCTTTTTTGCTTTCTCTTGGTTCTTTTGTGTCCCGAATGGTTTTTCGGCTTGGGCCAGCACTTAATTGGACCGGATCGCCTGCTTCCAAATACGGATTTGAGCAATACGCTTTTTATGGTTCAGCGCTCTGCTTTGGGCGAAAGTGGGTGTGCGACCGAGTTGTTTTCACTGCCGATGGGATCCACCGTATGTAGTGATGTGCCCAATCCCTTGGTGACGACATGGATGGGGAAGCTTGCGCTTTTTGTGGGTCCTGCGCGAGCAATCAACGGGGGTGCACTGTGTATTCTCGCGAGCAATGGTCTTGCCATGTATGCGGCGCTTCGCTTGAGAAAAGTGGATGTTGCTGTCGCCTTGGTCGGTGGTGCTTTTTTCTGTATTGCCCCGAGTGTGAGCACTGAAATCGCCTTTGGTCGACCGGTGAGTGCGTGGTGGGCCCCGAGTTTTTTTGGCGTGTTTCTATGGCTGGAGGTCTTGGCTCAACGCAAGGGCTGGAAGACCGGAATTCTGGCTGTTGTGCTGATGGGTTTGGGATGTGCGGTCACACCGATTGGGATTGTGCTGCTATTCCCATGGGCGCTATTCGAGACGTGTTTGCTTTTTCGTGAGGACAAAGAACGACGACAGTTTCTTGTTCGATTGACGGGGTGGAGCGTGGCCGCTGCGGTCTGTGTGCTCCCGATTGCTATGGGCCAAGCCCAAGCCTCTTCAACCCGGCTTGTTTCCGAGGGGTGGTGGGGCGAGCTTCTAGAGCAGGGAGAGCGTTGTGTAAATGGCGCATATTTACCATGTCTTCATCCCTGGAATTCCGGTCGTATGGCCCCGCTTTTGGGTGCTGGTAGTACTGCGCTGTCGCTCTTTCTCTTGGCTTTTCTCTTGATGCAGTCAGACAAGAGGACCTGGTTGGCTGCGAGCATAGCTGGCACGTTGTGGGCAGTCGTGGGCCTCGGGCCCTGTTTGGGGGGTAGCAGTCCGGTTGAGTTCGCTCCTATTCGGCTGCTCTCCGAAAGTATTTTCGTGCTGAAACTTATTCCTGTCTGGCGCTTTTGGGCGGTTGCGGGGCTCCTTTTCACTTTTGCTTTTTGTTTGTCCTTTCAGGCCTTTTTACGTCGTGAAGGTACGGTGGGACGCTGGTTTCTGTGGGTTGTAGTCTTGATTCATCTGTGCTGGGGGGGGGGCTGGGTGAGGAGTCATTTAGAGAAAAATCGGATTGATTGGCCTGTACACCCAACACTTTCTTTCCTCGAGAAAGAAGAAGTGCTTTTGGATTTGCCCTTGGTCAGTGAATCCCTCTCGGTGCACAGTGAGGTGGGTGAGATTCCTGTCGCACGCTTCAATCCTGAGCCACATGATTGGCCACGCTGGCGTCGTGTGATTCAAGTGGAGGAATATTGGCTATTACTAGCCGCTGATGCGCTTCAGCGCGGAGAGGATTGGCGAGTTTATCTGCGTGGTCATCAAAAAGAGCACGAGGATGGCTTGCGTCGTATTTTGTTGCATCCTCGGAAAGTGGCCTTTGAGCGATTGGCTGAGTGGCGTTCTTTTTTGGATGAAATTGGCGCAGAATGGGAGCGCAGTAACGCAGAGATAGAGGTGTATCGCTTACCTTCATCCTTCTAGACACTCGCGATCAGTTAGAAGAAGGTGCTATCTTAGAGCACTTGTTCTTTGTGGAGTTTGAATTGGCCCTTTCTCATCGTCTCCAGTTGTTAGTCGAATCGACTAAGGATCGTCCTGTCCGTGTGGGCATTGTCTCCATGTACGATGTGGAGAACAACGCGGTTCGTATTCTTGCTGCTCATTTGAGAGCAGAAGGGCACCATGTGACGGAGATCTACTTCAAAGATTGGATCTCCAACCATCTCTCACCAGCCACAGACTTAGAGCATGAGAATCTCGTTGGGGTCATTCGTGAAGATGCGTTGGACATTGTCTGTGTCTCCATTCGTGCGAGCGCCTATTGCAACTCGGCTCATTTTTTAACGGAAGCGATTCGCGCGGAACTCCCCGACCTGGCTGTTCTATGGGGTGGAATGCATCCGACTCTTGTTCCTCATGAATGCATTGAGCAGTGTGATGCTGTGATGCAGGGAGAGGGAGAGCTTGCGCTGACCGATCTGATGAACCGACTCCGTGCGGGACAGTCGATTCATGACACCCCGAACATGATGTTGCGCGATGAAGATGGGGCGTTGATTGAAAATGCGTTGCGACCTCTCGTCAAAGACCTCGATACCCTGCTCTTTCGGGACTACATAAGTCACACCGATAAGGTGTTTGTGTGGGGAAAGACGGTGGAGCGCGGAGATCCGATGCATGGGGATCCCGTCTTCCAGATGATGGGCTCTCGAGGCTGTATCTACAAGTGTTCCTATTGCTACAACTCGACCTATAAAAAAGACATTTACCCCAAACAAAAATGGTTTCGAGTACGCTCTCCTGCTTCCATGGTGGAGGAGATCAAAGCGGCTCGAGAGCACTGGGATTTCAAGCGTGTGCGCTTTGACGATGAAGTCTTCAACTTCCAGAAGGATTGGTTGGAAGAGTTCTGCGAGATTTACCCTCGTGAAATCGGGATGCCGTTCGAGATTTTTATTGAGCCAAAGTTGGTCAATGAAGAGCGAATGACACGACTGCGTGATGCAGGTCTTGTGGCGGTGTACATGGGCGTTCAGGCCAGCGAGCGCGTCACTGGCAACCTCTATGACCGACGGGTAAAAAACAGCTCGATTGGAGATATTGCCGAGTTGTATCGACGCCTTGGTATCAAACCCCACTTCCAATTGATCTTTGATGATCCTGTGTCCACCGAAGGCGACAAAAAAGCGCTTTTTGATCTGATTGATACCTTCCCTCGACCCTTCGATCTTTACTTGTTTTCAATGACTGTGTTCCCGGGCAGCGAGCTCAACAACAAGCTCATCGAGAATGGTGTGATCAGTGAATATGATGTGGAAGGCAAGAACACGCGTGTCTTCTACCAGCATCGGGTGAATCTCGAATATCCACGCCCTGTGGAGGACACCTTCTGGATTACACTGATTCAAATGCAGTCCAAAGGATTCATTCCTCGACCACTACTCCGTCAGATTTCCAAGTCGAGCTTCTTGAAGAAACATCCCTGGCCACTCATCAAAATGGCCCATGCTGCCAACTATGTGAAGATGGGCAGCACAGCCGGAAAAATGATGCTGGAAGGCGAGATGACCAAGACGCTCTGGCGTCGTTGGGCGAGTGCAGATCGGGTCATTACGACCTGATTATTGGTTCAGACAACCTGGAGCTTTGGCGTTGAGGAAGCCCAAGATGTTGTCGCCATAGGCGCCAAGCCCTTGTTCTGGAACACCACCATCGCCGCCTAAGCCATGGCCACCGTTTTCAGTGATGATCATGTCTTTGGCAAGATCATCCGGCAAGCTTTCATAGAGTCGTGTGGCCTCGTTGATGTGGATGCGATCATCGGAGTCCCCATGCAGAATCAATGCGGGGATTGTGGTGTCCGCGAGCTTGATTTCGTTCTCGATGATGCCTGAGGTCAAGTGGCTACCGGGGATGGACAGCGACATGTTGGTTTCGATTTTCGCTGCGATGGAGTTGTACGCCGCTTCAAAGATTTGAGCGCATGCCTCACCGTCGTTTTTGTCGGACATCTCCCCTGCTGGCATTCCACCGACGCTCATTCCGTAGATGATGATTTTCTCGGAATCAGGAGCAATCTCTTGTGCTTTATCAAAGGCCAAGCGTGCGTCGTCCATCCAATCGGGTGTGGCTGGTGGTCCCGCAGCTTCACTTTCGTCGACAGGAAGACTGCTTCCATAGCCGCGATAGTCCCACACAAAAACGGCGTAGCCGAGCTCGTGGAAGAAGCGTACACGAGGGGCATAATGTTCAATGCCGGCGTAGCGACCATGATTGAAGACTACGAGTGTATTGGCCACTTCCGCGACCTCCCCGTGAGAGGGGATGTACCAAGCACTTAGATTGTAGCTCCCGTCATTGCTGACAAAAGAGACATCTTGAACCTCGGTCTCGATGGAGCGGACGGAGGTCATGGTGTCCAAGGTCTTGGAGCGCCATGGATAGTCGCGTGTCCACCATGGTTCGGCTGCGTAGTCTTCACACACGTCGCAGACTTTGTCCCAGACGTCGTCTTTGTCGCAGGTGCTTTCGTCCACTTCATTACAGGGAATGTTGCTGTGAAAAGGAAGCAGTGGATCTAAGGTAATGCAGGCAGGCAATAGCAAGAATGGAATCAAGGCTTTCATTTACTCACCCTCCTTTCCGAGCGCCCATGAAGCGCTCGCTGTGATGGCTACCAAACCGTAGCCGGGCTCTCCACCGAGTGAGAGCCAGCTTACATCCCACACCTCGGGGCTGAAGTTCGCACCTAAAACCCGCGCTTCGAGTTGAAAGGCAACCCGTTTGTCTTGGGGTTGAAGATGCACACCGACAAAGGGTGAAATCAAGAGCTCAGGATCGGCGAGGTCGATGACATCCGATCCACCGATATACAGGTAGTTCTCGCCAAACTTCCAGCTTGCCGTGATGTCGAACTCATTGAGACCCCAAAACTTTCGGGTTTCGCTGGGCTTGGTGGTGTCGAAATAGTTGTTGTAGAGGTGGAGGCGCTCGGTGACCGAAAGGCTTGGTGTCCATCCACTTCCCTCTGTGAGGTGAAAGGATGCACCGCCATGAATCCCCATTTGTCCAAAGGCGATAGCCGTTGCGTTGAGGCCGTAGTTTACGTCCCACGGCAAGTCGCCGATAGGCTCCATACCGCTTCGTCCCTCAATAATCAGATTCGGTACGGGGATGGGAGGCCCCAAGGAGGTCGTGAAAGGCCCTCCGAAGGTCACACCAGCACGATGTTCACCGGGTTGGAGTGGATAGGCCGCATTGAGCGTGCCACAAGCCACCATGGCGGGAAGCAGAACAACAAAAGAGAACAAGCGAATCATGGTTTCCTCGTACGTGGTGTGCTTCCTAACGGACTTTTCGTGTGCGTAAAAAGGATTAGGGCTTTTTCGTGCTTTCTTCTTGAGTTTGGAGTTCTTCAAGAGCGCTTTCAAGACGCTTGAGGTGGGTGTGGAGTTCCATCACGTTCGATTGCAGGACAGACAATCCAGTCGGTCGTTTTGCCGCTTGGGTTTCTAAGGCCTGGGCTTGAATAGCTTGTGCAATGCGCTGGAGCTCAAGCGCTTGTTTTTCGATTTGAGCCAAAGTTCGCGCACTGCTGTTTTCGGCGGGCGTGCTGGCTAGAATCAAGGTGAGAAATACCCAATGCATACGGTCATTCTTGCGCGGGTGGCGACCGGTGGCAAGACAGCTCCCGTCCGATGCTGTTGTCTGGATTGACAGGTGACAACCGGTCGCCACTCACAAGGACGGCCGGGCCTGCTTTTCATTCACAGCCGCTTTTAGACCGGTGCAGTCCGACTTTTGTGGTTGAGCAACTCCAGCTTGGCCAACGACAGGGCGCCGCGGGTCAACCTTCCAAATTCTTCTTTGCTCGAGAGTTGCATCAACTGACGAGCGATGAAGCGAGGGCGCATGTAGAACTTGCGATGTGCAATTTTTAGGAGGTCTAGAATCTCTTCTTTCGAGAGATGTTCTTCCCAACAAGCTGGAACTTCTACACCACAGAGGGGATCGCGCATCATCTGGTCCCAGCAGTCTGCTGGAAACAGTCCCTTTTTGGCGCCGTCTTCGAATGATTCGGTACCAGGGTATGGAGAAAACACCGCAAAAACCGCGTATTCAGCGTCGAGTTTGAGCATTTCGTCCAAGTTGGCGAGAGCATCTGCTTTGCTGCGTTCGTGGGGCCCGCCCATCATCATATAGGCGACCGAGCGAACCTTCTCTTCACGACACCACTTGAACACGCGGTGGACGTCTTCCACATCACAGTGCTTGCCCCAGACATCGAGGCCTTCATTGTTGGTGGATTCCACTCCAAAGTGGATCTTGGTGCAGCCGGTTTCGTTACAGCGGCGGATTTGTTCACGGGTTGTACCGGCGATGGTGGTCTTGTATCCCCAATTGAACTTCAGTCCTCTGCGCTCAATGCCATCGCAGAACTTCATTACCCACTGTGAGTTGGGGGTAAAGAGATCGTCGATAAAGTGGGTCTCTGTGATTCCAAGGGAGATGCAGTGCTCCATTTCATCGAGGATGTTGTCGATGTCACGGATGCGGTATTGCTTCTTGTAGGTCAGACAGAAGGGGCAGGAGTGAGGACAGCCCCGTGATGTGATTGCGGTGGTGACCCGGGGCGCTTTGGTGCCAGGCAAGTAGTATTCGTCATACCGAGGCAGTCGCCGACGATCGGGCCAAGGGTAGGCATCGAGGCGCTTTGTGGATGGACGGTCTAAATTCTTGACGACTTGGCCGTCTTTGTGGAACCAAACCCCAAGAATCCCCTCCCAGCTACGACCCTCGTTGTAGGCCTCGAGCATTTCGACGAACGCATCTTCCCCGTCACCGGTGATGATCGCATCTGCGCCTTTGAGTTCGATGGCGTAGTCGGGAAACATGGAGCAGTGAGGCCCACCCAATACGACGACAGCGTTGGGATTGAGTTTCCGGACAATATTGATGGTCATCTGCACGTCGGGCAGTGAGTGGGTGTAGGTGCTGATTCCTACAAAGTCCAATGGGTATCTTTTGAGTTGTTGTTCGAAATCGGGAAAGTCCAAGTCGTCGATGACTGGGTCAAAAATTTCTGCTTTCCACGGAGTTCGAGCTTCCACAGAGGCTTGAATGTATTGGAGCCCAAGCGGCGGAAAGACATACACGCCGTGTGCTTGTGCTTTAGGAATTCCTGCCCAGACGCGCATCTGCTCGGGTGGATTGATGAGTGTTATATCCATGGAATTACTCCATTTTCGCCAAAGTTTAAGGCAGGGGTTGCTCTCTCGGAGCCCGTTTGTTTGGAAACAATAAGCCCCAGGGGAGAAAGAGCGGAACAGTCTCACGATAGCGCAAGTATTGCTCTCCGAAAAGATCTATCAGTTGTGGCTCTTGTCTCCATACCTTCTCGAACAGGGATCCTGCGAGCAAAATTGGGACAAGAATTATACAAAAAGAAAGGCTGTTGAGTGCGATTCCGACCGATAAAACACCGAGGAGTTTTCCATACAGCGACGGGTTTCTGCTGTAGGCATAAATTCCGGTGGTGACGAGTTCGAGGGTTCGGCCTGCAGTTGGAGACGGAGAGCCTTTTCCTTGGGTCACGAGTTGGGCATAGGTCAACAACCACAAGAAAGCCCCAAGAACAAATACGATGCCAGCCACAAGATAGTGGCTCGGTTCTGGCAAGAAACCGTCTCGAAATCCAAGTGCAGCGTCGAGTTTAAGTGCTGCAATGGCAATCATGAAGGTCAACGGAAAAAGGACTGGAATGTAGACCTTGCTCACCATCAGCAAGATGGGAGGGGAAAAGCCGACGCGAATTGCACGCAAAAGGAGTTGCATAGGAGTCCTGAGAATCACAGGAGCATGATATCTTTCTTCGCCAGAGCCTGCGTCTTTTCTGGACTGTGAGGTGGCAAATGAAATCCTTGCTTGTGTTGGTGGGGCTGTTCTTGAGTGGCTGTGGGGATGAAGACCCTGTTCTTAAAGCTGCTCGGGAAGCAGCCGATGAAGAAGCGGCTCAGAGAGGCGAGGGGCTTTCTTCGGGTGGAGATGACCTGAATACTCGGGCCGGTCATCCCATTGATGGCGGAGTCGCTGTTGCGCCAGGCGCTGGCGGTGCGCAGAAAGAAGGCATTCCACTCGAACCACAGCAGCCTGGTGTTCCGGAAGAACCGGCACCAGGAGATCCGACAGCTCCCCCGGTGGGTAAGCCAGGCACGCCTGCAGAGGGGGTGCCTAAGGAGCCAGCACAAAAAGTTCAGACGGATGAACCGATGTCTCGACTTCGTGGGCAAATTCGTATGAAAAACTATCTCCATGGTGGGATTCGCTTGGACATTTTTGATGGAGATCATCGAAGTCATGCAGGCCAGCGCCCGAATTTAGTCCGTACTGTCAAGATAGATAAGCCCGGGAACTTTGATGTTGAATTGCCGTTATCGGTTGGCAAAATCTGGTTGGAAGCCTCCAATGACGAAAACCAGGACGGCCGCCCAGGACCACGGGATCCGAGTGGTCGCTACAAGGGCAATCCGATCACATTGGAGGCCGAAGGCATCAACAAGATCGTCATTGATGTAGAGCGGAACGATCCTCCTCCTGGCTCCGGTGGAGAAGAACTTTGATGACTCAGAGTGTTTGCATTGTGATTCCTCATCACAGTCGCGTGGAGTGTCTAGAGAAAGCCCTGGACAGTGCCCGAGGGTATCGCGTCTTTGTGGTGGACGATTCTGTGCGAGGTTTGTCCACGCAGTGGCCAGATGTTGAACAGATTCGCACGGAAGGTGAACAGGGGTTTTCTGTGGCCGCAAACCAAGGAATGCATGCTGCTGAAGCAGCCGGTTTTGATTGGGTCTTGTTGCTCAATGATGACGCACAACTGGAAGTGGAGACCATGTCATTGCTTCTGAATGAGGCATCCAAACATGATGATGTGGATGCGCTTGGGCCTATTCTGGTGGGACCAGAAGGTCTCGAGTCAGCGGGTTTTTGTCTCTCGCCACGGACGGCTCGGCTTGTGTCACGAAAGGATATCCCGCTACATCCTGAGTCCCGAATTGCACTATCGGGGGCCTGTTTACTTCTTCGCAGTCATTTGCGATTTGATGAAGGCTTCCCCCATGGTTTTGAAGATGTCGAGTTAGGGGTGCGAATTAAGCGCGGCGGACGTCGAAGCCTTCTTGTTCCAGATGCCCGTTGTTGGCATCTCGGTGGGGCGACGATTTCTCGACGAAGTCCGGAAGCCACACGAAGTGCTTTAGTGGGACATTTGCGTTTGGTGGGATCCTCCCGACCCAAGCGCGCACTCGTCTTGAGTTATGCCCTTGGGCAGGTCTTGAAAGAAGGTCCGCGCCTCTCGAGGCTTGGCGCCCTCTGGCAGGGCTGGCGAGCAGGGTGATTCTCCTTCCTCTTTCCGTTGACCTTCGCCCCGTTTGGGTGATTTGATCGCGACCTATGCGCTTTTTCTTGGCTTTGTTGAGCATTCCGTTGGTTTCAGCCTGTTTGGCTGAGCCCGATTCTCTGCCTACTCAAGTGCATGTGGCGGGGGTCAACAAGCAGATTGAGCGTACCGAAGAACCCCCTCTGTATCAGATGCTCTACGACTATGCCTTCCTCCCCGAAGTGCAGTATGCGGAGCAGCGTGTGCGGATTCTGATATGGCTCAATCGCTTGGGGCTCAGCGACTATCAGCTTGCGAAGCTCAAAGAGCTCGCCGAATGGGTGGACGTCGAGAAAAAGCGTATTGAAGCGCTTCAGTTGGAGATTGTGAAGGACTACGAGCCGCGTTTGCTCGAGATTTATTCGGATTTGTGGGATGGCTTACGTATGGGACTTGCTCTCGACGACCCACTGCTCGAAGAACGTGCAGGAACACCAACCGAGCGTCCTCCGGAAGGGGTGGAGGCACAAAAAGCCTCGTCGAAAGAAGCTGAAAGTCCAGATGTAGAACTGAGTGCTGAGTTGTTGGAAGCGAGTGCCCAAAAGCTTTTGGTTCAGAAGCTCCAAAATGCACGGGAAAAATCGCTTTTCGAAGTGCGTATGCAAGGCGTAAATGCGGTGTTGGATAAGGCTCGTGGATGGCTGGAAACCTTGAAGCCTCAGCAAGAAATCCCACTGACAGATTCAGTATTCTTCTTGCGTCATCGCCTCGATCCGTATGCCAACCCAGGAGATTTTAAGATCTTGGTGGGTTCGATTTATGTTCGCGGTAAGTGGGGTACGCTGACGCGGGGCTCTGCCAGCTTTGATCCAGACCGAGATCATCTCAACTTGGGGGGGCTGTGGTCTGAGTCGGCACTAGACGAACTGGATGGTCCTGTCTTCAATGACGCGCGTCGGGAAATTTTGTTGTACATGATTCTTTTGGAACCAGCTCTTCCAGAAGCGGTTGATGCGGCCCGGATAGCGCTAGCACACCGCAGCCAAAAGAGTCCGCCTCAGCGCGGTGTGGGTGAGTGAATCTGTGCGAATCAGTCCGGAAGCACGAACACACTTACTTGCCTTTTTCGGTTGTGTGCTTTTTGCAGTTTTGATCACATGGCCGATGGTGCTGACACCATCCGAAGGCTTGATCGGCCACCCCGGCAATGACACTTGGAACCATGCATGGGGCATGTGGTGGGTTCATGACGGATTGGCAAATCGCGGTGGTTTGCCGACGCATACGGGTCTCTTGAACTACCCGGACGGTGGTTCTCTCTTCTTTATCGACACCTTCAACGCTCTCTGGACAGCGCCGATTCAGCGTTTGTTTGGGCTACCTTTTGCGTACAACTTTGCCATCCTGATGGGTGTAGCCTGGACCGCATTTGGTGCCTGGGCGCTCGCGTTCTACGTGCTGCGCGACAAAGCGGCAGCGAGTGTGGCTGCTGTTGCTTTTGGGTGTAATGCCCATCTCTTGGGGCAGACCTACAACGGGATTACCGAGACGATCAACGCGGGTTGGATACCCTTGTTTTTATTGGCTCTCTTGAAGCTAATCGAGCGCCCAAACTGGCGACGCGGCATTGTTTTGGGTTTCTTTTTTGCCTTGTGTGCGCTCTCGAATTTCTACTATGGGTTGTTTTGTATACTCATCGGCATCGTGGTGTTGATTCATCGCGGATTTACAGACGGTCGACGGGTACGCTGGAAGCCGCTTTTTGCGTCGGGTTTCGCCGCTGTACTGGTGGCGTTGGTACTTGTGCTTCCGGTGTTGAGTGTGCTGAGTGACACCATGGAACAAAGCGATGCCATGGTCTCCCGTGACCCGGGCTTTGTGTGGGATTCATTGATGAATCACAACTACACGGATGTGGTTGGCTTTTTGAGACCTGGAAAAAACTACTCGCCTGATTTGAAGGCGGAGTACGGCGAAGACCTCATCATCGTCACCTATTTGGGGTGGGTGGTGCTTGGTTTGGCGGTCATGAGCTTTTTCTTTCAGCGGAGACGACGGGAACTCTCGCTTTGGGCGGCTCTGGTCGCAGTGTTTTTGGTGTTTGCTTTGGGACCCTACTTGCACGTAGGCAGTGGAACACCTGTGGAGTTCCAAGGACGAGCAATACCGCTTCCTTTCTTGCCTTTTTTCAAAGCCTTTCCACTTTTTTCCCGTATTTCTCACCCCTTCCGTTTTGTCGTGCCGGCTCTCCTAGGTTTGTCGATATTGGCAGCATATGGGAGCCGGTCTTTGTTGCGTGGCTATTCTCCAAAGCTGCGTTGGGCTGGCTCGTTTGCGATTTGCGGTGCGATTTGCGCAGAAATTTTGTTGGCATCTCCAGCTGTATGGCCGGTGCCACGTTCAACTGCGGTGGTGCCAGCGATCTATGCGGATCTGGAGGAGGGGGCGGTTCTAGACTTGCCCATCTCGGTTCCGAACCTTGAGCGCGGTGTCTATACCTACTACCAGACCGTCCATGGCCAACCGAGCCCTTATGGTTTGAATGAACCGGTTCCAACTCGATTGGAAGAAAATCGACTCACCAGCTTTCTGTTGCGCATTGAGTCTGGGCGCTCTGTGAGTTTGCCCAGGCAATTGCCGGATTTGGAGTTGGTCTTAGGCGGCAGGATTCTTAAGGCGCAAGGCTATCGATACATTGTGGTGCACGAAAAACTCTATCCAAAGCCCAAGGCCCAAATGATTCAGACGGTCTTGGATGCACTTTTTGGAGCGCCACGCGAATATCCAGATGGGATTGCGCTCTATGAAATTTGATTTTCAGCGATTCCGTTTTCCAAAGCGATGGCCTTTGCCCAGTCGAGGCGCACTGCTCGAGGCTTTGGCCGCCCTCCTGATTTCTCTTTTTGCAGCAGCAACCATCACCTGGCCTGCACTCTGGAATCTTGATGAGGTCATCATTGGGGGTGGTGAGTTGGGTGGTTGGCTCTGGCGAGACTGGTGGCACTCCATGGAGTTGCAGGCGTTGAGTCAGTCGAGTCTAGGGCCTGTAGATACCTGGAGCACGTTTCTGTCATTGGGTCGATATCCCGAGACAGGCAATATTTTGGATGTGTTGCTTCTAAGCTTCCCGCTTGAACGGGTCTTTGCTTTGCCGACTCACTACAACGTGAAGATCTTTCTGATTCTCATGCTCAACGGCTTGTGTGCTTACGCCTTGGCGAGAACCTTTGTGAAGGATCGATTTGCTTGTTTGGCGGCCTGTGTAGTGGCGGTTGTGAATCCACTGGTCATCCAAGATTTGTACGGATCCGGCTTGCGGCAGTGTCTGCTTTGGTGGGTTTTACTTTTCCCAGCGCTGCTTCATCGAGCGGAACAACGCGGAGATTGGAAGTCGGGCGCATTAGCGGGTGTGGTTTTTGGTTTGGCAGCGGCTTTTTATTGGTTCTATGGACTCTTTCTGGCCGTTTTTTTGGTGATTTGGGGGCTGTGGAAACTACTTAGGGAACGACGTGCTTTTCAATGGAAAGCGACATTGCGTTGGTTTTCGGTCTTAGTGCTTGTTGGTGGTGGGCTGTCCCTGCTGTTTTTTATGCCCTACCTCAACGCATCGGGCGGGTCGACTGCTGGCGGGAGTTCTCTGCCAGAGCTCTCTTTCTTCCTTCCGTTCCCCGACTACGACGTGATTAAGGAAGCGCCGCTTCGTCCTTCCACCTACGCAGAAAACGTACTTTCCTCACTGAATCGCACCATTCTTTCGTCGTGGTCGCCCGACTATCTGTGGAATCCAGCCCATCCTCGCCCGATGCCACTGACACTGCTGGTGTTCGGAATCTTGCCAGCGGTATTGCTTGTGCGAAAAAACAAGACCGTTGGTTTTTGGCTTGTCGTTTTTGTTTTCTTCTATTTGGGCAGCATGGGGCCCTACATGAAGTCCTTCGGATCTGCCGACACCACCAAGGTGATGATGCTTGGGGATGATTGGGTGGTACGCCTGCCTTATGCCTGGATGTTTCAATGGGTTCCGGGCATGAGTCGGATGTTTGCCCCGTATCGCCTCGGTGCTCTCGTGGTCGTTTCGGGGGTGGTCCTGATGGCCTACGGCTTGTCTGTACTCAATGCGATGCTGGCACGTCGCATGGGGAGTCGGCAGGCTTTTGCTGCGCCATTGTTGACCATTTTGACAGTAGGGATCTGTTTGGGAATCACCAACTATCGATGGGAAATTGGACCGGTTCCGGAAGGTTCAATTGCACCAGATAAATGGCGGGCACCGGTAAAGGTGTCGGGGATTCGTGTGCCGCAATTCTATCGAGATTTGGATCCCAACGAAATGGGTGGAATCGTCGAGTTGCCTTTGGGACAGCAACAAGACCTGATTTGTTTTTATCAGACCATTCATCAACAGAAAGTCTATCGATCCTGGGCAACGCCGCCTGCAATACCGACTGTCTTTCGTGTCCAGGGTGGAGGGAAGGCTGGCGAGCGGATGCGCCACCTCGCAACACAAGACCGTTTTGGCACACGCGCCGGTGATCTTCTGCAACACTTGTCCAATTCGCCCCAGGAAGTGGACTTGAGTGAGGTCGAAGATGTCGATTTTGCCCATCTCTTGATGGGTGGGAATTACCAGTACTTAATCGTGCATGAGCGCGGCTATTGGCTTCAAGATCCATATCAGGGTCAGACCAACTACATGGATGTGGTTCGTCGTTTGGAGAAACGGTTTGATCTCGAGTCCACCCAGGTCGTCGAACATGCCTGGTTTGATTACCCGGGCAACGAATACAAAGTGCCAAATGGCCCGGTGTATCTGCCTTGGACGAGTCAGCAGGTTCAACTCCCTGACCAAGAAAGACCCTCTCAGTACTTCATGGCGATTTTTGAGATGGGCGCCTTTTTGGATCGCTATGAAGGTCCGCCCCTTCCTGTGCAAAGTGCCTCTGATTCACCTGTGCACAAAGTGGTTCTTCCGGGAGACGGGGAGCCAGATCATCAAGACCATGAGCACAAAGCACGGCCTCCCCGAACGCAAACCCCTGGTGAGGAAGTACAGAATGAGGCAACCGCCCCTTGACAGAAGGTGAATTCGAGGCTCTGATCACCCCTCGCGGAGGCATTGTGAGAGCGATCTCTTTTTTGGCAATTTTGATGAGTTCGGGCTGTATCGCCGGAAAAGCCGGCTACTACCTTGTGGATGCGGAACAGGCGTATCGTGCAGCTGAAGAAGCCGGTGCTGCGGAGTTGGCGGTGTATGAATTTACGCTTGCCAAGGAGTATCGGGACAAAGCTTGGGAAGAGGCAGGCTATTCGGACTACGGTCCCGCAGAAGAATACGCCAAGAAAAGCTTAGAGTATTCTCAAAAAGCAGAGAAAATTGCTGAAACAGGTGCTCCTGCGCGCAAGGTCATCGAGGCTTTGGATTCTGACCAGGGCGTGTTGCCCGAATTGGTGGACCGGCCATTGGATGAAGCAGATTCAGAGAAAGCGCCTGCGCCGAAGAAAGAACCTGTAAAAGACGATCGCCCCAAAGAGAAGGACGATTCTTCTTTTGATTTGGACGATGAGGATGAGGATCTGGATTGGCTCTTAGGTGGCGATGATGAGTAGGTACAGCCAGTTCTTTTTCTTGTCGTCGGTCCTTTTTGGCTGCGTCACCCCAGGTCCCCTGAAGACGGATCATGATGAGTTGGGTCGCATCCTGAAAAATATTCCCGTGGAGATGGCCAAAGAATGTGCGGCCCAGGAATATGCCCTGGCACAGTCCAACAAGGATTTTGCTGCCTTGGAATTGGAACAAGGGGATACGCGCCGGGCTCGAGAACACTTGGACCTGGGCCTATTGAATGCGCGAAGCGCCTATGTCATGGCGACAGAGTGTGTGCCCAAAGACACCGATGGGGATGGGATTGCCGACAAGGAAGACGATTGTCCGGAACAGCCAGAAGATTTTGATGGAATTGAAGACGAGGATGGTTGTCCAGAGGGAACAGGCGATGCGGATGGGGATGGCCTTTCCGATCAGGACGATGAGTGCCCTCAGGAAGCCGAGGATATCGATGGCTTCGAAGATGACGATGGCTGTCCAGACCCCGATAACGATGGGGACTCCATCGCAGACGAGCTAGACGAGTGTCCGATTTCCCCGGAAGACATTGATGGATTTGAGGATGACAATGGTTGTCCAGATCCCGATAACGATGGGGATTCCATTGCGGATGTGGATGATAAGTGCCCCATGGAGCCTGAAAACATCAATCTCTATTTTGATGAAGATGGTTGTCCGGATGTAAAGCCTGAGAAGGTGCAGGTGGTTCGCAATCGAATTGTGATTGAGGAAAAAATTCGTTTTGCTTCCGGCAGATCGACGATCCTGCGCTCCAGTTTCGATGTGTTGGACGACGTATCAACCGTTCTGCGAGAGCACCCAAAAATTCAGATTCGGATTGAGGGGCATACCGACAGTGATGGTGGAGAAGACATGAACCAGAAGCTCTCGGAGCGGCGCGCCAAAGCGGTTCACGCGTACCTGGTGAAAAGCGGCATCAACGCGGTCCGCATGGAGTACGTAGGCTTCGGCGAGATGCGGCCTATGGCCTCCAACAGCAGCTCATCGGGCAAGAGCAAAAATCGCCGTGTGGAGTTCCACATTGTTCATGGCATGGATGACTAAGCGGACTCGTCCTTGGCGTTGTGTTCAGATACGACCCGGTCGTAATAGTCGATGATGCCGCGAACATAAGCGCGTTTTTCGAGGTAGGTGCCTGGAAAAAAGGAGCGTTTGAACCCATAGATGATGGTGTTTCGAACCAGCGCTTCATTCATGTCGAATGCATTGACCGCCAGGTGGATTTCATTGGTGACGGAAGTCCGCGACATGAGGCGATTGTCGGTGCATAGGGTTGCCGATAATCGCTGATTGAGCATCTGTTTGAATGCGTGGTTCTTTACAGAACCGATTTGGGGATTGGTCTGTAGGTTGGAGGTAATGCACACCTCAATTGTGATTCTGCGGTCGGCTACATACTGAACGAGTGCGTCGCAGTAGCCTTTTTTGTTCTTTACTTCTGGCGAGGTGATGAGTTCGTCGGAGAACAAATGGTAGCCGTGACCAATTCGGTCGGCATGGGCAGCGGTGATGGCTTGAAAGATGGATTCGGGACCATAGGCCTCACCCGCGTGCACGGTTCGATTCAGAAAGTGTTCCTTGGCAAACTGAAAGGCTGCCATGTGGTCTTCGGCCGGAAATCCCTTCTCTTCGCCCGCCAAGTCAAATCCGACCACAGGTATGCCTCTCTCGTCACGGGCACGCACAGCGCCTCGTGCAAGCTCTAAGGATGCTGCTCCGTAAATGGTTGGGAGTGGAGACTCTGAGAGCGCTTCAAATAGATTGGAGTACCAAGGACTGAACTCCGAGCCGAATTTTCGAAGTGCGCAGACAATCATCCCGTAGCGGAATTCAGGTTCGCCATTTTCTTGTACCGCGGGAGAAGCAGCGTATTCTTTTTGTGCACGACTGAGGCCCTCATTCACTGCATCCAACACATCTTGGCATCCAAAGCCGGGACGCATGTGTAGATGTGGTGCAAAGCGGACCTCGATATATCGAACACCCTCTAGGATGTTGTCCCAAGCCAACTCGTAGGCCACACGTGCCAGACTTTCTTTGTCCTGTAGGACCCCACAGGTATAGGCAAAGCCTTGTAGATATTCCCCAAGACTGGCGTAGGTTGGCTTGAATACCAACTCTTCGAGCCCCTCGGGTGTGTAGCTGGGAAGCTCTAAACCTTGTTTTTGCGCAAGTTCAATCAAAGTGCTCAATCGGAGCGAGCCGTCGAGATGAACATGAAGGTCTGTTTTTGGCAGAGAAAGGAGAAGATTTCGGCTTGGTTTCATGAAACTTGCTATCTGGACTTGCGGCAAGTCACAAGCTTTGGTAGCAAGTTCTCAGGAGATCGAAATGAAGCTTCCCGAGCAGGTTCGAGACACCATCATTCTCTCTCTTGATGAGTATCTCGAGACAATCAATGACCAGCCCGATGCCACTGAGTTGGCAGAACAGACCGTCCAAGCAATTCAAAATGGGGCGGAAGAAGCCGGTTTTGAAGATTTTGAAGAGGTCATATTACAGATCGAAGATGAGATGGAACTCGAAGAAAGTCTCGCGGAAACCCTGGAATATGAGTTCCAGAAAGCAGATGATCTTGAACTTTCCGGTGAGGACCTCATTGGCTTGATTGACCGAGTATGTGGTCTCGAGTGGGAAGATGAGGATGACTTTGAGGACATTGAAGCCTTAGAGGATGAAATTTGAGACAAGCCCTTGCCATGCTCATGGCGGTTGGGCTTTCGGCGCCCTCGTTAGCCGAATCGGATGCGGGTTGGCTTGATGTAGAACAAGGTCGCACGCTCCAAAAAAATCTTTCGGAAACTCTTCATAGTCATTTCGATTTGTTGAAGGATGAATCGGAACCAACCTATTTCCTGTCCTATGCCTTGACCCATTCTGCTGGTCTTCGCATTACGGCTGTGGAGGGTCAGCATTTTCAGACACGGCCTTGGGTAAGCCGGCTCTTGGATGTAGATCTACGGGTCGGGGATATGTCTTTGGACAACACCCACCGCCAGCGTGGGAGTTGGGGGCGTCGAGAGCATTTTTCAACTCCCCTTCCGTTGGACTTAGATTGGTTCTCTACAGAAAGAGCAATTTGGCGGATTACAGATGACGCCTATCGACAGGCCTCCGATCAGATCGCGAAAATCCGTGCGAACCAGAGCGTTCAAGTCGAAGAGGAAGATCCATCCCCTGACTTCAGTGCATTGGAGCCTCAGCAGTCTTGGCAAGATCCCATTGGGTTGGATTTGGATGAGCGCGTCTTGCGTGAACGTTTGGTGGCTGCATCGGCCGTTTTTAAGGAATACCCCACTATTTTGGGAAGCAATGTGGAGTTGGTTGCCCAGTCGAACTGGGTGGTTTTTGTCTCATCGGAAGGCACAAGTCTGGCCTATTCAAACCCATCCTTTCGCATTCAAATGCAGGCCTGGATGCGCTCGTCAGATGGAACGAGGGTTGCGCTTTTTGATGCCATGGATGCGCTGAGTTGGTCCGAGATTCCCAGCCAAGAAGAGCTTGAGACCCGTGCGGAGCAATTGGCTCGACGTGTGCTTGCGATTGATTCCGCCCCGGATTTAGATCCGTTCACAGGTCCGGTGATTTTAGGTGGTCGCGCCGCAGGAGTGTTTTTTCATGAAGTCCTTGGCCATCGTATTGAGGGTCATCGACAGAAGGATGATCAAGAAGGACAAACCTTCACGGACAAAGTGGGGGAGCGTATCTTGCCCGACTTTCTCTCGGTGAAAGATGATCCTACTCTTGCGCGGTTGGGTGGTGTCGATCTCGTCGGACACTATGATTTTGATGATGAAGGAGCTCCTGCTCAAGCTGTAAGTCTTGTGGAGAATGGGGTTCTTCAAGGTTTTTTGCTGTCGAGATCTCCGATAGCGGGTTTTCCTTACTCCAATGGTCATGGTCGAAGAGAGCCTGGGAAGGCTGTTGTGGCGCGACAAGGCAATTTGATTGTCGAGGCAAGTAAACGGCTGAGTAAAGCGGATCTTCGAGAAGCTCTTGTTCGTGAGGCTCGCCGGCAGGGACGAGATTTTGGCCTTTTCGTAGACAGTATTCAGGGTGGGTTTACGCTGACTGGACGTGATGCTCCGAATTCCTTCCAGGTCACCCCGGACTATGCGTGGAAGATCTATGTGGATGGTCGACCGGATGAACTGGTTCGCGGCGTGGATTTGATCGGGACACCACTTGTGACCTTTGGTCGGATTTTGGCTGCAGGTGGGGAGGTTGAAGTCTTTAATGGTCGTTGTGGTGCGGAGTCAGGTTGGGTGCCTGTCAGTGCGTCGAGCCCGTCTTTGCTGCTTTCAGAGATTGAGGTGCAGAAGAAGGAAAAAGGCAGTTGGCGTCCACCAATCTTGCCGGCTCCTGGCCAGGAGTCTCTCCCATGATTGGCCTTCTCATACTGATGCAGCTCAATGCAGAGGCTGGAACCCCTGAACTCGCCGAAGTGATGATTTCTGAAATGGAGCGCTCTGTTGATCAGTTGCAACTCGATGAGATGGGTCCTCCTTGGCGCATCAGTTTGGATTTGGTGGATATTGTCCAAACGCATGTGGTGACGGACTTCGGGGCGCTTATGGATGAGCGCACTCAGGATGTGGATCATCCGACACGCTATCTGCGGGCAGAAGTTCGTCAGGGGGGGCCGGAGTATGATTCTGGTGATTACGGTGGGGGCCGGAATGCCAACATGGAACGCTTGCCCACGGATTTGGCCGAGGACTACTTTCGTCGGAAGATTTGGTTGCAGGTGGATAAGGCCTATAAATCTGCTGTAGCAGGCTTCACCCGGAAAAAAGTAGCCCTTGCACCCGAAGATGCGGACCGTCCCGCCGTTGCTCCGGCACAACTGCCGCAGAGCATGACGTGGCCAGAACTCTCCTTGGATCATGGGTGGGTGCGCGAACTCACCCTCGATCTCTCCGGTGTGTTGCGAGACTATCCGGGTTTGGAACAAGGTCGAGCGGAGGGAGCTTTCGGACAAGCACGGGTCTTGAGTGTGTCTACGGAGGGCTTGCGACTCAATCGGATTTATCCGGAACTGGTTTTTCGCGTTCAGGCGAAAATACGGGCCAAGGACGGATCGCTTCTCCAGAACTCCCGAAGTTGGGTTGCTCGTGATCGTGATGAATTGCCTGCGAAAGAGGCCATGCTTTCCGATGTGCGTGAAATGGCCGATTGGTTGATACAGGCGTCGGAAGCGGAGGTGCTTGAGGACTATATTGGTCCGGTTCTGTTTAAACAGCAGGCGAGCGTGGAGTTTTTCCGACAACTCGCAATGCCGGAGATACTCGGCAGCCCACCGCCAGTGGAGGCTCGAAATGTCAACAGTAGCCGTCCCGCCCAGCCCCCGCGAGTTGCCCGTATCGGTCGACGATTATTGCCCGCGGGATGGAGTTTGGTGGATGATGCCACGGAGCAAGGCGTAGGGCATTATCTGTGGGATTATGAAGGTGTGGCTCCACGATCTGTTCAGGTGATTGAGGATGGGATTCTGCGTGAGGCCTTGATGTCTCGAATACCGCTGAATGGGAATTCCCTGAGTACCGGTCACGGGCGTTCCTCTGGCGCGAGTCGGAGGGTGGCGATGCCTGCTCGGGTAACCATTCGTCCTCCTCGATCGGTATCCGAGCGGCGGTTGGAGCGCTTGGCGTTGCGACAGGCTCGCGCACTAAAAAGAGATTCGGTTCTGGTGGTAAGGCATATGGAACCGTTGGCTTTGCTGAGTCGTTTTGAGATTTACTTTTCCGGGGACGAGGTTCCTGCAGGCCTGACTTCACCCACAGAGGCGTATCTTTTGTATCGGGATGGTCGTCGTGTGCCCGTACGCTCGAGTCGTTTCCTCGGTGTGGATCGCCGTGCGATGCGAGATATCATTGCGGCTGGTCGTCCCAATGCCATGCGTGGCGTAATGGATAGGCACCCATCGGAGATGCGCTATTCGTTGGGTTGGACGAGTGGTTTGCAGTCTGGTTGGTCAACACCATCTATTTTGGTCAGTGAATTGGAGTTGGTTTCCCGACCAGGTGGGGTCCGTCGGATTTTGTCGGTAGCGCCCAACTCGCCTTGACAGGTGGGCACGCAAAAAGGAGAGTGGATGCAATGCATGCTCTTCTCGACTTGGTTTTGCCGACACAGAAAGAGGCTTCGCGGCGCGCCATCGCAGCGGGAAGTCCTGGAGTTTTTCGTGAGATGGGGTGTGGGCTTTTAGGAAAAGCGCTCGACCCTAAAGGACCTACAGACAAAGGGTTGAATCGATTGATTCGTGCTGAGCGGCGCTTGGGCTCGAAAGATCGGCCTATGGTGGTGGACACGCTCTATGGGGTGCTGCGACGGAAAAGTCTGTTGGAATGTATGCTTAAGCTGGCCCATGTGGATTGTACTGTCCAACATCTGTGGCAGCTGGAGCTGGTGTTGTCTCATCGGATTCCACCGGAGCAGTTTGGTTTGCCACAAATCTTCTCAGATGCCCGAAGCTTCCTGGAGAGCTCGGGTCGCTTTGCAGGGGATTTAGACCTGTCAGCAATCGCCACGTTGAGCTCGTTGCCCCTATGGATTGTGGAAGAATTGGCGCAACAAGAGTCCCTTGAAGAGTTGCCGAAAATAGCGGCATCGCTCTCACAGCAGCCGGAAACCACCCTTCGAGTCAATATCGGAAAAACTTCAGCGGAAGCCTTGAGTGAAGTGCTTCGTGGAGACGGCGTAGAGCTCGAATCAGGGCGCCATTGTTTGGATGCCTTACGTGTACGGGGTCGACCCAATCTACGAGGTAGCAAGGCCTTTCGAGAGGGACTCTTTGAATTTCAAGATGAAGCAAGTCAGTTGGTTTCACTCTTGGTTGAACCCGTGCGGGGTGGAACCGTGCTGGATTACTGCGCGGGTAGTGGTGGGAAGTCACTCGCGATTGCTGGACACCTGCCTCGGAGAGGACGGATTCTCGCCGCTGATCCACGTCGACGGGCCATCGAAGAGGCTCGCAAACGACTCGAGAGAGCTGGGGCGAAAAGATGGCGTTTGCATTGCTATGAAGACGGGCCGCTACCTTTGGCCCACGGAAGCGCAGCGCGTGTACTCGTAGACGCACCGTGTACAGGCATAGGTAGCCTTCGACATCATCCGGTTCGCAAATGGAGAATCCAGCGCGACGAGTTGGACTTCCAGGTTCAGCGCCAGTCCGAAATCTTACGGGAGGCCGCGCAATGGGTGTCCCCAGGTGGTCGGTTGATCTATGTGACTTGTTCACTGCTCCGCGCCGAGAATGAAGAACGGTTGGAATCCTTTCTTACTGAACATCCGGGATGGCGAATGATTTCTATCCGTGAGGTGCTGGGGCGTACGCGTTCGAGACCCTTTGAGAGAGGGGCTCTTTTTCGTTCGTACCCGCATCGACATGCCACAGATGGTTTCGTGGCTGGTATTCTTGTGGCTCCACGGGTTGTTTAGTACGAGTAGATGAAGGCTTGATCGTGCGAAATGTGTTCGTCATTGGTTTTTGGGCAGTACTCATTGCCACACAAAGCGTTGTTTTTGCGCAGAGTGAACCGGACCTGGACTCCATTGATGTGGAGACACAAGACGAACAAGAGCTCGAGGACGCCGATCTGGACGCAGAAGTCGATGATGAAGTCGATGATGAAGTCGACAGCGAGACAGTAGCAACGAGTAAGAAGTCGAAAGAAGACAATCTTCTCGACGAATATTTGTACGAGCCACCCCGAGATTACACACGGGAGTTGTTGGCAATTTTAGCGCTTCTGATCTTGTGGTTGCTGACAAGAAAGCACTACCGAGTCCAGGAAGCCCGGCGCCCCAAACGTGCGGCTCCTGTGACCCCTGAAGAACTTGGAAGAATCGTGTTTCAGTTGGTGCGCTCTTCGGATGTGAATGCGTATCGTGCGCTCTATCTCAACGGTGGAGAGGCCAGGGACATCTTTGGACCCGAGGGGGTTCAAACCTATTTGGAAGACAGAGATCGACGAAAGTTAGAAGGCGCTTTTCGTGTTTTGGCGGAGCAGATTCCTGTGGGCTCGCAGTATGAATCCAGCCAGATACAAGAAGAGGTCTGTATTCTGACCGTCGTGGGATCAGATGGGGCTGAAATTCAGATGCCTGTTGGGCGAGTAGCGCTTGTTGGCGCGGTAATTCGCTTGGTCAATCCGCCTGAAAAATCCGGTTGAATTTTGGTCCGAAACTTGCGCTCTTCGGAAGAAGCTTATGGCTTCACGGATTTATCTTGCAGGGCGTTTAGGATGGGAGTTTTGTCTTGATGCGATTGCTTTTTTGGTTTTTCTTCCTGAGTGCGTCTCCCCATGTTCTTGCTGCAACTCCCGGCATGGACTTTATCGATGCATCGCACGCCAAGAAGATCAAGAAAGTGCTCGGTCTAAAAGAGATTGGTGAGTTGCCGACCTATCGCTTGGATTTATCCGTGTCGGACCGGAGTGGGTATTTCGAGGGTCGGGGTAGTCTGACTTGGACCAATCGCACCGGCCGTGCACAGTCGGAACTACCGTTTTTGTTGCACAGTAATGGTCGCTCGGAGTCGGAGTTGAAGAGCAACGGAGGAATGCGTGTCCTGTCCATGAAGACCAAGGATGGCCCGGCTGGCACACTGAAGTCGGTTCGCCCGAATTTGGTCGAATACCACCTCAAGAAACCCCTTGCTGTGGGCGCTCAGATTGTCTTGGAATTTAAGTGGGAGGGCTGGCTGAGAAACTTGGGGAATGATGACAATGACTTGTTTACTCAAGCCTTCGCGAGTTTGGGAGCCATGGGTACCCCGGTGGGGGGTGCCGACTACGGGTTGTTGGCACTGGGTGACGGACTACTAACGATGGCTTCTGCATACCCGATGCTTGCACCCTATCGGGAAGGAGAAGCGTTGACGGATGCACCCGCCGATGTGGGTGACTTGGCCTGGAATCAGGTCGGTGCTTTCGAGGTGCGTATTGTGACCCCAGTTGGTTTGGAAGTGGTCACCAATCTGCAGGATGTGAAGCGCACTAAGTTGTCTTCCAAAGCCCAGGTGTTGGAGTCTTCTGGTCTTGGAGTGCGGGATTTTGTCCTCGTGGCCTCTCGGGATTTTGAGAAGACTGAAGAGACAGTCGATGGGGTGGTCTTGAGGTCTTGGTATCTCTCCAAAGATCGAGAAGCGGGTTTGAAAAGTTTTCGGGAAATCAGACCGATGCTCGCGTTTTTGTCTCGTTACAGCGCCTATCCATTCAAGGAGCTGGATGTGGTAGAGGCCACCCTCGTCGGTGGAGCCGGCGGCGTGGAGTTTTCAGGAATGGTTCTCGTCGCGGGTTTTCTCTACCGGGATCCCAAGGAGACGCAGCACCCGATGGGACAGCTGCTCGGGATGTTGAGTACGCTAGGAGCAGGTGGTCAGGACGTTGATTTGGGCGAGACCATCAACATTCAACGAAGGTTTGTCTTAGCGCATGAGTTGGCACATCAATGGGCGCCTAGTCTCGTAGGAACAGACGCACATCGTTCACCAGTCGTCGATGAGCCCTTGGCTCAGTATCTTGCTGGTCGGATTATTCAGGAAATGCTTGGGGATGAGGAGGGAGCCAAGCAGAGAGACCAAAATGTGCTGCTGAACTATGCGATGTATCGCTTAATGGGCGGTGTGGATGGCCCTGCAGATCAGTCGACGGAGCACTATCGAGGAGCCATGCATTATGCGGCGCTAGTCTACGGTAAAGCGCCGTATTTTTATGTGGACTTAGAGAAGCGTTTGGGCCGTAAGGTGTTGGACTCCGCTCTTCGCGGTGCTGTGTCGGATTTGTCGTGGCAGATTGCCTACGGCGATGACTGGTTGAGTGCGCTTGAGCGAAATGGAGGAACCGGCGCGATCGCTCTTGGAAAGCGATGGTGGTCTGGGGCTCATGGTGATGAAGACTTGGGTCTTGATCCCGAGGGAGAGCGTGCACTAGAGTTGGTGTTGGGCGAGGATGTGGCCGCAATGACGACTGAAATGCTCAAATCGATGGGGATGAGTCCAGCGACGCTTTTTCAGATGCTCGGGCAGATGAGCGGCGGACTGTAAGCAAGGCCGCCAAGAGTACACTCCAAAGTCCCATAGTGGATGGGCTACTGTTGCATGCACCCTTGCCCTTCGATTTGTTGAAATTGGGCACAGGAGGGAATTTGAAGCACGGAAGCATCTCTGTTTCGTTGCCTGCCACATCGACAGCCTTGGCATAGACGCAGGATTGATTGAGCGGTGAGAGTCGTCCGCTTTTGAATTCGGAACCCACCAAAGCAAATTGTCGAAGGCGTATGTTTTCCGCCTTGCCTCGATAGATTTCAACCCGTGCGGCAAAGGGGGAGTTGTCTTCTACTGGATGGGCTTCATAGACCGAGTTGTTTTCTGATTCATGGCGGATTTCAGTGATGCCGTCCCACAACGGTGGTTCTCGGTCCGCACCGGGCCCTGTGGAGAAAGCCACCAATTCACCATTGGCAACGAGCGCGTATTCCGTGTTGGGCAGGAGGTCTTTTTCGGGGCGAATGATCAGTAGTTCGAAAGAATTTTTCGAAGGGCTGCTTTTTACTTCGTCTTTTTGTGACTCGGTGTGGAGCGGTGGGCGATGTGTGACTGGAAAGATCTCAGAGGAGAAGGGAATTCCCTTCCCACTTGTACTTTCTACAAGTGCGATTCCAGACCCTTCTGGAACCAGTTGTTTGAGTCGTTTTCGGAGATGATCTTTGCGCCAGCGAACACGCCGGGGTTCACGCCACAAATCTTGTAGTTCAGGATTCTTTATCCAAGGTGCAGACTCGATTTGTCGAGGAAACCCGGTGGGAATCTGCATTTCCTGAGGCCAATCTTTTAGGTCTCGACCGTAGAGCCAGAGACTGCCGTTGGTGGGAAAAGAGTCATCACCGGATGCCGGCACGCTTGCCGTGAAGTCCGGCGCAGCCAGGGCGTTTCCGGATGTACCGATCAGCAGTGACAAGAAAAAAAACATGCAGGATTGACTAATGAGTGGCGGCTCGCAATCAGGATTCTACTCCGTGTTTGTTCGCATCTGAAGTGGGTGATCCGAAACAGAACATGCTTGATCGCAGATCCAGAGTGTCGATCTGTGGCTCCGCGCGTTATCCCTGGAGGCGTTGCGAGTTCAAAAAACCGGGACGGTAGTGTTGTGAAGATCGGAATTCCCAAAGAGATACATGCGGGCGAACGCAGAGTGGCAGCCACTCCAGACACCGTAGGTAAGCTCCTAAAGTTAGGTTTTGAAGTTCAAATAGAGGCCGGTGCGGGCGAGGAAGCCCGTCTTCCAGATGCCGGTTTTGCGGAGGCAGGGGCGACCGTTGTTGACGGTCCTAATCCCATTTGGGCCGAATCGGATTTGATTCTAAAGGTTCGTCCTCCCTCGGAAACAGAACTGAGTTGGATGAAAGAAGGCACTCATGTCATCAGCCTCTTCTTTCCGTCGCAAAACAGCAACCTGATTGATCAGCTTGCGGCCAAGAAAGCCACTGTGGTGGCACTTGATCAGATTCCTCGAATCTCTCGTGCTCAGAAAATGGATGTGCTGTCTTCGATGGCCAACATTGCGGGCTACCGTGCAGTCATCGAGGCCGCGAATCATTTCGGCTCTTTCTTCTCGGGGCAAATTACGGCAGCGGGTCGAACACGTCCCGCCCAGGTGCTTGTGATTGGTGCAGGGGTTGCCGGTCTTGCGGCCATTGCCGCTGCGCGGGGTTTGGGTGCTGAGGTGCGAGCTTTTGATGTGCGACCAGCGGTAAAAGAGCAGGTCGAGAGCTTAGGCGCTCGCTTCTTAGAGTTAGATTTCGAAGAAGATTCAGCCGAGACAGCTGGCGGCTATGCCAAAGAGATGAGTCAAGCCTTCTTGGATGCGGAATTCGCGCTTTTCGCGGAGCAGGCCAAAGAGGTCGACATCATCATCACCACAGCGCTTATTCCCGGAAAGAAAGCCCCTGAACTCATCACGAAAGCCATGGTGGAGTCCATGAAACCTGGCTCTATTGTGGTTGATTTGGCTGCAGAGCAAGGTGGTAACTGTGCGTACACCCAGCCGGACCGCGCTGTCGAGGTCAAGGGTGTGACCATCCTGGGCTACACGGATTTGACGTGTCGTTTGGCTACCCATGCTAGCCAGTTGTTCAGTACCAACATCGTCAATCTCCTCAACGATATGGTCGGAGAAGAGGGCTATGCGGTCGATATGGAGGATGAAGTCGTTCGAAAGGCGATGGTAGTCCACAATGGTCTAGTGACCTGGCCGCCACCTCCCGAGCCGGAGAAGGCAGTGCCGCCTCCACCGACACAAGAGGCACCCAAGCCGGTTGAGAAGCCTGTTGTGGTGAAGAAGTCGTCGAGTGGTGGTCATGGTGCTTCACAAGAGGCGGGTAGCATCACTCCTGTACTTGTGATTTCTGCTGTGCTCCTCGCTATCGGGTTCTCGGATGCGGACGATCAGTTGACCCACAACCTCACCGTCTTTTCCTTGGCGTGTTTCGTGGGTTGGCAGGTGGTCTGGTCGGTGACGGCGGCCTTACATACCCCTTTGATGAGCGTGACCAATGCCATCTCTGGAATCATTGTGGTGGGTGGCATGCTGCAAGTTGCGGTGGCGGATGCCGGCAGTGTGTCGGTTTGGCTGGGTGCGGCGGCGATTTTGGTGGCCAGTATTAACATTGCTGGTGGCTTTTTGGTCACCCAACGCATGCTCAAG